>SPJK01065507.1_pt1 | contig 11342 bp, 7 predicted proteins | sample 3741771 | NCBI WGS metagenome assembly SPJK01 (sample SAMN10925997, study PRJNA522277) | cold seep metagenome | isolation source: Elba SIP-enriched marine methane seep metagenome, extraction at timepoint T2 | place: Italy: coast of Elba, Mediterranean Sea
ATTTTAGAAGCTTAATAATTACTATGGAATGATTTGCCGAACTGAGGAAAAGCTTAGAAATTGCTAGCAAAACAATAAGGAATGCGAATTTATATACTCTCTCTGCTCTTGGGAATTGGCCTTCTCTGCACCTTAAACGCGCAGGTGGTCATTGACCAGAACACCTACTACCAACCGTATTCGGTTAACGATTGGGTCGAATTTGGGAATGAGATCTATCTGGCTACCGATGCCGGCATCTATGTCATCGACCGAGCTAGTAAGACAATTGTTGATCACTGGACAAGAGCCACGGCAGGGCTTCCTTCTAACCACATAGAAGCCATTGCTATTCACCCCACTACGGAGACCATGTACATTGGTACATACGACATAGGTATCGGAATCCGCACGCTGGATGGTGATTGGGAGGGGATACCCTATCCAGAAGCCTGGCTAGAGTCGTATAATCCCAGCCTGACTTATTGCCTGGGTTTTGATCAATCCGAACGATTACTCGTCGGCACCAACCATGGGTTATTAAGAATGGAAGACAACGAATGGACGGTAGTCGATACAGACATTGCCCCTGAGGTCATTGCTTTCTCACATGCTACCTGGCACATGGAACGCCAAGCGGACGGTGAATTGTTGCTTTCTGGAAATGTCCTCCTCAGAACACAGGGCGACGAATTCGAACTAATGAATCCACTCGACTCGGTCGGCAATCCTGCCTTGTTCTGTTACGGTAGCTCTCATCTTCGCATCCAGGAAAATGGCGATGCCTGGTTGGTTACTGACCTTGGTGAAGTAGGCCGATTCAACGGCGAAGACTGGGAGATTTGGTCCAGCTTTGATGGTAGCAGTGACATTAGCTTCCATCAAGCAGAATTCATTTATGAAGATGAGGAGGGGGTGTTGTGGCTCTACTTGAACCATCAGGGCTATGCTCACTATCAAGATGGCGAATGGTCGCTAGAAGAGGATTTGCCTTATGACATCTATGACCCAAAGGGCATTTGGCAGGTTGATGGAACAATATTTGGCGTGAGTGGAGATTCCCTCCATGTGTTCACTGATGAAGGTGTGGTTTATGAAGAATTAGGCACTTATCCCTGGGAGTATAACTTGTTCCGCTTCAAGTATGATTTGGATCAGCAGTTATGGGCAAGAACGGACTGGAATACCATTACCAACCTGGAGAACACAGAAGAATCCATTGATGTCTTTACGGACGACGAGGAGCTCTACGCCTATGATTACCTGTTTGATAGAAACAATGACCTTTGGGTTTCTTCAGGAGCTGCTGTGCATCATTTTCAAAATGAAGAACTTGTAGCCAGCTATAGCCATGAAAACTCCATCCTTCCAGCGCAGACCAGCTTCCAGAACATCAGCTGCGACGGCATGAATCACATTTGGGTACGCACCTGGGACGAGGGGATTTACGTCTTTGACGGAAGCGAATGGCACTACCTGGAGGAGCCTCCAACCACTTTGCTTGACATAAGAGCGAATGAGGTAGGGCCTGGTATTTATATCCTGGTCATCCATCAATCCGAAATTAAATTGCACCACCTGACCTTAAATGGGCTCGAAGAAATAGACTTTCCTAATATTTGGTCAAATGTGGGTTTTGCGACCTATGCCGTTGATGCCAAGACCGGCAAACTATGGTTAGCCAATACGGATGGCCAGCTAGCTATTCAGCAAGATGACGGCAGCTGGGAATTCATCGACCTTCCGTCGGAATGGACTGCTGAAGACTTTGTTCGAGACATTCATCCGCACGAACGAGGCGTGTGGATTCGGGCCATGCACCAGTTTGCCTTCTACGAAAATGGCGAGTGGTACTACTACAACAAGGAAATTCTTCCTCTAGATACCGATCGGATTTATGATGCGGGTTTAACTTCCGAAGGTAGTCTCTGGCTCACTCGCAACACCGAAAGGGTAGTGGAAGAATTGATTACTACCTGGACGACAGGGCCAACCAATGTCAATGAAATTCCTGAACAACTACAAGCAGGCCGTGCTTATCCCAATCCTGCCAGTTCATTTATCCAGCCAGAAGGCTGGGATACTGATGATGCGCTCTTTCTAAACGCTAGTGGTCAAATTGTGCAACGCCAAGCATTTGATGGAAGTACTGAACTTTCCGTCAACGCGCTTTCTCCTGGCCTTTATTGGCTCATTTGGACAGCGAACAATGATCAATTGATTGCTCCATTTGTAAAGGTCAACCCGTAAATTAAGAATGGGAGGCAAGCCATACGGCACTGCCTCCCATTTCTCTTGCGTGTCTCGTGTCAGCTTACTACTAGTCCAGGGTAGCCGCCAGCGTAATCGTCCGACTTACCGGATTGAGCGGCGCATCCACAGCGTTGCCATTCTTATCCACCAAGGTCAAGGTAATTGTATGCTCTCCCATAGGTAAACCCTTGAAGAAGTAGGGCTGCCATGTGTCGACCATAAAGGTCTCTCCACCCACTTCTACTTTCACCTGATATTCTTCTCCCAATTCTACGTTCACCGGATAGAAGTCTAACATTAGGTTTTCAGTATCGGAGGCTTTATACGTGCCTTTGGGGCGACTGTAGAACAGCATCGGATCAGTAATGGGCTCTACGGTGGTGAAGCTTTGTCCTTCTACGCCTACCTTTACTGCTTTCGCAGCCTCAGGGTGCTTCAGACTCTCGTGATACGAACGACTGAGGAAAGACAGAATGTAATGCTCCCCATCAGAAACTTCATGCCCGAATTCAGCTTCATACTTAGCTGCATAGGGTTCATTATCCACGATCAAGTGTATATGCTGTCCCTGGCCGGAATTGGCGCACATCAGGGATTCTGCATCAGGCGTTTGAGCCGCTAGCTCGTAAGTGCCACCACCATCTACACCAAAACTAAAGGTGCCATCCTGGTAAGTCATAGAAGTCATCTTAGCCTCCGGATAGTCCTTGGTTTCCGGCATAGGCGTTAACGTAATCTTTGGAGCCTCTTCTTCTGTGGCGTCTTCAGCGGCAGCCTCATCGGTGTTTTCCGATGCACTAGGACCGCAACCAATAAATAATAAGGCGAATAGGGCGAGCAATGAAAATGTTCTCATGATGAATTATCGATTTAGTTCGGGAAGGATTTTTTGTAAGAAATTCTTTTTGATATTGAGTTGCATGCTTTTGGTCGGTAAATTTGCCCTTGAAGACAATTAGCCAACACCAAAAGGCTACTCATAAAACCGCGACTAATATAGCTTGTTCTAAAAGTATGGGAAAAGATATCATAGAATTGAAGGTAGAAGGCATGGATTGCAACAACTGCGCCATGAGTATCAGTCGCTACCTGGAGCGCAAGGGGATGGAGGATGTCTTCGTTAGTTTTCAAACCAAGGAAGTACGTTTTCGCCGCGATGACGAAAAGCTGAGTATCGATAAAGTGAAGAATGGAATCGAGAAGCTGGGGTATGAGATTCTCGAAGATGAAGCAGCTACTACTGGCCGACCATTGCATTGGAAACTGTTAATCAGCGCCCTCTTTACGCTTCCCTTGCTATTAGGACACCTACTCATGATGACCGGCCTGGATTTGTCCATTCTTGAAAATGGCTGGGTACAATTGGCGTTGACCATTCCGCCGATGATCATCGGCACCTGGCATTTCGGTCGTAGTGCGTTCAGCAGCTTACGAGCCGGAATCCCGAATATGGATGTTTTGATCTTTATCGGCAGTACTGCCGCCTTTGTCTATAGCCTGGTTGGCTTAGCCCTCAATGACCCGAACTACTATTTCTTTGAAACCGCCGCTACCATCATTACACTGGTCTTGCTCGGCAATTGGCTGGAGCAAAGGGCGGTGGAGCAAACCACGACCGCCATCGGTGATTTAACGCGCCTACAAGCAGAATTCGCTCGACAAGTGATGCCATCCGGCACGCTGATAACCATCCCTAAGGAGGATATCAAGAAAGGAATCATCCTTCAAGTTAATGAAGGCGATAAAATCCCTACTGACGGACAGGTGATCGAAGGACAAGCGCTCATCGATGAAAGTATGCTCACCGGCGAAAGTATGCCGGTCGATAAATCGCAGGGCGATGAAGTAGTAGGCGCAAGTATCCTGCTAAAGGGGAGTTTGCGCATCGAAGCCCTGGCAATTGGAAAGGATACCGTCATTGAACAAATGATTGAGTTGGTGAAGACTGCTCAGTTGGACAAACCGCCTATCCAGCGGCTCGCTGATCGTATCAGCGCTATATTCGTGCCGGTCGTTTTGGGGATTTCCTTGCTCACTTTCCTGCTAGGACACTTCTTCTTCGGCATTGAGACACAGCAAGCATTGATGAATGCCATTGCCGTACTGGTTATTTCCTGCCCTTGTGCCATGGGATTGGCCACTCCTACAGCGGTGATGGTCGGCGTAGGTCGGCTGGCCAAGAACGGCATTCTGATCAAAGGAGGGCGCACGGTTGAGCGCTTAGCAGGTATCGAACGGATTGTCTTTGACAAAACCGGCACCTTAACCAGTGGTGACTTTCGCATTGAGGACATTCAATACTTGCAAGGAAATGAGGGCAAGGTCAATGCAATCATCCAAGCGATGGAGCAGCATTCGAGCCACCCTATCGCCACATCATTACTTGAAGAGATAGCGAATAGACCGCTAGAAACCAATGGATTAGAACTTATTGATATCAGCGAACAGAAGGGTAGGGGAGTGAGCGCAAAAGACACAGCAGGGAATTACTACCTATTGGGGTCGTCTCGCCTGGTTTCAAGCGAACAAGCACAAGCTGATGTAGACCTGTATCTACTCCGGAACGATGACCTATTAGCCACTATTCGCATTGGCGATCATATCAAAGAGGGCGCTAGCGAAATGAATACCGCATTGCAAGAGGCCGGATTGGAAACTATTGTACTCAGCGGTGATCGGGAAGAAAAAACCAAACAAGTAGCCGCTACTTTGGCTATCGACCGCTATTACGCCGAACAGTTACCCGAAGAAAAGCTTCAAGTCATTAAGGCGCTTCAACAAGAACGGCCAACCGCTATGGTCGGTGATGGCATCAATGACGCCCCTGCTCTGGCCAAAGCAGATATTGGGATTTCGTTGAGTAATGCCTCACAAGTAGCCATTCAATCAGCACAAGTGGTATTACTCAATGGCCGATTAACTGCCATTCCCAAGGCAGTAGCCATTTCCAAAGCAACGGTCAAAACGATTCGCCAAAACCTCTTCTGGGCCTTCTTGTATAATGTGGTCGCGATCCCCGTTGCGGCAATGGGTTTTCTCAACCCGATGTTGGGGGCGCTCTTCATGGCTTTCTCGGACGTAGTGATCATTGGCAACTCTATTCGTTTTAAGTATAAGCGGATTTAGTATTTGATGCAGGGTGTTGGGTCGAAAACAGGAGCTTGTTCACGCTAATACCTTGTACTTTGTACAAAGTACTCAATACCAAATATTACCTTAGCGGGTATGTACATCCATGACTTCAACAAGCGGGTGCGTTACGGCGAGACCGACCAGATGGGTTACCTCTATTACGGGAACTATGCGCAATATTACGAGATCGGTAGGGTAGAGATGATCCGTTCCCTGGGGCTCACCTACCGGGCGATGGAAGAGGACTATCACATTCTCATGCCCGTCATGTCGCTGAATATGCGCTTTGTGCGCCCGGCCCTATACGATGAATTAATCACTATTCGGACCTGCTTGCGCCATTTGCCGACACGTACCATTACCTTTCACATGGAATTATTCAATGAAAGGAATAAATTGGTCAATGGCGGCTCGGCAAAGCTCTGCTTTTTAGACGCCCGTAATAACCGAACGGTTTCGGCGCCCGAATTCCTGCTGAACAAATTGCACCCTTACTTTGAAGAGAAGAATTAAATTCCCTACCGGCAAGCAGGTACAAACCTGGTTTTGGTCGCTCCCACTCATTAGCGGGATAGTCGACTGGTCAAAGCATACCTCCTTGCCGGGTTTCTTTAAGGTGCCGATCTATGATGTGGTCGTCTTTGTTTTTAACGAGATCCAACGATTCGACCTGTTTTCCCGAGCCAACAGTATTGCCTTTAGTTTTTTCTTATCTCTCTTTCCGTCGCTCCTGACACTATTCACCTTTGCTCCTTTCCTCTTGGATATCTTTTCCAACTATATACCAGAATTAGCCAATTTTAATCAGATCGTTCAGGAAGAAATTAACCGGGTGATGCCAGGTGAGGCAGGGAATATCGTCTTCGATTTTATCCATGAGATCACCAATGAACCACGTGTTGGTCTCTTATCATTTGGTTTTGTTTTGGCCATCTTTTTCTCTTCTAATGGCATGTTAGCCATGATGCAGAGTTTCCAGAAGTCCTATAAAGACACCTTCAAAAGGCGCGGTGCGCTCCGCAAAAGAGGCGTAGCGATCTTGCTTACGGGCTTGATTGGTGTGTTGGTGATTTTCGCCATTGTATTCATTATTCTCGGGGGCCTGGTTATTCAGTGGTTTGCTGAAGCCAGCTCGCTTACGGCTATCGCTACGTTAGGCTTGAAGTTCCTGCGCTGGCTGGCTATCCTCATGGTCTTCTACTTTGGCATCTCCTTACTCTATCGGTATGGTGCAGCAGCGCGCCGCCGTTTTTCCTTCTTTTCACCAGGTACCACTCTGGCTACTTTCTTATCGATCCTTTCTTCACTAGCCTTCTCCTTTTATATCGATGAATTCAATCGCTACGATACCTACAATAAATTCTACGGGTCGATTGGAACCATCATCATCGTCATGCTCTGGATACAGATCAATTCGCTCATTTTACTAATTGGATTTGAACTCAATGCGGCAATCGCCGTCAATCGTGACTTAAAGGCTAAAATGGTGGAGGAAGATTAGGGTGAGACTGCTGTGAGTTTTGGTCTTCAATGGAAAATGAGGCATTTTTGCCCAAATTTAGGCGCATAAACCTGAGCTTAGCGGCGCTAACTCTGAGGAGTGCGAAGGTAATTGAAGATTTATGTAACGCAGAGTTGGGTAAAAAGGGCTGTTTTACAGCCGATTATTAAGACCACAACAGGCTCTTAACTGTCGGTAATCCGATCTTTGCGTTAAAATGCGGGGGCCGGTATGTCAGCGGTCCCTACTTTGCGTTATGGTAGCGAAGAATACGAAACGAATCACACTGATGAGGAAAACTATTCCACTACTTATATTATTTCTGAGCGGATTACTCAGTGTTTCTATGGAAGCACAGAAATACTCCAACGAATTTTTGTCAATCGGGGTTGGTGCCCGGGCACAGGCGATGGGCAATGCTATTGTTGCCGGTGTCGATGATGTATATGCCGGCGTCTGGAACCCAGCAGGCTTAGGCGCCTTGCGCCCGGAAGACGGCTTGCAGATCGGCGCGATGCACTCCGAATGGTTTGGTGGCGTAGGGAAGTTCGATTACCTCGGATTCACTATCCCTACAGCACAAAAAGGACACCGGCTGGCCTTCAGCCTCATCCGCTTTGGTATCGACCAGATCCCTAACACACTGTCCCTATACGAGAGTGATGGCTCCATCAATTTTGACAATCTTCGTGAATTTTCTGCAGCAGATTACGCCTTTATTGGTAGTTATGCCCGGCAGATTGACAAGCCCAACGGCCCCTTGCGCCTTGGCGGCTCTGTAAAGGTCGTTCATCGCCGTATTGGCCCCTTTGCCACCTCTTGGGGTTTTGGTGCCGATATCGGCCTGCAAATGATCCGGAACAAGTGGTCATTCGGTGTGCTGGCCAAGGATTTAACGACTACCTTCAACGCCTGGTCCTTCGACTTTACCGAGGAAGAAAAAGAAGTCCTGCAGCTGACCGGCAATGAGGTGCCTATCAATAGCGTCGAAATTACACGACCACAATTGATACTAGGTGTGGCCCGGAGTTTCGAATTGAGCACCAATGTCAGCCTTCGTTCCGAACTCAATGTAACCGCCACTACCGATGGCCAACGCAACACGCTCGTGTCAGCCAATCCGATCAGTATTGATCCAGCACTCGGCCTGGAGGCGGCCTACAAAGACTTCCTGTTTCTACGTGCTGGTGTCAATCAATTCCAGCGCGAGCCTGATTTCGATGCTATGGAAAACCTCACGGCGCGTCCCAGCCTGGGCATCGGGCTACGCCTAGGCGGCTTATTAGTCGACTATGCCTATACGGACCTGGGAGATGATAGAAATACCTTCTCGCACGTGGTGAGTTTGCGACTAAATATAAAACCAAAGGAAACGAATTAAGGGCAACTACCCAAGCGGCCGAATCGGTCAATTGCCCGCTAGCCCCCTAAAGGGTGGAAGCCCGCCCGCTCTCTTGCACTACCCGATTAATTCACCGGAGCTTGTCCTGGAACGAACTGCTTTCTGCCTACTGCAAGTCGCGAAGCGACGCGCTGCCAACTGAAAAACTGAAATTGAACATTGCGCGATATCCCAGCGTTCCTTATCTTTGTAAGCCCACTCAAAAGCGAGTGTGGAAAGACCTATACCACTCAGGCATCTCAAGCGTTTTGGCTCTACATTTTATTAAATTAGAGTTTGACTTAGTTCGTGACTAGGGCGGGCCTCAGAGCTGACTTGTCAGCTTTCTCTTCGTGAGACAAGGGGATTACCGAACCACGGCGGCGGCTCTAACCATGACATTTTCGAGGGTCCAAAACCACCCGGTGCTTGTGTGGTATTTTTTTTGTTTGGAGCTGCCATCACATCCCCCATCGCTCCAGGCGCGTTTCCAGGCGTAACTCCTCTTCATAGTATTCCATCACCATAATGTAACCCGCCCGGGCAGGGTAGATGCGCGCATGGGTACATTCCGGATCAAGTGGAAGGCTTTGGGTGGTGAAGGATTCGCCATCGAAGAAGCTGGTGTAAATGGTCCAGCGGCCTTCCCTTCGGCTCGTCGCTTCGTAGTTGAGAAAGGCAGTAATTACGCCATTGGGAAGAATGTCTTGGAATTGAAAATCTACCAAGCCTTGCGAGGTCGCTGTGGACACAAGAGAATATTCGGATATCTCAGTAGTTGAAAAGGCGGGTTTTCGCGCTGTCGCCGGCTTTGCCATTCGATCAATGCTTTGCAGTTGTAGCTCCGAATCAACATGGACTAAAATGGCATCATTGACAGATAGTCTTGGCTTTTTGGTAAATCCTTCCAGTGCCAGAATGATTTCCTCATTTTGATTGATCACAAAGTCATTGAGAAAAAGGATTCCGAGCTCTTCTATTTTTCCGCGACGCTCCACTTCTAGGCCCAACTGACTTGCGAGTTCCGTCTTATACGATAAGCTTGATTGTTTGGCCAGGTTCCCGTCATAATCCAGCGCAACTAGTTGCAAACCGATCGTCGGTACAGGCACTCTGCTTGTTTCTGTTTCGTCCTTTATCCGGATCGCAACGAGGATATAATCGTTCAGGAAAACAGCTTTATCCGCTTGCCCATATTGATAAATATCGTCAGCATTTGTACGAAACACTTCATCACCAGATGCAGCATCATAGGCTACAAATGACTTCGTACCGGCATTCCCCCAAAAAGGAAATGCACTTTCTATGGTCATGAGGATTCCTTTGTGGTAACCCAGATAGGCAGACGTAATGCTGAGCCCCTCAATATCCTGCGATTGCTGCGTCCAGCCTGGGTCTTCAGTATCATTGGCGATCATTTGAAGTTCATAAGCCCTTGGACTCAGTAGCCTATTCTTGGTAGTGTAATTACGAAAACTGATGAAACCATTACTTGTCGGGATCAGGCGCGGTCCTGTGTCTTTCTGCGTGGCAGCGGAATTGCTTGGAATATCATAAATTTTATCGTAGCGCAGGTCAACCGTATTAATCGTATTTCCTTGGGCATCGATGACCTCTACCCATACCTTTTCCTCTTCGATATTGACCAAGCGTACCGCAAGGTAGGTGCCATTGTACACCACATCCGTTATCTGGATCTCTTCCTCGCTGGTAAACACTTTGGTGCCCACCGGGTCTAAATTGTGATCTGTGATTTCTAAACTATAGGTATACACTGCATTGCGGCCCCACCCCTCCCTGCTACGGTTTAGGAAGTAGTAACCGTCTACTTGTTCGCCCTGGATAACGCCGGAAGTAGTCAATACGGTGGCGTTGAAATCGGTGAAGCTTCGTTGCTGTCCAACTAATGGCGCGCAGTAAAGAAAAAAACTCAAGAGCGTCGCTAGGGTTTGTAATCTGAGATTCATTGGAGATTGTTTGAATAAAAGGATCAGAGATTGTAGGGATTGGGTGTTAGGATTTAGAAGGAGCAACTAGCATTCGGTAGTACCTGTCATTTCTAATCCCTAATTCCCTTTACCTAACTCCTAACTATCAAGGCCAGTGTTCATTTACAGCTTCCCAGGCTGCCTGCAGGGCAGGGCTTTCCGGCGCGCGATTGTATTTATCTTCCAGATAATAATAAGCCAGTGCCAGTAAGTCCTTCCCCTGCATACGACGGAGCATTCTTGAAAGCTCTTTTTGAATGGGGTGTTCCAAATCACCTGGCGTATCCACCAACTCATCAAAAGTATGGTCTTGAATAGCTAGGTAAGTAGACAAGAGCGCCTGCCCCACCAGCGCTTGCAAATAGGTATCCTCAGGCTGCTCATCCAGCATCGACAAAAAGGCATGTAAAGCCGGGACGATAGGGCCACGCTCTACCATCGCCCGAACCACCTCATACCTGGCCATTTCCTGAAAAGGGTGGGGGATAGCAGCTCTTTCCTGCATCGCAGGAATGGCCGTGGTCTCCAGCCAATTGGCTACGAACACCTGACGATCTTCGATCGCGGGATGCGACTGCAGGCTGTCTGACGCCCATCGCTGCGGCTCCTCTCGTTCGCCTGCTGAAAAGACCGCTTGTCCGCCAAACATCCGCTGCTCTTCTGCCAGCCACTGTTCTTGAATAGGAAAAGCTGATATGGACAGTAGTGGTACCCAATCAAACGCCTCCTGACTAAAGCCGGTAGTCTCGTTGATTCGACTTAAAGCAATAGAGGCTGCATGGAGTGAATAGGTCGTATTGCTCAAGTACAGCAAAGCGAGCGAGTCCGCCGCCAATTCCTGCTCCCGATTGTGGCGCTGAAAGGAGTAAATAACCCCTTGGAAATACCGCTGCGCATCTGCACGGCGGCTCTCCCAGCGCAATAAGCGGCGGGCCTTGGAGGACGTCAAAGCACGCTCGCCGGCATATTGCTGTTCCACTCTGGCTGTAAAGTGATCACTTTGGTCGTGTGCCAGTTCATGGGCGATGACATAGGCCAATTCATCCTCTGTTTCCAGCGTTTGTAACAAGCCCAGGTTGATGACAAACAGGCCGTGGCCTAAACTGGC
>SPJK01055651.1_pt1 | contig 11334 bp, 12 predicted proteins | sample 3741771 | NCBI WGS metagenome assembly SPJK01 (sample SAMN10925997, study PRJNA522277) | cold seep metagenome | isolation source: Elba SIP-enriched marine methane seep metagenome, extraction at timepoint T2 | place: Italy: coast of Elba, Mediterranean Sea
GATTGGTTTAATAAATTAAAGTTTGTCTATAACTTAATGTATTAATAGAATATTATAATGTTCTGATTAATCGAAATTACGTAACTACTCAGCGTATTTTTAAAGGAGTGCAAAAACAAGTTTTTGGACAATATCTAAAATGTATAAACACTTGTTTTTATACGCCGAGTGACAAGTAATGAGTGAGATTACTCTATAATAATTAACTAAAAAAATTCGTTGAATAGAAACGAAATTTCTAATTTATAAAGGCGACAATATTAAATGAATTGAGTGATGAGGCTGTAAATCTTCCTATTTTACAGGCAATTCGCATATACATTTGTGATATGCTTCCGTTATCTTAAAATTTCGTAAAAGTATCGCTTTCAAATTTAGGAATAAAATAAATCACATTTACAGTTCGTGTGTCTTGAAATGTCATGTTTTCTTGGCTACTCAGCATAAAAATAAAATTTGATTAAATGTTCATATAATTGATGTCCGGCCTATAGTCTGTATCAGGATATGGAATAAGTAGATAAATCTATATGATAGTGGCATGCTTTTTTATGAAATGTTACGCTTTTTTGCATAATCAATACGCTTTAAATAGGTTGGAAGATGAGATGTTGGGTTCAAGTTATTATCATGGTTGTTGTAATCAATGCATTACAAGGCTGTACCGTACCTTCACCTAAACGATATTGGGATAAAGCGGTCGATTTTAGGGACTATGCCGAGCAAGTATTTCGTCGTCAAAACCAAATCAACAGCGAAATTTTGATGCTTTTAGATGAAGATGTGGACGATTCCGAATCATATGCCAAACTGATAGAAGCGGAACAAAATCTTCAGGAACAATGCCAGCTTTTAAATGAATATGCAGTCCGTGAACGGGACGGTGTGGAAATTACCTTGCTATTTAAACAGAAAGTACAGGCTTCGGTGGATGATTGTGAAACGGCAATGCAGGAAGCGGATTTATTATTGGGAGGGTTGGTTGATGAGGGATCGCCTCAACAATGAATTTTTTAATGGATTAGAGTAAGGAAAATCGGATTTTATGGTATCCTAGAAAGTTTTTAGCAGTCAGGCGGTTTTAGTTTTTGTCATGCGTACACGCATCAAGATATGTGGCTTTACTCGTAAAGAAGATGCCCGTGCTGCGGCCCTATTAGGTGCGGATGCATTGGGCTTGGTGTTTTACCCGCCCAGTCCCCGGCATGTGGAGATTGAACAGGCTGCTGACATTGCCAATTCTTTACCGGCATTTGTCAGTAAAGTTGCTTTGTTCGTTGACGCTGATACAAATTATATCCAGTCGATACTTGAGCAGGTCAATATTGATTTGATTCAGTTTCATGGTGATGAAACGGCGGCGTTTTGCAGGTCTTTTTCCAGGCCTTATATTAAAGCGATAAGAATGCGGCCGGAGGTGGATTTGGCTGAAATTGCCGCACAATATCATGATGCGTCCGGGTTGCTGCTGGATGCCTATCATCCCGGCGTAAAAGGTGGCAGCGGTAGCCGCTTTGATTGGGATTTGATTCCGAAAAACCTGCCCTTGCCGGTGATATTGGCAGGTGGGTTGGATGCGGAAAATGCACGACAAGCTGTATTAGAGGTTCGGCCCTTTGCACTGGATGTCAGTAGCGGAGTGGAAGCTGTAAAAGGCATTAAAGATAAAAATAAAATGGCGACATTTATAGAAGAGGTTACTCAGGGTGACAGAAATTAATCAATTAGAGACCGGTTATGCAATGCCGGATGAACGGGGACATTTTGGTCCCTATGGTGGCATGTTCGTTGCCGAAACACTGATGTTGCCCATTCAGCAATTAAATGAGGCTTATCAGAAATACATTAAAGACCCTGAATTTTTGGCTGAGTTGGATGCGGATTTACAACATTATGTCGGTCGACCTTCACCATTATATTACGCAGAGCGCTGGAGTCGTGAATTGGGCGGTGCGCAGATTTATTTGAAACGCGAGGATTTAAATCATACCGGAGCCCACAAGGTTAACAACACCATTGGACAGGCGCTGCTGGCTAAACGCATGGGAAAAACCCGTATTATTGCCGAAACCGGCGCTGGTCAGCACGGCGTAGCGACAGCAACGGTCGCGGCGCGTTTGGGGTTGGAATGCGTGGTGTATATGGGTGCTGTAGATGTCGAGCGTCAGGCGTTGAATGTCTATCGTATGAAATTATTGGGCGCTAAAGTGGTTGCCGTTCATTCTGGTTCTAAAACCTTAAAGGATGCGCTGAATGAAGCCTTACGGGACTGGGTGACCAATGTTGATGATACCTTTTATATCATTGGAACGGTGGCCGGACCACATCCTTATCCGGCGATGGTGCGTGATTTCCAGGCAGTGATAGGACGCGAGTCAAAACAACAATTAATGGATATGACTGGTCGGCTTCCGGATGCCTTGGTAGCTTGCGTGGGCGGCGGTTCCAATGCAATTGGATTGTTTTATCCATTTATTGATGATGCTTCGGTGAAAATGTACGGCGTTGAGGCCGCGGGTGATGGTATTGAGACAGGACGCCATTCGGCGCCGTTGTGTGCTGGTAGACCGGGTGTTTTACATGGGAACCGGACCTATTTAATGGAGGATGACGATGGTGAAATCATCGAAACGCATTCAATCTCAGCTGGATTGGATTATCCCGGTGTCGGCCCTGAGCATGCCTGGTTAAAAGATATTGGCCGTGCCGAATATGTCAACATTACTGATGATGAGGCGTTGGGTGGTTTCCATGACTTAACCAAGATGGAAGGTATTATTCCGGCGCTTGAATCCAGTCATGCTATGGCATATGTGATGAAATTAGCGCCGACCATGGATAAAAATGAAATTATTATTGTGAATGTGTCAGGCCGGGGTGATAAAGATATGCATACAATGGCTCAGCGTGAGGGGATAAAATTGTGAATCGCTTGAAAGCTAAATTTGCGGCGCTTTCCGAATCAGGAAAAAAAGCGCTAATTCCATTTATTACTGCGGGTGACCCTAATCCTGAGTTTACCGTGCCTATGCTGCACGCTATGGTGGCTGCGGGAGTTGATGTGATTGAATTGGGTGTGCCTTTTTCCGATCCGATGGCCGATGGACCGGTAATACAACGCGCCAGCGAACGGGCCTTGGAACATAAAATGAGTCTGCGCAAGGTATTGCAAATGGCTGTGGAATTTAGAAAACAAGATCAGGATACACCGATTGTACTGATGGGCTATTTGAACCCAATTGAGTGTATGGGTTACGAAGCTTTTGCCAATGCCGCACAACGGGCTGATATTGATGGTGTGTTGACGGTGGATATCCCGCCGGAAGAAGCGCAAGAGTATGCTGAATTGTTAATAGCACGTAGCATTGACCCAATTTTTTTGCTGGCTCCGAATAGTACCAGTGAACGTATTCAAAAAATGGATGCCTGTGGTAGGGGTTATCTTTATTATGTTTCCTTAAAAGGGGTTACCGGCGCTTCGCATCTGGATATTAACAGCGTTAAAGAAAAAATTGATCAAATTCGGCAGAATACCTCTTTGCCGGTTGGCGTTGGCTTTGGTGTAAAGGATGCTGAAACCGCTAAATCTGTATCGGAAATTAGTGATGGCGTCGTGGTGGGTAGTGCTTTAATTACTAAAATTGAACAAAACCCGGATCAGCCGGAAACGGCAAAAGCAGCAATCATTGATCTGTTACAGTCCATGCGTATAGCAATGGATAGTTAGGCTTAGTTCCTACCTGAGATTTAGTTTTGGAGTCACGAAATCATGAGTTGGTTTGAAAAATTAGTCCCATCCACAATCAGAACTGAAGCGTCCACCAAAGGTGCGGTGCCGGAAGGGTTGTGGAACAAGTGTCCTAGCTGTAGTGCTATTTTATATAATGCAGAATTGGAAAGAAATTATAATGTATGCCCTAAATGCGATCATCATATGCGTATCGGCGCTCGAATTCGTTTGGAGATGTTTTTGGATGAAGAAGGGCGTGAAGAAATCGGCGAAGGCTTAAAGCCGACTGATCCGCTAAGATTCAAAGACAGCAAAAAATATAAAGACCGTATTGTACAGGCGCAAAAACAAACCAAAGAAGACGATGCTTTGGTGGTCATGCAGGGCACATTGAAAGGCCAGGGCATTGTTGCCGCTGCATTTGATTTTGGCTTTATGGGCGGATCAATGGGTTCTGTTGTCGGGGAGCGGTTTGTTAGAGGTGTGAACCGAAGTCTGAAATTAGGCGTACCTTTTATTATATTTACAGCCAGTGGCGGCGCCAGAATGCAGGAGTCGTTATTTTCACTGTTTCAAATGGCGAAAACCAGCGCTGCTTTAACACGGCTGTCAGAAGCGGGTATTCCGTTTGTTTCATATATGACCGACCCGACCATGGGCGGGGTTTCCGCCAGTCTGGCGATGTTGGGTGATTTAAATGTTGCCGAACCAAATGCCTTGATCGGTTTTGCCGGTCCCCGTGTGATTGAGCAGACGGTTCGTGAAAAATTACCTGAGGGTTTTCAGCGCAGCGAATTTCTGCAGGAACACGGCACTTTGGATATGATTATCGATAGACGTGAGATGCGCGATAAAATCGCGGCATTATTGTCCTTGTTGATGGCAAACAAAAAGTAAGTTTCTGATTGTCATTGTTACGGTGCTATAGGTAGCAGCTGATTTAGAGCAAGCGGTATGGTTATTCGATGATGCATTTTGATTCGCTAAGGGGCTGGTTAGATTGGCAGGAAAGCCTGCACCCTAAAGCGATCGATTTAGGCCTGGATAGGGCTACCCGTGTTTATACGGCGTTGAATCCGGAGCGAAAAAAACCAATTACCATTACCGTTGCCGGAACCAATGGCAAAGGCTCTTGTATCGCTTTTCTGGAAGCCATTTATTTGGCGCAAGGATATCGGGTCGGGTCGTATACATCGCCACATATTCTGAACTACAATGAAAGAATTAAAATTAACGGACAACCCGTTTCCGATACATCGATCTGCACTGCCTTTGAGCGTATCGAGGCGGTAAGGAATGGTGTTTCTTTAAGTTATTTTGAATTCGGCACCTTGGCCGCAGTCGACATATTCTGGCGTTCGGAGGTGGATGTACAGTTGTTGGAAGTCGGGCTGGGCGGACGATTAGATGCGGTCAATATTATTGATCCGGATGTGGCGTTGGTTACCAGTATTTGTATCGATCATTGTGATTGGCTGGGTGAGACCCGTGAAGCCATCGGGCAGGAGAAAGCGGGGATTTTCAGGACCGGAATTCCGGCAATCATCGGTGATCCTGAGCCGCCTGATTCCTTGGTAAACAGTGCCCAGAAAAAACAATCCCTGGTTTATCGTGTCGGTGATGACTTTAGCTATAGCCGATCTGATAAGGATTGGGACTGGCGGTTTGGTGACCGTCAATTGTCATCGCTGCCATTACCCGGCTTGCAAGGCGAACACCAATTCAGGAATGCTGCTTCAGTTCTATTAGCTGTACATCTCATGCAGGGCCGGTTACCGGTACCTGTAGAAGCGTTAACTACCGGTTTGACTTCAGTGGATTTAAAAGGCCGTTATCAATTTATCCCGGAACCGGTCCCGGTGTTGCTGGATGTCGGCCATAATCCGCAGGCGGTTCGTGCGTTATATGAACATTTAAATGAACATTATCCCGGACGCACAGTCTATGCGGTGTTTTCCATGATGAAAGATAAAGATATTAAGGGGGTATTGGCTATCATGCAGCCCAAGGTGAAACATTGGTTCGTTTCACCCTTGCAGAATACCCGCACAGCAAGTCGGCAAATGATGCAGGATGCATTTACCGATAGTAATATAGGCAATGTGTCGCTTGAATTTAATAATTTTAGCGAGACATTCGCCGCCGCTGAATCCCGGTTGGTGGGTGAGGATTTAATCGTGGTATTTGGTTCTTTTTTTTTGGTATCGGAATTTTTAACGTTCAATGCTACAGATAAATAGGATGGGACTATGGATCAATCGTTGAAACAGCGTTTACTGGGGGTGGTGGTTGTTACCGCATTGGCGGCTATTTTTGTGCCGATGTTGTTTGATGACCCGGTTGATGAAAGTGCCAGCGCGATCAGCGAACTAAGGATACCGCCTTCTCCGGTAGCAGAAATTAGCGCTGAAATTGAACCGCCCCCGGAATCGGCAGCACAGGTGTTGCAATTACCTGAGCCGGATTATGTTATGGCTGAGGATGAACTGGACGAAATTAATGCTGTAACGGAACCAGTTGCTGTTGTTGATGATACCGAGGCCGTTGTAGAGGTTCAGGAAACATCGGCACCTAAAGTTCAGAAGACACAGGATATCCCTAAACAGGTTACTACTGCAGAAACAGGGCAATGGTTTATTCAGGCTGCGAGTCTGAGTACTCGGCAACGGGCTGCAAAGTTAAGAGATGATTTGGTGAAGCAGGGTTATCAGGCGTCCTATGATGCTTTTAAAACCTCCGCCAATAAAACCTTTTATCGTGTACGCATCGGGCCGATTGCCAGCCGGGAACAAGCGGACCGTATGAAGCCGGTGATAGATAAAAAGAACTTTGTCGAAAGCCGAGTCATGAAGCAGTGAACTCAATATGATCTGGATTGATTATTCCATATTAGGGGTTATTTTTATATCGTTGATCATTGGTTTGATCCGCGGGTTTATTAAAGAAGCTTTTTCCTTATTAACCTGGGCCATCGCGGTATGGGTTGGTTTAACTTTTAGTCGTGAGTTAGGTCAGTATTTTAACGCGATTTTGGATTATCCATCTGCACGCATTGCAGCCGGTTTTATTTGTTTATTTGTGGCTACATTGATTGTCGGGGCCATCGTAAATTATTTACTATCCGAATTGGTGAAAAAAACCGGTTTGACCGGTTCAGACCGATTTGCCGGTATGATTTTCGGCATCGCGCGTGGCATGTTGGTGGTATCGATGCTGGTCATGTTGGCGGGGTTGACGCCCTTGCCTGAAGATCCGTGGTGGAAGGAATCGAAATTAATACCGCCGTTTCAGTCATTGGCGGTCTGGGTACGAGATAATATGCCATCCGATTTGGCGGGCTATTTTCAGTATCGTTAACTTGTTTACATTGTTAGGTGCATTAACATGTGTGGTATTGCGGGGATTGTATCCCATCAAAACGTCAATCAGGAACTTTATGATGCCTTGACGGTATTGCAGCATCGCGGTCAGGATGCCGCTGGTATCATGACCAGTGATGGTGGTCGCTTGTGTTTGCGTAAGGATAACGGCTTGGCAAGGGATGTGTTTGATACCGAAAATATGCTCAAATTACGCGGCACGATGGGCATAGCGCATGTTCGTTATCCTACAGCAGGGTGTTCCAGTTCAGCAGAAGCGCAACCTTTCTATGTGAATTCTCCATTCGGCCTGGCTTTAGCCCATAACGGCAATCTAACCAATACAAGGACGCTAAAGGAAGAGATTTTCGTTCAAGACCAACGACATATCAATACCGATTCGGATTCTGAAGTATTACTGAATATATTTGCCCACGAACTGCAGCAATTAGGTAAGCTGCGTTTAGCTGTGGATGACGTGTTTAATGCGGTGGCCGCGTTGCATCAACGCTGTACCGGCGCTTATGCGGCAGTCGTGATGATAGCGGGATTCGGTATTTTAGGTTTCAGAGACCCGAATGGTATTCGCCCGATAGTGTATGGTAAACGCAGTACTGAACAGGGCGACGAATTTATGATTGCTTCTGAAAATGTGGCTTTGGATGTGCTGGGCTTTGAGTTGATAAGCGATATACGGCCTGGCGAGGCAGTGTTTATTGAAGCTTCCGGCCAATTTCATCAGCGACAGTGTGCGGAGGCGATTAATTATAGTCCCTGCATTTTCGAGTATGTCTATTTTGCCCGGCCTGATTCCATTATCGATGATATTTCTGTGTATAAAGCGCGCTTAAGAATGGGTACCAAGTTGGCTAGCAAAATTCAAAAGGAATGGTCGGACCATGATATTGATGTGGTCATTCCGATACCGGATACTAGCCGAACTGCAGCGTTGCAATTGGCTAACAAGCTGGGTGTAAAGTTCCGTGAAGGATTCATGAAAAACCGTTATATAGGGCGAACTTTCATTATGCCGGGTCAGCAAATGCGGAAAAAATCCGTGCGTCAGAAATTGAATGCAATAGATTTGGAATTTAAACGTAAAAATGTGCTATTGGTGGATGATTCTGTGGTCAGGGGGACGACTTCTGAACAAATTATCCAGATGGCGCGCGATGCCGGTGCAGCTAAAGTGTATTTCGCTTCAGCTGCACCGCCGGTTCGTTACCCGAATGTTTATGGTATTGATATGCCGGCAGTGGATGAGCTGATTGCGCATGACAGGACTGAACAGGAGGTTTGTGATGCGATTGGTGCCGATAAAATTATTTATCAGGATTTGAATGATTTGATTGATGCGGTTAGAAAAGGTAATCCGAGCATCACAGAGTTCGATACGTCCTGTTTTGATAAAAAATATGTGACCGGTGACGTGGATGAAGATTATCTGCAATATATCGAATCCTTAAGGCATGACGCGGCACAACAAAACCGAAGTGAGACCTTGTCGAGTATTGAAATGTTAACCACGGCTTAAAGCCAACAATAATAATAGATTAATGAACGATTTTAATTGGCAGGAATATGCGCTAGAGACTCAGGCGATCAGGGCTGGTCATAAAAGAACGGCTGAAGATGAGCACAGTATTCCTGTCTTTGCAACTTCCAGTTACGTGTTTGCTTCGGCTGAAGAGGCGGCCCTGCGTTTTACCGGCCAACAGCCGGGAAATATATATTCCCGTTTTACTAATCCGACCGTCAATGCCTTTCAGGAACGTTTAGCGTTAATGGAGCAGGGTGAGCGGTGTTTGGCTTTTGCATCCGGCATGGCGGCGATTATGGCGGTTGCTGTGAGCTTGTTGAAAGCGGGTGATCATGTAGTGTGTTCGCGAAGCGTTTTTGGCAACACAGTGCTGTTATTCGAAAATTTTTTGGGTAAGTTTGGCGTCGAAACCAGCTTTGTTGAATTGACCAATTTGGATGCCTGGGAAGCCGAGATTAAGGACAATACCCGTTTTCTATTTTTGGAGACGCCTTCCAACCCATTGATTGAAATTGCGGATATCAAAGCATTAGCTGAATTGGCGCATGCACATGACTGTCTGTTAATTGTTGATAATGTTTTCTGCACACCGGTATTACAAAAACCGTTGGCATTAGGCGCTGATATCGTAGTGCATTCTGCAACTAAATACATAGACGGCCAGGGGCGTTGTGTCGGCGGCGCTGTGATAGCCAGTGAAGCGATTATCGAAGAGAAGGTCTATCCTTATCTGCGTACCGGTGGGGCTTCATTAAGCCCGTTTAATGCATGGGTGTTCCTGTCCGGGCTGGAAACCTTGGCAGTACGCATGAAAGCGCATTGCGACAATGCATTTGAGTTGGCAAAGTGGCTGGAACAGCAGGAGTCGGTTGAAAAAGTGCATTATCCCGGGTTAGCAGGACATGCACAGCATCAATTGGCGAAAAGCCAACAAAATCATTTTGGCGGGGTGGTGAGTTTTGAACTAAAAGGTGGAAAAAACCAGGCTTGGTCATTAATTGACTCAACAAAAATGTTATCCATTACCGCTAATTTGGGCGATGTTAAGAGTACTATTACCCATCCTGCCACCACGACCCATGGTCGATTGCCACCCGAAGCACGAGAGGCAGCTGGCATTAAGGATGGCCTGGTACGTGTGTCAGTCGGTTTAGAAAATATTGAAGACATCAAACGGGATTTGCTTGCCGGGCTGTAGCCTGTTATTTAGATAAAAAGAAAGTACATTAAATAACCCTAGCAACATTTTCAATGTAATCCTGCAGGTGCGAATTCATTAAAATGTAATATTTGGCAAAACATAGGCAAGGGAACCTAATTGCGTTACACTGGTCCTACATCAAGATAAGGATTTCCGTTATTATTTCTTGCCTGTAGGAGTCTACAATGGGAGCACTTGATCAAATATCAACAACTTTGGCGTTAACTATGGGGCTGGCATGGGCCAGTGGCATCAACCTGTATGCGACCGTATTAATGCTGGGGTTACTCGCCAATACCGGTAATATCGATTTACCGCCCGATTTGCAAATTGTCGCTAACCCCATGGTGGTTGGGGCTGCCGGATTGATGTATTGTGTCGAGTTTTTTGCCGATAAAATACCAGGTGTTGATACCGGTTGGGATACCTTGCATACATTTATCCGTATACCTGCGGGCGCCATGCTTGCTGCTGGCTCTGTGGGAACGCTTGACCCTTCAGTTGAGCTCGCGGCAGCATTGGTAGGAGGTGGCCTGTCAGCGGGTGCTCATGCAACCAAAGCCGGCGCGCGAGTGATGATCAATACTTCGCCTGAGCCAATCAGTAACTGGACCGCTTCGGTAGGTGAAGATGTTATGGTGTTTGGAGGTATCTGGACCGCACTTAATTATCCGGTTTTATTTTTAGTACTTTTATTTTTATTTATCCTGTTTATGATTTGGGTATTACCTAAAATCTGGACCGGTGTAAAAAAAGTATTTCGCTTTTTGATAGGTATTTTTTCCAAAGAAAAAGAAGAGCCTACGAGGCTCGAGCCGCCGCAATAACAGTTTGGGCAAAATGATTGCTTGACTATAAATCTAAAACGCTGTTTAATATGCCCTCCTTTCAAGGCAAGCCCAGGTAGCTCAGTCGGTAGAGCAGAGGACTGAAAATCCTCGTGTCGGCAGTTCGATTCTGTCCCTGGGCACCATAAATCAATCAGTTACGATTTACCATTTTTGTAGTGTAGTAAATGTGTAACAGCACTTTAATTGTCAATTCCAGCATTGCTAGCATATTCTGCCAAGTGGCCGCTTGACAGGTGAGCATAGCGCAGGATCACCTTTAAATCTGTCCAACCAACCAACCACCCAGCTCTTGCAAGATGCGTAGCGGCGTTCCGTTTTGTATGCGCCAGCTGACCCAGGTATGACATAAATCGTGCTATCTGAAATCCATTATTTTCGCCCGTATTAAAGCTTTCTGCCAGGCGTGGTTGTTGGCTCGGGTCACTGGCTTTCCTTTGTACGTAAAAACATGCGGGTCGCTTTTTCCTACCTGTTCAAAAATGACTGCTAATGCTTCGTCGTTTAAGAGTATTGCTATGGCTTTTTCTGATTTAGCCTGGTCATAGTGTATTCATACACAATGCCGTTGCATGTCGAGCTGCTTCCACGTCAAATTAGCGACATTGGCATCACCAAGACCGGTAGCTAAAGTGAATTTGGCCATGGCTTCTAAA
>SPJK01071774.1_pt1 | contig 11334 bp, 10 predicted proteins | sample 3741771 | NCBI WGS metagenome assembly SPJK01 (sample SAMN10925997, study PRJNA522277) | cold seep metagenome | isolation source: Elba SIP-enriched marine methane seep metagenome, extraction at timepoint T2 | place: Italy: coast of Elba, Mediterranean Sea
ATCGTGACCCACACCTGCCGCGAAGTGGCCGAACTTTCCTATTCCCGCGAGCTGGTGGAAAGTCTGCCCGATGACCCGTTGATTGGGGAATTCGTCGGTGACAAGCTGAAATATTTCGCCTCTACCACAAGGGAAACTTCAGCCAATATGGGGCGGATTACCACCCTGATCGAAAATGGCGAATTGTTCGAGAAACTCGGTGTACCACCTCTGGACCCGGAAACAGACCGGGTGATGATCTGTGGCTCTCTGGAAATGATCGCAGACACGAAAGCCCTCACCGAGAAAGCCGGCCTTGTTGAAGGCTCCAACGCCAAGCCTGATACGTTCGTGGTGGAAAAGGCCTTTGTGAGCTGACCACGCCCGGCCCTGAACTGCACATAATCGCGTCGCAGGATTTTAAGCAATTTTCTGGAAGGCAGGTCATGTTTCGATCAGGGCCCTGCCCTGTGCAGTTGCTCTGCAGCAGGGAATTCTGACAGATTCAACGGTTTGGACACGCAACCGTGATTATGGCCCTCACCGACCGGTATTGCAGCCTTATTGCATTTATCCTAGCGTCTTTTCAGGGCGTGAAAGGATCAAGATGTTTAACTCAACTTCACGAGAGCAGGCCGGATCGGCCGGCCGCTCTTTAAAAATCGGTACTGTCACCTTTGCCCTCACCGCCCTGTTCATGAGTGGCTGCGCGAGCACGCATATTGATGTGAGCAAGCCTGACGCTATCAGATATGGTGCCTCACCGGAGGCAATACAAAGCGAGCTTTCCGCAAGCTGCACATCAGCAGAGCTGAGAGAATTTACGCCGCCACAAATTCCGGGTGCCAACTCCCATAAACAGATCGACTGTCAGGGATTTGAGTATTTCGGTGGTTCGAGGCTTGCTGAATTTGTGTTTCGGGATGAACAGCTGGTTCTCACCTGGATATTGGTAGAAGAGAGTGAACTTGACGCCCTGGAGGCAGCATTTACGGCCGAATTTGGCGAACCTACAGTCAAGATGAAAACCATTACAGGTTACACGGATGACCATGCGGCAGTGAGATATGATACACCTGAAGCTCTTTACTATTCTCCGGATGTTGCCGCTCTCGTTGAGAGGATGATGCAAGCGGGCGCGCCGTAACCATATCCGTTTTATTCACATATGACTGCGGCAAGTTTTGTAACTGGCCGTTTTATACTTGCCTTTGGCGGGGTCGGTGAGGAATCGGGCCGCGGCGGCCCGGGTTGCAGAAACTTTTTACAGATTAAGTTTCTGCAACACAGGCAGGGAGAAGGCTTACCCTGAGGCCTGTTCCTCATCTGTTTTCGAGAACCGGCTCCAGTCCATTCTGGACGTCGCAAGCAGTGCGGCGGCAAGTGCGATGAACGTGGCCCCGGCGGCAACCAGCAATGAGAACTGCGCCATGTCCATGAGGATATACTGCACCGCGTAGAACGCGCCGAAGATCACCAACGCAATCCCCCCATGACCGGCGGAGCGCAGGATACTGCCAACCGCAAAGCCGGTCACCACGACCGTGGGGACAGCACATAAGAGGAAACCAACATCAAAACCGGTAAACTCAGCCACACCCAGCAATAAGGCGTAGAACACGCTCTGGATCAGGCCGAGCAGGAAATATTGTGCGGTATGCAGATATTTCTGGCTGAGAGCCTCCAGAATAAAGAAGGTCAGGAAAGAAAAACCCATGAGGAAGAAGCCATAGCGCAAGGCACGCGCGATATCCGCATAGGGCCTGATATTGCCGGGATCAAACTCAACCACGAAATCCTGTTTCGCCAGAAGCGAGGAATTGGTATCCCGGCGGACGTCAGACACTTTCCCTGACCGGTAAGGCCCTGCCGTATTCCAGACATTGGAGAACGCACCATCTTCTTCCCCCTGCCCGATTGCATCAATATCTGCCGAGAAATTCCGGATCAGACTTGGTGTGCGCTCTGATTTGATGGTCAGCGCCATGTCGCGGCCGACAGGCGCAATCGCGAGGGCTGTGGCGCCGTTAAAAGCGATTTTCGTTTTGACCGAGAGGGCCTTTTCCGGGTCCAGCAGGCTACCGATTTTGGCAGAATACCCCTGACTTTGCGTCGGTGGCTGATAAAGCGATTTTTCGGTCAGCCGGGAACTACGACGCATATTGTCGAACAGCACGTTACCGGCGGACAAGCCGGCATAAAGCGGGATACTGGTACCCTCAACTTCCAGCTCCGGCCGGAATTTGGTTGAAGCCGTGTTCGTTAAATAAAGGACGAGCCAGGCTTCTTCCCAGACATATTCCGTCCCCTCCACATAGGGGAAACCTTCTGAAAGGGTGCCGAAATCTGCTTCGAAATCAACCGCACTTTCATAACCAATGACCTCATAAACACTTTCCTTGAACTGCCGGGTGGAAAGTTCCGCCGTCATCCCCAATTCTTCCGGCATGAAATAAACATCCGGTGGCGGCGGTTTCTGCACGCTGATTTGTGTGCCGTTTCCATCGGTCTGGATACGGGTCGGGTCTTTCCATTTTGTCGGGACGACAATGACGGGACCGAAGACCCGCTGCTGACCGCCCAGCTCATCTTCCAGTCCTCTGATGACCTTGGTTGCGTAATCATTGCGCATGGCCAATACGCCGCTGACTGTGAGCAGCGGAATGAGTGACAAAAAGCCGGTGATCAGCACATATATAAGTTTTGTGCCCAGAGATGTCGGGCGTCCGCTTGAATTTCGCTGGACGACTTTATCTTTCCACGACGGCTTTGGTTCAGCTTCCTGATTGGTTTCTGACATGGCAATACCCCTTGTTACATCCGCCCAGCCCGGGCGGTTCTCTCTACTCCATAGTAAGATATTGGGAGAGATAAGGCTACACGCAAGCACTTACTGATGCGCTTGCGTGTGCTGGGGGCAAAATCACTGCAAAAAGGGTACGCCGCTTCTGCAGTGGGGGATGAAACCTAGTTTGTCAGGACACCCGGCCAGTTGGTATCCGCCTTGGCGATAAAGCCCGGGATATCTTCTTCCCAGCGGGCCTGAATCTTGTCGTTGTAATTGAGATAGAGTTTGCCGCCGACGATTTTCCAGTTCTTCGGATTACCGCGCGCGGTGTAGTTCTGGCTGACTGCCCAGGCGCAGTAGCCGCCATATTGGGGGGCATATTTTGCCGGGTTCTGGATGAAGCGGTCTTTATTTGCCTGCGATGCAAACTGCCAGGTGGCACCGTTATATTCAAACGTAAAATCTTTGCTGCCTTTAACGGGCGTACCTTCCGTGAAGTAAGCAACGGCGTCATGGCCATCCAAAGCAAGGTTTGAGAACCGGGGCGTATATACCCCGTCTTCGGCTGCCTGTGCCGAAATGCTCAGGCTGGTAATTAATAGCAAAAGAAGCGTTGTGATTTTTTTTAGCATCTTTGTTCCTCATTGTTGCAAGAGGTGTTGTGCACCAAGATGTACGGCGCGTAAAATCACTTAGGCTCACAGGGTGGTGAGGAAGGGTGGTTATGGCTACCGCAGAAACTCACAAAATATCTTTTATTATCCCTAAAATAGCCCAACAGTAGATTCAGAAGTGGTTATTGAAACACTATTCAAGTTGTGGAAATGTAATGATTAAACACCAACAGACAATACGACCTGCGCTGAAAGCCATTCATTATAAGAAGTTACTGACTTTCTCCTTAGTATTATTATTGGTTGCCTGCACAACTCACAACCCAACTAACTCCCCTTCCCAGAGGTCAAAAGTGCCATTTGATGTGAGCCTAGGCACTGACTTACTAGCCTTTTGTGATCATAATTTCGGCAGTCGAATTGGGCAAAAGGCTCTAACTCGTGGCTATGTTGACTTACGCACTCATGTCGGTTGCGGGCCGGACTGCCTGCGCGATTTCCTGAGTTCAGGAGTGGACTTTGTTGAGACCGAAATAGCCGAAGGTAATGCGGGGCGTAGGCAGCAGGCAGGGTCTTGGGAAAAGAGTTACAAGTACTTTCCTCAACAGTCGGGAAAATTCCGATATTACAAGGCGGAAATCGGTGACCCCGCCTGTGAGGAGTTTGAGACAATTGCTGACAACAGGTACCGTAAACGTATAAATTTACCGAAAGGAAGCTGTATTGCTACTGAGAAAGTAACTTCATTCACTGCCGACTATCAAGTCGAGAATACTTCCACCATAAGTGAAATCAATTTCGATGGATTCAAGCCAATAAAATACAGAACGTCCTCAACAATAATCCGCCATCGTACAAGTAAAGAAATTACGGCAGAAAATTCAAGTGCAAATTTTTCCATTGCAGCAGCAATCAAAGACCCGGAGATTAACCATGCAGGCGATGCTAAATTCACTTGCTTGAGTGATTTTCCATGGTCATTTTTGCAAAACGCATTTGAACCATTGTAACGATCACTATACATATTATTTTCAAATCCAGATAATGGGATTTTTGAAGCGCTTGCAGGTGAGGTAAGCCCCGGGATTTAAGTTGCCAGGCTCGTGGCCGATCTTAAAATCGGCCCACTTTTGATTTGGGAGCCTGGTATTGATTGCTCAGGTCCTGGGTTGGAGGTCGGAAGCGCTTGCAGGTGAGGTAAGCCCCGGGATTCTGTTGCCAGGCTCCCGGGAAGCCCCGCCTAGACCTGGAAAGGGTCTAGGAGTTTAAAAGCGAGTAACTCGCACTGCGTTACGCAGCGAGAGCGAACTCTTCCTTGTAGTTGTCATTTGCAACTATTTTAAATGATCCAATAACGGAGATCATCCGGGCGAAAGCAGAACCTTTACACGTTTGTCGATCCTATTTCGGCCCCGCCACAAGGCCCGATCTCGACTGATCAGGCCGGGCATTCTGGTGGAGCCGCCGGGTACCGCCCCCGGGTCCAATCCGCTTATTACGAGCACAATTTATCGCCATAGTCGGCAAGCCGACATTTATAGATATAGGGGCAAACCATTAAAATTTAAAGATGAGAAGTGTGGCGCATTTTCAACAAACATCAAACCCAAGATAAACTGGGCCCTTCGGCCCGTTTTTTGCTAAACTTTTGGTTAGACAGATAGTCTTTATTGAAACATCGTAACAAAAGCGCAACAAATGCACGCTATAGGGCCGGTTAAGGGCAGCAGACGGTTATAAACATGGAACCGGGCGATTTTAAAAAATGGCGCAAAGCCATGAGCCTCTCACAAAAAGACGCAGCGCATGCGCTGGGGCTAAAGCGTCGTATGATCCAATATTACGAAAAAGGCGAACGGGACGGCGAAAAAGTGAGTATTCCCCTAACCGTGCGCCTCGCCTGTTATGCCCTGGCCGAAGGGGTCGCTGATTATCGCGGGCCCCACCGCAAAATCGTGATGAACGATGAGCAGAAAAAAGATAGCGAACCCGCCTAGAAAGTGCCTAGCTGAGTAGCGCCAACGCTATTGGTGACACACTAATAATCAAGAAATAGAACACGCATAATGGCGCCAGAAGCGGCATCCATGTGTCTGCGCGAGAAAATAAGTCCGAGGCTTTTCCAAACAACAGGAACAGGCCCGCAAGCGCAGTCAGCAGATATGAGAACGATTGGGCCCATGTCTGTTCTCCAGCCAGCGCCAGGTTCAGACCCGGCAGGAGTAACAGCCCGATCGTGATGAGTGTCAGGAATGCGGTGAGACGCAACCACAAAGGCGGTTTAGGCAAGCTGCCATCCACATAAACCAGCATAATTGAGGTGAGGAGAATAATCGCCATCACCTCTGCTGCTGCCGCACGATCTGCAAGCGTATATTCATACGGATCCAACATTGCAAAAAACAACATCAGGCCAATGACCGTAATGAAAGGGAGAACATACCTCGCTGCAACCAGCACGGCATAGCGAACAGAGCCAATCAAGGCACGCTGATAACGAATGAGTGCACTGACCACCCCCAGAAACACGCCGAATACGGAAAAGACGGCAATACGGGTTACACCCGTAATTTCCGGTATCAGCTCGCCTGTTCCCAGATCTGTTGCCGTCATGACCATACCAGCCTGAAAACTCGCTGTTATCAACAGACCAAAGAGCAGCGAGAACAAAAGTATCAGCACAAGCATTAATGGCAGACTTACCAATCGGGGAAATATCGCCTGATAAGATGGAACCTGAAGGAGGCTGCCTTCCGTATCATTTGCCAGGGCACCACCGAGAATGAGCAATGCCCCCCACCCCAGCAGAACGCTCCCCGCAGGGGCATTTAAAATGAACCCGAGCAGCGTGAGACCGGAAATCACCAAAGCGACAGCCAGTACCTTGAACCCATGGGAGAAATGCCAGAGATAAAGCAGGCTCGCCGCGAAGATGCTCAACCATTGCAGTGCACGGCCAGGCACGTCCGCCAGGAGATCAACGTCTCCACCAAAGATGTTCAATCCCAAAGGCACAGCAGCCAGTATACCGAAAAGGACCATCGGCAGGATGAAGGTAAAAAAGCCCCCTAAAGGCTGTCTTTCGTAACGCGTAATAAACATAAGCGATCAGCTGTCTTTAAGCATGAATTATGCCGCAGGAGCTGCCAGCACGCCAACGAATATTTGAGCGCAGCTTATTTGAAAGCTCGCCGGTAAGAGATGGTGAAGTCCATGCCGCTATATTGTGCCTCACCTAACGTGAAGGCGCCGGCGACAGTGTCCAGACCGACCGGATCATACTCAAAGTCGGCTGTATTGATGAAGGAAAAGCGGGCACCAATTGCGGAAATATCGTCTATCTCAACATTTCCCCCTGCAAAGACCTGATAGGCGAATACGCCTTCACCGCTCTCAGGCCCCAAGCCTGAAATATCAATATCAGCATAGCCAACCCCTGCCCCGAAATATGGCACGAGACGTCCGCCGATCGGTACATCGAAGGCTGCATTGGCAAATACGGAAGTCACGGAGACATCCCCTGAGTTTGGTGTCAGCGTTCCTTGCGGATTTGCAGCTGTCGGGACGTCAAACTCGCCATTTGCGGTTGTTTCTTCAATGTCCGCAGAGGAGTAGCGAAGCTCACCTTCAATCCGCCAGTTCGAATTGAACTTGTAACCGATAATGCCGCCCACATTGAAGCCAGGCTCAAACCCAGTATCAAAGCCTGTTGGCAACGCGAACTCGTTACTGCCGGAGAACGGCGCGATGATCGTGCTCTGCTCTGTGTCGTCCGGTACGGTGACACCGCCGCCAATGCTGACATAGACAGTCGGATCCGAACCACCACCTGCAGCATTTGCCGCAACTGGTGCCAGTAATGCGACACTGCTCACACTCAAGAGAATATGTTTTAGAGACATCTTCCCACTCCCCTCCAAATTAAGAATCTCACGCGATTAAACCATATCAGACACGCCCCGCCTAGGCTTTGCGGTACTTTCTTGCGCAAAAGTTTTTTAACAGGCTGGCTACCTGTCTGTCTCCGGATCTGGCCAGCGGCGGGCGATGATGTGGTCTTCGTGATCCTCAGCAGGGACCAGTTCTTCGGGAATCAAATCCTGTCTTACTGCCATTCCGGCCTCAGCCACACTTTCACGGCGACCCGAGACCAAAGGATGCCAGTTCGCAAGGCCGCGCCCCTCGGCGAGACGGCGATAGGCGCACTCCTTCGGCATCCACTGCAGGCGCTTTATATTTTCAGCTGTCAGCTGAATACAGCCCGGGACTTTCACCTGACGCGTGTGATACTCCCGACAAAGGCGCTTCTTCTGGTCAAACAGTTTGCAGGCGAGGTCCGTTTCCCAGATTTCCTCTGTCTCATCATCAAGCATCAGGACCACACAGCATTTGCCGCACCCATCACACAGGGCTTCCCACTCTTCGCGGGTCATCTCGCTTAAGGTTTTCTGCTCCCAGAACGGTCTATTTGAGGTGTCACTCATCGGCCACCAGCATTGAGACAATTGCCCGAAAATTACCAGCTTTTGTGCAGATTTAGGTCAGTTTCATGCTAGAGAAAGCGAGACAGGAACAAAAGGAGCCACCTTAAGGTGGATTTTAAGTCGCTCATCGGACGTGGGTCAGGCTTTTGGCAGTCAGCCAAAGGTGTGGGGCCGATTATGCTCGATTTATGGGCGGGTCTACAGACGGTAGGCTGGGTCTTCTGGCAACTTTTAAAACCTATCGGGAAGCTGAGCTGGAAGGGACTGCAATACTGGCCGTTCTGGAAACGCGTCTTCCTGCATGGTTCCTCTGTTGCTTTCTTTCTTTCTATCGCCTTTTTCCTTGGTCTCTTTTCCATCACCCGAACCACGACGCCGGATAAGGATGTCGATCTGTGGTCGATAAACCGGCCAGCAAGCGTGACCGTGCTCGACAAGGATGGAGAGTTGATCGGTATTCGTGGCAGCCATTATGGAGACCCGGTGCCGCTGGACGAATTACCCGATTATGTGGTTGCCACGTTTGTTTCCACCGAGGACAGACGGTTTTATGGTCATTCCGGATTTGACCTGCGTGGCCTTGCACGGGCGGCCCTGACCAATATCCGTGCCGGGCGTATGCGCGAAGGCGCCTCAACTATTACCCAGCAATTGGCACGAAATCTTTTTCTGTCTGCGGATAAAACAGTCACCCGTAAACTGAAAGAACTGCATCTGGCAATCTGGCTGGAGGCACGTTATTCCAAAGAGGAAATCCTGTCTCTTTACCTGAACCGGACATATCTCGGCTCCGGGGCATATGGTGTGGAGGCTGCGTCCCAAATCTATTACAATAAATCTGCCCGGGAACTGACATTGCCAGAAGCGGCATTGCTGGCGGGTCTTCCCAAGGCGCCTTCTACTCTCTCCCCCACAGTAAATTTTGAAGGGGCTGCACGCCGGGCGACAGAGGTGATCGACAATCTGGTTGAGACGAAGAAGATCGACAAGCGAAGCGCTGCGCTTGCTAAACTTGCACCGCCAAATCTGGAGATGACCAATCTCAACGCGGATTTTGGCTATGCCGTTGACCATGTTCTGATACAGACCGCGAATATTCTGGACGGAATCAACGAAGATATTGTGATTTCCACGACCCTTTCCACAGAAGTACAGCGCATGGCTGTAGCGGCCGTAAGAGAGACGCTCACGGAAGAAACGGACCTGTTAGGGGCTGAGCAGGCCGCGCTGATTGCATTTGGCAATGAGGGCAACCTCCTCGCCATGGTCGGTGGGCGTTCCTATGATGACAGCCAGTTCAACAGGGCCACGCAAGCCATGCGCCAGCCGGGATCTGTCTTTAAGCCCTTTGTATTTCTGGCTGCCCTTGAAAACGGGATGCACACAAGAACGCTCTTCATCGATCAGCCTACCATCGTCGAGGGCTGGCGCCCCCGTAACTATACTGGCGACTATCGTGGTCCCATGCGGATGATTGACGCGATGGCGCAGTCGGTGAACTCCGTTGCCGTTCAGGTCTCAGAAACTGTTGGCCGCGAAAAAGTGATTGAAGCTGCACGGCGTCTGGGAGTGACACATAAGCTGATTGAGCACCCATCTGTCGCGCTTGGCTCCTATGAAGTTACGCTGAACGAAATTACCTCCTCTTACCTGCCTTTTGCACGAGAGGGGCTTTCAGCCACTCCATATAGCCTTTTACGGGTTGAGAACCGTCAGGGTGAGTTGCTTTATGAGTATATGCCAACACAGGAAACAGACCTTTTCGATAAAACCACTTCACAGGATATGACCCATCTGATGCATCAGGTCATGTTGAGCGGAACAGGACGCCGCGCGAGCCTTGGCAAGCGGGATGCGGCTGGCAAAACCGGCACTACCAATGACTGGAAAGATGCCTGGTTCGTGGGGTACACAGCGCAAATGACAGCAGGCACATGGGTCGGAAATGATGAAAACCGTTCCATGGAAGAAGTGACCGGCGGGACCCTGCCAGCACAGATCTGGCAGAAATTCATGTTGGCTGCCCATGATAAACTGGAGATGAAGCCCCTCCCCGGTGCGACACCTGCAAAAGCAGGATCGGAAGTAATTCGGCTGGTGGAGTACTATAATGGTCTGAGTGAAGATTTCCGCACTGCCAGCTACGCACAACAGCAGGAAATGCCGAGGCAAAGCAGATCCCTCTTTAATAAAGCTGAGGAAACTGACCCAACCACGAGCAATGACCAGCCAGAAGAAAGTAAAAAGAAACGTGGCTGGTGGCCATTCGGCCAGCGCGGTTAACCATCTGTTAAGTCTGTGGATTATTTTTCGCGACCTTTAAGCGCTTTGTTTACATTGTCCCTGTAGAGTGCTGCGAGGAAGGGAGCATGGGCATGGCCGCGAAAAAGTCACCACTTGTAGCGCTGATTACGTTTCCTAAAAATGGCTCAGATGAAGCACGGCGCGATATTTTGCGCAGCAATACGGATGCCTTCATTACGGCGACGGACCGCTATGGCGCCCGAGACAAAGAGTATATTGACCTTCTGTTCTCACGCTCTTCCCTTTTGATGGATAAAAAACTGCGGCGCTGCCTTGCAATGGCTCTGGCGAAGTCAGGCGTTTCAAAAGATCTGGTCAAGAATATTCTGGAGCGTAAAACACTGGCGGTCACCAATGTCCTGCGGCGCTCGACAACCCAGTCCATCCCTGAACTCACCAATATGATCCGTGAGCGCTCCAGCCAGAAGTTTAATGCGCCACAACGGTTGCCCGTGAATCCGGAAACACTGCTTGACGGGAACAAGTTCACCTTACCGAAGCTGCTCATGGAAGAAGTCTTCCGGTATACCTATTTCAGCTTACGCCACGAAATTTCAGCGCTGAACGACGATGAAACTCTCGCAACCATGGATCGAACCTGTAAGCGTTTTCGTGCACGCATTCTTGAAGAAAGCCAAACCGAAGCACGCACGGAAATCCTTTCTATCCGCAAGGAAATTTCGCGCAGAAAGCGTTATGGCGAACTCAACGAAGATTATATCTCTGAATTGTTGCTGACAGAACATGCAACTGAATTCGTGCTCGCCCTCTCTGCAATTCTGAAAATTGATAACGCAACGATGCTGCGTGTCTTGAATGACACTTCGTGGGAAGCACTGGCTATTGCCTGCCGGGCAGCCGGTATCAGCCGGGCGTTATTCGCCAATCTCGTCAATAATATGAACCGCCGCGAGGCTGATGAGGAATCAGCTGTACGGATCATTAGCCTCTACAGTAACATATCAGATGAAGCAGCAACCCGGGTCATGCGCTTCTGGCAGGTGCGGGCTCTCGCACTGAAAGAAGCTCAAATTTCACTGGATCCTGTCGATGATGATATCGAAGAAGAGGTTGCAGAATACTCCCGACCGGCCAGACGCGCCCTGTTTGGATCTGCGCGGGGTTAGAAAATCTCATCCAGAAAGTGGCGGCCTTCACGGTCCTG
>SPJK01023817.1_pt1 | contig 11330 bp, 4 predicted proteins | sample 3741771 | NCBI WGS metagenome assembly SPJK01 (sample SAMN10925997, study PRJNA522277) | cold seep metagenome | isolation source: Elba SIP-enriched marine methane seep metagenome, extraction at timepoint T2 | place: Italy: coast of Elba, Mediterranean Sea
CAATAGCATTCGGCATTAATATTGCTGAAGTATGTAGAAAAGTATTATTCTTTACTGATTTTATCGGAATATACCCCAAGAAATGCTATTCAATCAGATCATTGCTCCACTACAAGACCTATTAACAAAAGAAACAGAGTTATTGGATAGCGATGCCTCGACATATAAATTATCCCTCCATTTTTTCACCCTTAATTTGCTTTATGCCGTTATCATGGAGATAGGCTCCATTAGCCTTTTAATTACGGAAATAAAAACATCGCCTCAAGCCAAGGCGCTAAACTTAGTTCAGGCGTCAAAATCGATGTACTCCGAAGCCTTTGCTCGTTACGACCCCAAAATATTTCGCCGAATTTTCCTGGGTTTACTCGATCGCTTAACTTTTTCTGAAATTCCAGAGATTGAAAAACTGGGGCGTTTTATTTTAGTCGATGGCTCTATATTCCCCGCATTCAGTACAATGGAATGGGCCTCTTATAAATCAACGTCCAATGCACTCAAAATGCACCTTGCTTTTGATCTGAATCGCATGATTCCTGTTCAATTCATCAATACAGATGCCAACGGTTGTGAAAAAAAAGCACTCTTGGAAATGCTTGAAATGGGCGTGACTTATATTGCTGATAGAGGGTATGTTTCTTTTAAACTTTTCCGGCAAATCGTAGAGCAGCAAGCTTTCTTTATTATTCGAATTAAATCAACCATGAAAGACACGGTCGTTCAAAGTTTAGACGTTATCATTCCCGAAGAGTGGCCGCTCTTTTTTGTCAATATTTCAGATTCAATGATTTATTTTTCAAATGATCCTGATAAAACCGGTTATCGTTTGGTTTCGTTTGTTTTTGAAAATGAAGTCTATCGTATTGCGACTAACCGGACAGATTTAACAACAGGTGAAATCATTATGCTTTATGCCTATCGCTGGCAAATAGAGCTGTTTTTTCGGAGTATCAAACGTACCTTTCATGCCTTGCACCTATGGTCGCATAACGAGAAGGGGATAGAAACTCAGTTTTACATCTACATGATTGTTTATGTGCTACTGCTTCATTTCAAACAAGACCTTGTTCAGGAGCAAATGGCTACCGATACGTTCAATAATGAATCTGATAGCAAAAAGCCAGAACCTGCACCACCCGAAAATCATTCAACACGCACACCCGCCAGGGGCTTAGTCACTCTGCTAGGCGGAAGGCTGAAAAGGTGTTGGAAAATGAGCATTCATTGGCTAAAATGCATACGAAATTTCCTTTTTCAGCCCTTGACCCAGGAGGTTAAGTCTGTGATTTTTGACACGGAATAATCGTGCCGAACGCTATTGGTCAATGCTACATCTGTCGCTTGTAAAATGCGGTATCCGGCTTTTCTCACCGCCAGGCAATAATCAATATCGTTATAGTTCACCGCAAATTGTTCATCAAAGCCGCCTAGTTCTACAAATACTCTGCGATCCACCAACATACAGGCGCCGGTTACTGCAGCCACATTGCGCGGCGTTGATAACTCGCCAAGCATACCGGTGTTTTGAATATTATCCGCTACCCATCGACAATCCGTGCGCACGCCGTTATGTTGCAACTCGCCGTCCGGGTAATACAAATTTGCACCGACCACAGCAATGCCCGCCAAATCAATATATTGCTGCATTTGCCTCAGCCAATCTTGCTGTCTAATTTCCACATCATCATTCATGAATAACAGCAAATCGGCTCGACTTTTCAGAGCAATGCTATTATTAATCGCCGCCCAATTAAATATGCGATTGTCAGTCGCCACAACGATATTTTGCTCAGTGGACAAAGATTCCAGATAAGCCAGCATGGCTGCATCCTCACAGCGATTGGCGACAACCGTAATTTGAGCAAAAGAATAATCGGTATCCTCTCGCAGACCTTCTAAGCAAAGTTTCAAGCCGGGTAAATTATTATGGGTCGGGATAATGATTTCAATCGTGCGCAGCTCAGATTGCCAGCTTGTCACCACACCCGGTCCTAAAGGATTACTTTGACAATCGACATCAACCCTTCCCATGCGTTGTAAATGCTGTTTGACTGATTGCATACCGGCATTAAAAGCTTCAGGCTTCGCCGCTGACTGATAAGCTAGCGATTGTTCAGTAGCTCGCCAGGAATAAAGCGGTTTACGTAAATGGCAGACTTCTGAGGCATCAATGAATTGCGCCGCCCGGAGCAATAGATCCCAATCCTGAGCGCCCTCGCTTTGCGCATTTAACCCACCCAGACAGTCAACGACCAATTGCCGATCAGCTACCGTTAAATGGTTGATATAGTTTAAATGAGTTAAGGTTTCCGGCGACCAATCCGGTTTATGATATTCATGCAACACAGATCCGGCATGATCAATCTTGTAGCTGTCGGTGTACAGCAAGCGACATTCCGGCTGCCGGGTTAACGCCAATGCAAGTTCCAGCAGCGCATCCTCACCAAGTAAATCATCGTGATCGACAAAAGCAAGATAAGGCGCAGTGGCGACCGTCAATGCATCATTACTGGCCTGAACAATGCCGCCTTGCCGACTGCGACGTAAATAGCGCAGTTTACCTGTTGCTTGCAAGCGCGTTTGAACATCTTCTAATATCGCTATTGTTTCAGCTCTAGTAGAACCATCATCAACCAGGCATAATTGCCAGCCCGCATAGCTTTGCTTGATTACGGACTCAATCGCTGCCAATAAAATGTCGGCATCGGTGTTGTAAACCGGCATAACGACCGAAAATAAGGTTTGCCGAGACAATTGGCCGGCCAGCATTTCCGCCATGCCCCGCCGACCTTTTGCGTCAACGCCGAAAGCAGGTAATGCGCAGTTCAGCAAATCCTGCAATGCTTGCTGTTGTTCCAGCTTTTTTTGTTGCCGCTGAATTTGTTGATGAGCCTGCTTTAATTGCACACCTATAGTTGATTCCCGTTGATCCAACCTTTGCACCAACGCCGATAATTGTTCAAGGTGTGACGCTTCCATTTGTTCGGCGATGAACTGTTGAATGACCTGTCGCCAAGCCAAATACCCTTTTTCAGCATGAGCATCGGCGATACTGGTTTGTTCAGCATCCGAATAAATCCGATACTCACAACTCACTTCTTCGGTGCAGGCAAAGCGATAACCCGCTAAAGCCAGACTCGCCATCAGCGCCCAATCTTCATAAGCTTGAAAACTTTCATCGAACTGGAAGGTATGGAAAGTCTGAGCGCGAAACAACAAAGCATTGATGGGCGCAATATTGCCTAATAACAAGCGTTCGGATTCTATCGCGGAATCAAAAATTTCCAGCGTACGATCAAGTTGAACCCGCTCCTCTTGGCGACGACAGGCAACCACTCGACAATAACTGTGCGCGGCGTCTATTTTGGGATCGGATTGAATTTCCGCTAATAACAATGCATAGTGTTCCGGATAGACCACATCATCGTCGTCCAAAATGGCGATAAACTCGCCTTTGGCCTCTGCTATGCCGAGATTAAGATTGTATGACCGATTCTGCTTTCCCGGAATCCATTGAATATCCAGCACATTAAAGTCATCCAAATTAGGAGGCTGATCGCCAAACCATACCAGAATCACCTCCAGTTGATCATAAGTTTGCTTGCATAAGCTGTTTAAAGCCTGCCTTAAAATTTGCGCATCCTGCGACCTGACGATGACAGAAATCAATGGCCGAGACTCGAAAAAGTTTTGTTCGTCGCCATCCCATTGATAAACCAAAAACGCTTCTCCAGCCTGTTTAGCCGATGACAAACCGCGCATCTGCGCCAAACTGCGACAATATTGCAGATAATCAAACTGTTTAAGTCGGGACGCATAACAAGCCAGCGCCGCCAGTTTTTGCTCAAGCACATTGCCAATATCGATAACGGTATTCACCAGCGGCGCTGGTTGCCGACATTCATAAAACCACAACTCGCCTTGCCAACGCCCGCTTAATGCTTTCAACAAACCACGCGTCAAACGTCGATATCCGGCATCCGCTTCGCCGGGCGCAGGCAATAAAATACGATCCGGATAAAAACCTTGTACCGCTGAATCATAAGCGTCGAGTATTTCACCGCTTAACGGTATCGCCTGGTCGTTAAATTGCCAAAACTGCACATCTTTGATTTGTAGTTTGTTCAGGCTCTGCAATAATTCTTCGCGTCTAAGCTCAGCCTGTTTTTTTAAATGGCGGCTCAAACCGCCCAACTCATCGCCGACCACAATGATTTTGATTGCGGCGCGGTTTTGTTGTTTAAGGCTTAAATAACCGCCGCAAGCAATCGTTTCATCACCCGCCTGAGGAACAAAAACTAATATTCTTTCTACGATCATGGATTAAGCGGCGCAATGCGTTGCAATAAACGGCGAAAATCGCCGTTCAGCCAGGCGGGTTGAAACAAGGCGTAGCGGTGTAAATCAATAGCGACGCCAGAGGTCAATTGCAGTTCTTGCCGTAATACACCCTCTTTTTCAATGCAGCCATGCGCCATAATACGATGAGCAGCCCGGTTTTCAGCAGCAACATAGAAAATCAGTTTACGCAGCTTGAACGCCTTAAATGCCTGCTCTATCCCGAAATGAAATGCCTCCATCGAACAACGGGTGCCCAAACCGCGTACAAAACCAATGGAAAACTCGGCTTTTTGATTAAAGTAATCAATGCCTGACAATGACATTGCGCCAATCGGCGCATGACTCTTTTTATGTTCAATAATGAATTCAATTTCCAAAGGCGGGGTAATCTTGCCGATGTTTTCCATTCGCTCCAGCAAATCTGCAACTTGCGGACACATCTCAGACATACAAGGCCGATAATAAGCAAAATCAGCCGACTCCAACCATTGATGCAATAGGCCTGCATCCGCTGAGGTGACCGTACGGATATTGATGTGTTCGCCAAAATACAAATAGTGATTCTTCATGCAATATTAACTAGCGCCCCACCTTTAAATAATTAAGATCATAAAAATTTAGGGCTCAGACTAAAGTCTGCGCTCCAATAAATTATCGATTATTTACAGGGTGGGGGTATTAAGAAACTATCAGCATTAATAAGTCGAACCACCGTAACCATTATTATCATCATAACTACCGCCGCAACCTGCAGAACTAACCTCAATCGTATCCAGTTCGGAGTAACGGGCGAATTCCCAAATATTTTCCGCATCCAGCGACGAGAATATAACCGCCTGCACATAAAATCGTCCGTTATTAAGCAAATCATTTTCAGATAATTTTGCTAAATTTACCGGCACGGAAACCGGTGACAACGCCGCCGTAGCATCACCCGGCGTATCTTCATCCAACTCGATGTGATCCATTAAAAAAGAGCTGATCACGGTAAAGTTTTCGCTGCCTACGCGAATTTGCTCATTTAAGTGCTGAAAAAAACCATCATCTTTACTTGAACTAGCAACCAAAAACACCCTATCGCCGGATTTTGCGCCAGTGATGACAATATTCATGGATTCAGGCTGATTATTGTCGCAAATAGCCGCAGAAACGCCGGAATTACCGCCATAACTATCATTAACCGCTCCGATGGCAAACAACCTTACCCCATCTTTCGGCAACTCTATAACCGATAAATCCTCATTGAGAATATCTTGATAAGTCGGTACGGCATCTGCGGCAAAACCACTGCTAATCATAAAAGGCGATGCCGCTACTTTTCCCGTCAATAAATGGGACGCGAAACGTTTTTTCTTCATACACTTCTCCTAATCTTCAAATTCTAACATCAATTCTCAATCATTGATTATAGCCACATTTTACACTTTTTCAAAAATACAATCCCCCTTTGCTCGCAACTTAAACTTAAGTCGAAAAAACAAACTGTTTGCGCATTCCAAACTGAGATTGTTATTAGATGACAGCTTTATGCTCAATTTAACTATACTTATGAAAATTCACTGATATTCATCACAACCTGATGATCAAAAAATTGGCTATTCAATACCGGCAAGCAACTTAATTTCAACAATTCCGCAATGACAAGCAAAAATTCGTCTACCACGCCGTCCGTCAGCCCGGTGCAATCCAGCAAACTACAAAAACAATTACGTTTTCGTGTTGCTTTCGGGTTGACCTTGACCAGCTTACTGATCGGCGCGTTTTCCAGCGTGTTGCTCTACCGCTCCCAAGCGGAGCAGTTGAAAACGGAACTTTTATTTCAGGTTGAACTGGAAACCGTCATTTTAGATTCCGAATTAAATCGTTTAAAAAATCTTGCCAATCAAATTACCAGTCGTACCCGAATTCGCCAGGAACTGGAAAAATATCTGAATAAGAAAATTGATCTTAAGACATTAATTGACTTTTCCACTCCCAAGTTGCTGGACGCCATCCAATCAACGCCGGATATTTTAGCGCTCACTCGTCTGGATGTTCAGGGTAATTCTTTGATTCAAATCGGCCAGCCGTTACCCCGGTCGCTATGGCCGGAAAACCACACATCACAAGAAATACAAATCGGCAAACCGCAAAAAGTCGCTTCTCATCATTTATTGGCGCTAAGCGCGCCGATCATCAATCGGCAAGGCAAACAAGTCGGTATTGATCTGGTCGCTTTTGATTATCGCAAGATCAATAAAATGATTCAAAATTTCACCCGCAGTCAGCATTCGAACAGCCAAGTGCGCATCGCCCGACCAACGTCCCAAGGCATAGAATATATTTATCGTTCACACCGATACAAAGACCCGGAATTGGAAACATTAATCCAAAATGAAATAGAAATCGTCTTTAACAAGGAAGATTTGGATTTTCACCGGATTAATCATAATGAACAATCCATTATATTAGTTCATCGCAATATCGCCCATGCAGAATGGGTTTATTTCTTTATTAACGAAACCAATCAGTTTTTTTCCGCCGCTCGCCTGCATGCCGCATACGTCGGCTTGGCCTTTGTGTTGATGGCATTGGTCGGCATTATCTTAACGCATCTTTTTACACAATCCATATCTAAACAAATAACCGATGATACCAGCACGATACATAACCTTTTACATGAACATGAATCGTTGTTAAAAAAAATAAAATTAAGCGAAAAGCGACTGCAATCCATATTGGATAACGCCGGTTCAGTGATTTATGCTAAGGACGAACAGGGTCAATATATCCTGATCAATAAATTGTTCGAAGATTTGTTCCATGTGCGACACCAAGAAATCATCGGCAAAAGCGATCACGATATTTTCCCTAAAGAAATGGCTGATGCTTTCGCCGCCAACGACCAACAAGTTTTACAAAGAAAAAAACCGTTAATTCTGGACGAACAAGCCCCTCATGATGACGGAATACATGACTATATTTCCATCAAATTTCCGCTCTACGACACCGACAACCGAATTTACGCAATTTGCGGCATTTCCACTGATATTACTGAGCGCAAAAAAGCCGAAACGGCTTTAATCGAAAGTCAGAAAAAATTTCGCGATTTGGTGGAAAACACCCATGATTTGATTTGGGAAATCGACCAACAAGCCCGGTACACCTATATCAGCCCCAGAATCAAAAAGATTTTAGGCTATGATCCGGCGGAATTATTGCATAAAACGCCTTTTGAACTGATGCCGCCGGAAGAAGCTTACCAAATTTCTGAATTTTTCTCAGATATCATTGATAACCCGCGCCCTTTTGATGCTGTCAAAAATATTAATCTACACCGCAACGGACAAAAAGTGATTCTGGAATCCAGCGGCGCGCCTATTTTTGATAGCAATGGAGAACTATGCGGTTACCGAGGCATAGACCGGGATATTACCGAACGCATACAAACAGAACAACGCGAGCAATTACGTTTGAATATCCTGGAAATGATTCCGCAACAACTTTCCTTAACCGAGTTTCTCAGTAATTTAGCCAATCTGTTTGATAGAGACTTAAACGCCGGTCATTGCGCCGTGATGTTATTGGATGAAGATAAGCAAAAACTAACGATCACAGTCGCACCCGCCATCGCAGAATCCTTTACTGATGCGATAAACGGCGCGGAAATCGCCCCGGCAAGCGCAGCATTCCTACTTGCCGCCTTTGACAACCGGATGGTTATTGATGAAGATATTCCTAACAATACTGATTGGGCGCCATACGCAACAATTGCCGAACAAGCCGGTTTAGCCGCCTGTTGCGCGGCGCCGATTCGCGACAGCCAAGGTTTGGCTCTAGGGGTGTTCTGCTTATATTACCAGCAAGCCTATGCGCCCAACGTTCATGAAATCGAGTTTATCAATCAAATCACCCAACTCATCGGCATCACCATCGAAAACAAAGCCATTGAAAAAGCCTTGCGGGATAGCGAGGAACGCTTTGAATTAGCCATGCAGGCGGCAAATGACGGTCTTTGGGATTGGGACTTGTTAAGCAATAAAGTCTATTATTCGCCGCGTTGGAAAGCGATGCTAGGTTATCAGCCGCACGAATTAACACCGGATTTCAGCACTTGGGAAAAGCTGGTTGATGGTCAAGATAGAGCCAAAACATTGGCTTTAGTCGGCGAGTGTATCGCCGGTCGCAAGGATGGCTTTTCTACCGAGTTCCGCTTGCGTCATAAACTCGGCCACTGGGTCAACATTTTGTCGCAAGGAATCTTGGTGCGCGACCAACAAGGTCAAGCCATCCGTTTCGTCGGCACCCATACCGACATCAGCAAACGCATGTCGACGGAAAAAGCCCTGAAAAACAGCGAATCGCGATTACGAGCCATGTTTAATGTTGCTCAAGACGGCATTTTATTGGTCGATATCGAGTCCCGAAAAGTCATAGACGCCAATCCTACTTTTTGCACAATGAGCGGTTATGAATGGGAAGAACTGCTGAATATGAACATTATGGATTTACATCCGCTCACCGAGCTTCCCAATGTGCGCGAGCAATTCGAAAAACAAGCGCGAGGAGAAATCAAACTGGCGGCGGAAATTCCTGTGCTCTGTAAAAACGGTCAGGCGTTTCCAACGGACATTACCTTATCCCGGCTGGAAGTTAACAACCGCCCTTGTATGATGGGCTTTTATCGCGACATCAGCGAACGCAAAAATAATGAGAACAAACTCAAAGCCTATCAAAACACCCTGGAAGATCAAGTTGCCGCTCGCACCCGCGAATTGGAAGACTTAACCCAATATAACCGGACATTGTTTGAAACAACGCCGATCGGTTTGGCGCTTTGCGAAATGGATGGTCGTCTGGTCGATGTCAATCCGGCCTTTTTAGAGATTATCGGTTATTCGGAAAGTGAAGCCAAAGCTTTATCTTATTGGGATCTTACTCCGCGCGACTATGCCGAAATGGAACAACAACAACTGGATTTGTTGAAGTCAAACGGTCGCTACGGTCCCTATAAAAAACAATATCATCATAAAAAAGGGCATTTGGTTCCCGTACGCCTCAACGGGATGTTATTAGAACAAAAAGGCAAACAATATATTTGGTCTACCGTTGAAGATATCAGCGAACATATCCGCACTGAAAGGGAATTGCAGCACGTTAAGTCCACTCTGGATCGCACCCAAGACTGTGTTTATATGTTCGATCCGGAAACCCTGTTGTTTAACTATGTAAATCAAGGCGCTATCGATCAAATCGGCTACAGTCACAGCGAATTAATGAGCATGACGCTGTATGATCTGGAGCCGGAAATCGATCAAGGCAAATTTAGAAGTTTCATTACCCCGCTATTGGAAAAAGACAATTCCTCAATCACTTTTGAAACCCTGCACAGACATAAAAACGGGCAAACCATAAGCGTGGAAATTTTTCTCCAGTATATCTCCTTCGTGGACGAAACCGACACATTTATCGCTATTGTACGTAATATCAGCGAACGCAAAGCCGCTGAGCAAGCCTTGAATGAAGCCAAGCAAAAAGCTGAAGCCGCCGCTCAAGCCAAATCCGAATTTTTAGCCAATATGAGTCATGAAATCCGCACCCCGCTGAATGCCGTACTCGGCTTGGCCAGGATGGGTAAACGCGGAGGGTCGGCTGAAAAAAATCAGGAAATATTCGAACGTATTTCCGAATCAGGACAAAATTTGTTTCGGGTAGTCAATGACATTCTCGATTTTTCGAAAATCGAGGCCGGTAAATTAACCTTGGAAAAACAGCCGTTTAATTTGCGACTATCATTACAAAATCTGGCGCATTTGGTCAAAAACCAAATTGAGGAAAAAGGACTGTCGTTCAAGGTAGAAATTTCCGACAGAACCCCTAATTGGGTAAACGGCGATGTTTTACGCATCGAACAAATATTATTGAATTTACTTTCTAACGCGGTCAAATTCACCGAGCAAGGCGAAATCAGATTGATTGTGGATAAAAAAGGCGCCGGGGTGTTATTTCAAGTCTGCGACAGCGGTATCGGCATGTCTAAGGAGCAACTGGATCGTTTGTTTAAACCTTTTGAACAAGCCGACAGCTCCACCACTCGCCGTTACGGCGGCACCGGCCTAGGCTTAGCGATTTGTCTTAATCTGACATCCATGATGAACGGAACCTTGAAAGCGGAAAGTCAATTAGAAAGCGGCAGCCAATTTTCACTTTATTTGGAGCTGGAAGCCGCTAAACCAAATGTTGAAACCACTGAGGAAACTTTCAACAATAACATTTTGCGCCTAAAAGGCCTGCATATCTTGATCGCCGAGGATATTGAAGTTAATCAATTGGTTTTAGAAGATATTTTGCAACAAGAAGGCGCAACCGCCGTGTTTGCGGAAAACGGTCGCATAGCGCTGAATATTTTGGAAGAATACGGACCCCAACACTTCGACTTGGTGTTAATGGATATTCAAATGCCGGTAATGGATGGTCATCAAGCTACACAACAAATTTGCCGAATGGCGCCTGATTTACCGGTATTCGGTTTAACCGCTCACGCCTTAGCTGAGGAAAAACAAAAGTGTCTGGATAGCGGAATGGTTGCCCATATCGCCAAACCGGTTGATGTCGAAGAGTTAATCAAAACCATCCAAAACCATCTGACCCAAAAAAACCTTTCCAACAATTACGCACAACATTATTTTTCTTCAGCCGAGCAGCTTCAGAATAGCCCGACCTTAGCCGACGACGAAAACCACGGTGTAATTGACTGGAATGCTCTCCATAGACGTTACCAAGGACGCGATATAAACATTGAACAAATGCTGGAAGCCACTGTGGATACTCACCGCGAATCAGCGGAAGAGATTCGCCAAGCAATCAGCATTAATGATTATGATGCGATAAGGGTGATCGCGCACATTATTAAAAGCGTTGCCGGGTTCATGGAGGCCGCCGATTTACAAACGCTTGCCGCAGAAATCGAACTGGAAATGCTGAAAAACGGACATCGCGACATCCATAAA
>SPJK01011581.1_pt1 | contig 11329 bp, 9 predicted proteins | sample 3741771 | NCBI WGS metagenome assembly SPJK01 (sample SAMN10925997, study PRJNA522277) | cold seep metagenome | isolation source: Elba SIP-enriched marine methane seep metagenome, extraction at timepoint T2 | place: Italy: coast of Elba, Mediterranean Sea
AGCAAAACATAATCCGCTTGAATTCGGGAAAAGGCGAGTAAGGCCGCGCAGGTTGTGATTTCAAAATAAGTGATCGTCTCGCCGCCATTGGCGCGTTCGCATTCATCGAGGATCTCGGTGAGATAGGCTTCACTGATCAACTCGCCTGCGAGCCGAATGCGCTCGTGAAACCGCGCCAGATGCGGCGAGGTATAGACGTGACAACGTTTGCCCGCACCCTCAAGGCCCGCCCGGATCATCGCAATGGTGCTGCCCTTGCCGTTTGTTCCAGCGACGTGAATCACGGGTGGCAGCTTGTCCTGCGGATTGCCCAGCGCCTCCAGAAGCCGCCAGCATCGGTCCAGCGTCAGATCAATAATCTTGGGATGAAGCGACATCATCCGATGCAGGATGACGTCCGAGCCTTGCGCGCTCATGCCCCGGACGAGGACTCGCTGGCCTCGGAGGGGCTTGGAAGCGCCGGGGTCGTCTCAGGCTTTGGCAAATCGCCTTTGACGCCAGGCGGCAAGCCCATCAACATGCGAATGATCGTGACCAACTCATCGCGCATCTCGGTGCGCGGAGTCACCCGGTCCAGCATCCCATGTTCGAGCAAATACTCAGCCCGCTGGAAGCCTTCAGGCAATTTCTCACCGATGGTCTGTTCGATCACCCGCGCGCCAGCAAAGCCGATCAACGCGCCCGGTTCTGCAATCTGCACGTCTCCCAGCATCGCATAGGAGGCCGTGACCCCGCCCGTTGTCGGATGGGTCAGCACCACGATGTAAGGCAGGCCCGCCTCTTTGAGCATCTGGAGCGCAACTGTGGTGCGCGGCATCTGCATCAAGCTCAGGATGCCCTCTTGCATCCGCGCGCCCCCGGCAGCCGAGAACAGTACAAATGGCTTGCCCATCTCTACAGCGCGCTCGGCACCAGCAATGATGGCGTTTCCGACATACATCCCCATAGAGCCGCCCATGAAGGAGAAATCCTGTGCAGCCGCCACAACAGGGGTCCGCCCGATTTCGCCTTCTGCGACAAGCATGGCGTCGACTTCGCCCGTGGCCTTTTGCGCGGCTTTCATGCGGTCCGGATATTTCTTCTGATCACGGAACTGGAGCGGATCGGCAACCGGTTCAGGCACCGCCACTTCAGTGTAAATCCCACCGTCAAAGAGTGCCTCAAAGCGCATTCTCGGCGCGATATTCATGTGATGGCCGCAGGCGGTGCACACATATAAATTGCCCGACAGCTCGCGGTGAAACAGCATGGTGCCGCAGCCACTGCACTTGGACCACAGATTATCCGGCGTTTCGCGACGTGAGAAAATCGAGTTGATCCGCGGGCGGACGTAATTGCTGATCCAGTTCATATGCGGCGCTCCAGTCGCTCTAGCGTTCTGCCCAGATAATCGGCCTCTCGGCGAATTGCAATCAGCGGCGCAAGACCAATCGCACCGCAAGCCAGCTTGTGAACATCACCAGGAAGTCCACCGGCAGGAGGGCACGGACCGCAACCTCGTTATCTGTGCTGAAGGGATAATGATACAGGGCGAGGCCCGAGAGCTCACCCTGCGGGGCGATGAGTAGGAGCGCCGTCACATTGGCCACGACGTGAAAGGCAATCGCAGGCCCAAGTGTGCCAGCGCGCGCCGTCAGATCCGCGGCAAAAGCCCCGAAAAGGATGGCCCAGATCACGACGATCCACGCATTCGCGCCGTAGGTCTCGGGGGCGTAATGGGCCAGGCCAAAGAGGACCGATGGCACGCCAATCCAGATCCACGGAGTCTCAAACCGCGCGGCGAGCTGGCCTTGCATGTACCCCCGAAACAGCACTTCCTCGCCGCCAGCTTGGATTAAAACTCCAACAAGGCCCGGCACCAACAGGATGACCCACTGGCTCAAAGGAAACCCGGGGTGCAGCGGCGGGTCGAAACCGTAGGGCGGCAAGGCAAAGATTAACGCCGTCAAACCCACAAGCACCACCGCGCAAGCCATAAACTGGCGCATGGCTGAGAACGGCTCGCCAAACAGCACAGTCAAGGAGTGCTGGTGCAGTAACAAAATCGCCAGAACAGGACCAACCCAGAACAAGATGAAACTGTAGAGCATGACGAGCAAACTACTCGTCAAAACCAGATCCCCTTGATCGCGCCACAAAGTGCGAAACGCGTCGGGACTGAGAGCGGCTTCAAGCCCCGTCCAAATCACGTTGACACCGAGAAGAACAACCATGACGCACAAACCAACGCCGGCAACCATCCGCCACAGCTGTGCACGATCCCGAGCGATGTCACGCATCGCCTCATAGGCACGGTAATCAAGTCGCAATAGGTCCTTCATATCTGCGCTTTACCGTCTTCTCCGAGCAATGGCCACCGTCGCCTCTGCAACCCGTCCGCACCGCCCAACCCACGCCTATGCGCCGCATCAGTTCCAGTTTTGTTTTATTTTAGTTCTCTTTCTAAACTCATATTAAATCCCAAACCCTATGCCTTTGCCCAGCGAGCCGCCGTGGGCTCGTTTCTCAAAAAGGCAAATGCGATGTTTTTTGCATTAATGGCTCTTGGCCTCTTGGTCCCGCTCGTTCTGATGACCCTTTCTGACGAAGACGAAGACGAAGATGCAGACGTTTCCGAGCCTGAAGGCGCTCAAGACGCCGGGTCTGACCCATCATCCGGTGATCTTCTGGACGACGATGGCGATCTTGAGTCGCAACAGGTGCAGGACATCACGACCGGCGAAGACACTGAAAACACGTTCAACATTGACCTGGAAATCGAGGGAAACTGGTCGGACGAGCAGGAAGATGCCATCATAACCGCGGCTGAGTACCTCAGCGACATCATCTTGGCCGACATGCCTGACGGGGTTAATCCCGACACCGGAGAACGAATTGACGATCTGCTTATCCGCGTGACCCCCGACAGCTTCACTGACAGCGTCCCCACCGCTGACGACGGTGTGGTGTACCAAACGTTAGGAGCCGCCAAGGTCGTGGAACTCCGACCGGGAACCGCCCTGCCACTCGTTTCCGAAGTCTATGTAAACAATGAGCTGGATATTGAGACGTTCCGGGCAACTGTTCTGCATGAAATGCTGCACGCTCTCGGGTTTGGGTTCGATGCTTTTACCAATCAGGTTGGCCTCGGCATTGACGGTTTGCGCTTCACCGGAGCCAATGCCATCGCCGCGTATAATGACGACTTCCCCGTTCAGGCTGCGCAAGATCCGACTTCCCAATTGGGCGTCCCTGTGACGCAGGAAGGCGGCCATTGGCGTGAGGATGTGTTTGGCGCTGAGTTGATGACGCCCTTCCAGCTCGGCAACCACTCTGAATATCTCTCGCAGATGACCATCGCCGCGTTGGAAGATATTGGCTATGATACGATCTGGGACGACGTTACGAGCAATTCGGACCAGTCTGGCCCACGTCCTCGCGTCCCAATAGCCATCGGCGTTTCCTAGATTCACGCGCCGGTTCTGATACCAGCCCCTGACTAAGCCGTCTCTGTCCGCCCGGACGCCCGTTTGAGCACGTCCCAATAGCTTTGGGCAATTTCCATCTCGTCCTCAAAGCCCTGCGTCACCATCATCTCATGCAGCTTCGGCAACCGGTAGCACGGCACATGCATGACCAGATGATGCTCCATATGGTAATTGACGAAATAGGGGGCCACCAAAAGCCGCGCGAGAGGTCCCGCACGCGTAGTGCGGACATTGCGAAGCGGATTGTCCGACCGTTCCACCACCCCGTGCTCTGCGATATTGCGCACCCTCAGCACCAATTGGAACCATGTCAGCAGCGGCAGCGCCCAAAAGGCAAACCAGTACCACCACGCCCCTACCAGCCACAACACCGCAAAGATCACCAAATTCGCAAAGACAGCGCGTCCCAGAACCGGTCCGCCAAAGGCCTGCGCCAGATCTTGCGAACTTGGCGCTCCTTCCACCTCGCCGGCCATTTTGAAGGCGAACATAATTTGCTGCGCCCGTTGCTTGATCCCTGTTTGCCCGGAGATATCCCGCCACAGCTTGCGCCGCAGTGAGGCTTTCGTGGTTGGAAACGGGGCCGATAGGCGCAAATCCGGGTCCTTGTCGGTCTGCGTGTAGCGATGATGCTTCAAGTGATAGGTCCGGTATTCGAACAAATCCGCAAGAATGGGCCGCCCGCAGATCCACTCTCCGGCAATTTCGTTGAGCTTAACCGACCGGAACAAAGCGCGGTGCGCGGCGTCATGCATGAGAATAGCCAAACCAAGCTGGCGAGACCCTATGACGAAGACCGCACCGATAAACGTCACAACGTTGGGCCAAAGCGTAAACGCAGCGACGGCCAGCGCGATAACGCCCCAGCAATGTGCGATCAGCCAAATGCCCCACAGATCAGAGCGCTGTGAGAGGGGGCGTATCAGCTCAGACGTGAAAAACCGTTTGCCATGTATCATGGCCCCAATGCTCTTGCCGAAAGTTGCGTCTGTCAAACCTATGTTAGAATAACGTTGCGGCTCCTCGTTGCCTCATTTATCCAACCCGGGATACGTTTCGGGAGTCCGCCATGACCAAATTCGACAAGAGCAAACTACCCAGCCGCCATGTGACCGAGGGCCCTGCCCGCGCGCCGCATCGGTCCTACTACTATGCGATGGGAATGTCCGAGCAGGAAATTCACCAACCGCTGATTGGCGTGGCGACCTGCTGGAACGAAGCAGCTCCCTGTAATATCGCGCTGAATCGTCAGGCTCAGGCCGTGAAAATGGGCGTCAAAGCCGCCGAAGGCACGCCGCGCGAGTTTACCACGATCACCGTGACGGACGGGATCGCGATGGGGCATGAAGGCATGCGCTCGTCACTGGCCTCTCGTGAAGCGATTGCCGACACAGTCGAGCTGACCATGCGCGGCCATTGCTACGATGCACTTGTGGGCCTCGCGGGCTGCGACAAATCTCTGCCCGGCATGATGATGGCGATGATCCGCCTCAATGTCCCCTCTGTCTTCCTCTATGGTGGTTCAATCCTTCCGGGCAAAGCGCCCGTCGGCGCACAGGTTCCCGAGGATTTCGCCAACCGTGACCTCACCGTGCAGGACATGTTCGAGGCCGTAGGGCGTCAGCAATCCGGCACTCTAACGGAAGTCGAGCTTGAAATCCTTGAGCGCGTCGCCTGCCCTTCCGCCGGTGCCTGCGGCGGTCAGTTCACAGCCAACACCATGGCCTGCGTATCTGAAGCTATCGGACTCGCACTGCCCAATTCCTCCGGTGCCCCTGCGCCTTATGAGAGCCGCGACGAGTACGCCAAGGCTTCCGGCATGGCGGTCATGGATCTGATCGAACGGAACATTCGCGCGCGCGACGTCTGCACACGCGAAGCCTTTGAGAACGCGGCGCGGGTCGTTGCTTGCACTGGGGGCTCCACCAATGCGGGCTTGCACTTGCCTGCCATGGCGAGCGAAGCGGGCATTGAGTTCTACCTCGAAGATGTCTGCGAAATCTTCCGCGACACGCCGTATTTCGTCGATCTCAAGCCCGGCGGCCAATACGTGGCCAAGGACCTGTTTGAAGTAGGCGGCGTCTATGTGGTGATGAAAGAGCTGCGTAAAGCAGGGCTGATCCACGAAGACTGTCTCACAGCCACGGGCTATTCCATTGGCGAAGAGCTCGACAAGATCGACCTGAACGCAGATGGCCGCGTGATCTATCCGATCGAAACGCCCCTGTCCGAAACCGGCGGCGTTGTCGGCCTGAAGGGCAATCTCGCGCCCGAAGGCGCGATTGTGAAAGTCGCTGGCATGGAAAAACAGCACCAGCGCTTTGTTGGCCCCGCGCGCATTTTCGAATGCGAGCAGGACGCTTTTGAAGCTGTGCAAACCCGCAGCTACGAGGAAGGCGATGTGTTCGTCATCCGCAACGAAGGTCCGGCGGGTGGTCCAGGTATGCGCGAGATGCTTGCGACAACGGCAGCGCTGTCGGGTCAAGGCATGGGCAAGAAAGTCGCGCTCATCACCGATGGTCGCTTCTCCGGGGCAACGCGCGGGTTCTGCGTGGGCCATGTCGGCCCTGAGGCCGCCAAAGGTGGTCCGATCGCGTTGATCAAAGATGGTGACATCATCACGCTGGACGCAGTGGAAGGCAAACTAAGCGTCGATCTGAGCGATGAGGATCTGGCAGAGCGCCGTGCAGCTTGGGCTGGCGCGCGCGAGACGATCTATTCCTCTGGCGCGCTGTGGAAGTATGCGCAGCTTGTTGGAGACACTTACAAAGGCGCGGTGACGCATCCGGGTGCTGCGCATGAAAAGCATGAGTACTGGGACTTGTAAGTCCTCACGGGCTAGGTGGGCCGGGGTCTTGGTGGCGTTGGCCTGCCTGAGCGGATGCGTGGGCAGCGAAGGGTTTTCCTTCGCCCCCTTTGGCGCGTCCAATACCCATAGATCCCCTGAAGAACGCGCGGCCCTGCGCGTGCCACATTCCAAGCGCGCATTGCTCGCAGATGGCGCGATCCGGTTGCGCGCGCCGCGTGGGTATTGCATCGACGACTCTTCTGTGCGGAACGGTCCGGGCGCAAATAGCGCCATGATCGCCCATTGCGCAGCTTTGGACGGAAATATTTCGCCGGTGAAGGCGTCGGCGGTTATGACGGTGCTCATCAGCCCGTCTCGGGCCTCAGACGCTCCCGCCCCGACACAAAGCGATTTGATGCGGGCCGCCGCTCCGGCAAAATTACTCTATGCGTCTCGCCTGAACGATGTTGTCTTTGCGCAATTTGCCAGCGGTGGAGATGCACAATTTGAGCCAGCGGACCCCCGTCATTGGAAAGCGGCGACCGTGCGCGCAGATCGGCTCGTGCTGATGAACCTCTATGCGCCCAGCGGCAGTGCGTTTGCAGGACCCTCGGGTGAGACACTCATTGCTGATTTGTCCCGCGGGCTGACTGTGAAATCAGCGCGCCTCCTGCCCCCGATTGGCCCCCTGCAAGGTGGTCTCTTTGGCCGAACATCGCAGACGTCTGAGGCAGCGGCACCGCCCCCTGAGGCAGATCCCCCGGTTCAAGGCAGCCCGGATGCCGAAACAGGTGGATTGCGAAGTAGCCTGAGACCACATGTACGTTTGTTCAACTAACCTTAATTTAGTTAAAGTACTTGGCAGTGCAGCGCATTAGGCGGTAAAGGGATACCATGGAGCAAGGCCTATCTTCCTTATTTGACAGAGTGTTTTTCCTCAAATCCGTGCGCAGTTGGGCACGGGCTGCGGAGCAAGCAGACTCTGTGCCTTTGCGTCTTTTGAGACATCAAAGGGGACATGCACGCCGCCTTCTGGTTCATTTGAACCGTTTTGTGCATATTGCAGATAACCGGCTAGCTTTGCCGACGATAGGGAGCCAAGCGATTCAAAAGTCTCATGAAGCGGATTGGAGTTGGAGGCCAGAAGCCTGGACCGGACCATTGCCGGCTCAGGGCATGGCGTCCGTTCCCAGCAAATCCATGCTCGGGAGCGAGATTTCACTACACCACGATTGCGAATTTACAGAGCTCTCGCTGCGCCAATTGCGCAATTCCCGCGAAGCCGACCTGGCGCCCTATGGTTTGCGCATGGACGTTTTCCGGTTTGACGGTTCATTTTTGTCACTGGTCCTCGACTTCCCGGTCGAAGGTGTCGAAGGGTTGAAACGCAAACACCTTATCCGCTTGGAACCCATCGTTGAGATGGAAAAACCGCTCGAAATTTTCGCGCGGCTTAATATCAAGCATGGCCCGAATACAGAGCAGGTCGTGCGTGAGCTGCCCCTGCGAAACGCTAACCCGATGGTCGAATTTGACCTGGCCTATACAAAACTGAATGAGAAGCGTGTTGACGCGATCTGGTTGGACCTGATTTTCGAAGGTCCGCAAATGAACCAGGTCACCATTCGCGACATGACCATCAGCCGCCGTCCCCGCGCGGACATGTAAAGGCAGCCCAATGCATATTAGTCAGAGAGTACCGCGTTCAAATGAGTAATTTTGTTCTCAGCAAGACCCGCCTGTTTGAAGGTGTCTGGGAAGGCATCCTGACCGCTCAAGATGGTCAGGATACAAAGCCGGATCTCGGAGTGACCCACGTAGATCGCCTTTTGGATGATCCGACGATCTTCAGCACAAACACGCAAGGCGAGTGGTTGATCCGTGTACCTGTGCCGATTGACATGATCGGCGATGGCGCGCAGACCTTTTTGATTTTCTACCGGACCACGGGAGAGCCGCTGGACAGTTTCACGATCATTGCGGGCGATGCGGTCAGTGATGATTTCCGCACCGAAGTGTCGCTCCTGCGCGCTGAGCTGGATTTGCTCAAGCGGGCGTTTCGGCGTCATTGCGTGGAAACCGGTACCGCAGGCTAAAGCCCAGCGCCTGCATTGGGCCTTGTGCCCCTCGGCTTGACGCGAGGCGAGGTGACGTCACGTTTGAGATGACTCAGGTTGCCCCCTCTGATGAGGTTAGCGCAGCCTGAGGAGGACACCCATGACAGCCTATCCGCATCTACTCGCCCCGCTTGATCTCGGTTTCACCACGCTCAAGAACAGGGTCCTGATGGGCTCGATGCATACCGGTCTTGAAGAAAGCAAGGACTGGAACCGGGTCGCGGAATTCTATGCAACCCGGGCACGCGGCGACGTCTCTTTGATCGTTACCGGAGGAATGGCCCCCAGCCGCGAAGGCGGCGTGTTTCCGGGGGCGGCGGGCCTTTTCAGTGCCGAGGATATCGCCAATCACAAAGTGGTCACGGACCGGGTGCACGACGCTGGCGGCAAGATTGCGATGCAGATTTTGCACGCAGGGCGTTATGCCTATGGCCCCGAATGCGTCTCCGCCAGCCCGATCAAATCGCCGATTTCTCCGTTCCCACCAAAGGAATTGGACGAGGACGGTATCGAGAAACAGATAACTGACTTCGTGACTGCCGCCACACGCGCGCAAGAGGCGGGCTATGACGGCGTCGAAATCATGGGCTCTGAAGGCTATTTCATCAATCAGTTCCTCGTCACGCACACCAACAAACGAACCGATCGTTGGGGCGGCTCTTATGAAAACCGCATGCGGTTGCCGATTGAGATTGTGCGGCGCGTGCGTGAGGCGGTCGGCACGGATTTTATCATTATCTATCGTCTGTCGATGATTGATCTGGTGCCCAATGGCTCAACGACCGAAGAGGTCATTGAACTGGCGCGCAAGATCGAAGTAGCAGGCGCGACGATCGTCAACACAGGCATTGGCTGGCACGAGGCACGCATTCCGACCATTGCCACCTCAGTGCCGCGCCGGGCGTTCGCTTGGGTGACGAAGAAGCTCATGGGGCATGTCTCGATCCCAGTCATCACCTCCAACCGGATCAACACGCCAGACGTGGCCGAAGATGTGCTCGCGGATGGCTGCGCGGACATGGTTTCCATGGCCCGCCCCTTCCTTGCAGACCCGGACTTTGTCGCAAAGACCAAGGCAGGCAAAGCCGCACATATCGCCCCTTGCATCGCGTGCAATCAGGCCTGTCTGGATCACACGTTCTCTGGCAAGATGACCTCTTGTCTGGTGAACCCGCGCGCCTGTTTTGAAACGGAGCTGGTGATCACCCCAGCGGCGACCCCCAAATCCGTCGCCGTCATCGGCGCGGGTCCCGCTGGCTTGTCTACGGCGCTCACCTGCGCTGAGCGCGGACATGCGGTGACCCTCTTTGAAAAGGCGGGTGAGATCGGCGGACAGCTCAACATGGCCAAGCAAGTGCCGGGCAAAGAGGAATTCTGGGGGCTGGTCGAGTGGTATCGCGCGCAGGTGGCCGACAAAAGCATCACCGTGAAGCTGAACACCGAAGCGAGCGTCGCTATGTTGGAAGGCTTTGACGAGGTGATCATCGCCACAGGCGTTGTTCCGCGCGATCCCGGCATCCCCGGTCAGGATGCACCGAATGTGCTCTCCTATATCGACGTGCTGCGCGGCAAGGCCGAGGTGGGCACACGTGTTGCTGTCATTGGCGCAGGTGGCATCGGGTTCGACGTGTCCGAATTTCTGGTCCTCGAGGGCGCAAGCCCCACCGAGGATTTGGATCTGTGGAAAGTAGAATGGGGCGTTGGAGATCCTGAGGAAACGCGCGGCGGTCTCGTGCCAACTGGCCAAGCCCCGCACGCCCCGGCCCGTCGGGTCACATTGCTCCAACGCAAAGCCAGCAAGCCTGGCAAAGGGCTGGGCAAAACCACGGGCTGGATTCACCGTGCCGCGCTCAAGATGAAGAACGTGCAGATGATAGGTGGTGTGAATTACGAGCGGATCGAAGAGGGCGGCCTGATGGTGTCCTTCGGCGAGGCCCGCGAAAATCCACAACTGATCGAAGCCGACACGATTGTTCTATGTGCGGGGCAATTGCCAGAACGTAGCTTGGCCGATGCGCTGGAGGCCAAAGGGATTTCATGTCACGTAATCGGTGGAGCCGACGTGGCCGCCGAACTCGATGCCAAGCGCGCAATAGACCAAGGCACACGGTTGGCCGCGACGCTCTGAGAGCCACCACCGAACGCCCAACGCTCCGTTTGCGGATCGAGCGTGGACGCGCGTGACATAAAAAGAGAGTGCCTGACCGGGGTCACGCACTCTCAATACGTCTATCTCAGATCTGAAGACTGGTCTCTCCGCGGCGCGGAGCGGTCCCTTAGAAGCTGACAGACAACTTGGCGCCGATACCGAGAACGGTGTTACCCGAGAAATTGGCGTTGATGGTTTCTGTGGTCGCATCGCCCAAGCGAGAGTAGCTCACACCGCCGGACAGAGCCACGCTGTCAGTGATCTGCCGCTTCAGGCCCACGGTGATACCTTGACGCCCATCTGTCGGAGACAGGTTCGATGCCGCGCCGCCATTGGCTTTCTCAAACGCAAAGTTCACGGAGCCAGACAATTTGTCATTGAACCGGCGGCCCACACCCAGGGTGTAAGAAATCGTGTCGTTGTTGTAGTCGACAAGATTAGGTGCCAGCGGTGCGCTGATGTTGGTTTGGGTCCAGTTCACCCAGCGCGCTGATGCAAGCAAGAGCGTGTCTTGAGCGATACCAGTCTGGAAATCCAAATTGACAGAGCGCGGCAGAACAACCTGCATCGTGCCCGGAAGAGCCCCGAACTCGGTCGTGGTGTAATCCACAGTGACTTCTGAATTGTAGGTTACAGCTGCGCGCAACGCGATGCTTGGAATTTCATAGGCTGCACCCAGCGCGTATCCGAAGTCCGACTCGTTGCTTGTTTGCAGCGTGTAGCCTCTATTGGCCGGCAAGGACACGTTCCCGGATGACGAGATGATCCGCGCGCCCCCGTGCACCGAGATGCTGTCGCTGATCTTGTA
>SPJK01018976.1_pt1 | contig 11327 bp, 7 predicted proteins | sample 3741771 | NCBI WGS metagenome assembly SPJK01 (sample SAMN10925997, study PRJNA522277) | cold seep metagenome | isolation source: Elba SIP-enriched marine methane seep metagenome, extraction at timepoint T2 | place: Italy: coast of Elba, Mediterranean Sea
ATAAAGTGCGCAAACACAACTTTTATTTTAACCCGACCCCTCATTTTGTCCTGCATTTGAACGATATTCTGGTTCTGTTGGGACGTGATTTAAGCATCAACCATTTCAAATTCCTGCTGGAAAAAAGGCGGTTAAGAAATAAGATATCATGATCAGCAAACGGATCGTAATTTTTGGATACAACCGACTGTCATATGAATTGGCGACACGGATGAGCCGGCATGAACACAAATTAATTATTGCCGATTCCGACCCAAGTCGACTGGCCTTGGCCTCCAACAATGGTTTTACAATCGAGGAAGTGGATTATAGAAGCGACGATGATCTTAAAAAAATAGGAATTGGCCATGATGTCGACGTTTTATTTTGTTTCTTTACCGAAGATTGTGAAAATGTTTTTCTAACCCTGTCCGCACGGGCGTTGGCAGAGGACCTGCAGATCATCTCTGTAGTGGAAGATCCTCAGTCGGCTGAAAAATTGTTGGCCGCAGGCGCCAATAAGATCATAAATCCGTATACGGTCTGTGGTACGAAAATTTATGAACATATCAAAAAACCGGCGATTTCCGACTTGATGGACCATGTGGTATTCGGAAGGCATGACCTCAATCTGGCCGAAGTCGAAATACCAAGAGGGTCCATACTGGAAAATACCCGATCCAGCGAATTGAGACTGAATGAAAGACATAATTTGATCCTGATTGGTATAATCGACAAAGAATTGGGAGAAGACCTGCATTTTGCCCTGGGTGAACAGGAACATCATCTGGATGCCGGAGATATTCTGGTTGTTCTCGGTCCTTCCAGGGAAATTAGAGCATTTAAGAAAGAGATAGAAAAAATAAAGGAGGTTCAATGATGGTTTTTAGCTCCAGAATATGGTTTGCGATTGGCTCCCTTGGCTGCTTTACGATGTTGTTAATCGGCGCCTATTTCCAGTTTGTCGAAGAATTGGAGCCTTGCCCTTTGTGTATTTCTCAGCGTATCGCCATCCTGTTGACCGGCATTGTTTTCCTGATTGCCGCTATCCATAATCCGGGGCGAACCGGAATGGGTATCTATGCCATACTGGGAGCTATCACCGCATTATGCGGAGCTGCGATTTCAACACGGCATGTATGGCTGCAGAATTTGCCGCCGGAGGAAGTGCCCGAGTGTGGTCCTGGTCTGGAATATATCTATGAAAACTTCCCGTTATCGGAAACCATCAAATTGATGCTAAACGGGACAGGAGAATGCGCCGATGTGTTATGGACCTTCATGGGATTGAGTATTCCCGGCTGGACGCTGGTCGCATTTATTTTTCTGGCGGGATTAAGCCTTGCCCAAATCTGGAACAAATCTGCAGGAACATGAAGATCAAACTGTTTTTAACTCTGCTGCTATTCAGCCTGACTACGGCTTGCGCATCATCATCGGGCATCGCGATTCAACAGGCCGTCGAGGGTTCACACCGCCTGGATAAGAATAAGGCCAGGGACCGGTATCGTCACCCCCGGGAAACGCTGGAATTTTTTGGAGTCGATGACGATATGACGGTCGTTGAAATATGGCCCGGAGCGGCAGGCTGGTACACGGAAATTCTGGCTCCGCTGTTAAAGGAAAACGGCAAACTTTATGCGGCTCATTTTTCTGCGGATTCGATGGTTCCCTATTTTCAAATCAGTCTGAAAAAATTTAAAGAAAAGACGGCGGCAAACCCTGAAATCTATGGAAACCTGATCATCACCGAACTGCAGCCGCCGGAAAAACTATCGATTTCCCCGGAGGGGTCTGCGGATAGGGTATTGACCTTTCGCAATGTACATAACTGGATGAAAAGCGGGCAGGCCGAAGCCGTGTTTAAGGCAATGTACAAGGCGCTGAAACCGGGTGGTATTCTCGGTATCGTCGAACACCGGAGCCCTCCAGGAACCGCTCAGGATCCAGCTGCAAAGTCCGGATATGTCACCGAAGAGCATGTCATTTCACTGGCTCGAGAGGCCGGATTTAAATTACTGGCCAGAACTGAAATCAATGCCAACCCCAAGGATTCTACCGACCATCCGAAGGGAGTCTGGACACTACCGCCATCGTTACGCTTGAATGACCAGGATCGGGAAAAGTATCTCGCCATAGGGGAAAGCGACCGAATGACGTTAAAATTCGTCAAGCCATAATGCGCTGATGCAGAGGGCTTCTGCGGGGGAAGTGCGCCCGCAGAAACTCCATCTGATCACTCATGATCCTTCTGCCCTGCAGATAAACATATTCCGCATGAGTTGGGACGAAAGGGATGGCCAGCAGCTGCATCCCCGCCTGGTCAGGGGTTCGTCCGGCTTTGTAATTGTTGCAGCGTTTACAGGCCGTTACGACGTTTCCCCAGATATCTTCACCCCCGGCGCTAATGGGAGTAACATGATCCCGGGACAGGTCGGAATGGCGAAACCGGTCGCCGCAATACAAACATAGAAAATTATCCCGTTTGAACAGCGCATGGTTGTTAAGAGGAGGTATATAATGCTTCCCGCTTTTAGTGCTAGCGAAGTAGCGGCTTTGGGTCGCCAGAATTGAATTGACCTTGATTTGGCTGCGTATTCCGGATTGAGCATTGATTCCACCGTGAATGGTGTAAAGATGCGTTCCAAGAGAATAGATTACCTGGTCAAGGTAATACAATTTTGCAGCCTCCTGAAAACCGATCCATTCCAGCGGCATTCCCGAAATATCTGTTCTTAATACGAGTTGGTCTAATGAATACATCATATGTCCTTCGTAGCGGTTTAATGGCCTCTTAAGCAACGTTAATGAATAGAATACTACTTACGCACAGTTCCTTAGATGAAATTTAATTAAACTATGTTATTCAACACAGACTCTTCCTGGATTTATTTTAATGATAACAAGTTATTGATTATTAATAAATAATACTTTGAAAAACTTTTTTGGAAATTTTTAAGATCATTGATTAAATCATCATGGAAAGGGTTTTGGGCGAATACATTATCCACAAAGTTATCCACAACTTGTTGAAATTGCAATTATCCTGAAAAGTTAAGTGGTTAACAACCCATTATTCAAAATAAATAAGTTCTATGTCTCAATCTCCCCGGAACAGAAATTTTATTTTTCGAGTTGCAGTTCCTGTTCCATTGTATCGATTGTTTGATTACCTTCCGCCTCACGGAATTAATCCGCTTAGCGTCAGACCCGGTACGCGTTTACTGGTTCCTTTCGGCAGAAGAAAAGCTAAATTAACCGCTTTTTTGATTAAAGTAACCGATGAATGCGATACCGATATTTCATCGTTAAAATTCATCGATCAAATTCTGGACGACGAACCATTACTACGGCAAAAGGATCTCGAATTATTGCTTTGGGCAAGCCGTTATTATCACCATCCTCCCGGCGAAGTCGTCAGTGCTGCATTCCCGGTAATGCTGCGAAAAGGTAAAGCGGCCGTCTGCAAAAGAGAGAATCTCTACGAATTGACCGATCTCGGAAAAAAAATCGATCTGTCGGAATTGAAAAAAGCTCCCAGACAGGCTGAATTGCTTGGCAAAATGCGGAACCTGGGTCGTCAGGCCAGCACAGCTGACTTAAAGGATTTCAACTCAAACTGGAGGCAACCTGGTAAAGAGCTCATAAACAAAAGATTACTGCGCATTGTAGATTACGACAACGCTCAAAACACAACAACACTGGCAACGGTGAACGACGAAGGTATCACCCCAAACCAGCAACAGCGAAAAGCCATCAGCGCTGTATCCGAATCACTAGACCAATTCTCGGTCTTTCTGCTGGAAGGCGTTACCGGCAGCGGTAAAACCGAAGTATACATGCAAATTATACGGCAGGTCCTCCAGTTGGACCGTCAGGTGATCATTTTACTTCCTGAAATCACGTTAACCCCCCAACTGGAGGAACGATTCCGAAAGCGTTTCACGGTTCCAATCGCGGTTTCCCATTCCAGCCTGACGGATACTGAGCGGTTAAACGCCTGGTTAAGCATGCAGCGGGGAGAGTGCTCCATTCTGCTGGGCACCCGATCCGCGCTGTTTACGCCTTTGAAGCGGCCGGGTCTGATTATACTGGACGAAGAACACGACAGCTCCTTCAAACAACAGGAAGGATTCCGGTTTTCCGCCCGCGATGTCGCCATAGTCCGCGCCAGAAGTCTGCAGATACCCATTGTATTAGGCTCAGCGACACCCTCGCTGGAAAGCCTCTACAACGTTCGGCGAAAACGGTATCAACCGCTTCTATTATCGGAACGAGCAGGGGGCGCATTGGAACCTGATTTATCGATCATGGACATCAGGGGAAAATTAATGCAGGAAGGACTGTGTGCTTCATTAATTACTGAAATCAAAAAAACGCTGGGCCGAAATGAACAGATTTTACTTTTTTTAAACCGGCGGGGCTATGCTCCGACCCTGATTTGCCATTCATGCGGCTGGGTTGCACGGTGCGACCGCTGCGATACGAATCTAGTGATCCACTACGACTCCGGTATTTTGCGCTGCCATCATTGTGGCAAGGAACAGCCCCATGTGAATAATTGTCCTAGCTGTCAGTCTCAAGAACTGACTGCATTGGGACAGGGGACAGAACGAGTAGAGAAGGTTCTGGCGCAATTGTTCCCCAATGAAATAGTCATTCGACTCGACCGGGACACGACAAAACGCAAGGGCGCTTTGCATCAAATGCTCGAAGACATCAGAAACGGTACTGCAAGGATCATTCTGGGAACGCAAATGCTGGCCAAAGGGCATCATTTCCCCAATGTTACCCTGGTTGCCATTCTGGACGTCGACAGCGGTTTATTCAGCATAGATTATCATTCACCTGAAAAACTGGCGCAAATGATCGTTCAGGTAGCCGGCCGGGCGGGCCGGGCGGAAAAACCGGGAAAAGTCATTCTTCAAACCCGCCACCCTGACCATCCTTTGTTAGTCTCCTTGATCAATCAAGGTTATCAGCATTTTTCAAAGACCGCACTGGAAGAAAGAAAGGCCGCCATGCTTCCGCCATTCTCCCATCAGGCATTGCTAAGAGTGGTTTCTGTCAACCGGTCGGCTCCAGTGGAGTTTTTGGAAGAAATCCGTTCAATCATTCATGCTGAAGCGCATTCCGGGGGGACGCAGATTTTGGGACCGGTTCCTTCACCCATGGCGCGCAAAGCCGGTCAATTTCGTTTTCAAATGTTGTTTCAAAGCGATCAACGGAAAAACCTGCATGCCCTGCTTAAAAAACTGGTGCCCAGAATTGAAAAAATCAAGGCTTCGAAAAAAGTGCGCTGGTCGCTGGATGTAGACCCGGTTGATTTGTATTGACCCGCTTAATCCGGACCGGTCGTCGTTTTGAAGGTCCCTTTTACCACCCTCAAAAACTCAAACCAACGAACCTACTACAAATAGGATCAGGAAGAATTGGCCGATAACGAGTCCAGCAAGTCGGAACATGCGCTCTGGTAATCATGATGGATCGGTATTAATTGATTAAACCCAGCCGTCTCCAAGGCATTCTGGACCAGATCTACCGGATGATACAAAACCATTTTTCCTCCCTGTTTCGCTAATGCTTTGGCGTTAGAAATCAACAGGCGCATGCCGTTGGAGCTAATAAAGTCAACATTGGACATATCCACCAGAATTCCAGCTTTTTCAGTTTCAGAATGTTGCTTGAATTCAGCCTCAATGTCGAGTCCTCCTTGCAAATCCAGTCGACCATTCATTTCAATTTCAATGAGTCCATTATCCAGTGTTTTAATTTCTAAATTCATACGATTCTCATGATTCTTGATCAAAGATTCAGATTTCCATCGATCAGTATTATTATTGTACACATAAAACCGGATGTTTTTTACAAATACAGGGTAACAGGATGTTTGCTTTACATCCAGCTAAACGTATTAAGACCTTCCATAAAGTCGTAAAAAAACGAATTCAGTTCGTCTGAATTTAATCCATTTCCACCTGACAAGGGCCTTAAGGGGATGCTGTATAAAGCTGATTAGGGACCCTTTCCCGGCTGCTTATGCTCAGAAACCAATATTTACTTTTTGGGCTCCTCTTTTTTCCAGATGCCTCCTGAAGAAAAACAGCCCCAGCCCCATTTTAGCCAGTTCAGCAGGGACACGGCCAGCCACAGGGACCAGGCCAGCATTAACAGGCGGTAGCTCATCAGCGAAACTGAAATAACCTTCGCACTCGGCAGAATGGCCGAACTGCGATCTTGATACCAGTTCAAATTATAAGTGGATGACTGATTGCCTGTAATCTGCATTTCAGGGGAACCCAGCAAACCCTGTCGAATGGCCACAAACAGAAGCAGCAGGGAAACGATTGTCAAAATGCCGATACCGACTTGAAGCGCATTGAATGAATTTTTTTCCTTTAGAGGTTTTTTCCCCCTGATACCCAGCAAGATCAACCAGGCAACCACCACAATCGCGCCTTCTACCGGAATCTGACTCAACCCTACCAACAGTAATAACCATTGCCAGTGCTTCAGCGGAGTTGCCGAAACCCGTCCAAGTCCAATAGCCAGTATCACAATGACCACTAGAACGCCCCAGAACAGCACGGCGGGGCCAAATACCGGGCCCATGGTCAATAATATCCAGCGATCTTCGCCCAAATTTACGTTGATATGACTGTTAACGCTGTTGACGCCCAAATTGACAACTGGCGTATTCAAAACGTTTTGCATCTCCTTTGCATCACGCCAGTTCAGGATAATTTTCTGCTTTCCGGGATTGACCGGCAAAATGACTTCGTCACCTTTCTTACGGATAGGCTGGGTTTTTCCATCAATCACAACCGATAATAATTCTGCCTGCTCCGGAATCAAGACCCTATGCTGGGATCCCTGAGAACTTCTCAAGGTAAACTCTATTGAGGCTTCCCTGGAACGCTGGCCGGGTGCTAATTTTAAGCGGCTTTGATCGATCGTCAAGGTTTGCCCTTTGACACCTTCCGGACGGGTAATCGAAAGCGTTATTTTTTCACCGGGCCATGGACGCCATTCCGGCAGCCATCGTCCCTGTTGATCCTGATGATGAACCACCGGTATTCCTGCAGTTTTAACATTCCAGACGGGACTGACGTCGGCTCTCCAGACTTCGGTCCATTGATCGGTTTTCGGTGCTTCGAGTGTGATGTCGTTATTTTTGACCAGTGTGGATTCCCAATAGGCTTCCTTCTGTTGAGAAGTCATATTCAAAAGCACTTTATTGTTCTTCACTCTGACACCCGGAGTGGTTACCGACTCGCCTGGCAATAGCGGTATTTCCAGCACGACCGCAGAACCTGTAGGAGAAACTCGTAAAACTCGATTAGATACACGCCAATCCAGGCCCAGCTGCAAAGTCCTCTCGACACGCAGAAAAGGAGGCAACAAACCAGGTTCAAAAGCGATCTGTTTTTCATCGGTCTGTTCCGTCCTGATTCGGTTGAACTGCAAATGATCCGAAGGAATGCCGTGCTCATGAATCCCATCAATCAACCATCCCTGATTGATGACGTTAACTCGATGTGGTTTTAATGGCAGAGGCAGGGAAAATTTATTGGCAATGGGGGAATTGCCCTTAATTACGACCTGATGTTTTCCTTCATGAAGATTGACCCATAATCGTCCATCCTTGGCGCGATAAATCGCTTCAGCAGTCTTACCGTCTATTAACACGCTATTTGGGAACCACTGATCTGTTTGTGCAGGCAGCGGTACTGCAACCGTTTTCCGGGCATCGGCCTGCAGTTTGATGATCAGCGATTCGGGATCAATGGCCAATTCCATTTCTGAAATCTGGGCGCACCCGGGCAGGCATTCGGGAGCTTCCAGCAGCCTGTTTTTCAATTCCTGCAGCAGCTTGTCATTCGGGAAGTCCGCTTTTGCATCCACGGGATGCAGTAAAATAAAAGGAATGAAAAATATACCTACCAGAAAGGAAGGAAGTTTCAATTTAATTTTTTTATCCAGCAGCCCAAACATCAGTAGAGTCAATACCGTGATTAAAATGACCCTGAGAAAATTGAGCAGCATGGTCATTGCCGGGGATAGCAGCCAGAAACGCATTTGCTGCCGGTTGTCCACGGAACCATTCCATGATAATTTAATTTGACTCCATTGCCATTGCGGTAAACCGGGCCCAGTTTGAATAATTGCGCCTGGGTCAATACGATCAAAATTTACCGACAGCCCGGAATCGGAACCGGAGATAGGCTTTAGCGCATCTGCAACGGCACGCATTTTGGATACCGATTTTCGCATCACCTGGCTTTCCATTTCCATCGCAGGCGCAGGCGCGCCGGGAGCGGAGTCCAGTTGCCGATACTGGGGAGCACTAATGTTCTTCCACGGTTTTTCCAATTGCGGATAGAGCCCTATGCGGACCTGGTCGACCATAAACGGAATCGCCAGAACAACCAGAGTCAGCCAACAGACATTTCGGTAGAACTTTACGACAGCAACCAGGCGGCCCTTAGGCAGGACCCGCAACAACGCGACCGCCGCCAGTATGTTGAGCCAGACAAAACGGGGAGCCCCAGGCTCATGCCAGATCATGGCCAGTGTCAGCAATGCGAAAAAACCCCAATACACATTCCATAGCCTGCAGATGGCCAGAGAGGCGATCAGCACCAGAAACAAATCCAGAAGGGTCCAGCGGGAAACCCAGCTGTCTGGATCGTTATCGATTCCGCCGGCGGCAAACAATCGCCATCCAGGAGGCAAATTGAGTACTGCAGAGGCATTCTTAAAGGTCTGCTCCCAGCCCACCGCATTGATCACGTCCACGGGACCTGAAATTCGGCTGTCTGCGCTCAAATTGATCTGACCTTTTCTGACTTCCACACCTTCTTTTTCATTTCCCTTGAGGCGAGTGATCAACTGGTTCTTTCCATCCAGAGTCACCTGCCCCAGTCTTGTTTCCGGCAGCGCATTCAGTCTCCAACCCCGCGTCATCCTTCCGCTGATTTTGTCATTGACCGTATAAGCCCGGCCGTCGAAATCAAGCCAAAGACTTCTTTGGAGGCTCAGGGTATCCGGTTCAGGATCTGGGTCGCCCCGCCGGGTGACCTTAAAAATCATCGTCTCGCCTTTTGTCAATTTGTAGGCCGGAAGTTTTTTCCAACTCTTCGGCAAATTGGTCAGTGCAGGGTCAACAGGCTTCACGTTTTCGACCTCGACGACGCGCTGATAGGGGCGAGCGTCAAACACCCACAGTTCTTCCTTGGGCCAGTTTTGGCCCGCGCCCGAGAACGTTATTTTTTGCAGTTCCTGATCGTGCCGGGCGAGCAGCTCGATATGCCAGCGGCCGGGGCGGACCTGAACCAGCAGGGTGCCGTCCGACTCCATTCGTGCCGGAAGGGGACTCTGCAACCGCATCGGAATAAAACCTTCCGGCATTGGCAGCGACAGCCTGGCCTCCCGTTGATCTCCGGATACATCCATATCGAGCCGGGTCAATACCTGCATTGGAACGTCATCTATGATGCGTCGGAATACCTGTAAATCCAGCTTGTTCTGTATGCTTTCAGGCTTTTTCTTGCCGGAATCACTATCCTTGATCCACAATTGACCTTTTTTTACCGCAGGAAACCCGATCGGTTTACCATTGATCGTTAAATCAATCAGGCCCGTATCGGCCGGGATTGCCAAATTATCCGGCATAAAGTCCCATCGAAATTCGCCCGCAATCCGGTAGCTTCCAGCCGGAAGTTCGATTACCGGCTTCCCGTTTTTTTCCATCACTACAGCCGGTTGTTGATTGACCGTGATGTTCATGGGCCAGTGTTTATTGCTGCCCGGCAACTGGATCCGGCTTTCAGTAAACACTTTCCAGTCGATTGAGAAGGACCCTTCACGCTGATTCAGTTTTATCGTTAACCGGGAGGGCCACGCACAACGCTTCTGTTTAAAGCTGTTATACAGAAATGGGCAAATACGGTCCTCACTTCCTTTTAGAACCCAGTCTGTCCACGGTTTCAATGGTTCCGGAACCTGTTCCGGTTTTAACGCCGCAGCCGGAGTCTGAGTTGAAATCAACGCGGCCAAGATGATCATGAGCCATTGGATCCTCTTCATACTTCCTCCTGCAAACTTGTTGTATTAATCCCAGTCATTTATACGGAGACTATTAAAGTTGTCCACGAAGTCCGGGGAACCACACATTTCCTGCCTGTCGGAATTCGATATCTTCAGCCCGGACACAGGTCAAATTTCGTTTTCTACGTTTGTTTTAACCGCTCCTGCAAGCGTTGATAAATGCCGCCAAAACTGCCGTTGCTCATCAATACAAAATGGCCTCCATAGCGGGCCTCTACTTTAAGTTTATCAATGATTTCATCAATAGACTCTACTATTTCAATATTTCCGGCGTGATTTTTTACCCGCGTCAAATCCAATTCCAGATCCTGCGGCCGATACAAGATGGCCTGATCGGCATTTGCCAGAGATTCCGCCAGCGATTGGGTATGAACTCCCATTCTCATCGTGTTGGATCTTGGCTCCACAATGGCAATAATCCGCTGGGATTGAACCTGTTTTCTCAATCCATCCAGGGTGGATTTTATCGCGGTCGGATGATGGGCAAAGTCGTCGTATAAGGTGACGCCGCCGATTTTCGCGATCACTTCCATGCGCCGTTTGACATTTTTGAATTCATTCAAAGCCATAATCGCATCCGCAGGCAGGATTCCCGCATGTCTTGCAGCGGCGATAGCGGACAGTGCATTGTAAACATTGTGTCTGCCGGTCAGAAGCCAATCAACGGTCCCCTGCTGCTGATTTTGATATTCGATCGTAAACCGGCTTCCATCCTCCTCTTTCAGCTTCGCATTCCATGCCGTATCCAGGCTTGATGAATTGATTGCTGTTTTTTCGATCGGCGTCCAGCAGCCCATAGCCAAAACTTCATCGATCGCATCCTCGCACGACGGCGTAATGATCAGTCCTTCACCCGGCACCGTTCTGACCAAATGATGGAATTGGCGTTTTATTGCGTCGAGATCGGGAAATATATCGGCATGGTCAAATTCAAGATTATTCAATATCGCGGTCCGGGGTTTGTAGTGGACAAACTTTGAACGCTTATCGAAAAACGATGTATCGTATTCATCTGCTTCGATCACAAAAAATGAAGATTCGCCGAGACGGGCTGAAATTCCGAAATTCAGCGGTATACCTCCGATCAAAAACCCCGGTTTAAACCCCTGGTACTCAAGAATCCAGCTTAGCATGCTGGATGTCGTGGTCTTGCCGTGCGTTCCCGCCACACCCAGCACCCATTTATCCTGCAGCACGTGTTCCGACAACCACTGAGGGCCGGAAATATATTTAAGTCC
>SPJK01039492.1_pt1 | contig 11321 bp, 6 predicted proteins | sample 3741771 | NCBI WGS metagenome assembly SPJK01 (sample SAMN10925997, study PRJNA522277) | cold seep metagenome | isolation source: Elba SIP-enriched marine methane seep metagenome, extraction at timepoint T2 | place: Italy: coast of Elba, Mediterranean Sea
AGCTCGCGTTGCGCTTCTTCCAGGTTTTTATCAGGGATTGATTCTACATAAAGTATAAAGCAGCTTAGGTTGTCTTCGCTGCCATTGCTTGTGGCTACATGGGTTATTTGTTCTGCGACTTTTTCAATATGCGTCTGGGTACGGTTTTCTGCATCAAATAATGGTTTGATTAGCTCACGGATCTCATTATTTTGCACGTGTTCGTGCACGCCATCGGTTGTTGCAAACAGAATGTCGCCTGCTTGAATGTCGGTGGCGTAATAATCAACCTCTAATCTGGTATCCATGCCCAGGCCGCGGCTTAGTAGCTCTTGCCCATTGCCGTGTCGATGGGTATGCGGCCTTGTGAGCGGCTCAATGGCATCGTTGCGAATCCTGAGCAATTGGCTGTCACCCACATGCACGACATGAACGGTATTTGATTTAAGGATAAAACCTGTAAACGTGGTGACTAAACTGTTGTGCCGTGCACTGGCTTGCTGCCCGTGGTGATACAGCCAGGCGTTAATCGCACCGAGTACGCGCTGACAGGCGGTTTTCACATCCCAGCTGTCGGGTGTGCTGTAATAATCGGTTAAAAAAGTCGTAACGCCAGTGGTGCTGGCTAATTGGGCATTCTCGCTACAGCTGACGCCATCGGCGATGCACGCAGCGATGCCTTTATATTTGGTGATGCCAAGCGTTGGTTGATAGGCCGCAAAAGCATCTTGGTTTTCTTCTTTTTTGCCAGCGGTAGAGTACCCACCATAAGTGACTTCTAATGCTTTACTCACCAATCGTCTCCTTATTCACAGTGCCAAGCTTAACAGAATCAATTTTAGAATGAAAAAGACTTGCCGCGCATGGCAACGCGGCAAGTCTTGGGGTGCGGTTAATGCAATTAACCGCAGGGGGAGAGATTAACCGACTGGGATCATTTGAACATTACCATCGTCATCAATTTCAGCAATTTCGCCCTTAGGTTCTTCTAAGAACAACAGTGCCAAGAAACCAAGCACGGCAGTGCCAGCAATCACCATAAAGAAAGTATGTGCGTCAACCATTGAGTAAATGATTAAGTACGTCACTGCACCAACATTACCGTAAGCACCTGTCATGCCTGCGATTTGGCCTGTAAGGCTGCGTTTGATTAATGGCACCACCGCAAACACTGCGCCTTCGCCTGCTTGGACAAAGAATGAGCAAGACATTACTGCGATCACAGCAAGGACTAAGCTCCAGCTGGAAGTTACTTGTGACATTAAGAAATAACCCACGGCTAAACCAGCCGTTAAGATCAATAAGGTTTTTTTACGGCCAAATTTATCCGAGAGTATGCCGCCACCTGGACGCGACATCAGGTTCATAAAGGCATAACCAGAAGCTAACATACCAGCCATGACAGGGGTTAATTCAAAAGTCTCGGCAAAGAATAGTGGCAACATTGAAACCACGGCTAATTCAGAGCCAAACGTTGCAAAGTAAAGTACGTTTAATACAGCCACTTGTTTGAATTTATATTGGTGTATCGCGGGCACGGCTTCGGAAAAGACTTTTTTGTTGACCTTCCAAGCCAGTGAAACTTCGTATAAGAATAAAGCTACTAAGCCTATGTAGATCATATTGGTTGCTTGCTCAGAAATCATATTCACTTTAGCTGGTGAGAGCTTCCAAGCGAGTAAGCCTAATGCGATGTACATTGGGATTTTCATAAAGATCAAGAAGTAGAAATCACCTTTGCTAGTGACTTCCATTGCACCGATGTTTTTCGGTTTAAAGTAAGTAGAGCCTTTGGGTGTGTCAGTGGTGTTGAAGTAATAAACAAAACCAATGATAAAGGCCATCACACCTGTTAGGGCAATGGCATAGCGCCAGCCATCCTCACCACCAAACATTAACGCAATGGTTGGTAGTGTGAACGCCGCAGCAGCAGAGCCAAAGTTACCCCAGCCGCCATAGATGCCTTCTGCGGTGCCCAATTCTTTGTGCGGGAACCACTCTGACACCATCCGGATACCGACCACAAAACCAGCACCGATACCGCCTAAGGCAAAGCGTGCAATGGCTAATTGCGTGTAGGTCTCGGCAAAGGCAAACATAAAACAGGGGATAGACATAATGACCATTAAGGTGGAATAGACTAGCCGTGGTCCAAACTTATCCGTCAGCATGCCGATGACCACCCTGGCTGGAATGGTGAGTGCAACGTTTAAAATCAATAAGGTTTTGATTTCAGACTTGGTCAGGCCAAAGGTTTCTTGAATGGCTTGCAACATTGGCGCCAAGTTAAACCAGACAAAAAACGAGACGAAGAAAATTAACCAGCTCAGGTGTAGTATTTTCATCTTGCCAGTAAAAGAGAATATATTAAATTTATCAGCTGACATTTCAGTTAGCTCCTTTAGGTAAATTATTCGCACAAACATTGATCGGTTAGAACGATCACGGCGCTGTGATTGTAGAACTACAGGATCAAGATAAAATGCAGTTGAAATAAGACGTGTGCACTAGAGTGGGTCGTCGTTGACCTTGTGCATCAGAATGTTTATCAAGAAAGCAAAATGTGTGCCTTTGATATAATATATTTATAATCAATGGCTTATTTATTATTTATGGATAGGCTTGATGAATGTTTGCATTGAAGTTGAGCCTGGGTGTTTATTTTTGATTCGTTTTGGTGCGCTGCGTGTGTAGCCTGCGTGAGGCTTTATGTTATTGCCAAAATTCAGCAACCCTGTTGATGAACTCAGTTAAAATAGGCGGATGTCACAAATCAAGCCTGATACTTTAATTCTTTGCCCCACAAAGCGCTTTGCGCGAGGCTTACAGCAGTACAGTGCTAAGCAACAAATAGACAGGGGGCAGCAAGCATTTGCAGCGCTGAATGTGCAGACATTAGAGCAGTGGTTGAGTACGCAGGTTGATCAGGCCATGTTAACCAACAAAATTGCCATGCCGCCGCGCAAGCTGAGTGCGTTTGAAGAGCGTTATCTTTGGCAGGCGGTGATTCGTGCGGATTTAAAGGCGTCTGATTTACCTGATTTATTTGATGTGCAAGGCTTAGCCAATAATTGCATCGAGGCCAATCGTTATTGCGTGGCTTGGGATTTGGCGCTGCCAGCCGCGGTATTGAATGATGAAAACCGTGCTTTTTTACGCTGGCAGGCCGATTTTGTGACCCGTTGCGAGGCATTAAATGCATTGGAAGGGGTACGCTATTTTACCTGGCAATTAGACGAGTTAGCAAAAGGTGCTTTTATACTGCCGCGCGCGGTGGCGTTTGCAGGGTTTGATCAGGCGGCGCCACTGGAGCAAAGGCTCAGAGATTTGTTGACTGAGCGAGGTGTGAATGTCACAACATTGGTGATCAACGACACGCCAGCCCACACCTGTGAACATACGGTTCTGCAAGCGCAAGCGCAGGAGATTCAAGCCATCATGGCTTGGGTTATGCAGCAACGCGACCTCGATGCATCCGTGCGATTAGCCATTGTTGTGCCTCAGTTGCAAAGCTGTCGCCAGGCCATCACCAATGCCTTGGATGCCAGTTTGCAAGTCGAAACGTTTAATGCTGCGTTGGCCGAAGCGCCGCGCCACTATAACGTCTCATTAGGTGAACCGCTGAGCCAGCAGCCAATGATTGAGGCGGCATTACAACTACTACGATTAGTCTTTCGCTATCAGTTTGATCAGGCAGATTTATCGCCACTGTTATTGTCACCTTATTGGTCGGCGAGCTTGCGTGAATCCGATGCGCGTGCCTTGTTAGAAGCACGATTGCGTGATTGGCTGCCGACTAAAGTCAGCTGGAAAGTTATTCAAAAAACCATTGATACATTAGCAGAACGTTTGCCTTTGGCTCAGTTGTCAGAGCATCTCAATACGGCGCTGGCCATCGCCGCAGATAGTCAATCGCGACAAACCGCCTCAGACTGGGCAGCTGTGTTTCAGCGACTTTTAGCCGCATTGCACTGGTCAGGTGAGCGAGTAGAAAGCAGTCATGAATACCAAACACGCGAAGCGTGGGAGGCTTGCCTTGAGCAGTTTGGCAAGCTTAATTTTTTAGGTGAGCGCCTTTCAGCCAGTCAAGCAGTGCAGTTGCTCAGTCAGCTTGCACAAGAGCAAGTCTTTCAAGCGGAAACCACAGGTGAGCCAACCATACAAGTGCTGGGCATTATGGAGGCTTTAAGTGCGCCAGTGGATGCTATGTGGGTGATGGGCATGAACGATAACCAGTGGCCGATGCCCGCACGGCCCAACCCGTTGTTGCCCGCTGTGGTACAACGTGAAGCAAACGTCGCCAATGCAGATGATAGTGTGCAAATGGCCTTTGCCAAATCCATCCACCTGCGTTTATTGCACTCTGCGCAAACAATTGTATTTTCCAGGAGCGCCATGGAAGGTGAAAAGGCGTTGCGTGCCTCACCATTGATGACGGAGATACCTACGCAACATGCCGCACTGTCACTATGGCAGCCCTTACATGTGCAGTGGTTTCAAACCGAGGACCACACCAACTGGGAATGGTTGCTTGACACACAAGCGCCAGCGGTTGAGGAGGGCGAACACGTTAAAGGTGGTACTGGCTTGATTCAAGCACAAGCGATTTGCCCAGCTTGGGCGTTTTATCAATATCGCTTAGGCGCGCGTGCCTTGAGAACGCCCAAACAAGGTTTTGATGCGGCAGACCGTGGTGAGTTGGTGCACGATGCGTTGGAGTATTTTTGGATGCAGGAGGGCACGCCACGCCATTATGCGGATTTAACGCGGTTGAGCGAAGAAGCCAAGTTGGCAGCAGTGCAAGCGTCGGTCGAGCATAGTATTGCACGTTTTAAATCTAGGCAAGGTGCAGATTATTCGCCCCAGCTTTGGGTGCTAGAGTCTGGGCGCATGTTGCGTTTAATCAATGACTGGTTGGACTATGAGATTAAGCGGGCGGTGAATTTTACTGTGCTTGCGTGCGAAGTAGAATATCAAGCAGCGATTCAAGGGGTTGAAGTCACGCTCAAAATTGATCGTGTGCATGCCTTGCCCGAAGGTGGTTTAGAGATTATTGATTACAAAACTGGTGCTAAACCCAGCTACGATAGTTGGGGCACAGAGCGTATTACTAACCCACAATTGCCGATTTATGCCAGTTATTATGCCGCCGAGCAAACCGTGAGCAGTGTGCAGTTTGGCATGGTCAAAACCAAAGACCATGCCTTTGTTGGGGTGGCAGAGACCAATTTTAAGGCAGAGCCAGAAAAGCGCAAACCTAAATTTATTCAAGATTTTGACAACTGGGCAAGCCTCAAAGCGCATTGGCAACAGAGCATTGATGCGATTGTGTCAGAAATTAAAGCGGGTGAAGCCAGTGTGGTGTTCGAAAACGCCGATGATTTACGCTATTGCGAAGTGTTGCCATTGTTGCGTTTGCAAGAGCGCGCGATGCAGTTTGAGTCGCCGACACCATCGACAGAAAGTCGCGTATGACCAAGATTGAAGCCGCCTTAAAAGAAGACCAGCAAAACCGCGCCCGTGCTTTAGCGCTGGAATCCTTCATTGTCGAAGCACCAGCGGGTGCGGGCAAAACTGAATTGTTGACGCAGCGTTTTTTAAAACTGCTGCAAACAGTGCAACAGCCAGAAGAGATCATTGCCATTACCTTCACCAACAAAGCCGCAGCCGAAATGCGCAGCCGCATTATTGACAGCTTGTTGCTGGCGGCCGCTGGCGAATTACCAGCCGAGCCGCATAAGCGCATCACCTTTGAGCTTAGCCAGCAAGTCATTGCCAGATCAGAAGCACTGGGTTGGGCTTTGTTAGAAAACCCTGCGCGCTTGCGTCTGTATACCATCGATGGTTTGTGTGCTGCGTTGTCGCGTCAAATGCCGCTGATGAGCAGCTTTGGCGCGCAGCCGAGCATCGCGGATGATGCTGAGCAGCACTATCTGACCGCCGTGCAACAAACATTGGCGTTGATAGATGACGACGCCTATCAAGCGGTGATTGTAGAAGCCTTGCGTTATCTGGATAACGACAGCCAAAAATTAACGCAACTGTTGGTGGCGATGTTGGGTAAACGGGATCAATGGTTGCAGCTGGCGCAGCAACACCATGATGTGGAGGCACTGGTCGATGCCTTTGCGCAGGTTATTGATGATAATTTAGCGCAGATAGCTCAAATTCTGGATGCGCCATTTCAAGCGGCGGTCAGGCCGTTTGCGCAGCATGCCGCACAGCATGTGGATGCCGGTCATTCAGTGGCCTTATTGCGTGACTGGGAGGCGGATTTATTGCCTGACCGTGCATATCTTCCGCAATGGCAAGCGCTGGCTGAGTTGATGCTCACGGGTAAAAATACCTTGCGCAAAACGGTGACGAAAAAGAATGGCTTCCCGACAACCGATAAAGAAACCAAGCAGGCGTTTACAGAATTACTGACAGCTCTGCAGGGGCAAGCTGCAGAAGGTGCACTGGCGGCTTTGCGCGCGATTCCTGATTTGCAAGCGGATGACGATGCCTGGCAGATGATCAGCACCTTGTCTCAGCTACTCAATCTTGCAGCGGCACAATTGTGGCTGGTGTTTGCGCAAGCTGGTGAGGTGGACTTTATCGAAGTCTCACAGCGTGCGATTTCGGCGTTATCCGATCATGATGGTGCGCCCACGGATCTGGCTTTACGTCTGGATTACCAGATACAACATATTCTGGTGGATGAGTTTCAAGACACCAGCCCCAGTCAGATTCAGCTGCTGGATGATTTGACCAATGGCTGGCAAGCAAGTGATGGACGGACGTTATTTCTGGTTGGCGATCCGATGCAGTCAATTTATCGCTTTCGCAAAGCCGAAGTAGGGTTGTTTTTGAATGCAGCCGCACAAGGCGTGGGTGATGTGCGTCTAACACCCTTGCGTTTGTATCGCAACAATCGCTCTTGTCCGACCGTGATTGAGTGGGTTAACAACCATTTTAACAGTGCCTTCCCTGCGCAGGATATGGCTGACGCGGGGGCGATTAGTTATCGCCCCTTTATGCCTACACGAGAAGCCAAAGAGGGCGAAGGGGTGCAAGTACACCCTGTGTTTCAGCTGCCTGAAGTCAACCTGACAGAAGCGCGTCAACAAGAAGCACAGCGTGTGGTACAACTGGTATTGCAAACACGCGAAAGCAAACCAGACGCCAATATTGCCATTCTCGCGCGTGCCAGATCGCATTTAATGCCGATCGTTGCCCTGCTGCGTAAAGAGCATCCTGAGCTGGCTTTTCAGGCGGTGGATGTAGAAGCATTAAATACCAGACAAGTTATTCAGGATTTGCTGGCGTTAACACGCGCGTTATTACACCGTGCGGATCGCGTGAATTGGTTAGCCGTGTTGCGTGCGCCCTGGTGTGGGCTGACCTTGAATGACTTGCATGCGCTGGCGGGCAAAGACCACCACAGCACCATTTGGTCACTGATGCAGCGCGATGATTTAGACTTATCAGCCGATGGGAAGACACGCTTAGACCATGTTAAGGCGATTTTGCAAACCGCTTTATTGCACCAAGGCAGGCAACGTGTGAGCCGCTGGGTTTATGGTGTTTGGCTACAGTTGTCTGGGCCAACAGTCTTATGGAAGCAGAGTGACAGTGCCGATGTGGATGCTTTTTTTGCCTGTATGCAGGCGCTGGAAAATCAACAGCAGTTTTCGCTAACACGCTTGGCGCTCGAAATTGACAAGCTCTATGCCGCGCCAGATCCTGATGGACAGGCCTTGCAAATGATGACGATTCACAAGTCAAAAGGGTTGGAATTTGACACGGTGATTGTCACAGGCATGGGTAATCAACCAAACATGCAGGATGACCAGCCGATTGTGCGCTGGGAGAGTGTGCCAGTGAATGAGCCATCGCATGATGGGCACATGCGCTTGTTAGCCGCGCCTTATATCCCAAAGGCGAATAAAAATGGTGGCGTGACACCCTATGATTACTTAAAGCAGCTGGAAAAACAGCGTATACAACACGAAGATGCGCGTGTCTTGTATGTGGCGGTGACACGTGCAGAGCGTGTGCTGCATTTAGTTGGTGTAGTCAAAGAAAATGCAGAGGGTGGTCGCAGTGTGCATCAGGCCTCGTATTTTGGTTTGTTGTGGCCGCAGCTGGTAAGTCAGATTAATGACATGCAAACCGCGCCAATGGCAAAACATAGCGCTGACATTGATCCATCAACCTTTACGCCTAAATTAATTCGTTTAGCATCGTTGGCGTTGCCAGAGGTGATGCAAACACAAATAACGTCTGCTGTATCTAAAGCACCTGTTAAGCAAGAGGATGACACGCATGATAGTCAACAGCTTAAAGCAGATATTGGCACCTTAACGCATTATTATCTGGAGCTGATGTGTCGAGGCGAGCAGTTGTGGCAGGTGGCCGACATCAGCGCATGGCAGTCAGCCATGCAGTATTGGTTTGGTCAGCGAGGTTATGCGGCCGCTGAGGCCAAACAGGGTGCAAGCGCGGTTGAGGCACTGCTGATTAAAACGTTGCAATCCGAAGATGGGCAATGGTTGTTGCAAACCTTTGAAGAGGATCAAGCAGAGCTGGCGATGCTGACCGCTGATGGCACGACAGTAGCAGGCGAGGTCAAACGCTATGTGCTGGATCGCACGTTTATTGCAGAGCATCTTGGGCAAAAAACACGCTGGATTGTGGATTATAAAACCGCGGCGTTAGAAGAGAATTTGACCGAAGCAGCATTAGTCGCCGCAACAGAACCTTATGCCGCACAATTAGCACAGTATGCGGCATTGTTTGGGGCGGCGTTACCAATCCAAAAAGCCATTTATTTTGTTAGTATTGGCCGTTTGGTGCTGTTGCCATAACACGTTGATCTAACACCGCTATTTTAATCAATTTGTCTAATTAGAAACGCAGCAATACGATACAATCATGCTGTGAATAAGAATAAACAGCCTTAAGGAACCCTATGCAGCTTTTTTCAACCATGTATGACAAAGTCATTGCCTGGTCACGTTTACCCAACGCCAAATGGTACTTAAGCGGTTTAAGCTTTGCCGAGTCATCCTTCTTTTTAGTGCCGCCAGATGTCATGCTCGCACCGATGAGTTTAGCGACACCAAGCAAAGCCTGGCATTATGCGTTGATCACGACAATTGCCTCTGTATTGGGAGGCTTGTTTGGCTATTTTATTGGCACGGTTGCCTTTGATGCGATTCAACCCTGGTTGCAAGAAAGCCACTATTGGGAAGTGTTTGAAAAATCTCAGTCAATGTTTACCGAGTATGGTTTTTGGGCAGTGTTTATCGCTGGGTTTTCGCCAATTCCTTATAAAATCTTTACTATTAGCGCGGGGGCCTTTGGGATTGCGCTAGCACCGTTTGTCATCGCATCGGCGATTGGTCGGGGGCTACGCTTCTTTTTGGTTGCAGGCTTGATGAAATGGGGCGGTGCGCCGATGGAGGCGAAGCTTAAGCAGTATATTGACTATATTGGATGGGCCGTGGTGTTAATTGCGCTTTGTGCCTTTTTATTGCTGAAATTATAGCCGCCATTAAGCGATTCAAAATAACGGTTTGAGTTGATGGTGATCGTCTCAGCGTCATTAAAACGGCACTGCTTATAAAACGCGATTAATGCATCCAGATTGGCTGAGCCAAAGTCTATCGTGATCTGCCAGCCATCCTCGATCTCAGTCGGCGCCGACATTTTATGCACGACTGACTTAAAGCCATGTTCACCCACCTTATTGCGATGCTTAATGTCATACCATTTGGTATACCAGTTACTAAGCTGACCCAAGTCAGGAAATGGCCCAGTCACTTCAAACTCAACCGCATTCCATACAAAGGGAGATAATGTCATGATGATGTCATCCCAGTCTTCAGTGATGACATCAAAGTAAGGTGGATTGGCAATGTTGGCTTCGACTTCTTTTAGTTCACCAGCCTCCTGATATAAAGCATCAATTCTTACTGGTGGGGCAGTTTGCTTGCGTTTTTTTTCTGGTACTAGCTCTACTTCTGTCTGATAGGCAATGCCTTGACCCTCAAGACTCTTGAGCTGCTTTTGAAACACCTCAAGATAGACTGCGCGCTCATGTTCAATGTGTTCTAATAATACTGAATTCTCTAAAAACGCATTGCGCTTGTCTGTAGTTTCATTACGTTTGCGTAATGTATTCAAGAATATTTTAGGTAATAATCCCATAAGATAAATATCTAGAAGTTTTTAATAGATTTAACATAAGCTTATCAAAAAATCTTAATGTAAAATGTAAAATTAATAGACTAAATATACATAACAATGTTCAGCATATCAAGCAGCGCACTTTTTTGATTTAATTTAGTCATAAGTAAAAGTCTTTTTAATCTAGGGAAAGTAAATGAAATATATCTTGGGACTGCTATCAGCCGCCGCGGCAATATTGTTTTATAAAAATGCTACTATGACAGAACCACCTGCTGTGGGCATGGTTGCGCCTGCATTTAGCTTGCAAGATGCTAAAGGGCTGACACATCAGCTAGCGGATTACCAAGGGCAGTGGGTGGTGGTGTACTTTTACCCTAAAGATGATACGCCGGGCTGTACCAAAGAAGCCTGTCAGCTGCGCGACCATCATGCGCAATTTGAACAAAAAGATGTTCAAGTGCTGGGCATCAGCCTGGATGACACTAGCTCACATGCAGACTTTAGCCAAAAGTATCAATTAACCTTTCCATTACTGTCTGATCCAGACGGTGTTGTTGCAAGGCAGTATGGTGCCTTGTTGCACCTTGGTGTGACTAAGTTAGCACGGCGTTATACGTTTTTGATTGATCCAAATGGCAAGATTGCCAAACGCTATTTGAATGTAGAACCAGTGCAGCATGCAAGTGAATTGCTACAAGATATTAAGGCATTATCAGTTGAACCGTCGCAGTGACTGGCACCAATAAAATAGCCCTCAGGTAAAGGAGTAACCTGAGGGCTGAAGGGAACAACAGTTTTATTAGTATTGTTATTCACTGAGCCTGATTATAAACCAGACTCAGAATGGCTTGGTTTATAAAGAATCAACGATTAATTGATTATTGTTGAGCATGTTTTGGATGATGTTTTCATCTGGCGATGTGTTGCCAGCCGTCAGATCCACGCCTTCAATAATAATTAACTGATCAGCCAATTGTTGACAATCGCTTGAGTCATCAGATTTTTCAAAAGAACCAAGCGCACTCACCGCAATTGTTGTATTACCAGTGCTGTCATCGTAGTTGAAGTCTAAATAATGATCTAAGTTATCAGAATTTTGCTCATTGACTAACAAGTCAGCCAGGTCTAATTTATCTTCAGAAGCATTGAAGTCCTTGATGGTATCG
>SPJK01033399.1_pt1 | contig 11304 bp, 6 predicted proteins | sample 3741771 | NCBI WGS metagenome assembly SPJK01 (sample SAMN10925997, study PRJNA522277) | cold seep metagenome | isolation source: Elba SIP-enriched marine methane seep metagenome, extraction at timepoint T2 | place: Italy: coast of Elba, Mediterranean Sea
GGCACGACAATGAGGGCTTGAATGCTGGTATCCAGAAACCGTTTTTCGATTTGTTTCAGATCAACCATATTGTCATCGACCAGAGGCTCTTCGACAATCAGGTAGTGACCAAGCTTACGGCACGTATCCAACGCGCCCAGCAAAAATTCACTGAGATAACCATAGCTCGGATTTCGATAGATCAGGCCGATAAACAGACCCGTTCGACCCGCGAGGTTTCTCGCCATGATGTTAGGGCGATAATTCAGCTCACGTATGGCGGCCTGGACGCGCTTGCGGGTTGTCTCGCGCACCCCGTTCTGATCATTCAGAACGCGCGATACAGTCATTTCCGACACTTCAGCGAGTTCCGCGACGTCTTTGATCGTGGCAGTTTGTTTCTTGTTCATCGGCGGTGAGGCAATGGTTTTTCTTCTGTGGACCTGTACCGGGTCCGATATACCTTATGCTCCCTCAAGAATACAACAAATAAGAACGACGTGACTTTTTTGGGCTCTTTCGCATCGATAGCGCGAAATTTTTGCGGTGCCGGTCTTGCTTGTGGAGAGGCCGGCACCGCAATTTTGCACTATCCGCAATCTGCGGGCGCGTTTTGGTCTTCTTCGAGACGGACTTCGGACAGGCCGACGCTTTGTCCACTTTCTGCGGATACAAGCAGGGCGCCTTTCAGAACGGCCATGTCGACGCCTTGATCGGCGAAACATGACAGGCTGAGGCGAACCTCGCTCCAGTCGTCAGACAAGGTTACCGGAAGGAAGCGTTCGCAATCCTCTGCGTCGCATCGCATGCCGATTTCGACCTGTTTACTGCCCTCGATGCTTTTGGCGTCGAAGACGAGCTCCATCGCGCCATTCGACTCCCGTGACAGATCAACCGGGTAACTGGACGCGATTTCAAAATTCTCTTCGCCGGTTTTGAAGGTCACACGAAGCGAGTCTTCCTGGGCAGCCTTGTCATAGGCGGACACGATCAGACCGGCGGATTCAAATGGCAAGGAACTGACCGGAGATCCATAGCGAATGATTTCCCAAGGTGCGGGCAAATCGCCTTTCGAGAAGAACAGGCCTTTGCTGGTCGCGGTCTGACCGCCGAGGCCAGAGTCTTCCGACAGTTCAGCGAGATTTCCATCGTCGCCGTATGACAGACCATAGCCGAGTGCGAAGAGTGGATCATATGGATCCTTGCCAGCGTTTAGCTCAACTTGAGTGGCGAGCTTCGGCCATGAATAGGAGAGGCGTCCGGTGAAATCGAATGAAGGATCCGTTTGGAACAACAGGTCGGCAATGCCGCCGCCTTCGCTGCCCGGCAGCCACGCCGCCACGAACGCGTCGGACGCATTGATCTCCGGATTGGCCCACATCGGACGGCCCGACAGGAATACAGACACTGTCTTCATGCCTTTGTCCTGGTAGGCGTCGAGCAGGGTCGTATCGAAGCCGTTCGGCTGAAAGTCGAGGTTTGGCACGTCGCCCTGGAACTCGGCATAGGGATCTTCACCATAAACCGCGATCACCACGTCGGCGTCGACGTCGGCCGTGCCGTCAGGATCGAAGATCAATGTGCCGCCTGCCGCGCTGATCGCTTTGGACAGACCAGAGATAACGGTTTCCCCGTTCGGGAACTCTTCATTGGCATAGCCGCCACCTTGCCAGGACAGCGTCCAGCCGCCTGCCACTTTGGTGATGCTGTTGGCGCCATCTCCGACCACAAGATAGGTCTTGCTACCATCGAGCGGGAGCAGGCTGTCGCTGTTTTTCAGCAGGACGAGAGATTCCCGAACCGCCTGGCGCGCGACAGCGCGATTGTGGCTGGAGCCGAGGACGCTGAGGTCGCCGGCCAACGGGCGTTCGCTCGGTTTCACCGCGCCGTCGAACAGTCCGGCATTGATTTTTACCCGCAATATTCGGCGGACAGCGTCATCGAGACGTTCCATCGAAATCTCGCCTGACTGGACGTGGGCGTAAGTCGACTCCCATAGGCCTTTCCAGCTGTCTGGGGCCATGAACATGTCGACGCCTGCATTGAACGATTCAGCGCAATCGGTCGCCGTACAGCCCGGGATCAGGGCATGGCCATTCCAATCGCCAACGACAAAGCCGTTAAAGTTCATGCGACCTTTCAGGACGTCGGTCAGCAGCTCTTTCTGGCCATGCATGCGCTCACCATTCCAGGCCGAGAAGCTGGCCATGACGGTTTGCGCGTTAGCGGCAATCGCGGTGACATATCCCGCATTGTGGATGTCGCGTAGCTCGGCTTCACTGACTTGAGTATCGCCCTGATCGACGCCGTCTGTCGTGCCGCCGTCGCCAACGAAGTGTTTAGCGCTGGTCAGGACGCGTTCGGCACCTAGATAGTCGTCATCGCCATGATGACCCTGCAATCCAAAGACGATGCGATCGCCATATGAGGCGACAATGCCCGGGCTTTCAGAGAAGCCTTCATAGGTGCGTCCCCACCGGTCATTTTGAGGTACGGCGAGCGTCGGCGCGAACGTCCAGTCATGACCGGAGACGCGCAATTCACGCGCAGTGACCTTGTAGATCTCCTCTATCAGGTCTGGATTGTTGGCGGCTCCCAGCCCGATATTGTGAGGAAAGACCACGGCGCCTTTCAGATTGGCGTGGCCGTGCACCGCGTCGATGCCCCAGATGGTCGGGATCGCGATCTCGACCCCCTCAGGGTCAATTGAAGCTTCGAAATAGGCGTCTGCTGCTTCGAGCCATGTATCCGCGTCTGCGTAAGGGTCAGGTCCCGGGGCGGAGTTCCCGCCGCTCAAGACGGAGCCGAGACGATATTGTTTGACCTCGGCAGGCGTCACCGATCCGCTATCGGCTTGAATGACCTGACCGACTTTCTGCTCAAGCGTCATTTTCGCCATGATCGCATCAATGCGCGCTTCAACGGCCGGGTCGAGTGGCGCGGTTTCGATTGTCGGCCAGTTGTCAGGATGGATTGTTGGTTTGGCTTCGGCCGGTTCAGCTTCAGCGACAACTGGCGGCGTATCTACCACTACCGGCTCGGTTACGACGTCTCCTGTCGCGCAGGCAGAAAGAAGGGTGGCCGCGCTCAATGCAATGACCGATACGGTGGTGCGGTGTGAAAGTTTCAAGAGTCTGCTCCCATAAGACTTTGTCTTTCCAGAAAGACGATTTTTGGTTGAACGCGCCGCGAAAACCGACGTCTGTTTTGTCTGTCATAGGGATATAGCAGAAAAATTGATAGCGCTATCATTTTCTTTATCCGTATGATACGAGGCGCATAAGAGTCTGCAGCTTGGTTCCCACAAAGAGGACCGACTAGACGCTAAGCAGACCGAACATCTACGCTCAGGGAGGGCGATATTTTGGAACCTACAACAGAGTCTCAGGCCGACGAGGCCAACCTGTTTCAGATCATACTGATCAGTGTCATCGCGACGATTGGTGGATTTCTATTCGGCTTCGACAGCGGCGTTATTAACGGCACGATTGATGGCTTGAGATCCGAGCTTGCCGAAAGCGAGTGGGCGATTTCGTTCAGTGTCGCGAGTATGCTGCTCGGGTGCGCCGTTGGCGCTATGGTGGCCGGCCGGTCAGCGGATATTTTTGGTCGGCGCAGCGTCCTGATCGTGGCCGCCCTGATGTTCTTTGTCAGTGCGTGGGGCTCCGGTGTCGCAACAGGCGCAATCGAGTTTATTGGCTATCGCATTCTCGGCGGATTGGCTGTCGGCGCGGCGAGCGTTCTCGCGCCTGCCTATATCAGCGAGATTACGCCTGCCAGCATTCGAGGTCGACTCTCCAGTATCCAGCAAGTGGCGATCATTGTCGGTCTGACGGCCGCTTTCATGAGTAACTATTTTCTGGCCGGTGCAGCTGGTGGTTCGACCAGTGAGTTCTGGCTCGGCTTCGCGGCATGGCGTTGGATGTTCTGGCTTGAGATGATACCCGCGGCAATCTTCTTCTTTGCGCTGTTTGTCATTCCGGAAAGCCCACGTTTCCTGGCAATCAAGGATCGTGACGAACAAGCGAAAACCGTTTTGTCGCGCTTGTTTGGTGAAGGCTCCAGCGATCGCAAATTGAATGAGATCAAGTCTTCCATCGCGACAGATCACAAACCGCGCCTGGCCGACTTGCTCGACAATGGCAAAGTTCGTCCGATTGTCTGGATCGGGATCGGCCTCGCGGTGTTCCAGCAATTGGTCGGTATCAATGTCGTCTTCTATTACGGCGCGGTGCTGTGGCAGTCGGTCGGGTTCACCGAGGACAATGCGCTTCTGATCAATGTGATCATGGGTGTGGTCAGCATCGGCGCTGTGATCGTTGCGCTCGCTGTGATCGACAAGATCGGCCGTAAGCCACTGCTGCTCATCGGCTCTGTCGGCATGACAGTGACCCTGGGCACGATGATGATCTGCTTCTTCAATGCATCCACCAATGAAGCAGGTGATCTGGTTCTGTCCGGGTTCTGGGGGCCGTTGGCACTGTTCTCGGGAATTGCCTACGCGGCGATGTTCAACTTGTCCTGGGGCCCGGTTATGTGGGTCATGTTGGGCGAGATGTTCCCGAACCAGATCCGCGGGTCTGGCCTCGGTGTGGCGGGATTCTTCCAGTGGTTCGCGAATTTCTGCGTCACCCTGACATTCCCGATCCTGCTCGTCTCGATCACGCTGGGCGGCGCCTATTCAATCTACTTCCTCGGCGCCCTGGTATCGATTTTCTTCGTATCGAAGATGGTCAACGAAACCAAAGGTATCGAACTCGAGGACATGACGGGCTTCGACTAGTCACACTGACAAACGGAAAACCCCCAAGGGCGATGGTGCGCGCCCTCGGGGGTTTTCTTTTTGGTCATGGATTGGTTCGGCATCAGCGAACCGTCAGTGTCGTCGATTTGTGCGACTGAGAGCTGGATCCCACCATGATCTCGAACTCACCCGGCTCGACGACGCGTTCCATATCGAGATTATAGAAGTGCAGTGACGCGGGCGTGATCGACAACTCAACCATTTTCGATTCGCCCGGCTGTAGATTGACGCGCTCAAACCCCTTGAGCTCCATGACCGGTCGCGTGACGCTGCTGATGCTGTCCCGGATGTACATCTGAACAATTTCATCGGCCTCCACAGCACCGGTATTGGTGACTGTGACCTTGACGGTCGTCGCGCCGTCCGCGGCGATTTCCGCATGGCTCAGGACCGGTTCAGAGATCTCAAATGTCGCGTAGCTGAGACCATAACCGAACGCATAAAGCGCGCTAGTATCATCGAAGGCATAACCCCTGCGGGCGGTCGGTTTGTGATAGTAGAAGGCTGGGATCTGGCCGACACTGCGCGGAATGGAGACCGGCATTTTGCCGCTCGGCGATACGTGTCCCATCAGCAGATCTGCGACCGCCGTACCGGTTTCCTGACCGAGCTGCCAGCCATACAAGATGGCGTCAAAGTGCTCTGCGACATTGGTCAGCGCGAGCGGACGGCCTGAAATGATGACGCCGACCATCGGGATATCGGTCTTGGCGAGCGCTTCGACGAGTTCGCGTTGCTGACCGATCAAAGTGATATCGTTGCGATCGCCCATATGGGTTTCGGACCAGGCTTCCCGCGATGTCGACTCGTCTCCACCGATCGCAAGGATGATCACGTCGGCCCCTTGTGCGGCGATGACGGCCTCTTCGATCATGCGAACGTTTTCGTCGGGATCGATGAGGTGTACTTCGTCGTCCCACCAGGATCGGTTGTCGGTCAACTTCACGCCTTTTGAGTGGACCAGTTCAATCGCATCTCCAAACTCTGCTTTCAGGCCATCCAGGATGCTGACGGTCTGGCGCGGTTCATCTGAATAGCCGCCGAGCACGGTGATGTTGCTGTTCGGACCGATGATCGCAACGCGGCTGAGGTCGGATTTTGCCAGGGGCAGAGCACCATTCTCGTTCTTGACGAGAACGGCGGCTTTGTGGGCCGCCTCAAGGGCAATGGCACGGGCCTGAGCATTGCCGGTCAGAGCGTCCGCTTCAGCCCCATCGGCGAACGGGTCATCAAATACGCCGCCGCGTTTCTTCATACGCAGGACGCGTTCGACCGCCTGGTCGATATGGGCGATATCCAGATCACCGGTCTCGACAGCCTGTTTCATCTGATAGAACGCGACACCATCCGGCAATTCCAGGTCGACGCCAGATTTTAGCGACAGCTCTCCCGCCGCAGCCAGCGACTCCACAATCCGGTGTCGGACTTGTAGCTCGTTGATTGCGAAATAGTCGGCAACCACGACGCCATCAAAGCCCCATTCACCGCGCAATACATCATTCAGCAGCCAGGGGTTCGCGTGCGATGGCACGCCATCAATTTCATTATAGCTGGCCATCACACTGGCCGCGCCAGCTTCTTTCACGGCCGCTTCAAAGGGAGGGAAGAAGACTTCTCTCAAAATCCGTTCCGGGAGTTGCGCCGGTCCGACATTCATACCGGCTTCGGGTTGGCCGTGCCCGGTCATGTGTTTGAGGGTGGTCAGCACCTTGCCGTCCGGCACAGTCTCGCCGGTTCCCTGGAAGCCTCGAATTGCAGCCACGCCCATACGACTGACCAGGTACGGATCTTCGCCGAAGGTTTCTTCGATACGCCCCCAACGCGGATCGAGGGCGACATCAACGACGGGCGACAGAACGTGGTGTACACCGCGTACGCGGATCTCGCGTGCTGTGATGTCATAAACCCGCTCAATCAGCTCTGGATCGAACGTGCTCGCCAACGCAATCGATTGCGGAAAGGACGTCGCATAGCGGCCTTGGAATCCATGCAGGCCTTCTTCGTGAAACAGGGTTGGAATTCCAAGACGTGTTTCTTCAATCATCCAGGACTGAACCGCATTGGTCAGCTTGACTGTTTCGCTCGGCGTGCGGGCAGAGAGGCGACGCACGACAGTGGCGTCATTGACGTCTCGCTCTTCCGACGGCGCGTCCATTCCGATTGTATCCTGTGGACGCGCTAAGCAACCAACTCCGTGCGGGAATGTGGCTTTCATCTTGGTCGGAGAGAACGCGCCATTCTGATCCAGGATTTGGGCCTTGTTGAACCAGATGCAGCTGATTTGTGCGAGCTTCTCATCAAGCGTCATTTGCGCCATCAAGGCAGCGATTTCGGGGTCGGATGAAAGCGGCGCAACTGTCTCGACCGCGGCTTCGGCGATTGGCAGGTTGGTGGTTTCCGGTTGGATCGTCTCGCACCCGACCAGGGAAAGGATTGCGGCGGCGCAGAGGGTGGATGTAAGCGATCTGGAACGCATTCGATGGGTCTCCCGGAAACTATTGATTCTATGTGTTTATGAATGGTAGCGCTAACATTCGTCGCATGCAGTGGCAAGGTTTGCGATCAATCGGTCATTCAGATTTGAAACGACTTCGTGTAAAATCTGCTAGAACAAGACCGATAGAACCAGCGCCGTGATGAAACCGGCACCGCCGACAATCGTTGAGACGATGGTCCACGATTTGAGGGTTTCGTTGACTGAAAGATCGAGATACTTGCTGACCAACCAGAACCCTGAATCATTGACATGCGAGAGAATGCTGGCGCCAGCGGCAATCGAGATGACGGTCAATGCGCGATCAAAATCTGACAGGTCGCTCACGGCCAGCAGCGGCGCCGTGAACCCGGCCGCGGTAATCATCGCGACCGTCGCCGAGCCCTGGATGACCCGCACCAGTCCGGCGATCATGAACGCGAAGACCAGCACGGAAACGTTCGCGCTGGCAGCAAGCTCTGCGATCCGCGCGCCGGCTTCGGAATCGATCAAGACCTGTTTGAACGCGCCGCCTGCGCCTGTGACCAGCACGACCGCGCCGGCCGGCTCCAATGATTTCATGGACGCCCGATTGAGGTCGTCGCTCGGTAGTCCGAGGATGGTCGCAGCAAACGTGTAGTAGAGCCCCACCGTCAGCAAGAGTGCGACAAACGGGTGAGAGAAGAACAATACAAATTCCGGAACCTGGTCGTCGCCCAAAGTCATTTTCAAGATGGTGCCGCTCGCCACCAAAAGAATCGGAAGGGCCAGGGCCGCGAATGCGGCTGCGAAATTCAGGTTGGTCGACGGGGGCTCGTCGTGCGCCACGCCAGAACTGCTCTGCTCAGCGGGGAGCGGATGATTGTATTGCATTCGCGCAAATACAACGCCGCCGAAAATCACGGCTGGAATCGCCGCGATCAAACCTGCCAGTATGACCAGGCCGAGGTCGGCATCGAGCAACGCAGCAACGGCGATTGGGCCGGGCGTCGGCGGAATGAAGGCATGCGCTGCGGCGAGCCCGGCGAGCAAGGGCGCGGCCACGTAAAGGGGCCTGCGCTGAATCGTGCCAGCCAGCCGTTTGACCATCGGCATCAAGATGACCAGGGCGACATCGAAGAATACTGGAATTGCGACCAGTAACCCCAAGAAACTCATCTTAGTTGGAACGTTTTTTACAGATCCGCCGGCGAGGCGATTGGAAAGCGCGGCGACACCGCCAGACTGTTCGAGCACAGCCCCAAGAATGGCGCCGAGTCCGACCACGACCGCGATGAATCCAAGCACACCCGCCATGCCGTTCTGGATCGAGGCCACGACGGCGCTCGGCTCGAGTCCGAGCATCAATCCAGCAACCAGCGAGACCAGAATGAGCGCGAAGAATGCAGGTACTTTGGCGCGGATGACAAGCAGCAATAGACCCGCGACCGAAGCCGCGAGGGTGGCAACGATATATAGAGGCTCAGACGTCGGCATGGCGCTAGAACGCGACCGGAACGCGCGCGAGCACAGAAGACGAGGTCAGATAGAGGTAAGTCTCATCATCGTTCAACGTACAATTCGATGTCGCCATGCCTGTGGAAATAACGCCCAGGACATCACCAGAATTCGGATCAATGACGTAAACGCCTTCCGGGCCCGTGGCGAAGATCGTGCCGTCGCGCGCGATCGCCATCCCGTCCGGCAATCCGCCGCCGTCTTTCAATTCTGATGTCGCATCAAACAGCACATGTCCGTCTTCCACCGCGCCGTCATCATTCAGAGGATAAGACATGATCACCGGGTTTCCGGGATCGGATACGGCGACATAGAGCGTGTCTTCTTGAGGGGACAAGCCCACACCGTTTGGAAAGCTGAGATCATCGATCACCAGCTCAAGAGGGCGGTCCGCGGAATAAAGATAGACGCCATTGTGCGAGAGTTCCTTTTCCGGCGCATCGTTCAGCCCCCGAAGGCCGTACGGTGGGTCCGTGAAGAAGATCGCCCCGTCTGCGCGCGCGACCATGTCATTCGGCGAGTTGAGCGATTTATCTGCGTACCTTGATACGATCACGTTGCGTTCGAACGTTTCCCGGTTGAGCACCGACAGCCCGCGCGCGCCATGGTCAGCCAGCAGGAGTTTGCTGCGGTCAGCTGGCCAGATGATGATACCATTGGCGCCGGGCTCACGCATCGTTTCAGCCGTTTCCGGTGTCGCGCCACCAGAGGGCGAGAGGACCATAGCGTTGCCATCCTGCTCGGACCATCGATACATTTTATTTTCAGGTACGTCGTTGAAATAGAGCGCTTGTTCAGCCTCGATCCACACCGGGCCCTCAGGCCAGGTGAAGCCTCTCGCCAGGACTTCGATTTCAGCGTCTTGCGGGATAATGGCATCAATCGCGTCCAATCGGCGATCGATGGATCCGATCGTCTCAACCGCTTCGGATGGCGTCTCAGAGGCCGCTTCCGGCGCGGATGTCGCCTCGGGCGCAGGTGCCGTGCATCCGGTAAAACTTATGGCTAATCCGGCGATTGAGGCCGTCACAAAAAGTATGCGCATAGGCGTTGATCCTCCCATTTGAGTTGATCCGTTTTTGTGCGATCGGACCTAATTATGATCCAACGCGTAGCCGTCGAAGGAAGCAGTGTCCAGAAAAATTGATAGCGCTATCAAAATTCTCAAGCTCGGTCGGTTGCATCCGTTTTGACAAGCTGTTAGCGCTATCAGAAATAAGAATAAACAAACAAACCAAATTGGGCAGGGAGGCTCAACGCGTGACGGAAAATACGCTCCGTATGGGTATGGTTGGCGGTGGACAAGGGGCCTTTATTGGCGAGGTTCATCGACTGGCGGCGCGGTTGGATGGGAAGATTGAGCTCGTTTGCGGCGCCTTCTCGCGCGATGTCGAAAACAGCAAGGCAACCGGCCGGATGCTCGGGCTTGATCCGGCACGGTGTTACGAAACCTACCAGGACATGATGCGCGCGGAGGCTGCATTGCCGGAAGATCAGCGCATGGATTTTGTCGCTGTCGTCACGCCGAACCATGTTCACTTTCCAGTGGCCAAGGCGGCGCTCGAATCCGGGTTTCACGTTCTGTCTGACAAACCCGCAACGTTGAATTTGGACGAGGCGCAGCAGCTGCGCGAGATTGTCCAGGCAACCGGCAAGACGTTCGGCCTGACACATACCTATCTCGGATACCCGCTCGTCGGCGTTGCCAGGTCGATTGTCGCAGAAGGTGGGATCGGCAAAGTCCGGAAAATCTTTGTTGAGTACATTCAAGGCTGGCTGGCCGGCGATGTCGAAAACAAGCAGGCCGACTGGCGCACCGATCCGAGCAAGTCAGGCATTTCCGGATGCATGGGCGATATCGGTACGCACGCGCACAATCTGGCAGAGTTTGTGTCGGGCAAGGTGATGACGCATGTCGCCGCTGACCTCTCTATCTTTGTGGATAATCGCCGACTGGACGATGATGGTTCGGCCCTGTTTCGCATGGAAGACGGGATCAAAGGCGTGCTGAGCGCCTCGCAGATTTGCGTCGGCAAGGAGAACAGCTTGTCCATTCGCATCTATGGCGAGACCGGTGGATTGGAATGGTATCAGGAAGAGCCAAATACGCTGATCCGAACCTATCCGGACCGCCCGACCGAAATCATCCGCTCGGCACAAGGATATTTGCCGGAGGGGGCTCAGGACTGGTACCGGACCCCGCCCGGGCACCCGGAGGGATATATTGAGGCCTTTGCCAACGTCTATCTCGATTTCGCGCAGGCGCTGCGCGAGGGTCGCGATGTGACCACGGGTGTCGCCGGCGCCGTCCGCGGCATGGCCTTTATCGAAGCGCTCGTGGAGAGCAGTAATAACCACTCAGCCTGGACGGAGATCAGCGCATGAAGACCATGCAAGGCCCAGCCATATTCCTCGCGCAGTTCATGGGCGATGCGCCGTTTGATACGATGGAGAATGCCTGTCGCTGGATGGCCAATGCCGGATACAAAGGCGTTCAGGTCCCGTCAGACAATCCAACCTGTATCAACCTGAAGCTGGCCGCCGAGAGCAA
>SPJK01103007.1_pt1 | contig 11303 bp, 11 predicted proteins | sample 3741771 | NCBI WGS metagenome assembly SPJK01 (sample SAMN10925997, study PRJNA522277) | cold seep metagenome | isolation source: Elba SIP-enriched marine methane seep metagenome, extraction at timepoint T2 | place: Italy: coast of Elba, Mediterranean Sea
GCCCGCAGCAAGATTGCGCAGCGCGGGGTCGACATAGGGGTCTAGGCGTGAGCAACGGCCCATGTTGTTGGCCAATGCAGGACCGCCATCGTCATCGCCGGTGATTTCGGTAGTGCCGTTGGTATCAAAGAGCACCATGACGGTGTCTACCGCACAGCCACCTTGGCCGTCGCTGGTTTCGGCCCAAATCCAGCCGCCAGCTGGGACATCTACCCGGAAAAAGTCGACGTCTTGGCCGGGGTCAATGGCGCCTGTGGCCCGACCGTTCATGTCCAAAGGCGTGGCGCCCGCGGCATCGTCGTTGGGCTCAACTTCCATGCCTGCCGGAGGAATTACGTCGACGATGACCGTTTTGACATCATTGCCTCCCTCGGAAAGAGCTTCCAAGGTGAAAGCCTGCCCGCCAACCTCAGTGAGGGTCACTTGGTGGGAACCGGCAGCGGCCATCTCGGCCCCTTCCAGGATGGTGTTCGCCCCGCCAGAAAGGCGAATAGTAGCGGCGCTTTCCGTGGTCCAGCTCAAGGTGACCTGTGACTGGTAAGGCGCGGTGTTAGTATCGACGGTGAAGGTCAATACTTTGGCAGCAACAGAAGCGTTCACGGTGACGGTAACGCTCTTTTCAGTCTTCTTGCTCTTATTGGTGGCCACCAACTTAAAGGTCACGTCGGCGGCGATAGTTGAGGAGTTAACGCTCTTAGTTAACTCAGCGCCGCTATATAGTTCAGTTTCCCCCTGGGTAATAACTATCTGTTCGGCATCGGTCACCGTCCAAGACAGTTCGACGGTTTCGCCTTTATTGATCGCGGTTTTCGAAGAAGTAAAAGATGAGATAGTTGGCGTCTTATCGCCTTGCTCGATGGGCTTTTCATCGCCTGAGCACGCAAGCCCACCCAGGGACACAGCCATAGCTAGACTTGTCCCCAAGGACTGAGCAGTACGAAAACTGAACATAATTGAGTAATCCTCCCCGCGGGCACCTGGGAAAGGCCCGCGCTCCCCTTCATACTCACCAAACTCGCCTTCTGGCTAGGTCATATCTGGCACGGGAGCGCAGCCTTTGCCCGCATATCCTGCGGGGCGCCCGCCTCCGCCTGACACGTGCACTTTTTTTGAATAGGGAGATACCGATGGATTCGTCCGCCGGCCCCTCATAAAGGCCTCACTGTAGACCGATACCTAGTGCCAACAGTCGGGAATCTCCTTAAGGCCAACCTGGAGTCTCCCGCCAAAGGATCTGACCATGAGCCTGCAAGCGGAAGAGGTCGCGGACCTTGAGCACACCCTAAACCAAATCCTGTCTGGAAATCTCAATGTGAGGACCCAAAGTGCTCATCCCATCGGACGGATGCTAAATCAGCTCATCGAGTCATATGTATCCGAGGCAGATAGTTCCATAGACCGAAACGTCGAGCATGCCGTTCAGCTCAATGAAACAGGCGTTCTAGCGGCACATCTGATCGCTAAAACCGACAGCGTTGCCGAAGCCACCCAGACTATGGCCGCCGCCTCCGAGGAGTTGGGCGCCTCAGTGCAGGAACTATCTCGTTTGGGCTCGCAAACCGCTCAGGGAGCCAAAGAAGCCTATAAGAGCGCTGCGGAGGGCAACGAGCGGGCCAACAGTGTCGAACAGACCATGAACGAGATTCAGGCCACCTTCCAAAAAACCAGTAATCTGGTGGACAAATTGGCTGACCAATCCAAGCAGATCGGCAGCATCGTTCAGGTCATCGATAACATCGCTCATCAGACCAATCTCTTGGCTCTCAACGCCACCATCGAGGCCGCTCGGGCCGGCGAAAGTGGTAAGGGCTTCGCAGTCGTTGCTGGCGAGGTGAAGAGCCTCAGCCGGGACACCGCCGGCGCCACTGAAGAAATTCGCAACCGTATTCTGACCCTCGTCAATGATATGGAAACTATCCAGAAGACCATGAACCGGGGTAATCGCACCGTTTCTGAGGGACGCGACGCCGTCTCGGGCATTCACGATAGTATGAGCACCATTAGTTGTCGGGTCGAAGAGGTGAGTAACCAGGTTGAAGAGGTGAGTTCGATCATCGCGCAGCAAGCCATCGCTTCCGACGAAATCGCTCAGAGAACCTCTCGAGTGGCTTTAGATACGGTGACCCTCTCCAGAGATTTCGGGCAGATCATCGATACTTTGGCCCTACTGCAGTCAGGGGTAGAAAAAGAGCTCGATCGCTTGTCCACCAAAGACTTGCCAGCCAAGGTCACCCGCCTCGCTCAAGCCGACCACGTGCTTTGGAAGAAGAAACTCGCGGATATGATGTCCGGTCGCAAAGGGCTCGGCGCTGAAGAGCTCACCGACCACCATTGCTGCCGCTTGGGTCGCTGGTATGATGGCGAGGGACAAACCAACTTTTCCAACGATCCCTCTTTCCGCGCTTTGGCCGGACCTCACAAGCAGGTCCACCAATTGGCCATGGATGCGGTCAAGCTGCATGGTCAGGGACAGTACGATGCCGCAAACCAGAAGATCGTGGAGATGGAAGCCGTCTCCGTGGAAGTGGTTTCGTTGCTCAAACAATTGGCCGAAGCCGAGCGACGTCAGCACTAACTATCGCTGCCTCCAGGCACCCAAAGAACTTCCTCATGTCCTTGTTTGAGGGCAATCTGTCTTCCCATCACAAAAAACCAATCGCTGAGCCGATTGAGATACTTCAAAGCCTCGGGACGCTGTGATTCCTCGCGGTGAAGCTCCACCAAGCGCCGCTCAGCCCGGCGACAAACCGTCCGGGCTTGATGGCAATAAGCGGAGGCTTTACCGCCTCCTGGCAAAATGAAGGATTTGAGCTTGGGTTGGTGCTCAAGTATCTGGTCCAGCTCCGATTCTAGGCGTTTAAAATGAGCCTCGTTGAGGAGTTTCTGGGCAGGATGGCGGTCTTCTAGAAGGACCGCCAACTCACCGCCAAGGTCGAAGAGTTCGTTTTGAACCCGTCGCAACCAAGTGAAGAAGTCCTTGCTGAAACTATCTTCCTCGATGTCATCCCTCAATAGTTGTTCAGCCACCAAACCCACACAGGCGTTGAGTTCGTCGATAGTTCCATAGGCTTCGATGCGCAGGCTCGACTTAGATACTTCCTGCCCGCCAGCCAGTCGGGTGGTGCCCGCATCGCCAACCCCGGTATACACTCGGTTGATGGTCACACTCATGGCGGGCACCCTGCCTGGGCTTTAGCGCTTCAGCAAGCTTAAGGTGACCTCTTGGTAGAGCTTCACTGCTGTCAGCAGATCGGCCTTGCGCACCTTTTCATGGCGGGTATGGGCGTCGTGAATCGAGCCGGGTCCCACCAGCAAGGGAGTGCCGATTTCGGCCAAATAAGGCACATCAGAGCCAAAACGCACTACCGAGCAGGACTTGCCTTCGGGCACCATGATCTCGTGCGGTTCGGAAAAAGATCGCACCTCAATTTGCACTTCAGGCCCCAGCAATCGTTCAACTTCAGCCTGAACCCTTTCCCTGGAAGCCCCCAGTCGAATCAAAACCAAGGCTTCAGCGTGAGGCGCAATCACATTGGGCGCCACTCCGCCCGACATCACCCCCACATTAGTTGTGGTGGGACCAAACTTCTCTTCAAAAGGAAGATCTGCGGCGATAAGCTTGGCGAGGGCTTCGATCAAGACATGAGTCGCTGAGTGCCCCACCTCGGGATAGGCGGAGTGACCTGGGATACCTTTCACTTTGAGCGCCAACGAAAGGATACCTTTGGCCCCAGAAGCCATATCTAATTCGGTGGGTTCACCATCGACTATATATCCTGCTCTAGGAAGTATCTCTTTGACCTGTTTGGCCCCCAATGAATCGGTTTCTTCTCCGACCACCCCTAGCAAGGCAACATCTTGGTGGCCCGCGGCGCGAAGCTGCTCCAAAGCTATCCATTGGGCGGCAAAAATACCTTTGGCATCACAAGTCCCCCGGCCGTAGAAGTATTCATCATCCTCGGTGAGATCTATATGGGGTGGAACCGTATCCAGGTGCGTCGTCAGAACTACCTTGGGGTCCGCCTCAGATAGTTTAGCGAGGATATTTCGCCGAGGAATCTTGGGCTTGAAGTCCCCTTCGGGAGCAATCTCTTGCTCGGTAACTAAGTAGCCCTGCTTGCGTAGACGCTGGGCCACAAAGTCACATACTTCGCCCTCTTCATTAGTGACCGAGGGGATCCGTATCAATTGGCGCGTCAGCTCTAATACATCCATGAAATGCTCCCAAAGGGTGTTATGACCACCCAGTGGCGGTCATCGCATACATCGCTTTAGGAGCAAACCTGGGAGAGCCGTTAAAGAGTTTCTCCGCAGCGATCGAAAAATTGGCCCACCCAGAGTTGCAAGTTCTGGCTCGAGCGAAGATCTATCGCTCCGCTCCAGTGGGCCCATCAGGACAACCGGACTATTTCAATTCGGCCGTCGAGGTGAAAACCACCCTCCAGCCCCTGGCCTTGTTGGAGCACGTCAAAGCCATCGAGGCGGCTTTGGGGCGTACTACAAATATTCGCTGGGGCGCTCGTATCATCGATCTCGATATCTTGGTTTATGGCGGCCTAAAACTTGGGAGCGAGCGTTTGACTATTCCCCACCGGGAGCTAGCCAACCGTCCTTTTGCTCTAGCGCCTCTGGCCGATCTGGCGCCCAATCTGTCTCTGCCCGGCCTTGAGGCCACTGCACAGCAACTATTGGCCCAACCAGAACACCAAAATCATGGACTAGAGCTGGTTGAGCCCCACTGTCTGCGTCTGAGCGAGTCTTCCTAAGGCCCACCTATGAAACTTGACAGGCCCCCACCATCCCGAACTACTGCCCCTATGTGGCGCTCCTTGCTCACCACGGGTTTGTGCACAGGCTGGCTAGCTTGCACCCCCGTGGCCTCCGGCCCCACGGTCGAACCCGACCTGGCCCAAAAAATTGCCCAGAAACAGACTGAGATTCAGTCCGGCGATCCTAAAGCTTGGGTCGAGCTAGGGCAGCTGCACCTCGAAGCTGAGCAATATTTCCACGCCGCCGATGCCTTCACCAAAGCCAAGGAAGTCCTCAGCAATGATGTGCGGGTGCATGCGGGTTTGGCCCTTTCCTACGTAGAGCTGGGCTACATCAAGTCCTCCGTCGAGAACATGCGCGCTTGCTTCGCCCTGGACCGAAACCAAGCCGACTGCCTCTATGCTTTAGGCAAACTGCTCGAACGCGACCCCTCAGAACGGGCGCAGCGAGAAGTCCAGCGTACTTGGCGCCACCTACTTATCGCCGCCCCCGGCTACAAACACGCCGCCTACGTGCGCTCGGCCCTCACTCAGCTCGATGCTAAGTTAGGCCCAGCCCAAGAGCAGCCTCGTAGTCAGCCTGCAAGTCAGCCCGCGCAAGCCCAGAATACGCCTGAGAAACCAGCTGAGAAAGTTCCCGAGCACTCGGTCAAAGATGACCCCAACGCCCCCAAAGTGGGTGAACTCAATCCCTTTGGCCAAGCGATTCGCGAAGCTTTTCAGGCGGTGCAGGGCAACGACGCACCCGCAGCTATCGAAGCCTTCGGAAGAGCCCTCAAGATTCGCCCCGGGGACGCTGGAGCCCAAGCGGGCTTGGCCGAAGCCTATTTCGCGATGGGCAACATGAAGAAGGCCATGGAATTGGTCGATGCGGCCTACAAAGCCCATCCCAAAGACGCCCAGGTTCGCTGGGTTTTTGGGCTAATCATGCTCAAAAACCGTACCCGAATTCCCGAGGCATTAGCAGCTTGGAAGGCCCTAGCCAAAGACGAACCTGAATACGCCAAGCAGCTCAAAGTCGCTGAGCAACTCGAAGAGATCGAAAAGCTGGCCAAAGGGACCGGCGAAAGTCCCCACTAACAGCCCAGAGCCGCAAGCTTGGCTCTTTGATCTCCCGTCAACGCGGTCACGCCACCCGGTTTGAGTAAATGCGACATCAAGGAGATCTTGGCGGTATGCTCAAGGATTTCCAGCCGGTCATAGGCTTCCGCAAGAGTGTGTCCCATAGTCACCGTGCCGTGGCGTTCCAAAACCAGACAATTGTGCTCGGATAAGTATTCAGAAACTATCTGAGGTACCTCTTGGGTGGTGGGCGTACTATAAGGAAGGGTCAATACCTCCCCCAGCTCGCATAGGGCTTCAGGCAGCAAGGGCTCCCGAAGGCTCAGCCCCGCCACAGAGTGAGCGATACTGACCGGCGGATGAGCATGAACTATCCCGCGCACCTCAGGCCGGCGGTGATAGATAGCCAGGTGCATATCTAGCTCCGAAGAAGGTCGCCCCTTTTGCCCCGGAAGAGGACTTCCATCCATACGGCAAACTATCAAGGCTCTCTCTTTCACCGTAGCTTTCCGACAGGAAGTTGGAGTCACGAGAATACGACTATCGCCGATACGCACCGATACATTGCCATCCTTGGCAGCAATGTATTCGCGCTGGTGCATCAAACGGCAAATCTCTATGATCTCCCGCCGGGCTTCAGCCAATTGTCCAGAATGTTGGTAATCTATCTCGGCCATCTCTTTGCGGGCTACTTCACGCAGCGGCAGGCCTTAGTGACCCGTTCGCGGCGCTTTTGTCGATGCGCTTCGCAGCCCTCCTGCGTTTTAAAGCCGCCCGTAACCAGCCGAGGCGCAGCCACCGGCCCCACAAACTCCATCTGCTCCTTGAGCCGATAGCGATAGCGCCAGCAGCCCTTTTCTTTGCGGTAGAGCGCTCCCAGGCCAAAGCGAGGTTGGCTCTTAGGCAAACCTTTTTGGCACTCCCGATAGCCTTTCTGCACCACCGGGTTTCGCTGTTGAAAAGAGGGATGAGACTTTGTAGCCACGCTAGCCAAAGCCCGTAGAGCATTCTCCAGCTCATCAGGGGCCCGGCCTGCCCTTCCCAGGGCACAGCCGGCCAAATAATCGGCCCGTAACTCTTCGGTCCAAGAGGCATCAAACTTCTGCCGCATCGAAAGCGCTGCTGTCAGATGGTGCCCTACTTCATGGGCCAAGACTCCAAATGAGGCCCCGGGACCAAAACTCTGGTCCAGTCCATTGAGAAACTGGGCGGAGTAGACAATTTTTGCCCGTGTATACTGACCATCGCGAAGACCCGAGACCCAGGTAAAGGCATTGTTGCCGGCAGTGGGGTTTTCAAAGAGATCGCCACGACCGCAGTTATGTTGCGGACAAAGGGCGTCGTAGGCAGCCTGCACCTCAGCCAAAGCTCGACGAGAGGGGCTTCGATCTTCGGTAGGCGTATACTTACGAGCGGTACGGCCGCGGCAGAGCGGCGGTGGAAGCCCCACTAGACTCACCAACAAAACTATCTTGGCGGCGACCAACAAAACCTCCTCGTTGCTACCGCCGCCTAGACGCAGCGGTCAATGCCCCTTGCCTTTTGACCAGGCTGTTCATTATTTCAGACGTTAATGAAAGCCCGTTTATTGTCCTGTTTGATCTTCTCTTGCGGGCTTTTTGCCTCTCCCCTTGCCGCCAAAACACTGCCGGCTCGAACCGAGTGCGAATATCAACTGAGAGATGTCTACAGCGAAACTATGGCCGACCAAGCCGTGGCTCAGCATACGATCACCCTCAACTATAGCCTCAGCCATGGACCAGACGGGGTAACTATCCGGGTTCATCACGTCAAAGCGCATGCTCGCCGGGAGAACTATCAAGCAAAGCTCGATTCCGACCGCCCGGGTGACCTCGTTCGTATCAAAGGCGGAGCCGATACTTTGATTATGTATCCGATGGTGCAGGCTTTTTCGCTCTACCAGCTGCCGCTAGAAACCCAGCGGAGAAACCATCTTTTGCAGCCTTTTCAGAACGCAGGAGCTGCTGCGGATGCACTGATGTCTTATCATCCATCCATTCCTCGCAAGCAGTCCTTTCATCAGCAAAAGGTTGCGCTGACTCATGGCTCAAAACAGCTGTTGAACTATCTATTTCCTGCAAGCCAGCTGCTTCCCGAAAGCGGAGTTGTCACCGCGGGATATAAAGAAAAACAGCCGCTGATCATCCACCAACCCGGTTACTCAGCCAAGGGCTTTCGTGCTGTGAGCGCTCAAAAATGGCGAGATAGTTTATTACTGCAGGCCAAAGGCGGCGCCAGCCCCATCAAAACCCAGCTTGCACAGCCCAAAGGCAACGACAGTGAAAAGCTGCTGGAGTTGGTGGATGAGCTTTCCGTCCAGCTCAAACCTGACCAGCTTTGCTTTGAGCAGGCGGCACAAAGCACCACTTTGAAAACCGAATGGCGCGGCCCTATCGAGGGGGTTGTCAGCACCCAAAATAAGACCAAAGTTCGCACCTTGATCTGGCGGCGCATCGACGGGAAGCCTAAGGCTCAAGGGAACTAAAGATGCGCGCTCTTGCTCTAACGCAGCGCATTATGGTTTCGCTTCCGAGGAAATATTTCACTTGTGTAGAAACTATCTCGGGTTTCCCTATAGGGCAAAAAGACTGAACTCCGGCAAAGGGTGCCGCAAGACATGCGTTTTCTGTTAAGGAGGTCACCATGCTGAGTTTGTGGGCTGGTTTGCTAGTTTGCGCCCTCCCTCAGCAAGTCGTTCCCACTTCTTCTACAGCCTCTCCCCAAATTGAGCTGATCAGCATCGACTATGGCGGCGGCATGCATGCCACTTTTGGACACACCGCCCTGCGGGTAAAGTATCCCTCTGGCAAAGACCTCAGCTACAACTTTGGCGGTGTCGATATGGACCAAAGCAACTTTTGGGTTTTGCTCATGCAAGGCCAAGTAGAGGCTTTTTTGGACGTCCAACCCTACCACAAACTATTGCTGCATTATTCTGGCGAAGACCGAACTATCAAATCGAGGGCTCTAGCCCTGAGCCCGGGGCAGGCTACGCATTTAGCACAGCGCTTAAAAACTATCGCCGCCTCTGAGAAGTCCCGTCGCTACGTCTACAACCACATCTATGACAACTGTACCACTCGAGTAGCAGAGCTACTCGATGAGGTTTTGGATGGACAGCTATCCGTAGTTGCAAAAAGTAAAAGCGTGGGAACCCAGCGACAATGGATCATGCGTCGGGCTCGACATAGTTTGCCCATCTATCTGGCCCTCGATCTCACCGGCAACGGTAGTGGTGATAAACCCATTTCCTTGTGGCAAACCACCTTTTTACCCGATGCCTTCGACCAGATCGTCGACAGCACTCAGATCAAAGGCGCGCCTTTGGTCTCTTCCATCAAAACCGAGTATCAGTCGATCAACTATCTGCACTCGGTGCTTTTCGATTGGCCCTGGACCCGCATCTATCTGCTCCTTGGCCTGCCGTTGCTATTACTAAGCTGGTATTGGACTCGGCTGGGAACCTTGATTTTTGGGTTGAGCAGCGGCCTGACAGGCTGCTTTATCCTCGGGCTTTGGCTGAGTTCAAACTATGCCTTTTTCGGTAGTAACTGGAATCTGGTCGTCTTTTTGCCGACCCAACTCATCCTCGGGCTGAGCGCGCTCAAAAGTAGTTGGTGGCAAGGCAGCGCCTCACTACGCAAACTCTATCTGCTTTCCACAAGTATTTTGCTGGGGGCCTTAGCGCTCTTACAGTGGGTTGGAGTCGTCGAGCAGAGTATCGGCCCGATGTTGGCTTTGGCGCTGCCGCTCACTTGGCTTCAGCTCTACCAAAGCGTTAAACCAAGCTCCGCAAACTATCGGGTAGGCCGAAACACCTTTCAGCACCGGCGCCGTCCCGATTCTTTGATCGCTCGACGGGGCTGAAACTATCTATCGCTTTTGCTGAACAGCTTGGCCCAAATGCTCTTGGGCACCAGGAATGACCGATTTGGCAAGGCTGTTGGCGCGGTCAACCAGGATCCGCACCAGCATGTCGTCGGCGCAAAAGCTGAGCTTTCCGAATTCGGCATAGCAGCGGTCATAGCTGCCACTGAGGGCGGTACGCATGCTTTCGCGCGCTTTGACCACTGCTTCGAGACTCAGTGGACCGTCCTTGTTGGTATCGGTAATGGCGCTTTGCACAAAGGGGCCGACTTCATGTCCGAGCTGACCGTGTTTGCCAGCCTTGACCTCAGCGAGGAGTTGCTGGCGATCGATGGGCGCTTGATAGTCTTGGGGATTAACCAGGGAGCGCTGTACGTCGTTCATGAATAGCCGGCTCAACTTCTTCAACATAGGCAGTACCAACGATATTCACGCACATTTACGCACCCCCTACCACCCGGTGGCGTCGTTTAACTGAGCGGCGGTATCATTTTTGCGGGAAAGCACTACATCAACCCGGCGGTTTTCTGCTCGGTTTTTGGCGGTGGTATTCGGCTTGAGCGGTCGATAGTGGGCAAAACCGCCTGGAGAGACCCGTTTGGGATCTAGTCGGCCCGCGTCTACCAAGTATCTCGCCACCGCGCCTGCCCGAGCCGCCGAGAGTTCCCAGTTGCTGGGAAACTTATCGGAGAAAATGGGTCGGTCGTCGGTGTGGGCCTCCACCACCACCGGATGAGGGTGGATGTGCACCAACTGGTTAATCACGTTCAGCTCCTCAAACTTTTCGGGGTCGAGGTTAGCGTTGCCGGAGCGAAACAACTTATGCACTCGAAGGATAATATGATCCTCGGTAACAATAAGTTTCATGGCCCCATCCAGCTGCTTTTGCTGAATGATAGATTGGATGGGTTGCAGATGCTGCGGTAAACCCATCTTTGCCATCTCCGGGCCGTCGGTAGACTCAAACTCAATAGGGTTGGTTGTCCTACCCTCAAAGTAGCCCGGTTTCTTGGTGATCACACCCAAAGCCACCCGCACAGAGCCTAGCGCCGTACGAAACTGAACGATGTTCATATTGGCGAAGGAGAGCAACAACACGAAGAAGGTGAGCAGCAAGGTCGCCAAGTCCGCGAAGGTTGCCATCCAGGTCGGCGCACCGTCTGGTTTTTCGTCTTCCTCTATCTGAGGAAGAGGCACTATCTTCTTCTTCTTTTTCTTATTATCCATCGGCATGACGAACCTCCTGATCTATCTCAAAGCCTACGCAGAATAGTTTATAACTAGTCGTCATCCTTAGGGGTCCGCGACTTAGGTGCCAGATAGGACTCGAGCTTATCCATGATCAAACGGGGATTCTCGCCTTTGAGAATACCGTCGACGCCATCCATGATGATGCGCATATTGGTTTGCTCGTCTTTGGTACGACCTTCCAGCTTGTCGGCGATGGGGCCGGCAACCATGAAGGCGATGATCGCACCGTATAAGGTGGTCAAAAGCGCCACCGCCATAGCGGGACCAATGGCCGAGGGGTCATCGAGGGCTTGGAGCATCTGCACCAGACCGATCAGCGTACCGATCATACCC
>SPJK01008604.1_pt1 | contig 11302 bp, 10 predicted proteins | sample 3741771 | NCBI WGS metagenome assembly SPJK01 (sample SAMN10925997, study PRJNA522277) | cold seep metagenome | isolation source: Elba SIP-enriched marine methane seep metagenome, extraction at timepoint T2 | place: Italy: coast of Elba, Mediterranean Sea
CGGTTGATGCTATGAAGCAAAAGATGCGATTCACGGTTTATATACTATTTTCTATGCATACTAACCATAACTTCAGTCTGAGAAACAGTTGGATTATACGATTCATTGAAATAGAATCCTCAATAGTCCGGCTGCCTGCCAGTCCGAAAAATGAAATAAATAATGTTAAATTGTAATTTGTTAGCCTATATTTCTATAATGCTTAGATCACAAAGTCTCTATTGAATTCTTATATTTGACAATTAATTGGGCATTCGCACAAACCATTTTACTTTTTTTATACCCAAAAATTTTGCCAGCTGAGCGAAAACTCCATGCCTGTTTCAAATAAAAAAACTTTTTATACCTACAAAGACAGAGAAAAAACCTGCCTTACCTGGCTAAAAAATCGACAAAAAAAAGTAAACAACCCAATCTACTGTTCCGCAGGAATGGGATTTTGTAATGGTCTGTTCATTATCATCCAATCAGCCATATTGGCCAGACTGATTCATTTAATTATCATAGACAAACAATATTGGCAAGATTTGATTATTGAGTTTTGCCTGCTGATTGCTGTCTTTTTACTCCGTGCCTGCTGTCACTATGGATTTCAACACTTTGGCCATAAAGCAGCAGCCATCAGCAAACAAGACATACGTTCCGAATTGATTGATCATTTTATAATGTTAGGTCCTGCTTATTTGAAACAAATGCATAGTGGTCAATTAACAGCCTATACATTGGAACATATAGAAGCGCTTGATCTTTATTTTTCCCGTTATCTACCACAAAAGCTGATTGTCACTGTACTGCCCTCTCTGACAATATTATTGGTTTTTCCTGTCAATTGGGTTGTTGCCTGTATTTTTTTGATCTGTGGCCCATTGATCCCTTTATTTATGGCGCTGGTAGGCATGGGAGCAGAGTCTGCACATAAACAATTGTTTAACCGACTCAACCGCATGAGCGGTTATTTTCTTGACCGTTTACAAGGCTTAACCACGTTAAACTTATTCGGGCGAGCAGAAGAGGAAATAAGTCATATTGCTGATATTTCAGCTGACTTTGCTGAATACACCCTGCGTATTTTGCGTATCGCTTTTCTTTCATCTGCTGTTCTTGAATTTTTTTCTGCTTTGGCTGTAGCACTGGTCGCAGTTTATGTAGGACTGGGATTATTGGGTCTGGTACGCTTTGGTCCGGCTCAGGGAATTAGGCTAGAAGAAGCGATATTCGTATTATTACTGGCACCTGAATTTTTTGCGCCTTTAAAACAATTGGCTGCTTATTACCATGATAAATCGGCCGCAGTTGCCGCGACTGATCATCTCCTGACTGTGCTGGAAAAGACTGTAAAATTATCAGATGAAGATGCAGTCAGCAAAAACAGAAACTATAGTCTTGAAATTATTAATCTCGATAAATCTTTTGAAAATAACACCATTTTTGATCAGTTTAATATACAAATCAAACCCGGGGAAAATATCGCTCTGGTGTCTGAATCAGGCGTAGGCAAATCGACTTTATTTGATTTAATTCTGCAAAATGACACGCCTGATCAGGGTCAAATTTTTATTCATGGCACAGCTTTGAGCCAGGAACAAATACAGACACAAATTGCCTGGTCCAGCCAACGGCCATACTTTTTTCGGTCGAGTCTTAAAAATAATATCACGCTGTTCAAGCCTGATATCAGCCAGCAAGACTTAGAACAGGCCGCTGAATTAACTGGCGTAACTGAATTCTCTGATTTATTGGAACAGGGGCTGGAACATCAGGTGTCTGAATTTGCATTTGAATTATCGGGCGGGCAAAGACAACGTCTGGCATTGGCCAGAATTTTTATAAAAAATGCATCCATCATATTGCTGGATGAACCCACTGCCAATCTGGATCAGGAGAACAGAGAAAAAATCACTTCAATGATATTGAAATTATTTTCAAAGCATACCCTGGTTGTTGCTAGTCACGACCAGGAACTGGTCGCTAAAATGGATAGAACAGTGGAATTGACATGAGCGAGTTAATTTTTTTTCTGCGTTTTTTTTCACAGTATAAAAATCAGTTATTGCTGACTTTAGCGTTAAACCTGATTTGCGCTCTCAGCAGTATTTCTCTGCTCACATTGGCCGGATGGTTTATTACTGCTGCAGCTATTGCCGGCATACAAGCAGTTGATCATGTTGCAGTCGGTTTTAATTTCATGCAACCAGCTGCCGAAATCAGGGCATTGGCGATCAGCCGAACAGCTTCGCGCTACTTCGAACGACTAAGCGCGCACGATGCTACGTTTAAAGGTATGAAGCAGATTCGTTGCTGGTTCTTCAAACAAGTCATTCCCCTCGCCCCAGGCACGCTGGAAACACAACAAAATGCCGATTTGCTTAACAATATGACCAATGATATAAATCGTTTGGATAGTTTATATATTAATTTACTGATACCTTTTTTCGTTGCAATCCTGCTAATTCTGACTGTGTCCGGTTTTATAGCCGTATACTCCCCTCTGTTTAGTTTATTGATCTTATTACAAATACTACTGTGTATTTTTATCATCCCTTTAATGATCAAGAAACGTTTTCAATCTGAAATCAAAAACATCGTGCCGGTAATCTCTGAAATAAAATCAAAACAGCTGGAACTGACTCAGGCGATGGCAGAAATCAAAGTCTATGCTGTTGAAACGATATTTAAACAAGGTCTTATACAGGCTTCAGGAAAATTGATCGACCATCAAAAAAAATTATCTCAAGCCACTGCGTTAAATTCAGCTGCCGGCTTATTTTTAAGCGTATTATCATTAGTCTTCAGCCTGATTTTTAGCGCGGAACTCATGAAGAACACTCAGATCACAGGGCCCGAAGTGATCATGCTTGTTTTTTTAATACTGGCCGTCTTTGAATGGCTAATGCCCCTTTCACAAACGATTCAACAACTCCCATTAACACAGGCATCTGCCAAACGTGTTAAACATATTTCCACCTTGAAACCAAGCATCATAGACCCAACAAAAACTACCATCCTGCCCGAACAGTTCAGCATTCAATTAAACCATGTCTCTTTTCGTTATGATAAGCACAGTCCCTGGCTATTAAAAAACATTAATCTGGATATTCAGCCTGGTGAAAAAATTGCTTTGATTGGTCCCAGCGGTTCAGGAAAAACCAGCCTGATCCAATTGATCATGCGTTTTTATAGTCCAGAACAAGGACAGCTGCTTTATGGCATAGATAAGGCAGAGGATTTTTCCAGACATCAGGTTTTTAAACAATTTTCATTATTGAGCCAGAAAACCTGTTTATTTTCTGAAAGCTTGAAAAAGAATCTGCTCAAAGCCAAACCCGATGCAACAGATGCGGAATTAATCCAAGCACTCAAACAGACCGGGTTAACCGAATTCCTAACTAATTTACCTAAGGGGTTAAATAGTTGGCTGGGTGAAAATGGAACCCGGGTTTCAGTGGGGGAAGCCAGAAGAATAGCACTAGCGCGTGTCATATTAAAAAATTCACCGGTTTTAATACTGGATGAACCTACAGAAGGCCTGGATCAACAAACAGAAATACGGTTATTTAAGGTATTGAAAGAATTTAGCCAAGATAAAACCCTGATTTTAGTTAGTCATAAAAAACACGGATTAGAATTAGTTGACAAAGTCTATCAACTGAATCAGACACGGTTAGCTTTAGCCTAAAATCAGGTTTTATTTATACTTTTTTCAAAACTGATAACTTGTCCACAATTGCTGTGGATAACTCTGTTTATAAGTTTAATTTAACGCACTTAAGTTTCGAAAAATTAACAGCTATTGTTAAATTGTTTAAATTTTAGACAATTCATTTATTTAAATAGATTCAATAACTTACAATAGTTTTAACTCGATATTAACAGACCCGTTCAATCGCATGACCTAAGTTAGCGCTCTAAAACAATGTTGTGAATAAATAAAATTATCTAAGCTAATGAAAGTTAATTAATTTAAGAAAATTTGAAAAAAAATAAAGAAAAGTCAAGGTAAAATTCTTTAGCATAAAATGGACTACTTGCACGCCTATTTTCCAATTTCTGTCATCTAATTTAAATTTTTTCTGACCTGAATAGTCATGAAGAAAATGGGAGGCAGAATAATCAGGCCAATAAACCTGGTCAAAAATGGTAAAAGTCATAGCGGACTCAAGTTTGAACTATTTTGTTCAGAATTTGCAGCCCTACTGTTTGATAAAGACGTTACAAGTAACAAACTTTATTTTTCAAAAGATTGATAAAAAACACTTAAAAAAACTGGTAGCATAAAAAAATGTTTTTATTTTACAACCTGTTTCAAATTGAAACTGCTATCACTTAACAATACAGAATTTTATACATGTATATTTTTATTGCACATTCTCTAATTTTAGGTTTATTAGTCGAACAGGAATCAACGCTCTACCTGATTTTACGTTCAGAATGGCTTTGCTATCTGGGTGGTTTCATCATGCTGATCAGCTTTTTGGCCAACCTGTTTAAATTCAAACGATTTTCCTTCCATCTTTATTATGACCTCTACGCAACAGGTGCCCTCTTCGTATGGTATGCCTACTGGCCCAGTTTTTTTACCTATTCCACCCCTATTTTCAAAGTATTACCTTTATACTTTACTGTATTAACCGCCCTCAGTTCCTTGTTCTTCATTAAATCACGCAATCAAATCGACCCGGATGCCTTGGTCTGGCTACAATGGCTATCGGATTCAGGCCGCTTTCATCCACTTTGGATTATGCTGGGGTTGGCTGCCAGTTTATTCATGACACAGCATTTCCTGATTTTTCCTGTCATGTTGACCTTATTCATCATTCGTTTTGCTCTTGCCTGCTGCCTTGACAAGAATTAACAGCCACAGGTCATTTTTAGAAATAGTTTATACTATCGAATTAAATTCCATTTTGTTTCAGATTCTCCAGCATTTAATAACGTTTTAGCTGCAAACTTGATTAATTTCATAGCCAAAAACCACCTTATTCTATTTTCAGGAGTTCCCATGAGAGCATTTTCAATTATTACAGCCTTGTTTTTATCGGCCTGTGTCACTATAAATATTTACTTCCCTGCTGCTGCCGCTGAAAAAGTAGCTGATGAAATCATTCAGGGAATTCAAAATGAAGCAGAAACTGAACTGGAAACCAATGAGCCTGAGGCGACATTACTAATCAATGATACCGTTTCAACGTTATTAAAAGCCGGCTTAAATTTCATCATCCCATCTGCACACGCTGCTGCGGATTTATCGGTAAACACGGCTGAAATTCGCCAATTAAGGGCACAAATGAAATCACGTTTCCCTCAACTCAACCGCTTTTATCAATCAGGACAACTGGGTATTCAATCCAATGGTTATCTTGCGACCCACGGTAAAATTGCTTTGAAGGATAAAAATCTGCTGAACAAATTGATCAACGCTGAAAATGCAAATCGAAAACAACTCTATCAATTAATCGCCAATGCCAATGGTCACCCAGAATGGTTTAATAAAATACAAGCTACCTTTGCCAAACGCTGGTTGAATCATGCCAAAAAAGGCTGGTGGATTCAAAATCAAGCAGGCAAATGGCAAAAAAAATAATTTATTGACCTATTTAATTAGCTATCTGGATAATATCCAATCGTTTTTACCTTTATATGCCCAGAAGAATACGTAAAAAAAAATTACCTACATTGCCAGTAACCGTCGATATTGAAAGCCTTAGTCATGATGGCCGAGGCGTTGCCCATGTTGATGGCAAAGTCGTTTTTATTGATGAAGCCTTACCCGGTGAAACTGTCGAATTTATTTATACTGACAACCGTAAAGATTTTTCTGAAGGTAGAGTTGAATCACTCTCGAACCCTTCAGAACATCGAGTCACACCTGAATGCCCCCATTTTGGTCGTTGTGGAGGTTGCAGCTTTCAACATGTTAAAAATGAAGACCAGATTAAACTGAAACAAGCTTTATTAATTGAACAATTTGAACGCATAGGCAAAGTCAGTATTCCACAAATCTGGCCGGCTTTGACCGGGCCATTCTGGGCCTATCGCAGTAAAGCACGTATGGGGGTCAAATATGTCCCTAAAAAAGGTCGGGTACTGGTGGGTTTCAGAGAACGTCGTAACCCATTTTTGGCTGAAATAGAAAGCTGTCAGGTAATGCAACCTATCGTTGGTGAAAATTTGATGGCGTTATCCGAAATGATCGGCAAATTAAGCATTAAAGATAAAATCCCACAGATTGAAGTAGCGATTGGTGAAGAGGATTGTGTACTGGCTTTTAGAGTTCTGGAACCGCCTCTGCCTGAAGATTTGGAAATCATGAAAGCATTTGGCTTGAAACATGAAATTCAGATTTGTCTACAAAGTAAAGGCCCAGACACCATCAAACCAATTGAAGGAAATGAAGAAATCATACCCAGTTATGAATTACCTGAACAAAAGATCCGTTTTAATTTCAAACCAGCGATGTTCACTCAGGTTAATTATGCGATTAACCGCAAAATGATCAACCGTGTCATTGAAGAATTTAATCTATCAAAAGAAGATACGGTGTTGGATTTATTCTGCGGACTGGGTAATTTTAGCCTGCCTATGGCAACTAAAGCCGGTCGGGTTATCGGTGTTGAAGGTGATCTTCCACTGGTAAATTTTGCCAAAGAGAATGCACAATTAAATCAACTGGATAATGTAGACTTTTTTGTGGCTGATTTATCTAAAGATGTGTCGCAGATGGCATGGGCAAAGCAAAAATTCAATAAGATTTTATTAGATCCATCTCGAGCAGGCGCCAGTGAAGTTCTGTCAAATTTACGCTATTGGCAGCCTGATCAAATTATCTATGTGTCTTGTAATCCATCGACTTTAGCCAGAGATACAGGCATTCTGGTCAATGAACTGGGATATAAATTAATTAAAGCCGGGGTTATGGATATGTTTCCACAAACCGGCCATGTAGAATCCATTGCTCTATTTAGCAAAAACTAGTTGATGTCGTGTTTCAATGAGTCATACTAATTTACCCTGTTCCATTCAGATCAGTCTGGATGAACAAATTCTATACTTGTATCAGGGATCAGCCTTGTTAAAACACTACCCTTGTTCAACGGCGAAAAATGGCCCGGGTGAACAAATGGGCAGTGAGTGCACGCCCAGAGGCAAACATAAAATCCGTGCCAGGATTGGACAAAACCAACCTGTTTTTAGTGTCTTCACTGCACGTAGACCGACCGGGGAAATCTATTCTGATGCTTTAAGTGCAAAATTTCCTCAGCGTGATTGGATATTGTCAAGAATCTTATGGTTATCAGGCCTGGAACCGGGGAAAAATCGATATGGCAAGGTTGACAGCAGCTGGCGCTACATTTATATCCACGGAAGCCCTGATCACCTGATTCGTGGCAATCCTGAATCACACGGCTGTATCCGTATGAGAAACCAAGATATTATAGAATTATTTGACCGAGTGACTACCGGAACCCCAGTAAACATTATTTAAATTTCTGTCCTCTGAAATGACACGTTACGTACTCGGCATTGAATATGATGGCAGCGCATATTCCGGCTGGCAAAGACAAACTAACAGCCACAGTATTCAAAGTAGCCTTGAACAGGCACTATCAAAAGTGGCCAATGAACCTGTACTCACACAATGTGCAGGTAGAACTGATAGCGGGGTCCATGCTCTGGAACAAGTCGTTCACTTTGACAGCAATGTCCAACGGACACTAGACAACTGGATATTGGGAGCCAACGCCAATCTGCCCGAACAAATTCGTGTCATCTGGATTCAAGAAGCTGTTGGTGATTTTCATGCACGTTTTAGCGCAATCGCACGCTACTATCGATACATAATTTATAATCGTCCTGTTCGTTCAGCACTCCAATCTAAGCAAACGACCTGGGTTTATCCTGAATTAAACAGTGAATTAATGCAGGAAGCTGCTCAGCACTTATTAGGTGAAAATGATTTCAGCTCATTCAGAGCACAGGATTGCCAATCGGTGAGCCCCAACCGATGCATGTATTTTATAGATGTTCACAGGCAACAGAATCAAGTCATCATCGACTTGTCAGCGAATGCCTTTTTGCATCATATGGTACGAAATATTGCAGGTGTATTAATCGATATTGGATCAGGTAAACGGTCGACAGAATGGACTAAAGAATTATTAGCCATCAAAGACCGCTCCAAAGCGAGCGTGACAGCACCACCCCATGGACTCTATTTGTCAGGCATTTATTATCCTGAGCATTTTAAATTGCCTATGCATCCAATATTCAAACGACTACCCGAAGGAACGCAACGCTTTCAGCCTTGATATCTGTTAAGAAAGAATGATAGAGTAATCACTTTTTAAGCAACAGGTTTCTATTCCTGGACAACCTCTTAGATTTAACATCAAACCTTTTGCCTCAAAGCTGAAATTTTCTTTTTCAATTAGACAATGATAGACTGCTTGCTTTGTTAACCTGGTCAAATCCAGTTTGTCCGCATTATTTATGATCGAACTAACGAACAATCTTCAATTTAAAATTCATGGTGCAGCCAATTCATCCGGTTCATCTTTTTCCAAAGGACTAGAAAAAACAGTAACTTATCTTGAAAGCTTAAGTTATATGTCAGGGTCAGAGCTATTTCAGACATTGTTACCTGGCATCAGTGCAATGGCAAATATTCATCCATTACTGGTTCATTTCCCCATCGCTTTTCTCAGTATTTTTTTTCTGTTCGATCTAATTGGCAGCATTTTTTCATTAGAAAACTGGCGAAAAACAGCGAGCGCCCTACTTTATCTTGGAACAATTTTCGCTGCTGCTACAGTGGCTTCAGGGCTGAATGCGGAAGACACTATCCAGCATAGTCAAAATGTGCACGAAATTATGGAAACCCATGAATTAATTGGCATCTGTGTTCTTAGTCTAGCTGTATTCCTGTCTATTTGGCGTTTGATCAATCGAAACCTGATACAAGGTTTCAGCAATTTCATCTACTTATGTTTTGCATTCAACTTAAATCTGTTACTGCTATTTGGCGCCGACCTGGGTGGTTTAATGGTCTATAAACACGGGGTTGCCGTCGAAGCCGTTGAACTTGACTCAAATGACTTATTTCATGATCACGGGAGTCATGATCATCATCACTAGCCCGAATCTTTATGAGCAATGCAGTTATGATCAAACTGTTTTTTTATAAATTAAATTCGTTTAAAAATATCAACCGACATGATGCAATACCAGGTAAAGATTTTTTCACTTTTGCTTTAACCCATAAGCAACGATACAACATATAATTAACTGACTGGTTCTCGCACCGGCATCTATATGACCCAGACTTTTTTCTTTCAGAAATGAGGATCGGCCTTTTGTTGCTAACATATCTTTGGTAGATTCCATCCCTTCAATAGCAGCATGATCAATGTTCGTGAATAGTTCCACTAATTTTGTTTTATTTTCTACACCCTGCTTAAGACATAAAGCAACCGGGATCAATACGTCCAACATGGTTTTTTCACCTATATCAGATTTCCCTCTGTTTTTTACCGATTCAACACCTAAGTTAAAAGCATGGCTAAAATCATTCACATCAATCGATTTGATATCTTTAAGGCCTTTTGCAATATTTAAAAACAAGGTACCAAACAAAGAACCTGAGGCTCCCCCCATAGTTGAAAGCAACGACATGCCGATTTTTTGAAAAATAACATCCCATTCCAGCTTGGACCATTCATCGGCATTATCATCCAATGCCTTTAATCCGCGTTGCAAATTCACTAAATGATCACCATCCCCTATAACCTGATCCAGTTGAGTAATTTCATCCGCATTATCATTGATGATCTTATTGATTTGAAAAATTAATTCAGCAAGCATTGAAGGTTGGTATAGCATTTCACTTCCATAAAAACAATTGTAAATAAACCTGAAATCTCAAAATTCAGGCGACAATAAAGGCAAGTCAATTGACTCAATATAAATACTGATAATTTACAGCATAAAATAACAGTCTATTCACTAAAATTCTAAAGCTTATTAAGAGCAACTAGCAACACATAAAACGTCATGATGTGATAATATTTCACTAATTGTTTTACAACGTGATTAATAATCAAATATGTATCTGTTCATAGTGATTGAAGACTTCCTGATGTCTAAAATTTGTTCATAGGTCTGAACAAATTCCGGAATTTTTCCTTCTATTTTAAAGATCATCTAATACAGAACTATTAATAATTCACCGTCATAAATTCAAAATAATAAAGTGTGAGGAAAATTTATGGAGATTCTAATCGTAATTGTCTTAGCCGTTGCTTATGTTCTGTATCCATTCAATAAAGGTAAACAGACTCAAACAGCACCTCTGGATAATGATCAAGATTATGATAGAGAAGCAATGGAATATCAAAGATACAGGGAAGAAAGCCAGGCTGAAGAAGAACAAAGTATAGATCTGGAAAGACAAAGAAGAGCTCAGTTAGCAGAATTAGAAGATCGTGAAGCCCGAGTTTCCAGAGCCGAATATGAATTGCAAAGTCTAAGAGAAGAACTTGAAATTCAATCTCAGCGCCTAGGGGACGAACAACAACAAACCAGAGCATTTAATCAGGAACTGGAAGACCTGCAGGTTAAAATCGCACAGGATGAGCGCGCCTTATCTCAGCAGCAGGAAGATCTTGAATACCGCAATCAACAACTCAATAACCAGGAAAATGAGCTCAGTGAGTTACGTCAGCAACTGACTAATTACGAATCCAATCTTTCAGAACAGGAAACAAATATTCGTCAGGTCAAATTTGAGTTAGAACAAAAAGAAGCTAACATTAATCAGCTGGCACAAGAAGTTGAACTTAATTCGTCCCGTTCAGAAAGAGAACTGAATTATTTACAGGATGAATTAAATAACCGGGCTGAAAGACTGGCTGTTGAAGAAAATGAATTAAGAAATCTGCAAAATTTGCTGGTAGACAAAGAAAATGAAATTCAGCAATTTGAAAGAGCAAATTCTGAAGCACGTGAAAATCTGGAATATAGAGAATCAGCACTATCCAGAGAAGAAGCCTATATCCAGGAATTACAGGAAGACATCGCAGGTCAACGTCTGAGAATAGAAGAACAGGAACAAGAAGTTCGTAATATTCAATATGAACTGGAAAATAAATCTGATGAAATATATCGTAAAGAAAGAGAATTATCTCAAATTCAACAAGATATAGAATATCGTTTGGAACAGGAAAGACTCGAGCAAGAACGACTGGAACAGGAAAGACTCGCGCAAGAACGACTGGAACAGGAAAGACTCGAGCAAGAACGACTGGAA
>SPJK01093748.1_pt1 | contig 11292 bp, 9 predicted proteins | sample 3741771 | NCBI WGS metagenome assembly SPJK01 (sample SAMN10925997, study PRJNA522277) | cold seep metagenome | isolation source: Elba SIP-enriched marine methane seep metagenome, extraction at timepoint T2 | place: Italy: coast of Elba, Mediterranean Sea
AGGTCAGCTCGTAAACCATAGGCAAAGATTTGCAGATAAGCGATATCGTCAAAGTGCTGATATTGCCAGAGTGACAACAATGCCCTAGATAAACTAAGCACTGGTAAGCCAATGATATAGAGCGCAAGCAATGGCGCATAAAAGCCAGTGTGTGATAGTCGTTGCCAAAAAGACTTGAGGAAAGGTGTTTTAGTCATTAATGCATGCATTTCTATTGAGTAAGATAGATATACAGCACGTAGCATGCCACATGTAAAATTATAATTAATTCAATAGTTTACAAATTTCTCTAAACTATTCAATGCAGTTTTTGCATTAAATAATAATATTGTTTTTTTAAACACTGCAAAGTTTGCAGTCTCTGCACTCAAAGAGCTCAACCTGTGAACAGTAAGTCAAAAATAAAATACTTCTATTTATCAGCTGGTTAAGGTTGACTGGCTTTCTAACTTTTTGATTTGGCATTCTAATTGCTGGTAGATTGAGCCTTTAACCATCAGACTGACAAATGACTTTTTTCAATCGAAACGTACTACTATCCCTTTTATTGTTTTGGTACCTAACCAGCATTACACAAGCGCTTGTTTTCTTAAATGGTGGGGAATTCAGTAGCTTTAGAGATGCAACCATTATTGCCTTTTTATGGTTAATCCCTGTCCTGTTACTGCCTCAGCATACAAAGAAAATCACTGCCGTTTTAGGGATTTTGCTCTGGTTGTTTGCGCTACCAGGCTTTGGCTACTATCTAATTTATGGTCAAGAGCTCACGCAAAGTTTGATGTACATTGCATTCGAGTCTAACCCATTAGAAACGAGCGAATATTTACAAAACTATCTTGGTATTGGTGTGGCCATTAGTTTTATTGTTTTTACGCTGATTCCAGTTTTTATATGGTTAAAACTTAAGCCTATTCAAATACCAAAAAATTCAGCTTACCTGTCTAGTTTGATGATTTTTTCTCTTATCTTCTTAACCCCGGCATTGAAAGCGGTTAGGCACGATATGAGCAAGGCTTATAGCAGCATGCACCATCACTTTTCAGCAGCGCCCCCATGGCAGTTGGTCATGGGCTATCAGGACTACCAACGTGAATTAGCCTCCATCGAAAGTAATTTACTCAGTCTGGACAAGATTCCGCCATTAAACAATCTAACAGAAGCCCCAAAATCATTACCAACGACCGTTGTGATTGTGATTGGCGAGTCGACAACGCGCATACACATGAGTTTATATGGCTATCAGCGAAACACGAATCCGAAACTCAGTAGCATTAAGCACGAGCTCATTACATTCAATAATGTTTTTTCCTCTCGACCTTCAACGATAGAAAGCTTGGAGCAAGTGCTGACATTTGCTGATCAAGAACATCCCAATGATTATAAAAACACCCCGTCATTGATCTCGATGATGAAACAAGCTGGCTATAAAACTTATTGGATTACGAACCAGCAGACCATGACTAAACGTAACACCATGCTAACCACTTTTGCCAAGCAAGCTGATGAGCAAATATTCTTAAACAATGCGCGCAATCAAAACTCCTATAGCTTTGATGAGAAGGTCATTGCACCATTCACTGAGAAATTAACTGATACTGCGCAGAAGAAACTGATTATTGTGCACTTACTGGGTACACACATGAAATATCAATATCGTTATCCAGATGCATATAATCACTTTAAAACAAGCCGCGGTCTTAAGGCCACACTATCTGACGATAAAGCTCAACAAATCAATGAGTATGATAATGCGATTCGCTATAACGATCATGTTGTCTACGAGCTCATCAGCCGTTTGAAAAATAGCCCTCAGAAACAGCAAAGCTTACTCGTCTATTTTTCAGACCACGGTGAAGATGTCTATGACAGTAAACCATTTAGCTTTCAAGGTAGAAATGAAGGCAAACCAACTTATCCAATGTATGCCATTCCTTTTATGGTTTGGCATTCAAAAAACTGGGAATATGCTGACAAACTGAATGATCCAACGATCAAAAATAGGCAATATGACAATGCTGATTTCATTTACACCTGGTCTGACATGCTGAGTCTTAGCTATGACGGATACCGTGATGATGAAAGCATTCTCAGCAAGGACTTCTCAGATGATGCTATTTTAGTAGGCGATCCATACGGACGTTCAGACTTAAAAAATCTAGCGGGTACAACAACCATTAATAATCACGCAAGTGTCGTTCAGCCAATCGTTGATTAATCATGGCACAACTCAAGCAAACAACTCTTAATGTAAGTACTCACTACTGGCTATTAACTGCCATGGCAATCGCATTTATTGGTAAGTTTACCAATCTTGATTTGATGATTGAGGACTTCTACTACGACACTCAGCTACACACCTTTATATGGCGGAATCGCTGGTTTGCAAAAGAGTTCATGCATCTCTATGTAAAAGAGTTCATTATCGCGGTTGCCTTGGTTTGCATTGGCTTTGTACTCATTGATCTGGCGCACCCACTTACATTCATGAACGTTTGGTTACGAATTCGATTACGCTTCATCACGGCTGCTGCCATTTTGGTGCCCTCTCTATTAACAGGCTTAAAGCATCTATCTATTCTGCACTGCCCATGGGATATACAACGCTATGGCGGAACATTACCTTATATAGGGTTATTTGACATTGCCCCTCCAAATATCAAAGCTGGACATTGCTTCCCTGCTGGACATGCCGCCACCGGCCTATGGTTAGCAGCTTTATGCGTGTTTTGGTTACCGCACAAGCCTCGCACAGCAAATATCGTTTTTTGCTTAGGTTTAGGAACAGGGTTTGTCTTAGGCTGGGTGCAACAAATGCGTGGTGCCCACTTTTTAACACATACGCTGTGGTCAACTTGGATTGCTGCTGCCGTTATTTTTATCATGCTTAGCTTAAGCAAACCCTGGTTGAAAAACCCTTAATTGATAACCGCCATAACAAAGGAAAACTCATGATCGATCATTGGATTCGTCAACATATCAATACGCAATTACGCATGATTCTATTCGTGACTATCTTTATTATGGCAACAGGAAATTGGGCGCTCTTCCAGCGGATGGCCGAAATATACCCTATCGCGCAAGGCAACCTAGTGTTCTTAACTTCATTAACGGCGCTCTTTACCGTATTAACCGCTTTGTTTTTTATCAGCGTTTGTCACGGCAAAGCCACTCGCTGGTTGCTTGCATTATTTCTTATTATCGCTTCACAAGCTGCTTACTATATGGATACCTTTGGTGTCATTGTGGATGTTGTGATGATTGATAATATTGCCCAAACCAATCCGCAAGAGTTTGCCGGGTTGTTAAGTGTTAATTTAGTGATTAGAACAATTCTTTTGGGGATTTTCCCTGCTTGGTTTGTCATTAAATACTGCCCATCCCCTTTTGGCATTTGGCCTGAGCTTAAGGCGCGGTTAGGTCTTTTGAGTTTATTGCTCATCTCTTTAGTGGTTATCGTCGGCCCATTTACAGCCGGTTATGCTAGCTTTATTCGCGAACATAAAATCACACGTTTTTATGCAAACCCTACTTATACGGTTTACTCGACCATCAAATATGCGGCCGAAGCACTAAAACCCATTAAAAAGGTTGCCTTAAAACTCATTGCAGAAGACGGTGTTTTATTAGAACCTGAAGCCGCTAGACCAGAATTAGTCATCATCGTCGTGGGTGAAACGGCACGCGCTGATCGCTTCTCATTAAACGGCTATCATAAAAAGACCAACCCACTTCTTGCCAAACAACATGTAGTAAGTTTAAGCAATGTCTCCTCATGCGGGACTTCTACAAGTGTTTCTGTACCATGCATGTTTTCTGCATTATCACGAAAACAATACAATAAAGAAGATGCATTGAACCAGCAAAATGCCTTAGATATTCTGTTTGATCACGGTGTTCAAGTCTTATGGCGGGATAACAATTCTAACTCCAAAGGTGTTGCAACACGCGTGCCATATGAAGATTTTAAAACCCCTACATTGAATCCAAATTGTGAGGGTGAATGCCGCGACATAGGCATGTTGCATGATTTAAATAAATACATTGATGCGAGAAAGGGCAAAGACATCTTAATTGTCTTACATCAAATGGGGAATCATGGTCCTGAATACTATAGGAGATACCCAAAAGCATTTGCGCGCTTTAAACCCATGTGTATGACTGGGGAGTTGAAAGACTGTACGCAAGAAGAAATTGACAATAGCTATGACAATGCTGTTTTATACACCGATTATTTTTTATCGAAGGTTATCGATTTTTTAAAAAAGTATGATCATGACCATGCTGTCGCGATGTTATACGCCAGCGACCACGGCGAATCTTTAGGTGAGAGAGGTCTGTACTTACATGCTGCACCTTATGCCATCGCACCTAAAGAACAAACACACATCCCTGCAATTATGTGGATGGGGCAACACTTTGACTATAGGAACGAACAGCTCATGCCCTATAAGGACTATCCATTAAGCCATGATGATTTGTTTTGTAGTTTATTAGTTGCTTTTGAAGTCAATACAAAAACCTGTGATGCAAAACAAGAAATGTTGATGGAAAATTTAGAACTAAAAGCAGCCCAGCTTTAGCTTATTTGCACGAAAATTGTGGGCGCCGTTTATAAATGCGATGATTCACAATCCAAAGCGCAGCTTTAATCCGTTTATCCTGCTTACATGCATCAATATAGCCAATGGCACCGCGCGTTTTAGAGACATAGCGAATCACTGCTTCTTCTGAATCAACTGAGTACGGTGGCAGCACGCCGTTAAAGTATTGCTCATTCCAATAATCCGTTTGGTCTTGGGGCGTACTGCCTAAAACACTAGCGGAAAATAGCATTCTTAATGGATGCTCCGCATTTAAATTAACCGGCTTAATCGGTAAGCCTTCTGGCCAATAGCGCTGCTTACGCCAGAAAATTAGATTCAAGTTTTTCGGTGTCAGCTTCAGATCTTTAACGTTTTGGCCGCTGCCAATGACAATGGCGATTGGCACACTACTTGTACGGTCTACAGCATGCGCAGCCATGACCAAATGCATGGCAGTGCTTATTAAGATAAGAGCAATGATTTTACGCATTAAAAGAACAACGCATATGAGGTTAAAAAGCCTCTTGGGGAATCAGGCTGCGTACCACTTCCTCCAGTAAACTCAAACTTTAATAAGTGTCTTGGTCTAACACGCCAAGCAGCGCCTAATAGCCAACGCTCATAAGCACCTTCATTCGGTCGTTGTAGCGTTTCTAATCGGGTAATCCAGTGCCATTGATGCAGGCCAATAAAACTAAGTGGAACAGCCGTTTGTAAATAAGCGCCGCTACCACCATCTTTATTCTTGGTACTGAGCCGCTGAAAGGCTTCTCCACTCACTTCTACCTGCTTAATATGGGTCACAAAATCTAGGCCGAGTAATTGGTAGTTTTCTGCATTTAAACCTTCTTCTCGATAAGAAAGAAATGAGAGACCGATATCAGACTGATTTTTTAAGCTAAAGCGTGCGCCATAAACATGGTTAAATTCCAGCTCTTGGTCTTCAACGTCTTGATCATCGAGTACTTCTGAGAATACTTTATATTCAAACGCGCTATTCCAAACGGGTAAGGCTCCAAAAACCATGATGCCATTTGTCCCAGTCGGAAAGAGTCGTGAGGTCACAGAAGGCCGCGTACTCGTCCAAACAAGCGGCGCTGCATGTAATAAATTCCAGCGACTATTCGGGGTTAGAAATCGACCAACACGGAGATTAACTTTTTCTGAAAAATTGTAATCAAAATAAAACCGTTCTAAATCCACCCGTGCGCTTTCACTTTGAAAGTGTTCTTCATCATCCCAAGAGAGCGGGTTTTCTAACTCGATCTCACTAAAAAAACTCCAACGGCTATCACCATTCCAAGTGGTGAGTAAACTAATTTCATTCAATGCCGCACGGGCATCTTCATTACGTTCTAATGTAAAGCCAGCGCTGGCATAGCCACCTACATTAAAGCCATCTTTCCAGCTGGTTTCTTCATCAGCCATGACAGGCTTGCATAGTGCCAACAGGCTAGCTAAACTGGCTATTAGGATGATCATTTTTCTCATATTAATCTCGATTTCTCTAACGATAACGTTACTTTGTAAGGCAAAGTTTATGCAAGATTTGCGCCATCACATAAGATTGTCTCACTAGTTTAGATGAAAGAGAAATGATATGTTGAAGCGTTTAAGCATTAAGCAACTCCTTTTGCTTGCCTTCTTATTAGCAGGCTTGCTACCTGCAATGGCGGTTAGCTTTTTAAGTTACTTCCAAACCCGATCTGTCCTCAAACAGGAAATTACCCGCGACCTGCAAACACTCAGTAATGCGGTTTCAAATGATATTGAACGCATGCTATTTGAACGCATGCGTAACGTGCAATCCTGGAGCCAACTTTCTATTATGCAAGAATTAGCCATAGGCGATATCGATAAGCGCTTATCTATTTTCTTAAACGGTTTAGCATTAAGCTACGCTGACACCTACCATGCGATTTATGTTGAGGATTTGCAAGGCAATATTATTGCGAGTAATCAGGCGCAGATGATCGGTCAAAACAAGCTTAGAAAATCATTTTGGTTTAATGCTAACTTCACTAATAAACCGCTAAAATTTTATAAGGTTGATGATGGCATTTTGGCCATCACAACATCATTGTTAGACATCAATACTGACCAACCTATCGGTACCCTCGTTGTAGAGTTTAATTGGAGTACCGTGCAAAACTCGCTGAATACAGCAATGAAAGAAACCACTACCGCAGCATTATTAGATGGTGAAAATAATGTATTAGCTGCTACGAGCAACTGGAAAAACATTGAGCCTCAACACGGCATGATTGTCACCAGCCAATTCAGCAAGCAATCCCCAATCCCCCACTGGAAAGTGCGCATTGAAAAACTCTACTCTGATGCCGTTGCCCCAGTACACCGCCTAGCGTATATCTTTTTAGGGCTGCTCGTTGCGACGCTATTGTTAGCAGCCATCACCGTTAGGCCAATTGCGAATGCTATTACACAACCCCTATCTCAGCTAACAGCCTTTGTAAGAGGGTTTGCATTAGAGAAGCAATCAAAACCACCTCACGATGGTCCGCCAGAAGTGCGTGAATTAGGCGACGCTTTTGAAACCATGACCCATGACTTACAAAAATCTCAAGATAAACTAACCCGTGCAGCTAAATTAGCTGCGGTAGGTGAAATGGCCGCTGCGATGAGCCATGAAGTTCGCACGCCACTTGGCATCTTGCGCTCATCAACCGACGTACTTAAACGGGAAAAAGGTATTTCAGAAGAGGGTCAGGAAGTCCTCGGGTTTATCAATAGTGAGACAGAGCGGCTCAATAAATTAGTGTCTACGTTGATTGATGCGGCGCGCCCTCGTTTGCCTGTTTTTACTAACGTTGATTTAACGCAACTGATTTCAAATGTCATTGGTTTGTTACAAGCCCAAGCGGAAGCTAAAACCATTAACATGATCTTTGATTCGCAAGACCGTACAATCAATGCTGAGTTGGATGCAGACCAGATGATACAAGTGTTGATGAATCTCATGATGAATGCCATACAAGTGTTACCCAAAGGCGGACAGATTGCCGTCAAGCTAAAACAAACTGAACGTCAAACCATGATAACAGTCAGTGATAATGGCGAAGGTATTGCGGCAGAACATCAAGCAGATATTTTTGAGCCCTTTTTTACTAAGCGTTCTGGCGGTGTTGGTTTAGGGTTAGCCATCGTTAAACAAATTATTCAAGCACACAATGGGGATATTCATTACCAAACGAGCTCAATGGGTGGTGCACAGTTTACAATAACGCTTCCAACACAAACAGGTTAGTATGGACCAACGAAAACAGATTTTAGCAGTAGACGATGAACCGAATATGCGTAGGCTGTTAGAGATTAGCTTGCGACAAGCGGGGTATAAAGCACTTTCTGCAGAGAACGGTAAAGAAGCGATTGAGATTCTCAAACATGAATCTGTTGATTTGGTCGTCAGTGATTTGCATATGCCAGGGATGAATGGCTTAGAGTTACTTAAAGAACTGAATAAGCAAAATGAGTCTTTACCGTTCATCATGGTCACTGCACAAGGTGAAATTAGCACAGCTGTTGAGGCGATGAAGCTAGGCGCCTCGGATTATATCTTAAGACCTTTTGACCTAGAAGTGCTTGAAGTTGCGATCGCAAAAGCGCTCGATATTCAACGGCTTAAAGTTGAAAACACCTATCTTAAATCAGCGCGCCCTAACGTGACTAACCTTATTGGCGAAAGTGCGCCGATGCTTGATTTAAAGAAACTAATCTCGCAGGTGGCGCCTGAAAAATCAACTGTGCTCATTACTGGTGAAACGGGCACTGGTAAAGAACTGGTTGCTAAAGCCTTGCATACCAATTCACCCAGAAAAGACGCTTTATTTGTTGCCGTCAATTGTGCCGCTATTCCCGCAGATATGTTGGAGTCCGAATTATTTGGCTATGAAAAAGGGGCGTTTACTGGTGCGGTCAAAACCCGGGTTGGTAAGTTTGAATTAGCCAATAATGGGACGCTATTCTTGGACGAAATTACCGAGATGCCGATTAATCTACAAGCGAAACTGTTACGCGCGTTGCAAGAAGGTGTGATTGAAAAGCTAGGCGGGAACAAGTCTATTCCGCTCGATACGCGTATTGTTGCCGCAACTAATCATGACCCCTTGCAAGCTGTTAAAGATGGCAAGCTACGTGAGGATTTATATTATCGCTTGAACGTTTTCCAGTTAAGTGTTCCACCACTTAGAGAGCGACAAGATGATATCCGTTTATTGAGTCAACACTTCATCAAGGAGCGTGATGTCTCCATCGATGATCAAGCCATGTCTTTATTGCAAGACTATCGCTGGCCTGGCAACGTACGTGAATTAGAAAATGTTTTAGAACGTGCCGCAATTCTAGCTTCTGACACAATCGAAGCTCAGCACTTACCAAGTGACTTGTCTGGCAACAACCCAACGCAAACGACTTTGCCGCAAGCCATTGATAAAAATATGCTCTCTATCCCCACGCTGACTAAGCAACTTGAGAAAAAATTAATTATCGAAGCCATTGCGCAATGCAAAGGCAATAAAGCTAAGGCCGCTAGAGTTTTGGAAATTAGTGAACGATCGCTTTGGAACAAGCTTGACCAGTACGATTTAAAATAAAGCTAAGCCGACAAATAGTTTACCATTGACACATAAAATTAACGGTGTTAAGTTAACGGTGTTAATTTAAGTCTTGGTGAAGTGATTGTGAGGCCCTCTTGTAGCGCGTTTCGCCACTAGCCTTTATTGGATGATATTTAAGTCAGCCGCATAAACAAGTTATTAAAAGTATGCCACCTAAAGTAAAAACCGAAGCTGAAAAACAGCAATTAAAAACATTAATTATTGATGCTGCGCGCGAGCTGTTCGTGAGCAAGGGTGTTGAAGCCGTCAGTATGCGTGAAATTGCTAAGCGTATCGGCTATTCAGCAACCAGTATTTATTTGCACTTTAAAGATAAAGAAGCGTTGTTACGTGCGATTTGCGATACTGACTTTTTGGCTTTAGCCAGTTCACTTAACAATATCATGCAAATTGAAGATCCAGTCGATCGGATGGTTGCCTTAGGGCATGGTTATGCTGAGTTTGCATTGACACATCCAAACCACTATCGCTTAATGTTTATGACGCCGCATGTATCGTGCGATGTCAATAATCCGAATGTTGAAAAAAACAATGCAGAGCAAGATGCTTATATGCAACTTAAAATGGTCGTTGCGGCAGTGCATTCCGCAGGCCGCTTTAGAAAAAAATTAACAGACGTCGATTTAATTGCGCAAACCATCTGGGCGGGTATGCATGGCGTTTGTGCTTTAGAAATTACCATGGCAGGCGATGAATGGGTCGAGTGGGCAGACGTCTCTGATCGTTTAAAACTCATGCAAGACGTATTGATGCGTGGGTTAATTAGGAAGCAATCATCATGAAAGTTATCACTATCCTTAGTTTAATGGCGCTGTTGATACAGGGCTGTACAAAAACAGAAGAGGCACCATTACCACCGCGACCGGCGTTGGTCATGCAAGTGGGGCATACGGCGAATAGTGATGAAATGGTGCTGGTCGGTGAAGTAAAGTCGCGTTATGAGTCTAATCAAAGCTTTAGAATTTCAGGCAAAATTATTGAGCGAAAAGCCGAAGTGGGCGATTTAGTTAAAAAAGGCCAACTATTAGCACGCATAGATCCAGCCGATACGCGCTTAAGCTCACAAGCAGCCATTGCCGATGTGGCATCAGCGCAAGCCAATTATGATTTGGCTAAAGCAGAGGTCGAAAGACAGCGCCAATTAGTGCAGAAAAAATTCATTTCGCAGTCGGCGCTAGATCTACAAGAAGCGCAATTAAAAACAGCTGCTGCTAGATTAAAACAAGCCAAAGCACAAGCAGCCGTATCCAATAATCAGTCTCGATATACGGCACTCAAAGCCGACCGCGATGGTGTGGTTACACAGATTCAAGCAGAGCCGGGTCAGGTGGTCGAGCCGGGTCAAGTGATTGCACAAATTGTCGATCAACAGCAAATAGAAGTGTTGGTGGCAGTGCCAGAATCACGCATGAAAAATGTCAAGGTTGGCGATCTGGTCATGGTGAAGTTATGGGCAGACCGACAGCATTCTTATCAGGCCAAAGTGCGTGAAATCACACCAGCGGCCAGCACAGCGACACGCGCTTTTGATATGCGTGTTGCCGTGCTTGATGCGGACGAACACATTAAGCTAGGCATGACCGCAGGCGTGCGTATTAAGGGCGGGCAGGCGGAAGAAATTATCGTCCCAAGCGCAGCGGTGACACAACGTGACGGTAAAAATATTGTCTGGGTCGTCAGTGAAGCAGGCGTTGCTAATGTCAGAGAGGTGAATATTGGCCCGTTTACTGAATATGGCATTGCCATTAAAGGTGGCCTCACTGCAGGGGAAATGATTGCTATCGCTGGTGTGCACACCCTAGTGGAAGGGCAACAAGTGAAACCGACCCTACAAGCGACGGGGAGCAATAATGGCTGAAGAACCCATACAGCCATCAGGCCATCAACGGCAGTTTAACTTATCTGACTGGGCGCTAAGACACCAAACCTTGGTGTTGTTTTTCATGCTCATGCTGGTTGTCTCTGGCATGCCGGCTTATACCAAGCTCGGCCAATCAGAATACCCGCCTTTTACCTTTAAAGGGATGTTGATACGGGCTGACTGGCCTGGCGCGAGTGCGGTTGAAGTTGAGCAG
>SPJK01074124.1_pt1 | contig 11291 bp, 11 predicted proteins | sample 3741771 | NCBI WGS metagenome assembly SPJK01 (sample SAMN10925997, study PRJNA522277) | cold seep metagenome | isolation source: Elba SIP-enriched marine methane seep metagenome, extraction at timepoint T2 | place: Italy: coast of Elba, Mediterranean Sea
CGTTCAATTCCGGAGCGGGGGCGCTAGACGCTGCTGCTGCCAGAAGTTGAGTCACCCCTAAACATCAACGGGCCTGTTGAGCAATCAACGGGCCCGTTTTCTGTTGGGTCTCCTTCAATTTTGTCGCTTCGCCTGCTACGGTCTAATACTGTTAAGCAACGCTCCATCTTTTACTTGTTAATGACACACCATAAAGAAGATGCAAGAAAAACTCGCCGACATGAGGAAGCAGTACGTCCAGGCTGGGCTCGATATTTCGGACTGTGTTCCTGATCCAATCAATCAGTTTGAAAAGTGGATCGCCGAAGCTCGCGACAACTCACCGGGCGATTGGTTCGAAGCCAACGCGATGACACTTGCGACATCAGACAAGGCAGGGCAGGTCACCTCACGTATCGTCTTGTTAAAAGATATCCGCCCCAGCGGCTTCGTATTCTTTACCAATTACGAATCCGCCAAAGGACAACAAATTGCGAGCAACGCCCAAGGCTCGGTAACTTTTTATTGGCCACACCTCGAACGACAAGTCCGCGCGGTCGGGCAGCTAGAAAAAATTAGCCGAGAAGAATCTGAGACCTACTTCCACAGCCGCCCCGTCGGCAGCCAACTTGGCGCGATTGCTTCACGACAATCGACGGAACTAAGTAGCCGTGAAGAGATAGAAAATGCTTACAACGAATTAGAGAAACAATACGCAGACAAAGTTATCCCGATGCCGGAATGGTGGGGTGGCTATCTGTTGAAGCTGAGCAAGGTTGAGTTCTGGCAAGGCAGGGCGAATCGGTTGCACGATCGGATTGAATATCGTTCGGAAAACGATTCTTGGGAGATGCTGCGTTTAGCTCCTTAGTTGTGGCATCAAGTCAATCGAATATTGCCTGCAAACGACAGAAGGCTTCTTTTTTGGGTGTTATCTATTATTGCTGCGTACAGAATTCTTCGCTAATTTAACGGCCATGTATCAGTCGATTAGGCTGCTAAATGGACTTGCATTCTTTCTATGCCTATCATTTTAAAACTGAGAGAACCACTATGAAGCTTAACGTTGGTGGCATTATTGGCGGGATCCTGGCGATTGCAGGTGGTCTAGCCCTAATCTATCTGGCACAGCAAGAAGATACCGATGGCCCCCGTCGCATAGGAAAGTTCATCATGGTCTGCGGATTCATAGGAGGCTTTGTTGGGAATTTCATTTGGTCGCTTATCTTCGGATCGAAAGAAGAAAACGATGATGCGAAAGAAGTGATTTCGGAAGAAGCTTCCTAAAAACTACAACAGATGTGATGATATGAAATCGAATCTAGGTGCATACTTAGGAGCAGCCCTTGGAGTCATCCTTGGCATAGCGTTTGTCTATTTGACGCATACGCCAGGAGAAGACATGTCAAGACGCATCGGTAAGTTTATAGCCTATCTAGGATTGGGCGGTGGCTTTGTCGGCAACTACCTTTGGACAAGAGCTTTCGACACCAAGTAAGAAGATGGTAGAATGCCGGCATTTCAAAGGAACCTAAATATTTCTAACTAGGCTCTTGCTTTGACTTTGAGTTACTCTGACCAAAAGTCGCAACGCTCGTATTTCTAATCGCCAGAAGATAAGCATACTTTGCTACTCTTTCTTTTGGCGTTTCAAATAACCTTACACTTTCGCCTTCTTTCAGGCTAACGGTTAAGCAATAGGTAATTCGTAGGTTGTATTTCGAATGGCTTGCACTTCTCCTCTTTCTCCTCTTCAGCTCATGAACTGTGAAGTCTTGTATCTCAAAAAATGGTATATCCTTAGAATCTTTCCCATGCTTTCCTGAAATGAATGCTATTCCATCTCCATGGAAGTCGATATGGACTTCTCTTTTGCAGAAAACAATATCGTGGAGAGTGATCCAACCAAAGTAAGACATTACAGCGATCCCCACTGCTAATAATCCACCCAACTCCTTAGTTATCCTAGGTTCAACTTGCCCGGTGAGCTCCAAAAGCAGTAGCCAAGTTAGGCATGGCCCCATAATCAGGCCGCTGAACAAAAAAAGAAAATAGTTACACCAAGTACGTTTGCAAATCAACACGCCATTTGAAATGGCAACTGATACGGCATTGCATGAATTACGGTGCCCCAAAAAGGATTTCTTGCGAGACCATTCATTAGGTAGTACAGTCACTCCTCTGAACTTTTTCACAGAACTGCTACCACGGTGATTGTTGTTCTTCTACGCGCGAGGATAGCATCCTACTACTGAACCAGCTTCTTGTACTTAAACTTCTTCGGTTCATCCGCATCTTCGCCCATGCGTTCTCTTCTTTGGGCTTCGTAGACTTGGAAGTTTCCTTCGCACCAGTGGACGTAGCCTTCGCCTTCGAAGGCTAAGATGTGCGTGGCTAAGCGGTCGAGGAACCAACGGTCGTGGCTCACGACGACGGCACAACCGACGAACGTGGCGACCGCTTCTTCGAGTGCTCGTAGGGTATCGACGTCGAGGTCGTTCGTCGGTTCGTCGAGTAACAAAACGTTCGAGCCGCCACGGAGCAATTTTGCCAAGTGAACGCGATTCCGTTCCCCACCCGAGAGAACGCCAACCTTCTTTTGTTGATCCGCTTTCTGGAAATTGAATCGGGCAACATAAGCACGGCTGTTGACGGTCTTCTTGCCCATTTCAATCAGATCCAGTCCGCCGGAGATCTCTTCCCAGACGGTTTTGTTTGGGTCGAGGTTATCGCGTGACTGATCGACGTAGCCAAGTGCCACGGTCGGACCGAAGACGAGATCGCCCGACGTCGGTTCCTCTTGCCCCATGAGCATCTTGAGTAGCGTTGTCTTTCCTGCCCCGTTCGGGCCGATGATGCCGACAATGCCGCCCGGCGGTAGTCGGAAATTGACGTTCTCGAAGATCGACGTATCGCCGAAACTCTTTGAAAGATTCACCGCATCGATCACCTGATCGCCCAAGCGAGGGCCGGGCGGAATTTGGATTTCAAGTTCTTCGGAACGCTCTTCGAATTCCTCTGCTGCCATCTTTTCATATGAGCTAATCCGAGCTTTGCTCTTCGCTTGGCGAGCCTTGGGTGAACTGCGAATCCATTCGAGCTCCTTAGCCAACGTCTTCTGACGAGCCGACTTGGTCTTTTCTTCCTGAGCGAGTCGTTTTGCTTTTTGTTCAAGCCAGCTTGTGTAGTTCCCCTCAAACGGCAACGCACGGCCATATTCGATTTCGAGAATCCAACCCGCGACATTATCAAGGAAGTAACGGTCGTGAGTCACCGCAACGATTGTGCCCGGATATTCGTCGAGGTGACGTTCGAGCCAGTGGATGCTCTCAGCATCAAGGTGGTTCGTCGGTTCGTCGAGCAACAGAAGATCGGGTTGTTCAAGCAAGATCTTGCAAAGCGCCACACGACGTTTTTCACCACCGGAAAGTTTACTTACGTCGGCATCCTTCGGCGGGAGATTAATGGCATCCATGGCAATCTCGATCTGACGATCAAGTTCCCACAGGTTGCCCGCGTTGATGATGTCATCAAGCTCGGCTTGGCGTTTTGCGAGCTTGTCGAAATCGGCGTCCGGTTCCCCGTACGCTTCGCCGATCTTTTCGTACTCTTCAAGAACCGCCTTCTTATGAGCAACCGCCTCCATGACGTTTTCAAAGACGTTCTTCTCTTCGTTGAGCTGTGGCTCCTGCTGGAGCATGCCTACGGTGAAGCCTTCGGTCAGCTGCGCCTTACCCTCGAATTCCTTGTCGATCCCGGCCATGATTTTCAGGAGCGTACTCTTGCCAGCCCCGTTACGACCTAGGACGCCAATCTTTGCACCTGGATAGAAGGCGAGATCGATCTCCTTGAGGATCTCACGCTGTCCATGCTTCTTAGTGAGGCCGGAAATCTGATAAATGTACTTTTGATTAGGAGCCATTCGGTTTCTCAAAAATGTCCAAAAGTTGGCAGAGTTTTAGGAAGGCGGACATTCTAAGGGATAGCCAGCCGCTGAGCGAGGCCCAATTCCATGGCGACTACGTAGCTAGGCGCTTAAGAACTTCAAGTCCGCGGTTGATTGTCTCCATCGTCGCGGCGTAGCTGATTCGGAAATGAGTGTCTGATCTGCTGAAGATGTTGCCGGGGATAATTAGCAACTCGTTTTCGATCGCTTTTGCAACAAATTCACTCGCAGTCATGCCTTCGATCGGCACCTTTGGGAAAACGTAGAACGCTCCGCCAGGTTGAGCGACTTCGTAGCCCGCTTCTCGCAAACCGGCGAGGATATGATCTCGTCGGTCGCGGTAGGAATCGACCAAGGGGGTGATATCGACCTCATTGATTTTCAGGGCTGCCTGTTGCAAGGGATGCGGTGCGCAGACAAATGTGTATTGCTGAAGCGATGCCATCTTTTGGATCAGTTCAGCAGGGCCATGAATCCAACCGATCCGCCACCCTGTCATGCCGTACGATTTGCTGAAGCCATCGACGACCAACGTGTTTGCATTCCATTTAGCTGGACTAATCAGGGATGAGTCGTAGCAGAACTCGCGATAGATCTCGTCGGAGAGGAGGGCAATGCTATGCTTGTCGGCTAGCTCGGCAAGGCCGCGGATCTCTTCCCCCGATGGCGTTACGCCGGTCGGGTTAGCAGGGCTGTTTAGCAGGATGAGTTTCGTCTTGGAAGTGATTGCCGCTTCGACCTTCTCCAGATCGATCTTGAAATCGGGGTAGGTATCAATGACCACCGGCACGCCACCAACCATTTCGGTCAGCGTCGGGTACATGACGAAGTAGGGGTCAAACATAATGACCTCGTCGCCCGGATTGACGAGTGCCCAAATCGCCAGATTCAGCGCTCCGCTGGTGCCACTGGTGATCAGAAGCTGACGATCGTCATGATTCCACTCGGCATCGACCTTCGCCTGCAATTGCTCACGCAGTTCGGGGATGCCTTGCGTTTGGCTGTAGCCATTCTTGTCGGACTGAATCGCCTCGCATGCGGCCTGCTTCAAAGCATCGGGGACCGGGAAGTCGGGCTGACCAATGGAAAGATTGATTGGGTTCTCAAGCTTTGCCGCGAGGTCAAAAACTTTGCGGATGCCAGAGCTGTCAAAGCGGTCGGTCCGATCGGCGAGCCAAGGATGATTTGCCATTTTATCTACAGACAATGATTAGGATAATGTGAAAGCATTATGATACTGCAAGAGCGAGCTGAGTGCAGTGGTCAACTCAATCGACAATTTCCGACGGCTCGACGATAGGCTCCACAGCGGGAGAGCCTTTCTTCGCAGGCGCTTGCACAATCGCAACCATGCAGAGAATGCCAAGAATAGCAATTGTCTGTGGCATAGTAATCCGCTCACCATCGCCGAGCCCCCACAGCATGGCAATGACCGGGACGACATAGGTCACCATGCCGGCGAAGAGAGGCCCCTCGGTCTGTACCAAGCGAACAAACATCCACGTGCAGGCACCGGTGCCGATTGCCCCTAAGAAAATCAGCGCCGCGATTGAGGTGGTAAACTCAACGCGGGTTTCTGGCGGGGCGGCATTCACCGCTTCGGAAAGTCCTGGCACTACGATAAAGGGCGTGAGCATCAACGCTGCCATCAGCATCATGATGCAGCTGATCGGCGTCGGGTCGGCATCGTGCAGGGTGCGACGGATCCACGTGTTTCCCGTTGCATAGCAAAGCGGGACACAAAACGCCAATGCTAAGATATGCACCGGGATACCTCGGATCTTGCCGTCAAAGAGTAACAACAGCGCAAAGGCAAGACCACAAAGGACACCTATCAACTGTCGCGTCGTCGGCTTAACGCCAATCATCGGAATCGACACCAAGACCGTGAGCAGCGGTACGAAGACAATCGTTGTTCCAAAAAAACTATGCCCAAAACCCATCCCAATCAAAGCAGGCTGCAAGGCATAGGGGCAAGCAAAGGCGATGAAGGCAACGAGCCTGAGATTACGTAGATCCTTGAAGCGAACTCGCGCGCTGCGCTCAAATAGTGCCCATACAATGGCAATGGCAATCGCACCGAACAAGAGTCGTCCTAAGCCGACTTCAATCGGCCCAAACCATTGGTTCGCTCGATGCATGAGCATAAAGTTTGAGCCAAAGACAAGGCAGATCAGTGCGAATTTGACGTAGGCCATGTGAAATTTATGGTGTTGTCTGTCTGTTGTTGCAAGGTTCTCTATTATCTATTCATCTCACCTATTAGCACAGGGTAAACGTTAGACTATGGCAGCAGAAAGTTATTACAAACCGATTTGATCGAAACAGCCTACAATAGCTAATAGTTATCGGATGCCGAATTCTGCGCAAGTTTCCGAAACGATGTTAGGATGTTGAATCAACAGGAGTAAGTTGGATTTTTGAACAATTAATTTGAATAGTTCCTTGTGGGTCAAGATTCAAAGACACACAGAAATCTGCACTGCCGATTGTATTTTGAGAGACAGACCCGCAATCGATCCGAGAGATATACAACCCAGCAGTAAACTTGGTCTCGCAATTGGTCTCAAAATAAGTACGAACATCCTCGAAATTTTCGATGGCACCAAACCTTAATTTAGCTTTATCTGGTAGCGTTACGTCAGACATCCGTGCTGATCCAAGGTCAAGTGCAAACTCTATTTCACGTCGAGGGCCAATCGTAAAGGATGCGACATATGCGTCATGCAGAGAGTGAAGAAGTGGATTGGTTTGCACAGGACAACTATCTGTAATCAGTTAATGTTTTTATTGCGGACATAAAACAACTTGCTAAATTGGTCGTATTCAATGTATGCGCAACCAATTCCAAAGTCTTCCCATGGCCGACGAACCGACCCAAGATAATCTCGATCATCTCCCGCTGGAGATTGTGGCTACCTACAGCACTCCAACCGAAGCAGGATTGGCCATCCAAATCCTAGCCGAGGCAGGAATTCGTGCGAAGGCTGATCAAGAGGCCGCTTCTACCTGGCTATGGCATGCCAGTGTGGCAATCGGCGGAATCCATGTACTTGTACTCCAATCTGATCTACTAGAGGCCAGGGAAGTACTATTAGACAAAATAGAAGTTGATGAGGTTCAACCTGAACAGCAGGCAGACGAATCCGAGGATAACGAATATGGTGATATCAAATACAATAAGTTTCGGAGAAGAGCAATCAGAGCAGCTGTAATCGGTCTAATACTTTTACCACCACTTGTAAACTTATATTCTTTCTATCTGATCATTAAACACAGGTTGTGGACCGAAGGAAATGGCGGTTGTGAACCGTTATTCGCGCTAACTATCTTTCTAAACTTTTCCAGCTTCGCTGTTTGCTATTTCTTCCAATCTTCGCTAACTGCTATCGCTGGATTTTAAGCGTTGACTAGCCAAAAAGTCACTTGCTGCTGGCATTACAACTAGCGAACAACTGTTTTGAAGGTAATAAAGCCACCTTCACCCGGTGGAAGCTCTTCCACCAGTTGCCAACGAAGAACGAGCGAGCCGGCATCATTATTCACAAAGGCGAATTCGGCATCGCGTGATGAATTGGCCGATCCTTCGACGAACTTCAGCCTAGTCGTTAGATTGTCAACCAAAGTGACATTCTTGATGGCGACTTCACCGACGTTGTCGTAGCGGAGTGTAAACTCGATCTCGTCACCCGGCTGGGCTGAGTCGGTCGAAGCGAGTTTCACGAGGCGTAGCTTTGGTTTGCTTGGACCGAAGAGTTCGTAGATGATTCCTGGCTCGTCGACATGAAAGACTGCCGAGGCACCACGGCCTTCGAGCACAACTTGTACTTGTTGATCGCCCGTCCAGGTGATTGCTGCCAAAGAATGCTCAGCGATGACGGCTTTCTCTTCTGCCGAGAATTCTTCCGCCATGACCATTTGCAAGTTCAGCTGTGGCCCGACGGAGCTTTTTGTCAACAAGACTTTCTCGCGGCGTAATCCTTCAATCGGTTGTTCACGACTTCGATAAAGGCTCGTGACAACGTCGATTGCCCGCTCTTGCAAAGACAAGTTTTGTAAGCTTGACGAAGGTAATTGATCTCGGTCTGCCTCGGCAAGAATGATTTGATCCCCGACGGCATCAACAAAGAGGCGTTGTTTAGCGGCGACCGGATTCACCACCTGTCGGACCGAGGCGTAGCGAGGTGCATAGATGCAAACCTTATTGCTCGGCACGACAAGCAAGCGACCATCGGGTGACTCATAGTGAGCAACCGTGTCTTCTTGTTCGATGCCAATCAGCGTGCCGTCATGCTCAACAGCCGCTTGCAATTGAGCATCGTTACCGTCACACAGGTATTCGTCTCTTGGTCCAGCCACCGAACAGTTCGGACCACATTCACAATCGGTTTCGTTATAGCAACCAGCATCGAAGGTGCCTGGGTAGGGCTGCGGAGATTCCTGCTCATTGTAAGTCTCACAATCCGAGGACTGAAAGCCGGCTAAATGAACGGAAGAGGCAAACCGTGGGTCGCGGTTTTCTGATCCGTAGCTTCGGCTTCCTAGACGAACAATCGCAATCGGTCGGCCCATCTGATCAGCGAGTACCAACGGATCGTCAGTCGCCTTGGCTTCAAACCAAAGCTGCTTGTTCTCTTCTTCGCTCAGCTTTTGTTCAATCGGTAAAGCCGTCTTAGGATTCTCAAGATAAACGACCCGCGTGATGAATGCCCCTTGAGCAGCCATGCGTAGATCGTCGAGTGTTAGCTCGACGCGGATGGGAAAATCCGATTCTTTGCCCGCAGGTGGATAGATTCGATCGACCAATTCGATGGTTGGGTAGACCTCGACATTGGTCATGCCTGGCACACCAACAGCACGGAATCGATAAAGCGGACCGACTTGCACCGCGGTAGTTAAAGAACCTTCATTCGCGGCTCCGTAACCCCCGCCAACATCCGCTGAAATTTCAATTCCGTTTGGAACTTTAATTTCAACTTGCTGCTGACATCCGACTAACGGTCCACCTCTCAGAAGCCGCTGGCCTCCAATCGCTCCCGGTGGTAAGGCGCCGGCGTGAAGCCAGTGTCTGGAAGGATCTGCTGAAAGACAATCGCTTGTCGTCAACATTCCAACCAAAAGCGCCGTACAAACTATGCCCGCGGCTTTTGCCCACTTGCGTGGGTTTTCTCTGAGAGTGCGGACCGTTGTCATGATGCTATCTTGCTGTTGCTTAAGATAAGATTCCTAGGTGAACTACTTACAGTTTCCACCATCGCCAACCAAGCAGGCTCCGTTGCTCTTAAGCGGACCAGGAACGGTGCTGTTGAGCGGACGGAATGGAGCTCGGTTCACTTCGTCGATACGGACACTGTGAACTGGCTTTGGATAGTTCATTCCAGGACGTTGTTTCACAGATACCTTCAACTGAGGCGTCGGAGGTGGCATGTGAACGCGAGTACGATTCACCATCACGTGCTTTCGCAAACCAGCTGGCGATCCAAGTGGAATGTGTGGTGGACCAGGTAGACCGATTGGTGTGCCTGTGTATGGCATGCCATATTGTGGATTTGCTCCTGCGATCATGTGCGGTGGTACCGGCGTCGGTGCAAAACCTGAAGTCGACATCCCCTGAGGCATCATACCTTGAGCACCACCGTAGGAGTGATTTCCACCGCCGTAGGAAGTGTCATAATCACCGTAGCAGTTGCAGTCTTGTCCATAACCGGCAGGCATAACTTGACCACCCATACCGCCACCAGTTGCTTGCAAATCTTTGCTACCAATTCGCAAGACAGCAAGAATCGAACCACGGCGATCAGCTTCGGCAACCGGATCAACTCCCGGATCGAGGCGTGTGCTTACCAGAGTTTCAACTCCCGAGAGAGCAAGCTCTTGGAATTCTGGATCTGGTAGATAAACCACCTTAGTGACAAAGTTGCCGCTGATGACTTGGTCAAAGTCTTCCTCGGTAAATTGAACCGGTACAGGCGCGTGAGCTAGATAAGCATCGGTGCGCGGTGTGACGGGTGCAACTTCAAGAGTTGGATAAAGGGTTACCCCTTCGCGACCCGGAATGTTTTCAACCTTCAAGCGATAGATCGCGCCTTGGGCAAAGTTTTGACGACCTGGTACAAACAGCGGTGCCGAGTCGAACATTCCGTGCGAAGAGACATCCCAAGAGATTTGGGTTCCTTCTTCACCAACAAAGGCAATTTGCGAAGTCGGTGGCATGGCTGCAGCACTAGGTCCACAGTATTGCACCTGTTGGATTTCCTGTTTCTGACCCGATTCGCCTTCGCTATGCGAGACCATCTTGATCGGCGGTGTACCACCAGGACCAAATTGTGGACTCGATGCGTCTGGCGAAGGAGCTGCCTTAGCCATTGGCGGAATTACGCCTGGGCCAGGACCACCTACCCCGGGTCCCGGGTGCATGAGTTGTTGAGCGGGGGGCAGGTTGTAAGCCAAGCGGCCCCCACAGCCGACAGCGGCAAGCATACTTACCGCTAATGAATTGATAATCCAGGTCCTGACACGCATGGCTTCCCCCTCGGCGTGATCGATGTCACCTTGCAAGACAAAGCATGCAAGGCAAAATAAATCTAAAACTGTTAACCGGCCGCGTGGCGATGCTAGCAACGCCGACAACTGCCGTGGACTTAACGGTTGATTGGCCCCTAGAATTCCGCCCTCAGGCGAATTGCTTGCACCCCCGGTGCAAGCTCTGGGACCAAGAGACACAACGTGCGCGTCTCCCCCTGGTGCTATGCTTCGGCCCGTTACTATGTGATTCTTTGATAAAAGCGATAAATCCCTCGCATGAAGATCATCCCGCAAAGTTTATCGACCTTAAACGGTGGGATCCGATTCCTAGGACGCGGCCTTTTCATGCTGGTTTTAGGGGTGATTGCCTTCTATGGCTTTGACTTCACCATGAAAATAATTCGGGGTGATGCTAGCAAAACGCCTGCGTTAGTTAACAACGATACGGTGCCAGTTATCCCCGTTGCTGGAGCTAGCAGTCCATCGGGGCAAAGTTCTTTGCGATCAGGCAACGCTTGGATCAAACAGGCATTGGTGTCGCTTGAACAAAGACAAAGTATTGCTTGCGAAGTTGTACAAACGGGTTGGGTCAACGATCGGGTCATTGAGACACGTGGTCAGTATCAACAAGCAGGCAGTGGCCCAAGTAGACAATTCAAATTCGACATGCAAGGTCGGCTAGCCAACGTACCAACGAGAATGCTTCGAGTCTCTGATGGTCGCTTTCTGTGGACCGACCTTCAGTGGCAAAAGCTGAGCAAATCAAATAATGACGACGCCTGGAACCATCAAGTCACAAGAATCGACCTTCGAAAATTACGTCGCGACCGTAAAGTTATCA
>SPJK01059983.1_pt1 | contig 11289 bp, 10 predicted proteins | sample 3741771 | NCBI WGS metagenome assembly SPJK01 (sample SAMN10925997, study PRJNA522277) | cold seep metagenome | isolation source: Elba SIP-enriched marine methane seep metagenome, extraction at timepoint T2 | place: Italy: coast of Elba, Mediterranean Sea
AGGCTAGATTGGCGCGTTTTGAAGAGTTATCTTCCAGCGAAGCCCAACAACGCAATGAAACACAGGAAATCTATATTCCGCCTGGTCCCCGTTTAGGCGATGTGGTCATAGAGGCGGAGCATTTGCAGAAAGGTTTCGGAGACCGCTTACTTATCAATGATTTAAGTTTTAAATTACCGCCAGGCGGCATTGTAGGCATTATCGGTCCGAACGGAGCAGGGAAAACAACTTTGTTCAGAATGATGGCCGCTCAGGAACAAGCGGATTCCGGTGCGATTACTTTGGGACAGACCGTTAAATTAGCCTATGTCGATCAAATGCGCGATGATTTGGATGATAATAAGACAGTTTGGGAAGAAATCTCCGACGGACTTGATTTAATTACGGTCGGAACTTATGAAACGCCTTCGCGTTCTTATGTGGGTCGCTTTAATTTTAAGGGTTCCGATCAGCAAAAACGCATCGGTGATTTATCCGGCGGTGAACGAAACCGAGTGCATTTGGCAAAATTGTTAAGAAGCGGCGGCAATTTGTTGCTGTTGGATGAGCCGACCAACGATTTAGATGTTGAGACTTTAAGAGCGTTAGAAGAAGCTTTGTTGGCGTTTCCGGGCTGTGCGGTTGTGATTTCGCATGATCGCTGGTTTTTGGACAGAATTGCCACGCATATGTTGGCTTTTGAAGGCGATAGCGAAGTGGTTTGGTTTGAAGGAAATTATGCTGATTACGAAGCGGACAGGCATCGCCGTTTAGGAACGGATGCTGATAATCCGCATCGAATCAAGTATAAAAAAATTCAATAATGAAAAACTGATCTGACGATTGAATTACTGTCGAATTTTTTTTATTGTTGATATAAAGTGAAACCCCATCTTCTCCAAAAAATTGAGGAGAAGATGGGGCAATATTATAAAGAAAAGAAGTTTGGAAAAAAGACCCTTACCTAGGGAATTGTTAATTCGACTGGGTGTGTTAATGATCACAAATTCATAACATATTTTATATTAATTTAGCATTAAGGCTAAGCTTTATTCAGTGTTGACGCCATAGTTTGAGTTTATCGCAATATGAAAAAGAATATGAAATTTGTTTGCTTATTTTGTTGTTTAATCCCTATAGAGATAATACAAGCTGCAACAATTATCGAAACAAGGCCGTCTCTCAATGAGGCGGCGGTTGATTTGAGTTGGGGGCAGCAGTGGCGGGAAGGTGAGCAACGAGATTATATGGCGTATCCGCATTCGGTTGGAGCTGAGCGTCATCTGGCTTCCAGCCCTAAAAATAACAATAACCGAGCTAAAAAAGGGAAGGGCGGCCAGGTGGTTAAGCGACAAAATGCAAATACATATAATGCTGTAAAACTGGGTTTCGCTTCAATTGATTCCATTTTAGATACCCGGCTATCTGGCGGTATTACATTATTAAAAGAGATTAATAATTCGATTAATCAAATTGACCTTAAAGTTAATCATAGCGTATCTACATATTTGAATGACATGACGATATTGTCGACAGTTATGAATTATAGTGACAAGACGGGTGTCGTTACGGTGACTGATTCGCCGCAATTTAAAACGGGTTCCAATAATTCAATCAATTTCCTGGCGGCGGCTAATTCAGATAGTAGCGGTGACGGGGGGTATGATGGTGAGAACTATATTCGAATGTTTTTTGATTTTATCGGAGATATTGGTAACCAAATCATGATTATCGTATCGTTTTTTGCTTCAGTCGGTTTTTTTAAAGCTTTACATTATTTTCTTAATCATATTTATTGATCAATTCAATATTCATCGAAACGTAGCAAGTCGATACCAGGATTCTATGTTAATATGTGCGCCTATTTACATGGCAATCCGTTTATATGTTTGAGCATTCATTTTCCCCTAATTTTTTAGCGCATGGCTCCGCCGGAAAAGATCATGGCGGTGTCGCAAGCTATCTTGAGCAGCTGTTAACTTTTTTAGAATCCTTGTCCGGCAGATCGGGTGCGGAAAATTTTGATGCATTGATGCCTGGGCTGTCAGCGATGGAAAATCTGCATCCGTTGGTTGTTCATTTTCCCATCGCATTGATTTTTGTCTTTTTTTTAATCGAAATCATCGGTATTCTTGTTAAACATGAGAATCTGCGAAAGTTGGCGAGCTTATGTCTTTATCTTGGCGCGATTAGCGCTGCAGTTACCGTGGCGTTCGGCATATCGGCCGCTGAATCCGTAGCGCATAATGATCATGTCCATAAAATCATGGAAAGGCATGAATATTTAGGCATATCGGTTTGTGTTTTGTCTTTCATTTTGTCGTTATGGCGGTTAGCTTTGGGGGGCGTGGTCAAAGGTTTCGCCAATATTCCTTTTTTGTTTTTTTCCATCATTCTGGTTGCTTTGTTAACCTTGACCGCCGACTTAGGCGGGTTTATGGTTTATCAGTATGGCGTTGCGGTCAAACGAGCTGAAGCGCCTTCAGTGTTGGATTTTTTTAAGGAGCATGACGATCATTCGCATTCCCACTCTCACTCCGATTCTCATCAGCATTGATTCGATAATTTATGACTCAAAACCCTTACACTATGGTATCCTACACGGCTTGATTTTTTTTGAGAAGGACTATGCGGACACGCGTTAAAATTTGCGGGTTTACTCAAGTACAAGATGCGCAAAAGGCCGCTTTGTTGGGAGTGGACGCCATTGGTTTGGTTTTTTATCCGCCCAGCCCGCGTTACGTGTCGATAGAACAAGCTGCAGAAATATCTCGGGCCTTGCCTGCTTTTGTTAATGTCGTCGCATTATTCGTTGATGCTGAAGAAAGTTATATTAGAAAAGTGCTGGCTAAAGCCCCAATTGACTGCATACAATTTCATGGCGATGAAGCGGCTGAAAATTGCAGAATTTATCAAAAGCCTTATATGAAAGCCGTGCGTATGCAGGCGGATACCTCGATTGCCGAACTTGAACAAGAATATTCCGATGCTTCCGCCTTATTATTGGATGCTTATCACCCTGACCTAAAGGGAGGAAGCGGTCGCCAATTTGACTGGGAGCTAATTCCGCAACAATGCCAATTGCCGATTGTATTAGCCGGAGGCTTGTCGGTGGGCAATGTTGAACTTGCCATTGGTAGCGTAAAACCCTATGCGGTTGATGTCAGCAGTGGGGTTGAAGTCGCCAAGGGGATTAAAGATACCCGGAAGATGGCTGAATTTATTCATAAAACCAATTCATTAGTATAAAGAATAACAATGACAGATAAATATGATATGCCCGATGAAAATGGGCATTTTGGCCCTTACGGCGGTATTTTTGTCGCTGAAACATTAATGCCCGCCATTACAGAGCTTAATGATGCATATCAAAAATATCTCAAGGATCCTGAATTTATCGCCGAACTGGATGCGGATTTACAACATTATGTAGGCCGACCTTCCCCTTTATATCATGCCCAGCGCTGGTCTAAAGAATTGGGCGGCGCACAGATTTATTTAAAACGGGAAGATTTGAATCATACCGGCGCGCATAAGGTGAATAATACGATTGGCCAAGCTTTATTGGCCAAGCGCATGGGTAAGCCGCGGATTATCGCTGAAACCGGCGCCGGGCAACACGGCGTTGCGACCGCTACCGTTGCCGCTCGCTTAGGTTTAGAGTGTGTCGTCTATATGGGGGCGGTTGACGTTGCCAGGCAAGCCTTGAATGTTTATCGCATGAAATTGTTGGGCGCAACTGTGGTGCCTGTTGAATCAGGTTCGAAAACCTTGAAAGATGCTTTAAATGAAGCCTTGCGAGACTGGGTGACGAATATTGATGACACCTTTTATATTATCGGCACCGTTGCAGGGCCAAGACCTTACCCGGCCATGGTTAGGGATTTTCAAGCCATTATAGGACGCGAAGCCAAACAGCAATGTTTGGATATGACCGGTAAATTGCCGGATGCCCTGGTTGCTTGCGTGGGCGGGGGGTCAAACGCTATAGGTCTGTTTCATCCGTTCATAGATGACGCCGAGGTTAAAATGTACGGCGTGGAAGCGGCCGGCGACGGAGTGGAGACCGGTCGTCATTCAGCGCCTTTATGCGCTGGTAGACCGGGCGTTTTACACGGTAACCGAACTTATTTAATGGCCGATGATGATGGTGAAATCATTGAAACCCATTCCATCTCCGCGGGTTTGGATTATCCCGGCGTCGGACCGGAACATGCTTGGCTCAAAGATATAGGCCGAGCGGAATACGTCAACATCACTGATGAAGAAGCTTTGCAAGGTTTTCATGCGCTAACCAGAATGGAAGGCATTATCCCGGCTTTGGAATCAAGCCACGCCATGGCTTATGCGATGAAATTAGCGCCCACTATGGATAAAGATCAAATTATTATTGTCAATTTATCCGGGCGCGGGGATAAAGATATGCACACTATGGCTCAACGAGAGGGGATACAAATATGAGTCGCTTAGCAGATTGTTTTCAAGCACTGCAGGAATCCGGGCGCAAGGCATTAATTCCTTTCATTACCGCAGGCGATCCATTTCCTGAATTTACGGTGCCGATGTTGCATGAGATGGTTAAAGCAGGCGCTGATGTTATTGAACTGGGGGTTCCTTTTTCCGATCCTATGGCCGATGGTCCGGTGATTCAAAGAGCCAGCGAACGCGCTTTGGAGCATCAAGTAGGTTTGCGTAAAGTGTTGTCTATGGTGGCTGAATTTCGTAAAACGGATCAAAAAACACCCTTGGTGCTAATGGGGTATTTAAATCCGATCGAAATTATGGGTTATCAAGAATTTGCCAATGCCATTCAACGGGTCGATGTTGATGGCGTGTTAACGGTTGATTTGCCGCCGGAAGAAGCGCATGACTGTGTAGCTCTTTTAAAAGAACGAGACATAGATCAGATTTTCTTATTAGCGCCGAATAGCGATGCGGAACGGGTTAAGAAAATGGATGCGGCCGGCAGCGGTTATCTTTATTATGTTTCGTTAAAAGGGGTGACCGGCGCAGGCCATTTGGATACCGACGATGTTGAAGAAAAATTGGCCATGATTAAGCAAAACACCTGTTTGCCGGTCGGGGTCGGATTCGGCGTTAAGAATGCCGAAACCGCGAAAACTCTGTCTAAAATAGCAGACGGCGTTGTGGTAGGGAGCGCTTTGATCAGTAAAATTGAAGCAAATCTAAATGATCCTCAACAAGCGAAACAAGAAATAATTGAATTACTATCGTCTATGCGTCAAGCGATGGATGAATCAAATTAAGGAATTGTAGACAATGAGTTGGTTTGAAAAATTAGTACCGGAAAAAATCAGAACGGAGTCTTCTAATAAACGCGCTTCTGTGCCGGAAGGGTTATGGAATAAATGTCCAAGCTGTGATGCGATTCTGTATAACGCTGAGTTAGAAAAAAATTTCAATGTTTGCCCGAAATGTGATCATCACATGCGTATTTCAGCGAGAAAACGCTTGGAAATGTTCTTAGACCCGGAAGATATTGTTGAAATAGGCGAAGGCTTGAAGCCGAATGATCCGTTAAAGTTTAAAGACAGCAAAAAATATAAAGATAGAATTACTCTGGCTCAGAAGCAAAGCCAGGAAAATGACGCCCTGGTGGTTATGAAAGGTGCGTTAAAAGGCAAAGGCATTGTTGCTGCCGCTTTTGATTTTGGCTTTATGGGCGGCTCCATGGGCTCTGTGGTCGGCGAACGTTTTGTCCGAGGCGTTAATGAAAGTTTGAAGGCCGGGGTTCCGTTTATTGTGTTTACCGCCAGCGGCGGCGCGCGCATGCAGGAATCGCTGTTTTCGTTGTTTCAAATGACCAAGACCAGTGCGGCGCTAACGCGTTTGTCGGAAGCCGGCATTCCATATATTTCGTTTATGACAGACCCGACTATGGGCGGCGTTTCCGCTAGTTTGGCAATGCTGGGCGATATTAATGTGGCCGAACCTAAAGCATTGATCGGCTTTGCCGGTCCTCGAGTTATTGAACAAACGGTTCGTGAAAAATTACCGGAAGGCTTCCAACGCAGCGAATTTTTACAGGAACATGGCGCTATCGATATGATTATCGACCGTCGTGAAATGCGGGATAAGATAGCCGCAGTTCTATCGATTTTATACACCCAATCGGCTGCTGTTGTAGATCAAGCTGAAATAGAGGAGGAAAGCATTGGCGATGAAGAAACGATAGCCAATGACGTCGATTCCATAGATGCTGAAGTACAAGCAGCGGACGAATAAAGCTGATTGAGACGGTATGCCGCGATTCAAAAATTTGCAAGGCTGGCTTAATTGGCAGGAAAGCTTACATCCCAAAGTGATTGATTTAGGGCTGGATCGCTCGCAGAATATATATAATCAGCTGAATCCCGATAATATTAAGCCTGTTACCGTTACTGTAGCGGGCACTAACGGCAAGGGTTCGTGCGTTGCCTTTCTTGAGGCCATTTATACTGCCCAAGGCTATAAAGTCGGCGCATATACATCGCCGCATATTCTTAATTATAATGAACGGATAAAAATTAACGGTCAGCCTGTAGATGATGAGGCAATCTGTCGGTCGTTTGAAAGAATTGATAATATCCGCAAACAAAATACGCTTAGTTACTTTGAATTCGGCACCTTAGCGGCTTTGGACATTTTCATACGCTCAAAGGTCGATATTCAATTATTGGAAGTCGGCTTGGGCGGACGCCTTGATGCGGTTAACATCGTCGATGCCGATGTTGCGCTGATCACTACAATTTGCATTGATCATGTCGATTGGCTGGGAGAAACGCGAGAAGCGATCGGTCGGGAAAAGGCGGGGATTTTTAGAAGCGGAATTCCAGCTGTCATTGGCGATACTGATCCACCGGCATCGTTATTCGAAGTTGCCAGACAAAAAAATACGCCTTTGCTGTGTTTTGGGCAAGACTTCAATTATCAAATACACCCTGATCAATGGACATGTCTTTTTGATAATCAACAAATTAATGCATTACCGCTTCCGGCTTTGGAAGGCAGTCATCAATTGCGCAATGCAGCGACGGTGATTACCGCGCTTGAGCAATTACAAGACAGTGCGCCGGTAACAGAAGCCGCTATTAAAGAAGGCCTGCAAAATGTACAACTCAATGGGCGATTTCAACTCATAGACAGCGAGATTCCGGTTTTACTTGATGTGGGGCATAATCCGCAAGCAGTTAGAACCTTGGTTGAATACCTTAATCTGAATTTTCCAAATGCTAAAATTCATGCTGTGTTTTCAATGATGAAAGACAAGGATATCTCCGGGGTCATTGAAATCGTTAAGCCATTGGTGGATCACTGGTATTTAGCGCCTTTAAGTAATCCTCGCGCTGCGGGCTTAGAACTCCTAAAAGAATGTTTCGTCGGTCAAAATATCAAGCATGTCAATTCGCAGTTTGGAACTTTTATTGATGCTTTTCTGTCGGCGAAGCAAAGTGCAAAGCAGGGCGAACTTATTTTAGTTTTCGGTTCGTTCTTTATGGTCTCTGAATATTTAACACATTTTCATTAATGAGTGGATAGATGGAACAACATTTAAAACAGAGAATCGTCGGTGCTTGCGTGATTACATCGCTGGCTGCGATTTTTTTACCGATGTTATTTGATGACCCTGTTTATGAAACGGAACGGCAAATTCATCAATTAAAAATTCCGCCAAAACCAGATGTGCTGGCTAAAGCAGAATTAAGCAAAACACCTTCATCCAAAGAAGACGTATTGGCCTATCAAAGTGATAAGCAAACGATAGAAAATTCTTCGGACTCAACAAAAAAACAAAACTTATCCAATTGGTATATTCAAGCAGGTTACTTCAGCCAGCAGGAAAACGCTGAAGTTTTGCATCAAAAACTATTGGATCAGGGGTTTACCGCATTACTGTCACAAGAAGAGAACGACGATGGGGTGCGTTATCGCGTTAAAGTCGGACCGGTAGACAGTAAAGAAAGCGCTTTGACCACAAAAGAAAGTCTGGATAAAAAAAATAAAAATATTAAAAGTTATATTTATAAGGAAAGCCGACGATTATTTTTATAAATTTTAAAAATCGACTATAGAGGTGTTATGACAGTGACGGGAAAAGAACTGATTTGGATAGATTATGCTATTCTTGGATTAATAACGATTTCATCTGTCATTGGCTTGTTTCGCGGATTTGTCAGAGAAGCCTTTTCATTATTTTTATGGGTAGTCGCTATCTGGATAGGGATGAATTTTAGCCGCGAGTTTTCGGTCTATTTTGTTGACTGGTTGGAATACCCGTCAGCCAGAATCGCAGTGGCTTTTTTCCTGTTATTCTTAATAACGTTGATTTTAGGCAGTTTGATTAGTTACTTATTGGGTCAGTTAATCGACAAAACAGGATTAACGGGATCTGACCGCTTTGCCGGGATGATATTCGGCTTGGTTCGGGGCGGCGTTGTGGTTGCCTTAATCATAATGATGGCCGGATTAACCCCGTTGCCCGAAGATTCCTGGTGGAAGGAATCCATATTAATTCCGCCTTTTCAGACTTTGGCTATTTGGCTAAGAGATCTCATGCCCGCTAATATGGCCGGACATTTCAATTATTAATACTTTTTAGGTTCATTTCATGTGTGGTATTGCCGGCATAATTGCTCATCAAAATGTTAATCATGATTTATACGATGCGTTAACTGTATTGCAACATCGCGGCCAGGATGCGGCGGGAATCGTTACCTGTGAAGACGGTCGTTTTTATTTACGAAAAGAAAACGGTTTGGCGCGCGATGTGTTCTCAACAGATCAAATGTTGAGACTGAGAGGGAATATGGGCATTGCCCATGTGCGCTACCCGACGGCCGGCTGCACCAGTTCCGCAGAGGCTCAGCCGTTTTATGTCAACTCGCCGTTCGGCATCACTTTGGCGCATAACGGCAATTTGACCAATACCGAACAACTCAAACAAGAACTTTATATCGAAGATCAACGACATATCAACACCGGTTCAGATTCGGAAATATTGTTGAATGTGTTCGCTCATGAATTACAGCAACTAGGCAAGTTACGGATTACGCCGGATGATGTGTTTGCAGCGGTTACTCAAGTGTATAAACGCTGTCGCGGCGCTTATGCCGTGGTAGCGATGATATCCGGTTTCGGCATTTTGGCGTTTAGAGACCCTAATGGCATTAGGCCATTGGTATTCGGCAGTCGCAGCTCTGAGAAGGGCGATGATGTCATGGTCGCTTCAGAAAATGTCGCTTTGGATGTGCTGGATTTTGAAATGATTCGCGATGTGGAACCCGGCGAAGCGATTTTTATTGAAAACAGCGGCAAGATCCACACTAAAACTTGCGCCGATAAAACTGATCATTGTCCTTGTATATTTGAATATGTTTATTTTGCCAGACCGGATTCCATTATTGATGATATTTCCGTTTACAAAGCCCGGTTGCGCATGGGCGACAGGTTAGCCGACAAGATATTGAAAGAATGGCCTGACCATGACATTGATGTAGTGATTCCTATACCGGATACCAGTCGAACCGCCGCATTGCAAATGGCGCACGGTTTAGGAGTGAAATTTCGCGAAGGTTTTATGAAAAATCGCTATATCGGGCGCACATTTATTATGCCAGGTCAGCAAAAACGAAAAAAATCGGTTAAACAAAAACTCAACGCCATCAGTCTGGAGTTCGAAGGTAAAAATGTTTTGCTGGTGGATGATTCAATTGTGCGCGGCACCACTTCGGAACAGATTATACAAATGGCCAGGGACGCCGGCGCCAAAAACGTTTATCTGGCCTCTGCCGCTCCGCCAGTGAGATACCCGAATGTTTATGGCATCGATATGCCTGCGGCGGTTGAACTGATTGCGCATAATCGCAGTGAAGAAGACATTAGAATGGCGATAGGCGCCGACAAGTTGTTTTATCAGGATTTAGATGATTTGGTAGATGCCGTGCGTAAAGGTAACCCAAGTATTGAACATTTTGACACCTCTTGTTTTAGCAGTGAATATATCACCGGCGATATCGATGAGGAATATTTAAAACGCATTGAAGCATTACGTTGCGATGATGCTCAACAGCAACGCAATGCTGAAAATTTCATTATAGAAATGCAGAATTCGGCTTGATGCAGTCTGTTTGTCTACTACTTCACCCTCTCAATAATTAATATAATAACTCACTAAAAAAATAAGCAAAAAATGTCAGAACAGGATTGGGATCAATATTTATTAGAAACGCAAGCGATTAGAGCAGGGCATCAACGCAGTCATGAAGACGAGCATAGCATGCCGATTTTTGCGACTTCCAGCTATGTATTTAAAAGCGCGGAAGAAGCTTCATTGCGTTTTACTGGTCAACAACCTGGAAATATCTATTCCCGATTTACCAATCCGACAGTTAACGCTTTTCAGCAAAGATTGGCGCTGATGGAAAAAGGCGAGCGCTGCCTGGCCTTTTCGTCCGGAATGGCGGCAATAATGGCGGTGGGGATGGGCTTGTTGAAAGCTGGCGATCATGTGCTTTGCTCGCGCAGCGTGTTCGGCAATACCGTTTTAATGTTTCAAAATTACTTTGGCAAATTCGGCGTTGAAACGGATTTTGTTAGTTTAACGGATCTGTCGGCTTGGGAAAAAGCGATTAAGCCTAATACTCGTTTTCTTTTTTTGGAAACCCCCTCCAATCCGTTAATTGAAATTGCTGATATAGCCGCCTTAGCGGAGATCGCACATAAAAACAATACCTTATTAATTGTCGATAATGTCTTTTGTACCCCGGCGTTACAAAAACCTTTAACTTTGGGCGCAGATTTGGTGGTCCATTCGGCAACCAAATATATAGACGGTCATGGGCGTTGTGTGGGCGGCGCCGTGGTCGGCTCAGATGAGTTGATTGAACAACAAATCTATCCTTTCTTAAGAACGGGCGGCGCGACCATGAGTCCGTTTAATGCGTGGGTATTTTTATCAGGACTGGAAACCTTAAGCATTCGCATGAAAGCACACTGTGATAATGCATTCGAATTGGCTAAATGGCTGGAACAACAACCCGGTGTCGAAAATGTGTATTACCCTGGTTTGAGCAATCATCCTCAGCATGAATTAGCGAAACAGCAGCAAACCCACTTTGGCGGCGTGGTAAGCTTTGAAGTCAAAGGCGATAAGCAACAAGCCTGGGAACTGATAGACTCCACGCAATTATTATCAATTACCGCCAATTTAGGCGATGTCAAAACTACAATTACCCACCCGGCGACAACCACTCACGGCAGATTGACGCCCGAAGTGAGAGCTAAGGCGGGCATCAAAGATAATTTAGTGCG
>SPJK01044177.1_pt1 | contig 11284 bp, 10 predicted proteins | sample 3741771 | NCBI WGS metagenome assembly SPJK01 (sample SAMN10925997, study PRJNA522277) | cold seep metagenome | isolation source: Elba SIP-enriched marine methane seep metagenome, extraction at timepoint T2 | place: Italy: coast of Elba, Mediterranean Sea
GTTCATATAGCCCATGAACAAGGCAGACGCAGTCTTGAGCGCGTTCGAATTCATATGGGTGTCCAACTCAACCGTTATTCTGAGCTGTCTTCAGCATAGCCGAGGCGATCAGCCAAGATCCGATACTCAGGCGCCGACACTGCTGCCTGAATGTCGAAGTCTGGATTCTCGCGTCGCGGTCTTGATCGGATGCCCCCCGTCTTGCGCCCGCTATCTCCGGAGAAGTTGTAGGTTTGGAAAACCGCTTCGAATTGATCGAAATATCCCAGATTCAGCGTTTGACAGATTTTCTTCACTTCACCGGACGGATCGCTAACAAAATCTTCGTAGCGAACAATCTGTACGTCGTCATAATGATCGAGAAAACTATTGTACCGTCGGCAATACTCGTCAAATACGGGCGGTGAGAATTGTTCATGCCAGCGGTTTGCCAGCATGGAAAGCCAGCTATCAATGGGGTTTCTCACGGTCACGATTGAAAGCGTCGGAAACTCTGCAGACAGTTGCGCTTTCATCGTCGCGCGGTCAGCTATTTTGTCGCCGGTCAGAAACTGACTATGCGTGTGATCGCGCAGAACCAGATGGCGTCCGTGCAGCCACTCATGCTTCCGAATGAGGCTGATATCGCTCAGAAAAATATCCGATATCAGGTCGTCCGCTTCTCGCATTTCTGCCTGTTTGATCAAAGAGACAACATCGGTTGGCGTGAACAGGACCGGGCCTGATGGCGATGGCGACATTATCGGACTATGGAAATCGATCTCGTTCAATAAGGTGACGTTTGGCATCGCGGCGATGCACTTAGCGATCATTGTGCCGCCCGTACACGACAGGTGGTGAACCGTTCGAATGGGTTCCTCTGCGAATGCGTTCTCTACCTTGAGCAAAGAGACGGCCTTCTTGAGGTTTTCGACGACGTTTCTGGTTTTCGGCTTGGTCCTGCGCCGCTTGGAACCGCCGAGTTCATTGACCAGCTTGAGCGCCTCTTCGACATGATACCGAGCGGTGTCAGGTGCGTTACGCATTTTTTTGCGCCGGTTTCTTTTGCGCCGCGGCTTTTGTATCGCTCTTTTTCGTCTCCGCGTCTGATCCGCAACCGTCGGATTCCAGCTGCTCCAATGCGATTTTCAAATGGCTCTGAATCTCTTGCAGGCGTTGTTCGTTCGTGAGCTGGGCTTGCGCCTGAACGCGGTATTTTTCTTCGAGGGTTGAAAGATTGTTTTTCGCCACAGTGTATCGGCTTTGGGCGTCCGAGAGATCCTGCTTCAGGGCGTCCAGCTCGCTTTTGAGGGCCTCATTGGTTGGGCGCTCTTCCTGCTCAATTTCGGTGAGCCTCTGCTGCAAGTTTTGAAGGTCTTCTCGCAGCGGCCGAACCTCGGATTCATAGGTCTTCTTCCAGTTTCGAACAAACACCGCATAGATCGTCTTCGGGCGCCTCGTCGGGGCGTTGGAAAACAAGACAAATCCCTGGTTTTGCAAGACCCGCTCAACGTTCGATTGCGCAAGATCCTGGGTCACGCCTTCGGCATCGGAGTCGATAATGGCCCGCGTGATGATGACGTCGATGCTGTTCGGCAAGTTCTCGATCGTTTCTAATATTTGGGCAGCTCCAAACTGTTCGAAAATTAACCAGCTGGAATCACTCCCGGTCCGTCGCAACGCGCCTTCGAGCGAAACCGTCTCGACCTCGAATTCTTCCAGTTTCGAGATGTTTTGCCAGAGATCCGTCAGCCGTTCGGGCTCGATCAGTCCGGATTCCCGATCCAGGCTCGCTTTATAGAAAGTCTTCGCGCCGCCGGTTGCCGACACGATAATTCTATGCCGGGTGAAATCGTTCGAATTCTCATGCGATGATCCGGCAGCGCTATGCGACTCGGGTGTGGAATCAAGCAAGTGCACGTCCGGCGTTTCAATCGCAGCAACAATCCCGGATCTGAGCAAAACTTCAGTTCCGATAACGGTCACTTTGTGCGGGGGGTGCAGGCCGCACAGCCCGTCAATTGCATTTGATCTGAAATCCGCTGCGACGCCGATAGAATTTTTCATGCGCGTGTAGTATCCTTGCCAACATCCACGATTTTGGCCTTCAAATCCGCCCGAAACAATATTGTCCTTATCTACACTTAGGATGGTAGACCAGCCTGTATCAACCGGCTACTAGACACAAAATTAGCAATTGCGGCAAGGTCGTGAGATGAACCTACTTATCACAAGCGGGATGGATCACCGGTGGTGTCATTATGCGCATAGCCAATTGTCGAAAATGGGTTTGGCGTCTCCCGATCGGGGCGAACAAACCGGAATTGGTCCGGAACAACTGACAAAGCGCATGCAGGCGGCATATCCCGCTGCTTCGCGCGAGCACAATGACACGGCGCCTGTGAAACCCGGGAAAGCGTGGGAATTGGCTGCCTCAGACCTGATTCTGTCGAATACGGACAAGCCGCTTTGGGGGTGGTGTAGTCCGGGCAATGTTCATTTTCTGGATTTCTGGAGCGAGTTCGAGCCGAATGCTCGGTTCGTGTTGATTTATGGCGCAGCCCATGAGGCGCTCAGTCAACTGTTCTGCCGCGATGGAACCTCATTGGACGGCATCGAAACATATGTCTCCGATTGGATGAGATATCACGAACGATTGCTGCAATTTTATCATATCAATTCCGACCGGAGCGCGTTGATTCACATTCGTGAGTTTGATGGCGGCGGAGCGCACATTGTGGATTGCTTGAATGATCGGTTCGGCGTGGCCCTTCATGCCGCCGGCTCTTCTGAGCCGTACCAGCGGTCAGCGCTCGACGAAATGATCGCGCGAAACGTCACGGAAAACGCGCCATTAGCAGATTCTCTGTTTGAGGAGCTGAATAATTCGGCTGATATACCGAGTGTTCGCAGCAATACAGCGTCAGCTGATGATAGTCTGAGCGCTGTAAATGAGCTCTCCGACTTGCGAAGCTCTTTAAACGAATTGCACATCGCGCGCGCCGAAACCGAGGGCGCGAAAGCAGAGTTGGTCGATACGCGGGCAATGCTTGAAACAACCAATGCCGAACTGAACTCACGCATGACCCAGTTCGAAGAGGCCAAGAAAACCAGCGACATGGTCAAGTCGCAAAACTCGCTTTTGGCCATACAATTACAACAATTGACGGATGAATTAGAACACGCTGTGTCCCGGAGTGAACAAACCGATTCTGGTCAAAGCGATTTGAGCCTTGCCGGCGGTGAATCGCCGGCGCCTGGTTCGGGCCACGTGATCACGATTGACATGACATCGGTAATCAGCGGACAGGGTTGGCATTGCGCCGAGCCGCATGGGCGATGGGCCGGCGCTTCGCCGCGTAGCGTGCTGCGCGTACCAAAGCTAAACCCGGGGCGTTATGAATTGACTGCGAGAATCGTCGACACGATGTCACTTCAACACCTCGAACAGCTTTCAATCCTGTTCGACGGTCATCAGCTTCAGGGGCGCCTAAAGGTCCTTTCGGACGTCGGCGGGCGGCTAGCCCCGCTACGCCGGATGAAGGCGACGCTGCAAAAGATGCCGAAGCCCGTGCCAGCGGAATTCGCAGCTGAGATCCCGGCGGAGTGGATTGCGCATGATCACAATGCCCACTTGATTTCTTTTTCAAGTGCTTCATCGATCCGACCAAGCGAGTCTGGGGCGGATGACCAGCGGCAACTGTCGATTTGCCTGGAACGAGTAGAATTGAGGGAACTGTCATAGTGCTTAAGAAATCCACGCCGGCCGAGGATTCTCTTGATGTGCGCGCGCCCATTCGGGGATTTCGGATAGATCCGATCGGTGCGTTCGAGGACATTCTCGACGGCTGGCAAAAGTGGCGAATATGGACCGCACTGTCGTGGCAGGAATTCAGGAGCACATATCGGCGGTCGCTGTTTGGCATCCTTTGGGTCACCCTGTCCTTTGCCGCTTTTGTGTTCATCAAACTGATTATTTTTTCCTCCCTGCTCACCGTTGGGGTGCCTGGCTATTACGACACATTCCTGCTTCTCGGGTTTTTCACCTGGTTCTACTTGTCGCAATCGGTATCTAGCGCTCCTGAAACATTCATAAGCGCGCAAGGGTGGGTGCGCAGTGAGTCGCTACCGCTATCGCTATATGTGTTTAAGGCGGTCCTGCGAGAGATTTACGGGTTGTTGCTGACGTCGATCGTGGTCGTACTGGGCGTCATTTATATCGGGTTTTCGGTGAACGCGAGCGGCGTGCTCTTAAGTCTGCTGGCCATTCCGTTTTACATGTTGACGGCGTTTTCGGTGAAGTTGGCCCTTGGCATCATCAGCGCCCGGTATCGTGATCTATCGCATTTGGTGAAGGCGATTATGATGCCGATGATGTTCCTGACCCCGATATTCTGGATGCCGTCTCAGATGTCGGGTTTGATGAAGTATTTGTGGTGGAATCCATTTTATCACTACATCGAGCTGTTTCGTGCGCCAATTTTGGACAGGCATTTTCCGATTGAAAGCTGGCTTTTCGCTTTGACGTTTTATCTCATTGTATCGGTGGCCGGAATCCTGTTGTTCTCCAGGTTTCGACATCGAATTGTGTTTTGGTTTTAGATTATGCCGAGTATTAGAGCTTATGATGTCAACGTCCATTATCCGTTGACGGATCGCGGGGTGTATTCCGGACCCTCCCGCCCCAAGAACATGGTCAATATCGGGTCTAAGAAATACATTCTCGCCCTGCGCAATCTGTCGTTCGAAATCACCGAAGGACAAAAGGTCGGGATCATTGGTCGCAACGGATCTGGAAAGTCGACATTGCTCCGGGTGATGGGAAAAATCTATATGCCAACCAGTGGCACGCTCGTCACGCAAGGCCCCATCTCATCCATGTTCAACCTGGCATTGGGGTCGCAGGCAGACGCCACCGGGCGTGAGAACATTCTAATTCGCGGCTTGATCAAGGGGTGGTCGCGCAAAGAGATCAAAGCCCGGACCCCGGAAATCATCGACTATAGCGAACTTGGCGATTTCATTGATCTGCCGATGCGAACCTATTCAGATGGCATGCGGATGCGACTTCTATTCGCGATCGCGACATCGTTTTCTCCGGAGATCCTCTTATTGGATGAGTGGATCGGAGCAGGCGATGCGAAATTTCAGAGGAAAGCGGCGGAACGCATGAACGGACTGGTGGACCAGGCCGGGATTACGGTGATTGCGAGTCACAACCGCAACTTGCTTCGCAATGTCTGCGATATCGGCATGTGGTTGGAATATGGCGTTGTTCGAGCCTTCGGTAAGATCGACGACGTCTATAATGAAATGGATAGCTATTTCGCAAAAAATTCGGTCTGAGGCCGGGTTCTCAGAGTATCTCGATGCATGTCACAAGATGGTAAAGCATGCTCGCGGGGACCGCTTTGGAAACAGGGTTCCCATCTCGGTCGGTTTGGTCGAGCCACCCTCCGGTCGGACCGCGCGACAGATACTGATCTTGGATGCTGTTTAACAATTGCCGTGATTGGACCGCAGGGATCGTCTTGGGATGTCTCAGAAATGCGCGCAGCATTTCGAGTTGATGCCAGAGCCGACGGTTTTCGTTCACCAGTGCGCCATTCGCGCGAACGGCATTGACAGCGAATTTCGATTCGGGATCGATACCGGTCGCATAGGCTTTGTGAATGAGGCGCCGCCGCCAGCTGCCTGTGTCGTGTGCCGTGAGTCGTTCATAGTCCAGCAATAAGGTCGCCCACTCAAAATGGTGCCCGGGCTCAAAAACGGTCTCCGCCTCACGCGCCTCCACACGCCAATTCTCAGTGAAATGTTCGGCCATGACATCGATGCCCGGATTGAAAAACCGCGTTTCGAAGAGTCGAACAATTTCGGCGGCGCGCCCGAGCGCTCGTCCGCAGCCCGTCGCGCCGTGATAAGCGAGCATGGCTTCGAGCAAGTGCATGTGCGGATTTGCTCTTCGCGGCAGGACGGCCGGTATAACCTCTATCCAGCCACCATTTTCATGATCCTTGAGCTCTGAATCGATGAACGCGATAGCATCATCGGCGATCTTTAGAGCCGCTTGGCTTCCGGTGACCTGGTAGGCTGTTGCGCCCGCGAGAATGATGAAAGCGTGATCATACAGGTCGCGCCGATCGTCGATTGGCGTGCCGTCGCGTTTGACCGTGTGGATCCAGCCACCATTGGGGTGACGCAGTTTCGTGCCGAGATAATCTATGCCCTTTTCGACCAGGGCTTCGGCCTTCTCCACGCCCGGCCATCCCATTTCGATCGCCTTGGCGAAACTAAACACCTGTCGCGCCTGGACGCGAACGCGTCGGTCGGCGTCGAGATCAGGACCGCCGTCCATGCTGAGCTGCTCAACAAACCCGCCAAGCTCCGCATCCCAGGCGATTTCGGCCCAGACGTCGAAGGCGGTCCAGAGCCAGTCCCGAATTTCGCCGACAGTCTGTTGCGAGAGGCCGAGCCCATTGCCTTGACTTTGGACGCCCGCGCCGAGCGATTTCACGGCATGGGCGTCGTCGATCGGCGTGATCTTGACGGTGTCTGCGGTGGCAACAATAGCCAGGCTAGAGACGCCGCTGACCGCAATTGTGGGGCCTTCTGAACGTACATAAAGGCGCGTTGAGTTCTCAACCAGGACCGGGCCGTGCGTGTAATTGTCGGACTCTGATTGCGTCAGCAGTTCATGTAGGGCGGGATATCCGCCGACATCGTTCCATCCCATGCGAACCGGGACGGTTTTGACGTTTGGTGCGCGCTCCATCACGGCATAATCGATAGAGATGCTCGGTGTGGTTGCGAATGCGGCGGGCGAGAGATGGCGCGTGCGATCGTCGCCAGTTGGCAATGCCGCGCGAACGCCGTTCAACACGTCCGGAGCATGCGCTTCGAGCGCGTCGAGCATGCTCTGCGCCTTGAACATGAAGATGCCTGCATTCCAATAATAGGAGCCGTCTGCGAGATACGATTCGGCAACGGCCTGATCCGGTTTTTCAACAAACTCTGCAACGTCAGTCGGGATGTTCAACGCGCCAGCGCCAGTGGTCTTGATGTAGCCATAACCGGTCGCCGGGTGGGTTGGTTCGATGCCGAAGGTTACGATCGCCCCGGATTCTGCGTCGGGTGTGGCGGCCGCAATGGCTGCGTGAAACGCTGCCACGTCCTGAATACTGTGATCTGCAGGCAGGATGAGGATGAGGTCATCCGGTGCATGCGCGAGGCACGCCGCTGCAACAGCTGGCGCAGAATTGCGGCCACAGGGTTCCAGTATTTTTCGCGCGTTCGGTAAAAGCTGGTCCAGCAACCGCTCGTGTTTCTTAGAGCCAACAACCAGCGGCGGGCCAAATGTGAGCGCCTCATCATTGCTTGTCACAAACCGATCGGCGGTCTCCTCGATCATGCTTCTGTCAGAGGTGAGCGCCTTGAACTGCTTTGGCATTTCCGGTGTTGAGAGAGGCCAGAGCCGGGTGCCCGAACCGCCGCACAAGATGACCGGATGAACAATGTGGCTCATGCCATACCTTACTCGAAACTGCTCTCAAATGTGCGTCTCTGAATGCCTGAGACATGTACGATGCGCGTGCGTCGTTGTCCTAAACTAAACGACACCGACCGCAAGACAGTCGTGCACGTGTAGCAAGCCTACCGGGACCTGGTCGGCATTGACAATAAACAAGGCTGTAATCTTGAATTCACTGAGCATGGACAGGGCCTCGGCGGCGAGGCCGTCTTCCTGGATCGTTCTTGGATTGCGGGTCATCAAGTCAGCGGCGGTTTGCGCGGTGGCGTCGCCGGTCAGGGCGCGGCGGATGTCGCCATCTGTGATGATGCCGAGCAGACGTTCGCCGTCGAGAACACCGCAGCAGCCAAAGCCGCCATCGGTTATTGTGGTGACGATCTGCGAAAACGGTGTGTCCGGCGTACAGAGCGGCATTTTCTTATGGTGCATCAGGTCGGTGACGCGTTTCAATGCAGCGCCCAGCTTTCCGCCCGGGTGAAATGTGTGGAAATCGCGCTGACTGAAGCCCTTCTTGCGCAGCAGGGCCACCGACAGAGCATCGCCAAGTGCGAGCATTTGGGTCGTCGAAGTGGTCGGCGCTTTGGTGATGCCGCAGGCTTCTGGCGATCTTGGCACCAGGAGGCAGATATTGGCCGCCTCGGCGAGCGTCGATCCTGCGCCAGATGTCATTCCAATGAGCGGGATGTCGAACCGGCCGCAATAGCCAATAATGTCGCCCAGTTCCGGCGTCTCACCGGAGTTTGACAGCGCAATGACGACGTCATCATCCTCGATCATGCCGAGGTCGCCATGGCTCGCTTCGCCGGGATGAACATAGAGTGCAGATGTGCCGGTTGAGGCGAGCGTCGCTGCGATCTTGCGAGCGATGTGACCGGATTTCCCCATGCCCGTGACAATCGTCCGGCCTTTGGCGTCAAAGATGGTCTGGACCGCGTTCGTGATCGCTTCTGCCATGGCGGCGCCATCGCTGGAGAGCGCATCTATCAGGGCGTCGATCCCAGCTTTTTCGGTTTCCAGAACTTCAACCGAAATCAGTCTGGCGTCGGACATTGAAAGCTTCCTTGATTACACGCGGAAGCCGGGTCCTGTTCAGCAATAGCGTTGCCAATTGGGCCGGAACCAGTCCGCAAACTGTTCGAGGCCATCCTTTAATCCGATCTTGGGGGCAAAATCCAGCTCTGCACGTGCACGATCTATGTCGGCCCATGTCTTTTCGAGATCACCCTGTTGCATCGGTTTGTAGACTTTTTCAGCCTCCTGGCCAATGCCAGCCTCGGTATAGCGGATCAGATCCATCAATTGTTCAGGTCGGTCATTGCCGAGATTGTAAACCCGGTGCGGGACCGGCAGATCCAGGCTGCTGGCTGGGCGGTCCAGCGCCGCAAGCGTTCCTGCGACAATGTCATCAACAAACGTGAAGTCCCGGCTCATCTTACCGTGATTGAACACTTGGATCGGTTCGCCTTTCAGAATCTTCTCAGCGAATATCCAATACGCCATGTCCGGGCGGCCCCAGGGGCCATACACGGTGAAGAAACGCAGGCCTGTCAGCGAAAGTCCATGCAAGCGTGCATAGGACTGCGCCATAAGCTCGTCCGATTTCTTAGTCGCGCCATAAAACGAGACCGGGTCATCGGTCTGGTCGGTCTCCGCGAACGGAATCTTGGTGTTGCCGCCATAGATCGAGGACGATGAGGCATAAACCGTGTTCTCGACCTCCAGCGTCCGCGCCAATTCCAGCAAGGCGAAATGCCCGCACAGATTGGCCTGAACATAAGCGGCCGGATTTTCGATCGAATAGCGCACGCCGGCCTGGGCTGCGAGGTGCAGGATCCTGGTCGGCTTACGATCGCCGAGCGCCGCCATCATCGCCTCGAAGGAAGCGACATCAACCTGGTGGAAGGAAAACGACTTATGCGCGGCTAGCTTTTCGAGCCGGTCATGTTTCAGCTTTGGCGTGTAATAGGCGTTGAGATTGTCGAACCCGATCACCTCTTCGCCGCGCTCCAGAAGGGCATGCGCGGCGTGGGCGCCGATAAAGCCAGCAGCTCCGGTGACTAGGATCGTCATCTACTACCTCGTGACAGCGGCGCGCAGTTGGCAACCGCTCTGAAAAACTGTTCTCCCTGTTCCTTTGCACACGCGGTGCCTGAAATTTCATGAACAGAGCGGTTCTAGTTGGAGAGAACCGAAACAGGGTCAAGCAAATTCGCTGCCATTATGACAGCCTGAGGGTCAGAACCTGCTGCGCTCTCTTGGAATTCCGGCCGGTATTCACTAGGAGCAGTGTATTGCACATCGGCGATGGCCGAGGACACTGAAATGAAAACCCTGATCGTCATTCCATCGCGCTATGCGTCCACGCGCTTTCCGCAAAAACCACTGCACCTGATTGCGGGCCAGTCTCTATTGGCGCGCGTTGCTGCGATTGCGGCGCTGTGTGCGGCGCGAGACGAGACAGTCTCTTATGTTGTTGCAACCGATCATGAGACGATTGAAGCGCACGCAAAAGACATTGGCGCGCCCGTGGTGATGACCGATCCGGACTTGCCTTCAGGAACTGATCGTGCGCTCGCTGCCGCAAATGCGGTCGCGCCAGATGCGGATTTCGTCGTCAATCTGCAAGGCGATGCGCCGTTTACGCCGCCCAGCTATATCGCAGCGATCATCGAAGCCGGGCGGGCCACGGCGCTCGACGCGGTGACACCGATCGTGCAGATGTCGTGGGATGATCTGGACGAGGTGCGCGAGCGCAAGAAAGAGACGCCCTTTTCCGGCACCTCCTGTATCGTCAATGGCCAAGACGAAGCGCTGTGGTTTTCAAAGACGATCCTGCCGGCCATCCGCAAAGAATCTCAGCTCCGCGAGACCGATACCCTGTCGCCAGTTTGGCGCCATATCGGGCTCTATGGCTATAAACGCGCCGCATTGGAGCGCTTTGTCAGTCTGCCTGAAGGCCACTATGAGAAGCTTGAAGGCCTCGAACAATTGCGCTTCCTCGAAAACGGCATGCGCATTCAAGCGGTCAAAGTTGCCGCCTCGCAAAGTGCGATGTGGGGCATCGACACTCCGCAAGATGCCGCTCATGCTGAGGCGCTGATCGCGAGACATGGCGAACCGCTCGCCGCAGAGGAGTCATGACCGACATCTATATTGTCCGCCACGGCAATACGTTCGATGCTGGCGACGTCGTCACCCGGGTTGGCGCACGCACAGATTTACCGCTGTCTTCGTCTGGTCTCGCGCAGGCCGAAGCGCTCAGCGCGCATTTCCAGAACCGGCTCGCAGACGGGTTTGACCGGGCCTATTGTAGCCCTTTGCAGCGCACGCGGCAGACCGCGGAGGCCATCCTTGCGACGCGAGCCGATGCGCCAGAGCTTGAAAGCCTCGAATTCCTGCGCGAGGTCGATTACGGGCCGGATGAAAACCAGCCCGAAGACAAGGTGATCGAACGGATCGGCATGGCCGCGCTGCGCGCCTGGGAATCGTCTGCTGTCCCGCCAGCGGGCTGGAACCTGGACCCGGATCATAGTCGCGGCGCCTGGAAGACCCTGATCAAGGATCTCGCTTCAGCGGCGCTCGCCGGTCCGGTTTTGGTGGTGACATCTAACGGGATTGCCCGCTTCGTTCTGGATGCGGTCACCCGGATGGATGCGCCACCAGCGTCAATCAAGTTGAAAACCGGTGCTTACGGGCTCATTCGCGCACGCGGCGATGAGGTTGAACTCGTCAGCTGGAACGTGCGGCCCTAATTCACGATCTCATGGATCGCTTTCA
>SPJK01068390.1_pt1 | contig 11273 bp, 10 predicted proteins | sample 3741771 | NCBI WGS metagenome assembly SPJK01 (sample SAMN10925997, study PRJNA522277) | cold seep metagenome | isolation source: Elba SIP-enriched marine methane seep metagenome, extraction at timepoint T2 | place: Italy: coast of Elba, Mediterranean Sea
AACATGATTCGATTTCTTGTGTTTTCCATGTCTAGTCCTTGTACTCCTGAAAACTGCCTACCAATTCTCTTCAAGCTTTTCCAGCACCGCTTTTCTAAGACCTTTCTCTTTCTCTTGGGTCAAAAGCGTCCCTTCCCTATCGGTAATATAGAAAATATCTTCGGCACGACTGCCGATGGTGGTGATTTTCGCATCATGCAACTGCACGTCTTCCTGTATGAAAACCTGCCCGATTCTTGACAGCAAACCTGCCCTGTCCGTGGTCACAAGCTCCATGATGCTGTGCCGCTCCAGCGGGTCTTCATGAAAGCCCACGCTGCTTCTGATCGGAAAATGCCTCGCCTGCCGTGACTGGCGATGAATGTTTTTCGGTGTACCTATCTTCTTTTTCAAAAGACTGCCGCGCAAGGCTTCGCAGATATGCTTCCTGCGATAATCATCGCTGATCGGCTCCCCGCTCTGCTCTATCACCTGAAAGCTGTTCAATACATACTGGTCGGCGGTGGTGACAATGCGAGCATCGAGAATGGTCAATCCCAACTGATCCAGACTACCGGTACTGATTGAAAAAATCGCCCCCTCGTTTTCAGCATATACGAACACTTCTGCACTGCCTCTTTGAGCCTGTGGGCGCAACAATACCAAAGGCAAGTCCTTTTCGTCCGAGCGGGTGATCGCTTGCGTATGCCAGACAATTTCATCGGTGGTATAGCGCAGGAAATAATCGTCACTGGTATGCAGCCATGCGTTTTCTATCTGCGTTTCTGTCAGTCCGAGTTTCAGCAGCTCGTCACAGGCTTCTTTCTTGTTCTCGCGCAAGCGTTCGCTGACGGTCACGGGGTTTTGCAGATTGCGGTGCAGTGTGCTGAGGCTGACGTTGTAAAGTTCCTGCAACAGCGAGTCTTTCCATGAATTCCACAGTGTCGGATTCGTCGCCCTGATGTCGGCGACGGTCAGCAGATACAGATAATTCAAGTGTTCGATATTGCCGACCTGCGATGCGAACTCATAAATGATGTCGGGGTCGCTGATGTCTTTTCGCTGCGCGGTCATCGACATCAACAGATGATTGCGCACCAGCCACGCAATCAGCCTGCCGTCATGCGAAGACAGACCATGCTGCTTGCAAAATTGCAGCGCAATGTCCTCGCCCAGTTCCGAATGATCGCCGCCCATACCCTTGGCGATGTCATGGAACAGGGCTGCGAGATAAATGACTTCCGGCTTGGGTATCAACTGGAACACGTCATAGCAGAACGGCAGTTCCTCCCTGTGGCTTTCCAGGGCGAAACGCCGCAGGTTGCCGATCACGAACAGCGTATGCACGTCCACCGTGTAGATATGGAACAGGTCATATTGCATCCTGGCGACGATGTTGGCGAAATACGGCAGGTAGGCGGCCAGAACGCCATAGCGGTTCATGCGTCTCAATTGATGGGTGATGCCATGCGGCTGTCTGAGAATCTCGATGAACAGGTGATTGATCCGCTTGTCATGGCGAAAATCATCATCAATCATCTCAAGGCTTTTTCGCACCAGGCGAATCGTGGTCGCCCGCGTCCCCTTGAGATGCGGATTTTTTTGCAATATCAGAAAAATCTCCAGTAACAGATGTGGATTTTTCTGGAAAATGTCACTGGAACGCGCTTCGAGATAACCATTGATTTCGACAAAATGTTCGTTGACATCTTCCGGCTTGCAGTCGCCGCGAGGACAGACGAAACGCTCGCTGAAAAGCTGCAACAGCATTTCATTGAGCCGCTCGAGCCCTACCACGGTCTTGAAGTAGAACTGCATGAACTCTTCGATGTTCTGATTCTGCTTTTCTGCAGTGAAACCGAACTGGGTTGCAAGCTCGCGCTGATAGTCGAACAGCAACCGGTCTTCGTGACGGTCTGTCAGAAGATGCAGTGCATAACGGATGCGCCATAGAATATTCCGCGCCTCCTGCAATTCGATGTATTCGCGTTCCGGCAAAAAATCATACTTGATTAATTCTTTCAAGGTCGCCGACTTGTAATGATGCTTGAACACCCAGGCGATCACCTGCAGGTCGCGCAAACCGCCCGGCCCCTGCTTGGTGTCCGGCTCAAGGTTGAACGCGGTATCGTTGGCCTTGCGATAACGCTGCCTTTGCTCTTCCATTTTAGCGGCAAAAAATTGCTCCGACGACCACAGTTCGCGGCTGTCACGCTGATGCACCAGTTCTTCAAACAATCCTGCATTTCCCTGTATCAGACGCATCTCCAGCAGCGTGGTCATTACCGTCTGATCGTCAATCGCCGCCTGCACACATTCTGCGACCGTACGCACGCTCAAGCCCGGATCAAGGCCAATGTCCCACAAAAAATTGCTGAAACCCGAAAGCTTTTCCTGATAGCTCTCAAGATTCGAATCATCGAGAAGAATCAGGATGTCTATGTCCGAATGCGGAAACAGCTCCCTGCGGCCATAACCGCCGACTGCGAGCAGGCTCAATGCCGATGCCTTGTCTCCCAGAAAATGATTCCAGGCTGCACTCAGGACATTGTCGATAAATTCGGATTTGCCATGCAGCAGCTTCAGAACCGAATGATGCGGGTCGAAACGCGCCTTCAATTCCTCTGCCTGCTCCCTGAGCAATTTTTTGAAAGCGACAATGCTATTGTCTTCGTCAAACAGGGTGATGATTTCGCTGACAGTCTGCATGGCTACATCTCTTCCTGTCTGAGGGTCAGGATTTCATGGCCGGTTTCGGTGACCAGAATCGTGTGTTCCCACTGTGCCGACAGCGACCGGTCCTTGGTGATCGCCGTCCATTTGTCTCCCAGCACCTTTACCTGACGCTTGCCGATGTTCAGCATCGGCTCGATAGTGAAAATCATCCCAGGCTCGAACACCGCGCCATCTCCGGCCTTGCCGTAGTGCATCACATGTGGCTCTTCATGAAAATCCCTGCCGATGCCGTGACCGCAGAACTCGCGCACCACCGAATAACGGTGCGAATGCGCATATTTCTGGATTGCAAAGCCGATGTCACCGAAAGTATTGCCGGGCTTGACCTGCTCTATCGCCAGAAACAGGGCCTCGCGAGTCACGTTCACCAGTTTTTTCGCAAACGGCGTGACTTCTCCAACGCAGAACATCTTGCTGGTGTCACCGTGATAACCGTCCTTGATGACAGTGATGTCGATATTGACGATGTCGCCTTTCTTCAGCTTCTTGTCACTCGGAACCCCGTGACAGACCTGCTGGTTCACCGAAGTGCAGATGGACTTGGGAAAGCCGCGATAATTCAGCGGGGCCGGAATGGTCTCTTGCTCATTCACCATGTAGTCATGGCAGATGTCATTCAACTCGTTGGTGGTCACGCCCGCGACCACATGCGGGACAATCATTTCCAGAACCTCGGCGGCCAGACGGCCAGCGACGCGCATTTTCTCGATTTCTTCGGCGGTTTTTATCAGGATGCTCATTTAGAAGATAGAGGGTTAGACGATAGAAGATAGATGGTTATGAAGATAGATGGTTAGAAGGTAGAAAGGGCTTCCCTTTCTATTCGATTAAGGATAAGACTCATTATTCCCCCCACTTTCTATCCTCTATCTTCTAGCCATCTATCCTCTAGTCTATCAGAGAATTTATTGGTATAAAAAGCAATTTATGGTATAAAGACAAGTTCATTTTTATATCAATACTCACACTTATCGACACGGCTGGTGGGGTGCTTGCTTATTGCGGGTTGCCAGGCGGGGTAGGTGGAGGCGTAACCCGAAATCGTCCTTTAGGGCGATTTATACTTTTAGGAGAAAAAAATGGCAGCAGTGTCAATGCGTCAAATGTTGGAAGCCGGTGTTCATTTCGGACACCAGACCCGTTACTGGAACCCGAAAATGGCCAGCTATCTTTTCGGTGCCCGTAACAAGATTCATATCATCAATCTGGAGCAATCACTCCCGATGTTCAATGATGCGATGAACTATCTGGGCCAGATGGCGGCTAACAAGGGCAATATTTTATTTGTCGGCACCAAGAAAGCCGCCCGCAAAGCCGTTGCAGAACAGGCTGAGCGTTGCGGTATGCCTTATGTGAATCACAGATGGCTGGGCGGTATGCTGACCAACTACAAGACCATCAAAAAATCAATCAACCGCCTGAAAGAGCTGGAAGCGATGAAAGCCGACGGCACTTTGTACCAGCGTTTCAGCAAGAAAGAAGCCTTGGGGATGGAGCGCGAGCTGGAAAAGCTTGAACGCAGCCTCGGCGGTATCAAAGATATGCGCGGAACGCCCGACGCACTGTTCGTGCTGGATGTAGGCTACGAGAAAAACGCGATCGCAGAAGCCAAAAAACTGGGCATTCCAGTCGTCGGCATCGTCGATTCCAACAACTCGCCGGATAAGATCGACTATGTCATCCCTGGCAACGATGATTCGATCCGTGCCATCAAGTTGTATTGCGAAGCGGCTGCGAATGCAGTGTCCGACGCAAAATCAGCGGTCCAGGGTTCTGCGAAAGAAGAGGATTTCGTTGAAGAATCAGAAACCGAAGCCGCTGAATAAGCCCAAACACAGCCAGCCTTGAAACCTGTCAGGGTCTAGCTACAAAAACGCCTCCTGCCCGGAGGCGTTTTTACAGTCAACAAATTCAAGAGGAAATACAGAAAATGAGTATTACTGCCGCAATGGTAAAAGAGCTGCGTGAAAGAACCGGCTCGGGCATGATGGAATGCAAGAAGGCATTGGTCGAAACCAATGGCGACATGGAACAGGCCATTGAAAACATGCGCAAATCAGGTCTTGCAAAAGCGGACAAGAAATCTGGCCGTACCGCCGCAGAAGGCGTGATCGGCGTGAAAGTCAGCAATGATGCCAAAACTGCTGCAATGGTCGATGTCAACTGCGAAACCGATTTCGTGGCCAAGGGCGATGACTTCTCATCTTTTGCCAGCGAGCTGACCGAACTGGTATTGAACAATGACCTCGCTTCCAACGAAGCTTTCATGGAAGCAAAACTGGCATCGGGCGAAAGCGTCGATGAAAAACGCCGCGCATTGATTGCAAAGCTTGGCGAAAACATCAGCATCAGACGTTTCGAGAAATTCACCGCCGAAGGCGGCAATGCCTGCTATCTGCACGGCAGCAAAATCGGCGTGCTGGTCGAGCTTGAAAAGGCCGACGCGGAACTGGGCAAGGACATCGCGATGCACGTTGCGGCCATCAACCCGCAGTGCGTTTCCGAAGAGCAGGTGTCTGCCGACGTAATCCAGAAAGAAAAAGACATCTTTTCAGCCCAGGCACTGGAAAGCGGCAAGCCTGCCAACATCGTCGAGAAAATGATTACAGGCCGCATCAAGAAATTTCTGGCCGAAATCACTTTGGTCGGCCAGCCTTTCGTCAAAGACGACAAGACCACCGTCGGCGCTTTGCTGAAATCCAAAGGCAATTCTGTCGTGCGTTTCAGCCGCTTTGAAGTCGGCGAAGGCATCGAGAAGAAAGAGGAAGACTTTGCAGCCGAAGTGATGGCGCAGGTCAACGCCTAAAAGCTGTGCAAACCCGTCAGGTCTTTTGGCCTGCCGGGTTTTTCGCCTGGGCTGTCAGGCAAAAAGAAAGAAAAATACATCGTAACCCTAGCGGATATTCGATTATGACTAAATTGATTTGCAAAAGAATTTTACTGAAATTGAGCGGTGAAGCCCTGATGAGCGAGACAGGCGGCAGCATTGATGCCGAGATTGTCAAACGCCTTGCAGGCGAAATCAAGGAGCTTTGCGATGCCGGTCTGCAAGTCGGTTTAGTCATAGGCGGAGGCAACATCCTGCGCGGTGCGCAAAAGGCTGCCGAAGGGCTTAACCGTGTCACCAGCGACCAGATGGGAATGCTGGCGACCGTCATCAATGCTCTGGCGATGCAAGATGCACTGGAATTCGTTGGCCAGCCTGCACGGGTGATGAGCGCGTTGAAAATCAATCAGGTCTGCGAGGACTATATCCGCCGCAAGGCCGTCGGCCATCTGGAAAAGGGCCGCGTGGTGATTTTTGCCGCCGGAACCGGCAACCCGTTCTTCACCACCGATTCAGCCGCAAGCCTTCGGGCCATCGAGATTGATGCCGAACTGATGATCAAGGCCACCAAGGTCAAGGGCGTGTATTCTGCTGACCCGCATAAAGACCCTGATGCAAAATTCTATTCTAAGCTGACTTATGACGAGGCCATCGACCAGCGTTTGAACGTGATGGATACTACGGCCCTTGTACTGTGCCATGACCATGACCTGCCGATGCGGGTGATGAACATTTTTGAGCAGGGAGCCTTGATGCGCCTGTTGCAGGGCGAGGACATCGGCTCTTATATTGAACGAGGAACAGAAAAATGATTAATGATATTCAGCAAGATGCCTCTAGCCGCATGGCAAAAACCATTGATGCATTAAAGAACACTTTCAGCAAAATCAGGACCGGCAGGGCGCATCCGAGCCTTCTGGATCAAATCGTGGTGTCCTATTATGGCACGGACACACCGCTGTCACAGGTGGCCAATGTCGCGGTCGAGGATTCGCGCACCCTGACGGTCACGCCGTGGGAAAAATCCATGGTGCAAGCGATTGAAAAGGCCATCATGACATCAGACCTCGGGCTGAACCCTGCGACCACCGGCACGGTGATCCGCATTCCGTTGCCACCTTTGACAGAAGAACGCCGCCGCGACCTGGTGAAACTGGTCAAGCAGGAAGCCGAGAACAGCCGCGTGTCCATCAGAAACATCCGCCGTGATGCCAATTCCGAAATCAAGGAAGCCTTGAAAGAAAAAATGATTTCCGAAGACGAACAACGCGGCGGTGAAGACAAAATCCAGAAACTGACCGACAAATTCGTTCAGGAAGTCGAAAAGCAGCTCGAAATCAAAGAAGCTGACTTGCTGTCAATGTAAATGGCAGACCCTATGAGCGAGGCAGCACAGGGCGATTCAAACACCGATAACGGTAACCCGCGCCATATCGCCATCATCATGGATGGCAATGGCCGCTGGGCACAGAAACGCCTGATGCCCCGGGTCATGGGACACCGTGCCGGCGTGAAAGCGGTCAAAAAAATTGTCGAATTCTGCGGCAAAGAAAAAATCGAAGTGCTGTCGCTGTTCGCATTCAGCAGCGAGAACTGGCGACGGCCTGCCGATGAGGTCAGCCTGTTGATGAAGCTGTTCGTGACCACGCTGAATGCCGAGATAAAGAAGCTGCACAAAAATAACGTCAGACTGCTGTGCATCGGCGACAAGACAGCCTTTTCAGAGGAATTGCAGGACAAAATCAACGAAGGCGAGGCCCTGACCCGGGACAATGACGGCCTGACGCTGGTGATTGCGGCCAATTACGGTGGCCACTGGGACATCGCCCAGGCCGCCAACAAGGTCGCCGAAAAAATCAGGCATGGCGAGCTGTCGAACACCGTCATCACCGAAGAGCTGATTGCCGAGCATCTTTCCACGGCTTCCTTGCCCGAGCCAGACCTTTTCATCCGCACTGGCGGCGAAGAGCGCATCAGCAACTTCTTGCTGTGGCAGCTCGCCTATACCGAATTCTACTTCACCCCCGCCCTGTGGCCGGACTTTTCCCCCGACTCCCTGCAAGAAGCCATCAACAGTTTCCGTCGCAGGCAACGGCGTTTTGGCCGCACCGGCGATCAGGTCAAGAATCAAACCAACCCCTCATAATTACAATAACTCTTGCAACAATGTTATTACAGCGCATTATTACCGCCTCAATCCTGGCGACCCTGATTATACTGGCAGTGCTTTTCCTGCCTACTCTCCCATTTTCTGCACTGATGGCCTTGGTCGTCTTGATCGGAGCCTGGGAATGGACATTCCTTGTCAACATCGAAAAAATGCTGATGCGGATTCTGTTCCTTCTCGCCCTGATTCTGCCGATGCTAGGCGTGACGTTCTGGACGCAGTTCCTTGAAATTGTCGCCCTGACTTTTGAATGGCCCGGAGTCCGTGAATATTCGGCCCTGATCGAGTGGACGGTGATTCCGCCAGTACTGTTCTGGGTGCTGGTGATGATCCTGATCCGTCAGGTTCCGGGGATTTTCCTGAAACTGGAACTGAAAACCGCCTATCGCGTGCTGACCGGCTGGTTCGTGCTGCTGGCGGCCTGGATGTTCATCACCCGTCTGCATCTTCTGTATGGAGCCGAAATGGTGCTGTATTTCATGCTCCTGATCTGGGCTGCGGACATTGCGGCCTATTTCACCGGCAAGAAATTCGGCAAGGAAAAGCTGTCGCCCGACATCAGCCCCGGCAAGACCGTCGAGGGCATGTATGGCGCACTCGGCAGCGCGGTGGTCTGCGGCATCATCCTCAGCCTGATCTATCAGTTCGCAATCATGAGTGCGGTGGACTTCATCCTGCTGTCAGTGCTGACCGTGCTGATTTCAATCTACGGCGACCTGTTCTTCAGCCTTGTCAAACGCCAGAAAGGCGTTAAGGACAGCGGCGTGATTTTTCCGGGACACGGCGGAGTCCTCGACCGGGTCGATAGCGTGATTGCCGCCTCGCCGTTTTTCTATGCAGGCATTTCCCTTATCAGTCTGGGCGTGTTTCAATGAAGAAAGGACTTTGCATACTCGGAGCGACCGGCTCGATCGGTGTCAGCACACTGGATGTCGCGGCAAGACACCCCGACAAATACGAAGTGGTCGCGCTGACCGCGAACACCAATATCGAAACCCTGTATCAGCAATGCGTCGAACACAAACCCGAATATGCAGTGGTCGTCGATGAGCAGAAGGCGAAACAGTTTGAAAAGCAAATCGCAGCTTCCGAGCTTTCGGGACTGAAAGTGCTGCAAGGTTCAAAAGCACTGGAAACGGTCGCCACTCTGGACAATGTCGGTTCGGTGATGGCAGCGATTGTCGGCGCGGCGGGTCTTTTACCGTCACTGGCCGCCGCGAAAGCCGGAAAAGACGTGTTGCTGGCGAACAAGGAAGCGCTGGTGATGTCCGGCGACATTTTTATGCAGGCGGTCAAAGAATCCGGCGCGAACCTGTTGCCAATCGACAGCGAACATAATGCGATTTTCCAGTGTATGCCTGCTGGCTATCATGCCGGTGCGACTGCAAAACAGGCGCGACGCATCCTGCTGACCGCCTCGGGTGGCCCTTTCAGGGAAACGCCGGTTGCAGAGCTTGAAAGTGTCACACCGGAACAGGCGGTCGCCCATCCCAAATGGGACATGGGCCGCAAGATTTCGGTGGATTCTGCGACCATGATGAACAAGGGACTGGAGCTGATCGAAGCCTGCCTGCTGTTCAACATGGAACCCGAACAGATACAGGTCGTGATCCACAGGCAGAGTATCATCCACTCGATGGTGGATTATGTTGACGGCTCGGTGCTGGCGCAGATGGGCAACCCCGACATGCGCACCCCGATTGCCCATGCAATGGCCTATCCTGAACGATTCGACTCCGGCGTTGTCCCATTGGACATATTCGAAGTCGCGCACATGGATTTTGAGAAACCCGATTTGCAGCGATTCCCGTGTCTGCGTCTGGCCCAGGAAGCCATCAGCGCTGGCGGCATCATGCCGACCGTGTTGAACGCCGCCAATGAAATCGCCGTCGATGCCTTCCTGAATGAAAAGGTCAGGTTCACCGACATTGCCGTCATCATCGAAAAAACCATGCAACAGTTTTCCGCAGACAGTGCCGATACCCTTGAAATCGTGCTGGCTGCCGACCAAAATGCCCGCGACACCGCCCAAAACATCATCACAGAATTGAGCTGATAATGGAGTTTTTGCACACCGTCTTTCATTTCATCGTCGCCATCAGCATATTGGTGGCTTTCCACGAGTTCGGCCATTTTTGGGTCGCACGGCGATGCGGTGTCAAGGTGGAACGCTTTTCCATAGGCTTTGGCAAAATCATCTGGTCTTACCAAAAAGATGCCGAATCCACCGAATACGCGCTGTCATCGGTGCCATTGGGCGGCTATGTGAAAATGGTTGACGAGCGCGAAGGCGAAGTCGAGGAAAAAGACCTGCCCTTTGCATTCAACCGCAAACCTTTGCCTGCACGGGTCGCAATTGTCGCCGCCGGGCCGATTTTCAATCTGGTGCTTGCCGTTCTCCTTTACTGGGGGGCTGCGATGCTCGGCGAGACCGGAATGCGCCCGATTGTCGCTGAAGTCGAACAGGGTACGCTGGCTCATGATGCTGGATTTGTCGAGGGCGAAGAAATCATTTCGGTCAAAGAAAAACTGACCCCGACCTGGATGGACACAATGAGCCTTCTGTTTTCGCTGGCGGTGAACAGTGAACAGGGCATAGCGGTCGAAACCCGCAATGAAGACGGAATGCCGCAGCATCACGTGCTGAACATTCCAGAAGAGGATGCTCAAAAGCCCGAAGAACTCTATGAACGGCTGGGCCTTAAACCCTGGCTGCCAGCATTCAAGCCGGTATTTGGCAGAATCATCGAAGGCGGAGCCGCTGCAAGCTCAGGCTTGCAGGAAAGCGACCTTGTCATCAGCGCCGACGGCATCAGGATTGAAGACTGGATACAATGGGTGGATTATATCGAAAAACGCCCCGAAACGCCGATACAACTGATTGTTTCCCGAAATGACGTGCACATGCCTGTCACTATAACACCGGCTGCGGTCGAGACCGACGAAGGCACGGTCGGCAAAATCGGCGCGGCAGTGGATGTGCCCGATGAAGTCATGAAAGCCTTGACCGTGCATCATTCCCTGCCCGTTGGCGAAGCTTTCGTGGACGGACTGGAAAAGACCTGGTATTACGCTTTTGCGACCTTGAAGATGATGGGCAAGATGTTCATTGGCAAGGCTTCGGTCGAGAATCTGAGCGGGCCTATCAGCATTGCCCAGTTTGCAGGTCAATCGGCCGACATGGGCTATGTGCATTTTCTGAAATTCATGGCGCTGGTCAGCGTCAGCCTTGGTGTACTAAACCTTTTGCCAGTACCGATGCTTGATGGCGGCCACCTGATGTTCTATGCCGTCGAAGCGGTCAAGGGCAGCCCAGTTTCCGACAGGGTTCAGATTGTGTTCCAGCAAATCGGCATTCTGCTATTGATGTCGCTGATGCTATTTGCCGTTTACCTTGATATAGGCAGGCTGTTCCAGTAATTTCTCGTTCCCACGCTTCGCGCCACTGCCATTAAGTTAAGCATTTTTTCGGAGTGAAATAGCTCTAGCTATTTCCGAAACACGCCAATAGCTAAAGCTATTGGACTCCGACTTATTTACTGTTTTCCATTAACTTAATGGCAG
>SPJK01086568.1_pt1 | contig 11271 bp, 10 predicted proteins | sample 3741771 | NCBI WGS metagenome assembly SPJK01 (sample SAMN10925997, study PRJNA522277) | cold seep metagenome | isolation source: Elba SIP-enriched marine methane seep metagenome, extraction at timepoint T2 | place: Italy: coast of Elba, Mediterranean Sea
CGGATATATAGGTGAAGAGCCCGTCATCGGTTGCGATCTTGTAGTAAAAGGGCGGCAGCATCAGCACACCACCTGCACCCGCTTCAACCGCGTGTTTGGCCAAGGCGACGCTGTCGGCGATTGAGCAGGCCCCGGTACCCGGCATCAGCACCGAAGCATCGATGCCACTGTTGATCAGCCGATCCGTTGCGTCCATCCGCTCCGTAGGCGAGAAAGAATTCGCCTCGCTGGTCGTGCCGAAAATCGCTAGACCATCAACTTCACCATCCATCAGCCAATGACAGAACTTCGCAACACGCGCGTGATCAATGCTTAGATCGCCAGTAATCGGCGTGAGGGCGGGCGCAAACAATCCGGTGAAAGCGGTTTCGGCCATGTCGGCGTCTCCTGCATGTTTGGGGTGGTTAACTCCAAGCCTGTATATGACTGTCATGGTTCGGCGGCAATGATTTTCCAACCATCGAAGCCAATTGACTAGATTTCAGCGCATGATAGCGTCCATTGTCATAGGCGGGGCGGAACCATACTTCGGTGTCCCCCATGGGATGGAGGCTTATTCATGACCTCATTACCGATCTTGTCGCTTAATGTGCGCCCATTGGGAAGACGCGCAACGGGTTGCGACCTAGTCTCCTAGCGTTCGGTCCGGTGCGCCCGCGCCGGTATGACGATCCTTCCTGACCGAAGGGCCCATCCTGTTGCCTTTACTTCGGATATCGAGAGTGTCCCAAAGATGATCGAACCGCTTCCCCATTTGGCCGCGATGTCGGCCTATCAACTTCCGCCGCAAGACTATGCCCCAGGTAAAACCCCGATCCTGATCGGTCAGAATGAAAGCGCCTTTCCGCCTAGCCCGAAGGCACTGGATGCCGCGCAGGCAGCAATGGCGGGGCTGCGCCGATACCCCGGGTCGGATTTTGCGGAACTCCGTGCCGCGATTGCAGAAGCCCACAACTTGGAATTCGAGCGACTATTCTGTGGTAATGGCTCAATGGAGCTGATCGCCGCCCTGACTCGCTGTTACTGCGGTCCCGGCGATGCCGTCCTGTCGAGCCAGTATGGTTATGGCTATTTCAAGACTGCCGCGCAGACGGTTGGGGCCGACTATATCAGCGCGCCGGAGGAAGGGTTTCGGGTTTCCGTCGATGCGCTGATCGCGGCGGCAACGGATCAGACAAAAGTCTGCTTTGTCGCCAATCCCGGTAATCCTACAGGCACCGTGATCGGACGCGATGAACTTGAGCGGCTGAGAAACGGGTTACCCTCTGATATTCTGCTGGTCATCGACGAAGCCTATGGAGAGTTCGCTGACGGCACGCAACAGCGCTGTTTCGATATGTGTGACCAGGGGAATGTCATCGTCCTCAGAACACTATCAAAAGCCTATGGATTGGCGGGCATTCGCGTGGGGTGGGGATATTTCCCACCGCCAGTTCTTGCGACCTTGCGAAAGCTGATGCCCCCGGGTTTGACCAGTGCGATGTCGCTGGCAGCCGCAACCGCAGCGATGCGGGACCAGGCCTATATGCGCGGTGTTGTGACGGAGACGGCTCGGCTGCGTGATGGTTTTGCAGCGCGGTTGCGGCAACTCGGTTACCCAGTCCCGGAAAGTGCCACCAATTTCGTGCTCTGCCCGTTTAGTGATGCGGAGAAGGCGGCGAAGGCGGATGCGGCGCTGCGGGCGGAAGGCATCGTCGGCCGCAATATGGGAAGCTTCGGGCTTCCCCATTGCCTGCGATTCACGATCGCCAGTGAGGCGGAGATGGCCTTTGTTGGCGATATGCTTGAGGCCTGGACCAAGGAGAACGGCGGATGAGCGACGGAGCAAGAGGAACCAGTCGGGGGCGGGCTAGGATTGGCGTCTTTGTGCCCTATACCAATACCAATCTGGAACCGGATATGGCCTTGCTGTGCCCGGATGGCGTCTCGGCGCATTTCGTGCGTATGGGCGGGTATGATGAGGACGCGGTGCCCGATGGCGATCAGATGCGGGATCTGGGGGCGGCGGATTTGGATGAGCCGCTGTCGCTTCTGGCCGGTGCGCGGCCCGATGTCGTGCTGTATGGCTGTACGTCCGCAACCTTATCGCATGGACCGTCATTCGATGCGCAATTGTCTTCGGATATTCACCAGCGCATGGGGGTCCCGACTGTGACGGCGGCGGGTGCGCTTGTCGAAGCGTTTCGTGTGGTGGGCGCTAAGAAGATCGCCTTTGCCTCGCCCTATGTGCCGACGCTGAATGACGACGCGATCCGATTTTTGTCGGACCGGGGGATAGAGACGGTTTCCCGTGCCGATTGGCCGGAGCCCCTTGGCAATATCGGGCAGGGTGCGCTGACCCCGGATGATGCCTTTGATCTGGCATGTCAGGCAGACAGCGCGGGTGCGGATGTCGTGGTGCTATCCTGTACGGATTTGCGTGCTGTAGAGGCGGTTGCGCGGATTGAAGCTCATTTAGGGAAGCCGGTCATCACATCCAATCTTGCCATGATGGCTCAGGCCCTGACGCTGATTGACATCAATCCCTGTGAGATTGGCATTGGCCAATTGCCGTCGTATTTCAAGGCAGCATCTGCTTGATCGACAAGCGCTGCCATAAAATAGGCGCGGATTACTTGCGGGAGAAGCTCATCTTCTGGTCCACGAGAACACCGGAGTCCCCGGTCCAGGCATAGGCGAGGAGGCAAGGCTCTCGATCCGCGGTGGTGATGCGATGATGGTGTCCCGGCGGATTGATTATCAGAGAGCCCGGCGCCGATACACCCGTGTCATTCTCAGATACGTTGCCGGAAATATTGATGTAGCTCTCGGTAATGCCTTTATGGGCATGGGCGGGATAGGTTGTGCTGGGCGCGAACAGCACCAGGCCGAGTTTGATCCTGTCAGAAACCACGGAGCCTTCCGGCCCCAGGATTTCGGTAAAACCATATTTCAGCTTCAGCCCGCGCGGTACTCTCTCATAACCATACCGCCAACGAAGATGTGGGCGAACCGAGCGGATCGAATGCGCTATTTTCTGTGTCCGAAAGGCTGTGGCCCCGGAAAGCGCCCGTTCCAGATGGACGCAAACCGGTAGTTCTCCCCCTGTATCTTGGGAAATAGGAGGGTCATCTTCGAAGACTTTGCCCAGAACACGGCGGACTTCCACCATATGGGCACGGATCTTCGCGCTGCCGCCCGCTGAACCGGATTGGTACAGGTCGTGATAGTCACGGATGAGATACTGCCAAGCTGGCTCTTTCGAAAGCGGCATAGCGACACACACAAAAAACGTTGTTGCGAAAAGGTTGTTGCAAAAACGCCGTTGCGACAAGGCTGCTGCAAAGACGTGACTGCGAAACCGCTACTACAGAATGACCGCTCTAGCGTGCAGGGCTCATCCCTGCCGGGCAATCATCATTTTCTTGATCTCCGCAATTGCCTTGGCCGGGTTCAGGCCTTTCGGGCAGGTCTTGGAGCAATTCATGATGGTGTGGCAGCGGTACAGCCGGAAGGGGTCTTCCAGGTTGTCCAGACGCTCACCAGTTTCTTCATCCCGGCTGTCGATCAGCCAACGATAGGCCTGCAACAAGATTGCCGGGCCGAGATACCGGTCGGAATTCCACCAGTAGCTTGGGCAGGATGTCGCGCAGGAGAAGCAGAGGATGCATTCGTAAAGACCATCCAGCTTCTTCCGGTCCTCGGGCGATTGTTTACGCTCCTTATCCGGTGGCGGCGGGCTTTTGGTCTTCAGCCAGGGCTCAATCGACGCCAGCTGCGCATAGGCGTTGTTCAGATCCGGGATCAGATCCTTCACGACCTTCATATGCGGCAGCGGGTAGATATTCACTTCGTCCTTCACCTCGTCAATGAACTTGGTGCAGGCCAGTGTGTTGGTGCCGTCGATATTCATCGCGCAGGAGCCGCAAATCCCTTCACGGCAGGAGCGGCGGAAGGTCAGCGTCTGATCAATCTCGTTCTTGATCTTGATCAGCGCGTCCAAGACCATCGGGCCGCAGTCGTCCAGATCAATCTCATAGGTATCGACCGTTGGTGTCTTGGTGTCATCCGGCGACCAGCGATAGATATTGAATTTCCGCACGCGGCTGGCGCCTTGGGCGGCGGCCCAAGTTTTGCCTTTGCCGATCTTGGAATTGGCGGGAAGGGAGAATTCAGCCATCGTTTTAAACCTCTTGTCTTAGTACACGCGCGCCTTGGGCGGCACGGCTTCGACATCATTGGTCATCGGTTGCATCGTGACGGGGCGATAGTCGAGTTTGACCTCACCCTTCTCGTTGCACCAGGCGAGAGTATGTTTCATCCATTCTTTGTCGTCCCGGTCGGGATAGTCTTCCCGCGCCTGGGCGCCGCGCGATTCTTTCCTGTTCTCTGCACCGACGATGGTCACCATCGCCTGAGAGATCAGGTTTTCGAACTCGAGCGTTTCAACCAGATCGGAGTTCCAGACCATCGAGGTATCGGATACCTTGATATCGTCCTTGGCGCTCCAGACCTCTTTCATCTTCTCGATGCCTTCCTGCAGGACCTCTCCGGTCCGGAAGACCGCGCAGTTGGACTGCATCGCGTTCTGCATGGATGCGCGAAGTTCCGCTGTTGGTGTGCCGCCCTTCGCATAGCGCAGCGCATCAAGGCGATCCAAGGCAAATTGACCGGCATCCTTCGGCAGGGCGGGTTGGTTCCCGCCAGGATCGACTGTTTCGCCGCAGCGTAGGGCAACCGCGCGTCCGAAGACGACCAGATCAAGCAGAGAGTTCGATCCCAATCGGTTCGCCCCATGGACGGACACACAGGCCGCTTCACCCGCTGCCATCAAGCCGGGGACCAAGACGTTCGGATCATCGCCGACCTTGGTTACGACCTCGCCGTGATAATTGGTCTGAACCCCACCCATATTATAGTGGCAGGTTGGGATGACCGGGATGGGTTCCTTGTTCACATCGACACCGGCGAAAATCTTCGCGGTTTCCGAAATGCCGGGCAGGCGTTCGGCCAGTACTTCCGGCGCCAAGTGATCCAGATGCAGATAGATGTGATCGGAATTCTTGCCGACACCGCGGCCTTCGCGAATTTCCATCGTCATGGATCGGCTGACGACATCGCGGCTTGCCAGATCCTTGGCCGAAGGCGCGTAGCGTTCCATAAAACGCTCCCCTTCGGAATTCGTTAGGTACCCGCCTTCACCGCGCGATCCTTCCGTGATCAGGCAGCCAGCACCATAGATGCCGGTCGGGTGGAATTGAACAAACTCGCAATCCTGCATCGGCAGCCCGGCGCGAAGGGCCATGGCACCGCCATCGCCCGTGCAGGTGTGAGCGGATGTGGCGGAGAAATAGACTCGGCCATAGCCGCCGGTCGCAAGAACGACTTTTTTGGCGCGGAAGCGATGCAGCGTGCCGTCATCCAGATTCCAGGCGACCACGCCGCGGCAGGCGCCTTCATCGTCCATGATCAGGTCGATCGCGAAATACTCGATGAAGAACTCAGCCTCATGCTTCAGTGATTGCTGATAAAGCGTGTGGAGCATCGCATGGCCGGTCCGGTCGGCGGCAGCGCAGGTGCGCTGGGCCGGTGGGCCTTCGCCATATTCCGTGGTCATACCGCCGAAGGGGCGCTGATAGATCTTGCCATCCTCGGTCCGGCTGAAGGGAACGCCGTAATGTTCCAACTCGACGATCGCCGGCGCGGCTTCACGCACCATATATTCAATCGAATCTTGGTCGCCGAGCCAGTCGGAGCCTTTGACCGTGTCATACATATGCCAGCGCCAGTCATCCGGGCCCATATTGCCCAGCGCGGCTGAAACGCCACCCTGTGCCGCGACCGTGTGACTTCGCGTCGGGAAGACCTTGGTGATGCAGGCCGTTTTGAGGCCTTGCTCCGCCAAACCGAAGGTGGCCCGCAAGCCCGCCCCACCGGCCCCTACGACCACAACGTCATAGGTATGGTCCTGAAATTCATATTCCTTGGTCATATGCCCGCTCCCATCCGGTTCAACCGGCGTTTCGAAGCCAAAAATTCCGACGCCTTACAGCGCCACTTTCAGGATCGAGAAGATCGCTGCCACGACGAGCGCCACACAGGCAAGCTTCACCGCCATCAGGACGACAATCTTCATTCCTTCTGCATGCACATAGTCTTCGATCACCACCTGAACACCCAGTTGGACGTGGTGGAACGTCGCGATAACCAACAGGATGGTCAGGATCGCATTGCGCGGATCGCCCAGCCACGCCATCGCTGTCGCATGATCTGCGCCGGCCAGTGAGGTCATTGCATAGACGAACCATAAGGTCAGCGGCACCAGGGCTACGGCGGTGACCCGCTGCGCCCACCAATGATGGGTACCTTCTTTGGCGGATCCCAGACCACGAACGCGGCCAATCGGTGTTTTGAAGCTCATTGTCCTGTCCCCCTTAACCAAGCGCCGCGTAGCCGCAGACCCAAGCCAAGACCGTGAGCACGACCGAGGAGGCCAAAACGGTGTGGCCGGTCAAACGCCCGGTTTCCAACTCAAATCCCATACCGGCGTCCCAGAAGAGGTGCCGAATGCCATTGGCGAGGTGGTAAAAAAGAGCCCATGTCCAGCCGAACAACATCAGCCGGCCGATAATGGAGCCCAAAAAGCTTTGCACAAGGTCGAAAGCACCTGGTCCGATGGCCATGGCGACCAACCACCAGACCAGAACGGTTGTGCCTACAGCCAACCCCACTCCAGTCATCCGGTGAAGGATGGAGTAGAGCATCGTCCACTCCCATCGATAGACCTGTAGATGCGGTGAAAGCGGGCGGTCTTGAGCCTTACTGTCGCTCATCGTTGAAGCTCCCCATTCTGCTTCCGGTCTCCGCTACGGACTAACGCGCAGCGGTGTTAATTCAAATATCGGCGGCACGTGCCTCCAGACATTGGGATGTTAAGTTCGCTGAGCTGACCGGTAGTTCGCCAGTCCGCTCAATTCCCGAATGTCGGCGCTCTTCCCCCAAGTCATCCAGCGGCACGATCCCCCAGCCGCGAAGACCTCGCCAGTGCGAGCCCTGCCTGGAAGAGTAAGGCCTTCGCGTAGGAAGTCAAAAAATTTTTGCGGTGCAAACGAAATTGTCATGCACTGGCAACCGCCTTCAACAAATTGATTCGTCAGTATTAATAATAACGCAGCACAATATTTGTGGATAATGCTGTGGATAAGTTGTTATTCAATTGTTACTTAGTATTCGTGTTTTACACAAGAAATTGTCATGTGGGAATACTTTTTATTCGACAAACATTACAAAACAGAGTCACACTTCTTCTTACGCGGACACCCTAATCTGGGGTTCTGACCGCCGCATGAGCCGGACCGAGGTCTGGATGAGTGGGGTGGGATAGGAAAGTCCGCCGGCCGTTTCGGTTCCCTGCAAGGGGGGCTGGGTGTCACGGGGCCGGAAAGCAGTCTTCGGGCGGGTTTTCGGTGATCGGGCGGGGTCGGATGGGCGTATTGGATTGGGTCCTGGCCGCGCCGCAGGTGGCGGAATGGTGGTTCATGTTCCTTCGGGGGCGGGGACGCCGGATGCCGAGGAAGCGCGCCCTTCGGGGATGTGTTTTCGGAAAAGCCGGTGGGCGTGGTGCTTCACTCTTCGGGGTGGGGGCGTTGTTCGGCAGCTCTTCGGGGCGGTTGGGCGATGCGGGGGTGCGGGGCGTCGTATCCTGCAAGTGGGCTTTCGGGCCCAGGCCTTCGGGTCTTTGCAGGGGCGGGGCGAGCCAGACGGTTTTCAGGTGCTTTGCCAGGGTGACCGGAATACTGAGTGGCTTGTTTGAGGGCGATGGGATTGGCGGGCTTCGGCCTTGCGGAGCCCGGGACCCGCGCTCCGGACTGACGCGGGGCGGCTCTCGTGGTGGCGGCTTTCGGGCCGGTTGCCGGGGACGCGGCGGGAATGGTGGCGGCAGCCCTTCGGGGCAGCGGTGATCGGACCGGCGGTGACCTTAAGGGAGTGTCAGTTCTCGCGGCGGTCGCGCCGGACCATGGCGTCCGGCAGGCTTGGATCATGTCCCTCCTTCGGAGGTGTGCTGGTTCGGGCTGCAGGTCACGCGTCGCGGAATCGAGAGGGTTCCTGAAGGCTCCGGGAGTGATCCCTTGTGGATCGCGCGGCAGCGAGCGGACGGTAGGACGTGGTCTCGGCCACCCCGCCCCCGCAACGCGCCCCCGGGGCCTTCGATTTTGTTGGTGCTGGCAGTTTTCCTGTTTCTTCACTCAGAATCGGCACCGCCATCATTTAATGGCCCAATATATATTGAGGAGCGGCGTGAGCCGGGTCTCGAAGGATGGAAGATTACCTCAGCCCGGCTGCACCCTTGCTTAAAGCGGATAGTCGCGTTCAGGCACGACGTCGCAGTCTTCCAAGAATTTCCGGATTTGCTGTACTTCCTGTTTCGGCAGGTCATGCTTGGCGTGATGGAAGAGAACGGTGTGGCCGTTGAGCGTGACCGCGAACCGGCTGTTGTGGCGTTCTTCCATCTCAGCGCCCAATTCCTTGAAGACACTTTCGACTTCGCGCAGGGCGATATTGCCGCTTACAGGATGGGCGAAGACGGCATGCAGCGTTTTGCGGTGCTTGTGGTTCATGAGCTCTCTCCTTGGCCAATTAATTCATTATCCAAGGATAAGCGGACAGTCCTACCGGGCGTTGATCCGAATCAAGTTCGAAGCGCAATCACACAAAAAAAACCGCCCGAGAGATTGTCCCTCGGGCGGTATGTATTTCAGTGATCTCGGCGAGATCGATTTGTTGGAGATTATTCCCCGCGCATGATGCCGATGATCGAGAGAATGTGGATGAACATCACAATGAAGCTGCCATAAAGCTGCAACGCGCCAAAGATTGCCATCCGGCTGATCGCATCCGCACCGTAATGGGCGGCATACATATTCTTGATGATCTGCGTTTCATAAGCGGTCATGCCCGCAAACAGCAGAACCATGCCGCAGGAAACGAGCAGGGAGAAGCCGCCAGATTGGACGAAGAATATGTTCACCAGCGCTGCAATGAACAGACCGATGATCGCCATCGTCAGGAATCGGCCCATCGGACCAAGGTCCTTTTTGGTCGTGTAGCCAAAGATGCTGGCACCGGCGAACATGCCGGCTGTGATGAAGAACGCCCGCGCAATGTCATAGACGCCGCCCTCGATTTGCAGGAAGGCAAAAATCATGGGGGAAATCATTACACCCCATAATGCGCAATAAATCCAATAGAAGGCCTGGGCCGCAACGGTGCTGCGCATTGTCATGATCTTTGGAGACATCCAGCCCATTCCGATTAGGCCAAACAACAGCACCCATTTAATTGGGCCGACCGCGAGATTGTACATCAGCTGCGGTTGCGTTGCCATGAACAGCGTTACGAGCCCGGTAAAGGCGACGCCGAGTGTCATGTAGTTGTAGACTCGTAGCATATAGGACCGCAGGCCGGCATCGAAGGCCTCCTGCGCGTCGGCGCGCGAGACGGTTGCGCTGTGGTTCGGATTGAGTGCCATGATTGTTTAAGCCCCTATTTCGTGATCGTCGGTTATGGTCATTTTCATCTGTTATGGACCCGGAACCCCATAGTTTGGTTGCCGGACAAGCTCAACGCTCAACAAACGCCCCACCAGCGTTCTTCTTAACGCTAATATTGTCATGTTTCGGTCAGTATTCAACCATTTCAGGACGCCTTAATCGAGATATCATCGTTAAAATGCGCCCTAATCATTCCGAAGCAACGGTGCGGCTTTCCGCCCCAGCGCCGACCATGTCCCGATAAAGCCGAGCCCCATGGTCGCGGTGAGGGCAAGGGCAACTGTCCAGGCGACGGCTGAGGCTGAGAAAATCCACTCCGCCCCCATGATTGTGGTGATCACGAAATAGGCGCCGGCGCCACCGATCAGACAGGCGATGCCGGACGTGACCATACCCATCAGACCATATTCCATCAGGAAGGCGGCCAGGATATCGCGCCGCGTCGCGCCCAGGACCTTGAGGACGACGGAATCATAAACCCGCCGGGCATGGCCTGCGGCAATTGCACCGGCCAGGACCAGGACGCCGGCCAGGATGGCGACTGAGGCGATGATCCGCACCGCGACCGCCAGATTGGCCAGCAATTCGTTGACCCCTTCCAAGACTTCCTTAACCCGGACGGCGGAAACATTGGGATAGGCTTCACCCACGGCGCGTTCCAGGGCGACTTCTCTATCCGCAGGCAGATAGGCGGTTGCGATATAACTTTGCGGGGCTTTGTCCACCAAACCTGGGGAGAAGATCATGACGAAGTTGATGCCGAAGGATGTCCAATCAATCTCCCGCAAATTCGCGATCTCCGCCTCGAATTCCCGGCCCAACAAATTGACCGTCAGGATATCGCCAATGTCCAGGCCCAGCGCTTTCGCTGCCGATGCATCAAAGCTCACCAGAGGTTTTCCGCTATAGTCGGCAGGCCACCAGTCTCCGGCAACGATCTCCGATCCTTCCGCAGGTGGCTCGCGGGACCAGGTAACCCCGCGATCACCGCGCAGGACCCAGGCAGCATCCGGCGGCGCGTCGATCTCTTCAACCGGTATGCCGCTCAACTTGGCGATCCGGCCGCGCAGCATCGGGACATCATCGGATCGCTCCAGTCCGTCGAAGCCTGCAAGCAAGGTCCTGAAACCGTCGATCTGGTGCGGCTGGATATCGATGAAAAAGTAACCGGGGGCCTCATCGCGCAGGGTATCGTTGACCTGGTTGCGAAGATTGGCTTCGATCAGCGCGACCGCAACCAGGACCGTCAAGCCGAGGCCCAGGGATACCACGACTGAGCCCGTCGGTGCGCCGGGTCGGTGAAGATTGGCAACCGCAAGGGCGGCGCGGACCCCGCGTGGTCGGGGAAGACGGGCGGCGAGGACCATCACGCCCCAGGCCACCACTCGGAATGAGACCAAGGCCGCCAGCGCGCCGCCAACGAAATAGATTGCGATCCAGCGGTCCGTTGCCCCAGCGACGGCCAGTGCCGTCAATGCGGCTGAAACCGCGACCAGTGTCAGAATTGTACGCCAGCCCGGCCTGACCGTGACAGGGTCAAGGAGGTCCCGGAACAGGCTGGCCGCCGGGATGGAGCGCGCCCGCGCTAAAGGCCATATGGAAAAGGCCAGGGTAACAAGTACGCCGAAGGCTGCCGCTCTGGTTAGCGGTTCCCAATAGAACCCGACGCGTGCCTCCACCGGTAGTCTTTCGGACAGAAACGGTGCCGCAGCCATGGGGATAAGCCCGCCGACCGCCACGC
>SPJK01015650.1_pt1 | contig 11269 bp, 9 predicted proteins | sample 3741771 | NCBI WGS metagenome assembly SPJK01 (sample SAMN10925997, study PRJNA522277) | cold seep metagenome | isolation source: Elba SIP-enriched marine methane seep metagenome, extraction at timepoint T2 | place: Italy: coast of Elba, Mediterranean Sea
AAGTGGCAGCAGGACGGTTACAGCAAAAATCCATTTCTTACGGGGTCAGCACGATGAGCGAAACAATGCCTAAACTGGTTGTCCAACAGGTTAAGCCCGATCACATCTCGGTGGTTGCGCCGCACATTCATGAGCTGGTTGAGAAGGCCTGTGCATTTTCAAATGGGCGCTTTGATCCGCCTAGCGTGTTCGAGAACTGCGCGGGGCTGAACCAAACGCACAAGTGGCAGCTCTGGGTTGTGTTTGATCCGGAAGGCGCGACAGAAAACAATTTCAAGGATCGTGTAAAGGCTGTCACGGTGACCAGCTTGAACGTCTACCCCACGGGGCAGAAAGTGGCCGAGACCATCCTGATTGGCGGCAAGGGACCGTCTGAGGAATGGCTACATTATTTCGACACACTGAAGGATTGGGCAAAGGCTAACGGAGCCAGCCGCATTCAGTTTATCGGGCGTCGCGGATGGCAGCGCTCGATGAAATCACTTGGAATCAACTGGAAGCCTGTAGCAACCATGTTTGAATGCGATCTGGAGGAAGAAAATGGGACAGTCTAGCGGCACTGAGACCGTTACCCAGAATAGCGAACCCTGGAGTCAGGCACAGCCTTACTTGCAGGACATTTTTCGCAATAGCCAGCAGCTCTACCGCCAAGGCGCTGAGTATTATCCCGGCTCTACGGTGGTTCCATTCTCGAACCAGACACAGCAGGGAATGCAGGGGCTGGAAAATCAGTACAGCCAAGACCCGATAGGCTTGCAGACTGCTCAGAACACTTTGACGGGCGTTGCCAACTCGAACCAGAACAACCCGTTCATTCAGAACGTGCAGAATGCTGGCGCAGTGCAGAACGATGCGGGCTCGAATGTCTTGCAGGACTTCGCCAATAACGGGCAGCAAAACCCGTTCCTTGACGCGCAGTTCAACCGGGCCGCATCGCAGGTGCGAGACAATACGTCAGCCATGTTCAGCAAGGCGGGGCGGTATGGCTCTGTTGCGCACCAGGACCAGCTTTCTGACAGCTTGGGTGATATGGCGAATAACTTCTATGGGCAGGCTTATGAGACTGATGCAAATCGGCGCTTTGGCGCGGCGGAGGCGCTTGGCGCGCGTCAAGCGGGCGACATCAACAGAAACCTCGGGGCGCAAAGCACGGCGGCAGGACTCAACCAAGGGGCCAACAGCCAGGCCATGCAAGCCGCGGGAATGATGCCGGCGCTGAATGACTATGCAGGTGCGAACAATCGCGGCCTGATAGAACTCGGCGCAATGCGCGAGGGAATGGCCGGACAGCAGCTTCAAGACAGCATGAACCGCTGGAACTTCGGACAAAATGCCGGATGGGATCTGTTGAACCGCTACAATTCGACCGTGCAGCCTCTGGCTGGCCTTGGCGGCTCATCTACCGGAACGCAGCCTAGCAGCGGCCCTAGCACGCTCCAGACGGTTGCAGGGCTTGGCATGACCGCAGCGGGCATCTTCTCAGATCGTCGCCTGAAACTGGACATCAAGCCAAAAGGCGAGAAGCTCGGTCACAAGTGGTATGAGTTCCGCTACAACACGGACGCTCCGGAGATTATCCGCGAGGGCGTCATGGCGCAGGACATCCTGGAGACAAACCCCGAAGCCGTAAGCGTAGACGCGTCAGGCCACTATAAGGTTAACTATTCAATGCTCGGGCTCCAGCCTAAAGTGCGAAATGCGCGAACGATTATTGAGCAGGGGGTAATGTAATGTACGGACATGCAATGAGCCAGTTTCCCAGCCCCTTTGCGATGCAGCGGGCGAAGCGGCAAGAACAGTTAGCAAGCCTTGGCCAGCCCCAAAACCCCTTTGTCCCGCACGCAAACGAAGCGCCAAGCGGCCCCGCAAATCCTTTCCTTGAGCAGAAAGTTGACAAGGAAAAAGGGTTTCAGCAAAGCCAGCAAAAGACGCCTTGGATGCAGACGCCTGGAATGTTCGGTGTTGACCGCCAAGCGGCGATGATGGGCGGGCTTGGTCTGCTTATGGGAGGTTACTAATGGCACAGCCCGGTTACACAGACCCGCTATTCATGCACATAATGGCACGCCAAGGTCAGCGGCCTATGTCGCCCAATGCCGGGCACATGGGGCAGGGGCGGAGTATGCCGCTCAGCCTGCCGCGTGACACGAGTATGCAGAGCGCGAAGCAGAAAGCGTTCCAGCCATCAAACCAGCCCGAGCAGAAAAAGGGCTGGTGGGGCGGTTTCAAGGACCGCATGAACCTGGATAACCAGACGCTACTTATGGGCGGTCTGGGTCTTCTTGCGGGTGATCGTTACAGCGGCCCGCAAATGATGATGCAGAATCTTGCTTACGGCATGGACGCGAACAAGGCGGACAAGCAGGACGCGCTGCAACAGGCCAAGATGGACCAATTCAAAAAAGGCCTTACGCCAGAGCAGGCGATGCTGTTTGATGTCGCTCCCGGCGCGGTTGCGGGCGGGATGGCGGAGCAGATGTTTGCGAAGCCCACGGCGCAAAAGCCGCTTGTTGTGAATGGTCGCGTACTTGACCCGTCAAATCCACAGAACGTCTTGGCGGACTATAGCGATCCGGACGGGCCGGATTGGCAGCGGACAACCATCAATAAAGATGGCGTGCCGACAATAGTTGAATATGACCGCAACGCGAAAGACCCGCAAGCTACAATGCGCCCGATTGGGTCTGAGTATGTCAAGCCGGACCCTGACGCCGGAAGACCTGACGCATCGGCAGAGGGGCAGTTCAGACGAGAGTTTAACAGCCTAACTAAAGATTTCAGGGCTGTGCATGAATCTTATAACAGAATTACCGCGACAGATACGAGCACGCCTGCCGGTCAGATGGGCTTGATCTTCCAGTACATGAAAATGCTGGACCCTGGCTCAACGGTGCGCGAGGGCGAATACGCAACAGCTCAGAACACTACTGGCGTTCCGGGGCAGGTGCTGAATGCATATAACAAAGCCATTGAAGGCGAGTTCTTGAACAAAAACCAAATTCTAGACTTTGAGTCTCAGGCTAAGAACCTGTATGATCGCGCAGCTCAAATCTATGGGGACCGAGTAAAAGATTATCGCCGCCTCGCGGATGAATATGAGTTTAGCCCAGATCGTACAGTTGTAGATGTTCGCGGCTTTTTTGAACCCGCGCAGGGCGTAGGTGGGCCTGACGCGCCGCCTCCCGGCGTAGATCCTCAAGATTGGGAATATATGACACCCGAAGAGCGCGCATTGTGGGGGAACGGCTGATGCAGCAATCAACACCTGAGCAGCAGAGGGCTTTGGCATTGGCGCGGGCACGAAAGCGCCGCGCTGAGTCCGTGCAAAATATGACTTCGCGTGAAGCCGTGGACGCTATGCCGTCGTTTTTGACCCGCACAGCAGAGGAAAAGGCTGGCGATCAATTTCGAAATGGTCAGCGCTATGCGGCTCAGATGTTTGGCGGCTTGGATGATCAGAACATACGGCGCGTTGCTACATACGGCGATAACTTTCTGAACTCTGCAACAATCGGTAACGCAGAGGGCGTTAATTCTCTTTTGGACAAGATTGGAGTTGGCGGCGTCAGTATGAACGCGCCAACTGCTGAAGATGCAAAACAGCGCACACGCGCGTTTCGCGGCGAACTACGCGAAGAAAATCCCATGAGCGCGCTTGCTGGTGAGATTACGGGCTATATGGCTCCTGGCACTGTCGCATGGAAGGGCTTGGCGCTTGCTGGTAAAGCGGTTCCGGGTGCTGCTCAGTTGTCAAACCTGATTGCGAAATCTGGACGCGTTCCAAACTGGCTCGCACGCATTGCCGGATCGTCTGCATTGTTCACCGCGGATGCGGGTCTTTATGGCGCGACTGTCGGCGCATCGAATGAAGCGGCTATGACGGGAGAAGACCCCACGCTTGCGAGCCGCGCACAGACTGGGATTGACTATGCCAAGGCAAATGTTGGCGAAATGGGTGACGCGTTTGGCGTAGACGTTCCGACATGGGCGCGGGGCATCCCTATTTCGATGCTACTTCCTGCCGCAGGATCAGTTACAGAGCGTTCAATTAAAGGCGTGCAGAGTGGCGGTAAATCAATCACACCGGACCGAGTTGCCGCAGAAGCCCTTGAAAATGTGGGGCGTGCGCCTTCACCTAATTCTACGGCGGGAGCTATGGCTGAGGTCATTCCCGGAGAGCGGATCACTAGCGGAACCGTTAAGACGTTTCGCTTTGTCGAGAACGCTTTGCGGAACGGACTCAAAGACGCCGGACTTCCTGCCGCTGAGATCACCGACCGTGTAACGCGGGGTTTCAACAGCATTAAGCAATCCCTCCCAGCTTTGGCGGACGGCAGTACGACGCTGGCGCAGCTCATAGAGCGTGAATTTGCGGATGCAGGCCCGCAAGTATCGGAAAATCTGCGGCTGTTTCTTCTCCGGGTGGGGCTCGATGATCCCGCTGTTACGCGTGGCGTGATTCAGGAGATGCGATCTGGTCAAGTTGAGGACTTTCGTAATACGGTAAATGAGAATCTCGGCAGTCAGCGCCAGTATGACCTTGAACTGTCCCTCAAGCAAGGCCTTCGGAAGATTGGTGAAACCTATGATCAAATTCTTAATAAGGCCAAAGACCTTGGGAATAATTCCCCGCTAGCAAATAGCATCCGCGAGCAATTGACTGATTCAAAATTTAAATTTGAATTGGTGGAGGAGGCGTCCAAGCGGGGATGGAAAGATGTTGACACTTTCATCAAGCAAGACCCTTGGACTGCGGCTCACAAGCTGAAATCCAAGCTACTTAGTGAGGCGCGAGCGGCCAAAGCAAGCGGCAATTATGAAAAGTATCAAGAACCCGCAATCTACCTGCGGGAAATGCTCAACGAGCTTCCAGGCTATCAAAATCTCTCAAAGCGGTTTGCAGAGGAGTCACGCGTTCTTGATACGTTAGGCTATGTCGATACACTGCCTAACGGGCAAAAGGTTTCAACTGAAGGTTTTGGGCCGAAACTGAAAAAAGCCGCACGTTCTGAGACTGAAACTTTGCGAATGGGCGACGAGTTCCAGGCCATGCCAGAGCGTCAACAAACGGCTGCGGGTATTTCAACGGGGCAAGTCCTTAAAGATCAATTGCGCACGGCACGCCCAGGCGGGACAACGCTGGACGGCCAAGATGTCATGGGCCTTCGTCTTGTGGACCTCCAGAACGAAGGCATGATGAGCACTAACCCGGAGATTCCGGGGGCATTGCCGCAGGTTTTTGGTGAGGCTGGGCAGAACATCTCGCAAAAAGCGGATGACATTGTAAACAGCCGGCGCTTTTTGGCAGACATTGATCCGAACACAGGCTCAAACACGGTCAATAAAGCAAACGCTCAAATGGGTGGAGATGCTGTCATTACAAGCGGTTTGCCGCGGACTATGACGAGCGGTTACACGCAGAGCGGCCTGATTGATGCAACCATGTTTGCATCAGGACTTCCCCCGGTGGCGACTATGCTCACTAAAGGGATTCCCGCGCTTGGCAGGGTTTTGGGACCCGGTCGCGGAACACGCGCAGAGATTGCCAGAACGCTCATGCAGCGCCCAGCTCGTACGGGACCGCCCCCAACACCGCCACCACCTATTGCGCCGCTAACGGGGCGTAATCGCCCGCGCAAATGGCGGAAAGACCCTAAATGGTCAGACCCAAACCTGACCAATCCACAAATTGAAGTTGCACCAGCTAAGCCGGGCCTCATGGACCGTATCGCGGCAGGCGGCAAAGACAGCGAGCGGGGTGGGATCCTTGGTTTTGGACGCAAGAAGGCCGTAAGCCCGGACGAGTTCCCCACAGACTCGCAAAAGGGCTCAGCACCCGTTGCCGATGTTCGCGTTGAACATATCAGAATGACGCAAAATCTAGACTATTTGCCATCTGGTGCGGACCCAAAAGGGCCGATAGCCTATGCCACGACACGCTTGAAAGAGACTCCGCAAGGAAACACCCGAGCCGCCACCAAGCAGGATCTTGAGGCGCAGATCATTGACCAAGAAACGCGGCGAACTCTTGCAGATGATGAGTTATCCCGTGATTTAACTAGGAGTGGACTGGCCCGTGATGAGGGTGCAGAGTATTACAATGAGGCCGTGTATCGACTTAGGATTGCTCAGTTGCGTGCTAAGGGCCTTAATACCAGCGACCTAGAGCGTCAGATTAGGGAAAATCAATTAAAGACCATGGGGCAAGTAGAGCGCCTTCAAAACAAGATAGCCGATGTTGAAGGTTTCGAGCGTCGTTCTGAATTATTGCCAGACCCGGAGCAGTTTTCAAATCCGCGCAAAAAGCCAATTTTCCCGAACGGCAATCTCAAAGGCAAAGACAGCGAACGCGGCAACATCGTCCTTGATGGTCAGCCTATGCGCCGCAAGGACGTGATGCGAAACCTCAGCGCGGAGCAGGGGTCATCCTTCCCGCGGACAGCACCAGCGCAAGCGAGCGCTTCGCAGGCTCCGTCCTCAATGGCGCGTGTGCGCGAGATTGGTAAAAGCCCCTTGATCCCACTGCTTGCAATGGGGGGTGGCGGGACTGCGGCTGTGGCGGGCATGAATCACTTCTTGAACCGCCCTGATGCGGGAAGACAGCCGAAAGAGCCTGAAGCGTCACCGCTGGAGCAGGCGATTCTTGGGCCTAGCCTGAAGCCTGACCTTAGCGGACCTCAGCGGGCCTCTGTCGAGCGCGCGAATACAGAAGCCAGACAGCAGGACCAAGCTCAGCGGGCTGAGTATTGGGATTACCTGAAGTCTAAAAACGATGGCAGTTCAACCGAGTGGAACCAGATCATGCAAGCGCGGGCGTCTGACCTGAAGGTTACGCCGGAAGATGCTGCGCAAGGGATCATCCGCAAGCGTCTACCATATGCCTATGATGTGCCTGTGAGCGTCCTTAAGGATGCGCCTGTCGAAGTCTTGATAAACGGGCAATGGATGCCTGAAACCGCTCTGACAGCTCCCAATGCACAGCCCGCACTAGCGCTACAATAAAGTGTAGGACGAATAGGGCGAGAATGAAAAACGCCCACGTCATACAGAAGTCCAGAAATCCCATCACCATAGCTTCTGATCTTAACGATTGGTTAAGCAAAAATCAACCAAGCGAGGAGAATACCCTTGAGCGTTTTTGATTGGTCCACGACCGCTGCAGATAATGATGATGCAGACAGCAACATCAATTGGGCCGAAGGTCAGGCCCCCAGCACGGTCAATGATAGCGCCCGCGCTGAGATGGCCCGCATCGCGCACTGGCGTAACATGCTTGGCGCGAATGTCACTATGGGCGGCACTGGCAATGCCTACACCTACACCACGGGTGAGACGCTCACGGCTTATTCCGATGGCATCCGGCTTTTATGGCAGCCAAACGCTGACCCGACAGGCGCGGTTACTCTGAATGTCGATACTATCGGGGCCAAAAAGGTCTATATGCCGGACGGCACCCAGGCCGGGAATGGTGAGCTTGATGCAGATAGCCTTTATGACATTGTGTATGATTCCAGCCTCGATAGCTCAAACGGCGCGTTCAAGATTGTTGGCTTTCCCGATACGACGCTGACGGCAGCGGATTATCTGACGGCGGCAAACAACCTCTCAGACCTTGCCAGCGCTTCGGCAGCGCGGAGTAATCTGGGGCTTGGGACTATGGCGGTTGAGGCTGCGGCGGATTATGCGGCGCTTTCTGGAGCGACATTTACCGGCGCTGTTTCTATTTCTGCGGCATCCCCCTTGATAAAGATCATTGAAACCGATGCATCCGCAGATAACGGAAAGTGGCGGTGGAGTGGGTCGGCTGAAAATTTGTTTTTGCAGACGCTTAACGATGCTGAGAGCGCTGCGGCGAATGCGATTGCGGTCACCCGTACAGGGACAACGGTTGATCAGATTCAGATTTACGGCAGCTCTGTTTACATGCCCGGCGATGTCGGCATTGGTACGGCTTCGCCTGAGGCTACCACACACATTAGAGAAGATGTCTCTGGTAGCAACGACGCCTTACTAGTCCATAATCGCAACGCATCCGGTGTTGCGTCTATCGCGTTTGTCTCATCTTCGTTTGACTATTCCGACTCCCGATACGCGCAAATCTTGTCCGGCGGTGGCGGTTCCAACTACATCGCCTTTGCAACAGGCAACGGTGGTGCGCCCACCGAAGCGGTGCGCATCGACTCTTCGGGCAATGTCGGCATTGGCACGAGTTCGCCGGGGGCAACACTGGACGTTGATGGAGACATGATTGCACGGGCTGCTGTCTCGTCAGAAACGTCAGGAACTCTGACTGCGAACAGCGCAAACCGCTATATAATTGCAAATGGCAACATCACGCTGCCCGCAAGCGTTTTTTCACAAGGCGACATTATTATCATTCTTGCCAATGGTGGCACGTCTCGCACGATTACGCGCGGGTCTGGTCTTACCATGTATGTAGGCAACACTAATTCCGCCTCTGGAACGCTCGCAGGGAATGGAATTATTTCTGTGTTTTTCCGGTCTGCGACGGCATGTGTTGTTAGTGGGGATATATCATGAGCCTGATGCTTTTCGCCCTTGCGGGTTCGCTTCGGACGCCCGACAAAACCCCGGACGCGGTGAATTGGGCGAACATTGGCCCTGGCAATGAGCCGCAGAACAACGCGAACCAGACCCTGCAAAACTTTGACGGGTCGATAAACCTTGAAATGAACCGCACGGGCTCCGGTCTGGTCTATTACAGCCTCAACGGCGGTAGCTTCACATTCATTGCGAACGGCGCGCAAGTCAGTGTCAGTGACGGTGACACGCTTCGCTGGCAAGTCGCAAATGCCGCGCCCGGAACCGTTACCGGGACTGTCACCATTACCAATGAATCAGACGGCAGCACGTCGCTTGACACATTCACCTACAACGTAACGCTGCCACTATAGAAAGGGATGCACCATGAGTGTAGCAATTGAAACCGCAGAGCTGATTGCCGCCCTGCAAGCCGCCTCGAAAGAGGCTTTGGACGTCATAGAAGCGACAGAGGACGCCACGGACGGCGATTTAGCGGCTCTGGGTCACAATGGTGTGCGGGATGCTGCCAAGGACGCTCACAACATCTGCAACAACCTTGTGCGCCGTCTCGGCGGCTTGGCAATCGAGCCCAAAAAGCCGGCACCCGTTGATGATGATCAAACTGCGTTTGAGGAAGATGTTGCGCCCTACCGAGCAGCTATGGGCGCTGCAAATCCAACAGCCTCCGAGGCTATGCTTGATGAGCTGGAAGCCAAAAAGACAAACCTTGATCGTGCGATTGAGGGGGCAAAGGCCGAAGAGCCGCCCGCAGAGATTGCGCAGCTGATGGATCCTAGCCTGACAACACGTCAGAACCTGGATGTGTTAATTGCTAAATACGGAAGGCTGATGAGTGAGCGCGAATATGCGCTGAAGAATGACAACGAAAGCGAGGCCATGCGGCTTTTGAAGCGCGCTGAGATTATTGACAGCGGCATTGAGTGGAACCGCGCCCGGTTGGCAGAGGTGATCTAGTGCCTAGCGAAGATCTGATCCGCAAATTCGAGAGTCTGGCGGATCAGGCGAAGGCCGTCAGCAAAGAGTCCCGCCCGCTTCTGGAGGCTGTGCGGCAGTTTCCGGGGCTGGCATGGATCAAGCGGTATGACCCGAACACCAGCAAGTATATTATGGTGGTTCTGTCTCAACAGTACATTTTGCGCATCCTTGGCGGCAAGATGGAAGACTATCTCGGCAAGACTGATTTCGACGTGTGGGACTATGATACAGCTCTGATGTTCTTCGAGAACGACGAAATGACCCGTAAGGGTGAGCGTAACGCCACACAGATCATTGAAGAGCCTTGGGAGTCTGCACGCACGGGCCAGAAGGGTACGTTTCGCGGTTATAAGTGGATGTTCGAAGTGGAGGGTCACGTTTACGTGGTAGGAATGGGGGCGGCTTAATGCCAGATTATTTGGGGCCACAGGATGCTCCTTCTCGCATTGAGAAATTCCTGGATGAGATGAAAGCCATAGTCCGCGAGGTTCTGACAGAGCAGGCCCGTTTGAAGGATGACATGGTTCGCTTGAAGGCAGACAACGCAGACCATGCCGCTTTGCGCCGCGTACAGGACGAAATGCGCACCTATGTAGATACAAAGACAGAGTCGGGCATTGATCGCGGTGTCAAAGCTCTTGAAGACAAGGTTGGTCTGGCCCGCTCTTCGATCCTGACGGAAACAGAAAAAATGATCGTTACGCGCCTGAATCATTGGGCAGACGAGCGCTTGCAACCACTGCTTGATGAGATGTTGTTAAACCGTGAGAAGCAGGCCGAAAAAGACCGCGAGATGCGCTGGCAGAAAGTCAAAAATCGCATTACAACTGTCACTTCAGTTATCGCGCTGATTACAGCGGTCGTGCTGTTTGTGATGTCCTTGCAGAATGAAGGACAGCCAAGCGACACGAAGCACTTGGACAGGCTCAGCAGCGTAGGTGACGCGGCTCTGAGCATACAATAGGGGCAATTCATGACAACTGAAACCAATCCGAACGGCTGGGATCGATCCGCTATGTTCGGTCGCTGGCTGAGAGACAAGTTCGCAATTCTGTTCGTGACGAGCTGGCTATATCTGCTTGGCTGGACAATCGTAATCGGGGCTTTCGCTGTCCTGCTCTACCTTGATGGCAAGTTTAGTTACAATCTGGCTGTAGGTTCATCGATTGCACCTGCTGCGTTCATGGCAATGGGTTTTGTGTTCCGATTCTTTGCGGCTGTCTTCCTGATGGCCTCAGAACGCTCCAGAATGCTCGCAAAGGCTGAGCGGAGCGATTGGCCGGAAGTTGAGCGCACACGCATCCTGAGACGCCGTAAGCCTCAAGAATGGGAAAGACGCGGCAAGGTCTGGCGTCGTATCGGCATGAGCATCTCACTGCTTGTCTGTTTGCACGCTATTGGCATCGGCCTTGAGGCACTGTCTCACAAGCGTGACACAGCTCAGATCGAAAAGCAGGTTCAGGAAAACCTGACAGCCACAACGCAGATGCAGGTTGCCACGTTGCGTGAGCAGCAAGCAGGCATCCGGGCAGACCTCAAGCTCAAGGTTGATCCTTTGACAGCCGAGATTGAGCGGCTCGATACAGACGGCAAGATCAATGAAGACTTAGCTGAGATTCAGAAAGCCCAGCGCAAAACATTCCAGGATGAGGCGCAGGTCAAAATAGACGCTATTGATGTGCAAATACAGGGCATCCTATTCCCCGAAACGGATGCGGAAGCCGAGCAG
>SPJK01087857.1_pt1 | contig 11268 bp, 9 predicted proteins | sample 3741771 | NCBI WGS metagenome assembly SPJK01 (sample SAMN10925997, study PRJNA522277) | cold seep metagenome | isolation source: Elba SIP-enriched marine methane seep metagenome, extraction at timepoint T2 | place: Italy: coast of Elba, Mediterranean Sea
CCATCTATTGGAATGCCGACCACTACTTGCACGTTGACCCGTGCAATCCACAGAGAGGTTGGGGCCTCTTCGGGCGTGCCGCCATTGCCGAAGACCAAGCGAATCCACTGAATTGGTTCCTCAGCTTTGGTGTCGGTGGTAACAATCCGCATCGTGGTCACGAAGCCGATACGTTTGGCGCGGGTTGGTTCGTTGCAGGAACCAGCAGTGAGATCGGCTCGATCATCGAAGCGACCCTCGGTCCTATCCAAGATGGTCACGGTGTCGAAATCTATTACAACTGGCAAGCAACACCGTGGCTGAACATCACGCCCGACCTTCAGGTGCTTATCCCAGCTCGTGAGAATGTGGATACCGCCGTGGTGGCCGGCATCCGTGCCGTCATGCGGCTTTGATTAGTTACCATGAATACGGTTTAGCACCGTTATGGGTAATAGCACGGCGAAGCGTTTCGACATCAACTGAATCTTTAACCGGTCCGGCATGGCCATCGGCAAAACCAAGAATCTTAATTATAGGTTCGCCTTGGCCATCTGATTTTTCGAAGATGCCTTCTTTAGGATTATCAAGATCAACGTTCCAATCATCAGGCTTGGTCCAAGTGACGGCACTCTTGGCATCGGCTTCAACAACAAGAACAGTATGCGAACTGCCATCGGTATAATCAGCGAACTGAAGCCAGGGCGTGAAGTAATATGCTTTACCTTCTTTATCTTTCTGGATGGGAGTTTGCACTTCATCACGCTTCGATTCGCGACGTCGGTCATGGCCATCATAAATCGGCCGCAGAATGACTGTCTTTCCCATCTCGGTAAGCTCAGGCTGACCATCAATTGCAAACAGAGCCGGCATCTGCTTCACTAGATCCAGGTTGTGAGGACTATCCCAAGGTTCATCGAGATGAAATTTATTATAGAGATCCACCTGTTCTAGGTATGGCAACAGTGCAACACGCCAAGAGAGTAGCGGCTCCCCTTCGGCATCGCATATGGCAGCCGGTGCAGGGAACTGTTCGTATTTGTCATGGAAATAATGCATCGCTAAGAGAATCTGCTTCATATGGTTCATTCGCACGCTCCGCAGTGCTGACTCCCTAGCGGATTGAACTGCAACGAGGATTTGTTGAGTAAGTATTTCCTGACCCTTCGTGTCAAAATCGAGATTCAGTTCTACCGTTGATCCCTCGCTCTTGACCCTGGGAAATTCTTGCAGCAGGTTTATTAGCTCGGCGGCAGAAGGGTCTTCCTTAGCAAGCATCGTCACTGCTTGAGAGAGACCAATCTGCATAAGTTCATCTGCCAGTTCAGCTGAACGATCGTCGGTCATTTCTAATCGAACCGACAAGTTGGGCGTCTCCTTCCAAATGAGATCTCCGGCAACATGTTGCATCCGGTCGGCAAGCAATTCACCTGAGAGCGTTTCAAAGGGCCGAGGGAGCGAAGGCCAAAGCTCGCGAATCACACGACGAGCATCCTCCCCGGACGACAATGCAAATCGAACAATCCCCTCAGTTGATTCAAGCGCATCAAGCAGGTCGGTTCGATCGGTTGGCTCAAGTTTTTGGTACTGAGCAATCGCCTTCGGCATACCGACAAGAATCGTTGAACCATCCGAACCAATCTCAGCCTTAAACGGAACCGACGAATCATTCATCAGCAAACCTTGCAACATAAGTTGCGTTGCTTTAGCGCTGGTTCCCTCTTTTACCGATAGCACAACCACTGGGCCATAATCGATTTTGATATCCTCGATTGAAAGGTAAGCAGTTGCGGTTTCGATACCAAAACCTTGTGCGATTTTTAGCATCCCTCGAATCTGTCCAAGCGTAACATCATCGATTTCCTCTTCGATGCCCAGGTCATGCTTCCTACAGAATGCAAGAATATCATCAACGCCTTCATCAACGCGCTCGATCACCTCGTCAACAGAAACTTCGACAATCAGAAAAGTTCCTTTCTCAAGGTACGGCGAGTGCTTCGATTCGGCAGCCGTGAGCTGAGTGCTTAGGAACAACATCAATAGGGAGATGTATTTTTTTGCTCGCATAGAATATTCCCAATCAAGGGTTCCTAGTTAGATATTTTATTTACTCAGCAACACGGATTTCGTACCGCCAGCCGTGGTGAAATCCATCAGATTCAGGTAATTCAAGAATTGCCGTCCCATTTTCTAAACGGTAGTCAAACGGCTTGTCAGTTGCGGGATTCCTTGGAATGGGAACACAGCTGACATCACTTAGCTTCGCGGGTAATTGCCCGTCATTCCGAGCAGCGTGCATTCGCAATGCTTCGATCGCTTGCAAAGCCAAATGATTTCGAGCCATACGTGTTTCGGCTTTCATGCATGAGCTGACAGCTGGCAAAAGAATCGAAGCCACAGGAACAATTTCGCGATCCGGATGGTTGCTAAAGAACTCAAATCCACCCCAAGGATCTTCCTTGAAAAATTCTTTCTGATGGTAGGGAACGTAGTAACGCTTCTCGATTTCGTTTGCTAATCGGCTGTAAGCATATGAAGAATAAATCGAAAGGACTTGTCCCACAGCCATATCCTCGACGGCATCTTCTTCATATCCAATTTCAATTAACCTTCGTTTTGCATGAGAGTAACCTAAGAACCCCGTGGCAACACCAATGAAAGCTCCAGCCTTTATGGTTCCCTGAGAGTTGCTGCCTATAGCCGAGTGAAGCTCGGAAAGTTGGTCGAATTGATTCCAACGTGAATTCCACTCGGCGTAAGTGAGTGATTCCTCTTTAGGAACATCAAGGACAGGGAACATGCGCTTGGCTAGTTGCATTTCTTGACGAAGTGCTCTTCGGACCGAGATCGGTGGGCTAGGCATCTCGGCAAGCGCCCAATAAAGGTTGGGTGAATCTGGCTGTGCTATGAATTCAACAACCGCTTGGTCCGTTATGCCGTTAATGGCGATGCCAACAAGAGAAGAAACCAAGAATGGACTCTGATTGATATCTTGAGCCAGTTTAAAGCTGATGCGTATCAGATTGATGGCTTCATCAAACCGTTTTTCTTTCATCGCAATACGAGCTTGAAGAGCCAGTATTCGAGAGATACTTCTTGCCGACTGAACTTCGGGCAATAAGAAGCTAATGATCTCAACCCCTTTGAGGTGAGACAGATCATGTCCCCAGTCAGCCTCTTTACAACGTGAAGCCGGCTCGTAAAAGCTTTCTGTCATGCTCTGAAAAATTTGAGCCGTTTCAAATGCTTCTTCAGGAAGATCTTCCAGGGCGAATTCATCGGGCGAGTACCAATCGTAAATCTCCTCCCCAAATCTTTCTTCAAGACGTTCGAGGGCACGCTCGAAACCACCTTCAGGATACGAACGTAGATAGTGGGTTGCTGCATTGCCATCTCGCATCTGATGAGGGCGCAATACCAACTGATGTTTCAAAGCAGGAACTGGCTCATCGGCTGGCGTGATCGTCATCTTGACGATGGTCAGCTGATCATCGCGGTTCCACTCGGTGATTTGTGCTGAACATTCGGAAAAGCTAAACACAATCCCAAGGAAAAGCGGTATCGATACTAATTGGTTATATGGGTACATATCTCTATCCCGGAGAAATTTTCAGGAGCTAAGGCTTAGTCAGCTTGGGAGTTGGAAGACTTCTTTGGAGGCGCGTAGACAGCCCACTCTCGCATCAAGTTAAAGACGGTTGGCGGGTTGTGGTTAGGTTCGACATCACGAAAGGGCACTCGCTTTGTATTCGATGATCGTAAGGTCGTTTCGTTTGAGTCTCGTGATATAGGTGTCGGTTTATTGGATAAAAGAGATTCCATTTCTTGCAATGAAAAGCTACCTGCACCGGCTCGATAGATGGGACGTCTATTTTGATCGGAGCTTAAAAATCGGCTTTGGCTTGGAGCTTGCGAAGGTTCTTGGATGATTGAAGGCGTTACTGATTCCGTCGCGAGCAAAGTTTGATCTTCAGGTATCTTCACTACCTCCACCGTATCGCGAGTAGTCATCACGTCTGTTTCTGCAAACGTTGTTTCAAGATCTGAGGTGTCCATTCGATTGTGTGTGAAAAGGACCATAGCAATACCAACAGCAGCAACGGTGAAAGCAGCGGTTGTCCAATGAAGAGCATCAGCCCAACCCGATTCTGTAAGATTTAAAGAAGAAGTAACCAATAAAGTAGACGCTGCAACTTGTTCTTCTTCTTGCTTAGCTTCAAGAGCAGCTTTCCAACCCGCTTGATGCAACACCTGACCACGATCAAGCATCGCGGGCCGAGCAATGAGTCGGTCAGCCAGTTCTGCCTCGATCTGGCGCAGCTCGGGATCATCAAGTGCAGGTACAAAACCTAACTCTTGATCATCATCAGGTTGTTCATGAACATCAGTCATTGGTCGTCATCAAAGTTATCTTTGATGTTTAAGGATGGGGTTGGATTTAGTTGACGCTGTAATTTTTTGAGAGCGAGATAGTAACGACGATGGGCTGAACTTGCGGACATATCAAGTACCTTGCCAATCATCGCAAAAGACATACCTGCTTCGACGTGAAGCATGACGACCTCACGAGCTTCTCCATCGAGCCGGGCGAGCGCGTCAATTAAATCGATTCGCTCGCCCGGCTCTGCCTCTCCCCCGTCACCTGATCGATTATGATTTGGTTGGTCGGCAAGTCTCAGTTGCCGGGCCATATGTTCCCTGTCCCTTCGCCGTCGCTGACCACGGGCACGGTTCAGCGCTCGGTTTTTCACAACGCGATACAACCAAGCAACCGGTGAATCAGGCAATACCTTTTGGATCGCCAACTGAACGAGTGCCTCTTGCACACAATCCTCTGGCTCATCGGTCCATTGCGAAGCGTAAAAGACCAATGAATTAGACCGTTCATCCATTAGACGACTGACCAGCGCCACATGACTCTTGGGAATAGGATCCTGAGCCAATCGGTCTGTGGATGTCGGTTCGGATTGTGACGAATCAGAGGAGCTCATTCATCAACGTTCGGTTGTGTGTGTTTCTAACTAAGCGACACCTCATAAAGGATGCCTGTCCCAAGGTTTGCAAAGATTTCTTAAAATCCAGATCTTTCGACTATGTATTTTATATGCAAGGAAACGACGTTACCAAAGACTTTAGTCGTTTTGGGAAACGTTTCTACCATCAGACCCAAGACTTTGTTGGTTGAAGCGAAAGATGATTACCTATAATGAGGGGTCTGTATTGCTTTCTTTCTTGAACCGGAACAGTTCATCATGCTGAAGTTATTGCGTTGCCTAACTGCTGCTTGTCTAGCATTAACGGTGTCTTTAATCTTCGTCTCAGAAAGCCAGGCGGAAGATCCTATAGCTGATCGCCCTGGCTGGGACTTGGCTTGGCATGATGAATTCGATGGTAATTCGCTGAATACCGACAATTGGACAGCCCTTGATCGTAAGGACAGCTACAACAACGAAAAGCAATACTATCATCCTGATCAAGTTGAAGTCTCCGACGGCAGCCTTCATCTGACGGCCATCAATGTTCCACGCCAAGGAAAGGCATACCAGTCGGGACTTGTGACATCCAAGGATCTTTATGGCGAAGGTCGGTTCGAAGCTCGTATTGATCTACCAACTTCTCAAGGCATGTGGCCTGCTTTCTGGCTGAATGCAAACCACGTTTCTTGGCCACTAGGTGGCGAGATAGACATTATGGAAAATCGGGGGAGTGAACCTACCCGAGTTAGTAGTGCCTATCACTGGCAAAAAGATCCAGGACCATGCTGTGATCAACACGAATATGTTACCCGCCCATATGGAAGAACCATTGATGGAGAGCGCGTCGATTACCATGCCGACTATCACGTTTATGCCGTCGAGTGGACCGCTGATGAATTGCGATTCTATGTCGATGATGTGCTTGCCCATATTGTTACAGAAACCGAAGATCGACCGATTATCGAAACTCCCAAAAATATCATTCTGAATCTAGCCATCGGTGGTACATTTGGTGGTGATCCTGATGGTTCAACCATTTGGCCTCAAACCATGCATGTTGATTACGTTCGTTATTGGCAACGGAATGATGATCCCCTGACGGGCGATTACAACAATGATGGCAAAGTCGATGCTGCTGATTACACCGTCTGGCGTGACCTTCAAAGTCAAACTGGTATCGACTTGCCTGCCGATGGATCTGGCAACGGAACCGTTAGCCAATCAGATTACGATCTCTGGTTAGCGAATTATGGGAGCCCTTCAACTTCTAGTACCTCTTTCGTGCAGGTTCCCGAACCCCATACCGGAACGCTTCTTATGTTGGGTGCTGGCAGCATTGCTTCGCGGTCATCTTGGATTCTAAGGAACCGAAAAGAAACTCTACCAGTTCGAGTACTTACCATTCCTCGAGAGCAAATAGGCAACTACCACAATTGGTAAGTAAAAAAGAAGCTCCATAGTAGCTACTTTCAGGTTGTGTTCGGAAAAAATGCTCTCGTTAATGTGGACAGTGTCGAAAAAAGGGATTGGAAGCACTAATCGCCACTCGCTGATTGGCCAACCAATTCCGATCCCAAGGCTATGCGAATAAAGGCTATCTAACAAAAGATGGCTTAGCCAAGCTAGCGTCATCCAGCCAAATGATCGGTAAACCGAGTCAATTAACTTTGAGTTGTACTTCAATGCTCTAAGAGATGTTACGAAGACATATACCCCAACTATCAGTCCAACGTTCACGAAAAGGCTGTGGCTGATGTCGTAACGGTGGTGTCCCCACCTAGGCAAAGGCCAATCAGGCAAGTTTGCTATCGCAATAAAACAACAAATCACAGTAATTGTTGTATAGCGATGCTTTACTCTTGTTATCACGGGTTGCGCCATAGCAATCCCCATAAGCGCATGTCCAACTGGTGACATCGATTTGCTTTCAATCGGGGTTAACTGATTTCATCAATTCGGACGGAACTGAGCTAACGTCTAGTTCCAGTAATATACGTAGACGAAACAAATTCATTGCGTCTGGTCAACAATTGCGGCATATTTGCGCACTAACCTCTTTATTTTGTTAAGGGCTTTGCATAGCGCCCCACGCTTGGGTAGACTTGCTTGAGTCGCCGTGCAAGTTGCTAATCACACCTCTCTTTTTTTACAAAACGACTCGAAAGAAAGTCTACCATGGCCGAAACCAATGCCGGGGCAACTTCGATTGCCACCGTTATGCATGAGGACCGTCTCTTTCCTCCCTCAGCTGAATTTTCAGCTGCTTCACGGATTCCTTCCCTCGAAGCCTACGAGCAACTTTGGAATGAAGTCGCCGCAGATCCAGTTTCCTTCTGGGAAAAAACTGGTCGCGAAGAGCTGCATTGGTTTGAACCATTTAATGAAACTCTGCGCTGGAACGAACCGTTTGCCGAATGGTTCGTCGGTGGTAAGACCAACGTTTCCTTCAATTGCCTTGATAAGCACCTTGAAGAGGGGCGCGGCGACAAGACAGCCATCCTTTGGGAAGGCGAACCAGGCGACTCGTTGACGCTGACCTACAAAGATTTGCATCAACAAGTTTGTAAATTTGCTAACGCCTTAAAATCGTTGGGCATCAAGCAAGGAGACCGCATTTCGATTTACATGCCAATGACGCCCGAGTTGGTAATCTCGATGCTTGCCTGCGCCCGCATTGGGGCGGTTCACTCGGTTATCTTCGCTGGCTTCTCCTCCGAGGCAATTGCTGATCGAAATAACGATGCCGAGGCGGTAGCAATCATCACGGCCAACGCCGGCTGGCGCCGAGGCAAGGTTCTACCACTCAAGAAGACCGTCGACGAAGCGCTGGCGAAAAGCCCAACCGTTAAGCATTGCATCGTGCTTGATCGCGTCCAAGATGAAGTCGATTGGCAAGAGGGACGTGACCACTGGTGGCACGACCTGATGGCAGAGGCTTCGGATGATTGTCCCGCTGAACCGCTTGATAGTGAAGCACCTCTCTTCATCCTTTACACAAGTGGTTCAACTGGTAAGCCCAAAGGGATTAAGCACACGACCGCTGGCTACAACTTATGGGCGAAAAAGACTTTCGAATGGGTCTTCGATCATCGCGATGATGATATCTATTGGTGTACGGCAGACTGTGGGTGGATCACCGGGCACAGCTACATCACCTATGGCCCGTTGGCTGCCGGCGCTACCTGTGTAGTTTATGAAGGGGCACCGAACTTCCCCGCTGAGGATCGCTTTTGGGAGATCGTCGAAAAGTACAAAGTGACTTCGTTCTATACGGCTCCAACCGCGATCCGTGCCTTCATTAAATGGGGCGATGAACATGTCGAAAAGCATGACCTCTCAAGCCTGCGTGTTCTCGGCACCGTCGGCGAAGGGATCAACCCTGAAGCTTGGATGTGGTACCACGAGAAAATTGGCGGCGAGCAATGCCCGATTGTTGACACTTGGTGGCAAACAGAAACAGGTGGCATCATGATGTCCCCTCTTCCTGGTGCGATTGCAACAAAGCCCGGCAGCTGCACCAAACCACGGCCTGGTGTGATTCCAAAGATCATCGGCGAAGATGGCAAAGAGGTCGGCGTCGATCAGGGCGGTATGTTAACCATCGCTCATCCATGGCCAGGCATGTTGCGTGGCATTTGGGGTGATGAAGAACGCTTCAAAGAAGTTTATTGGTCCAAAGTCAAAGGCAAGTACCTCGCAGGAGACAATGCCCGTTGCGACAAAGATGGTTACTACTGGATCATGGGTCGCATTGATGATGTGCTGAACGTATCAGGACATAGGCTTTCCACGATCGAAATTGAATCAGCGTTAGTTTCACACCCTGCCGTAGCTGAAGCAGCTGCCGTAGGCCGACCGCACGAACTCAAGGGTGAAGCGGTTGCGGTCTTCGTGACGCTCAAAGATGCCGAACCAACCGATGACTTACGCAAGGAACTCAAGCAGCACGTTCGGACCGAAATCGGAGCATTAGCCCAGCCTGACGATATCCGCTTCACCGGAGCACTGCCAAAAACACGTAGCGGAAAAATCATGCGTCGTTTGTTGCGTGATATTGCTGCCGGCAAAGAGACCGCCGGTGATACAACCACGTTAGAAGACTACACTGTGCTGGCAAGTCTTCGCAAAGATGAAGACTAACCCGATCGGAAATTAATGATAAGCGACGTTTTGCTAACTAGCGAAACGTCGCTTTTTTGTTGGATTCCTTAGCAAGTTTCACCAGCGCATCCTGGCTGGGCAAGAAGAAATACGCCTCTTTTTTTGCTAATACCGACTCTAACGGGTTTCGTAAGTGGTAGGTGAGCTTGAATCCTAGATCATTTTCGTTTGGATGCTTGGGTGGTTCCATTTGAGTAAGTTGCATCTCAAAGCTCGCAGCCACGGTCTGCTTCGGTTCTAGTACGATTGTCCGACCTGGCAAAGAATCCCAAGATGACGAGATCACTTTTACAACATGCTTACCTCGGCTAATCCTAGCCTTCTCATCAGAAATAATATCCGAAGGAAAAGGCACAACAAGAACTCGGTCGGTTCGATTATTAAAGACTAATGTCACCTCGAAACTATTCGGCTTTTCAAGAGGACGTGTTGCAATCCTGTTGATCTGTAGATCACCTGTCCACCTATCGAGTTGTCGCTCCATTCTTACACGAGTAACCGTTGAAAGATCGGTATTCATTTTTAATGTAGCCATCCCTCCAAAGAGGAATAACGTGCTCACTAACATTGCCATACCTGAGAGCGATAACGACTTCCACCAGACCTTCTTATCAAAGTAAGAGAAAATCGTGGGTAATAGAATTAAACTCCCCCACAAGAATACAAGCACCGCGACATAGGGAATCAGATCGTTGAACTCATCTGTCATTTGGCCGGTAGGCTCGTAGCCATACAGCTGCAAAACTACTACTAAGGCCATCAAGGCGGTAATTGCACCTGATTGCCAACCGACGGCATAACAAACCGCTGTATGAAGTTGAAATTGTTTCCGACCTGATATTAGCTGCATTAGCTTTCCAAATAACCAAGCACCCAAATGAACCACAAGAATACATGGCAACGTCGCAAGGACGGCATTCATTAGGGAGACGTCGCCAAGGGCAAGATGAAGGTCATTCTTGATCGTTCCATCTTCTAGGAAACTCACGTCACGTATGGCACGTACGAGACGCATAGCCACACCTACCGAGAAGAGCATTACGACCAAAAAAGCAAAAGGTTGTGCCAGAGTATTAGGTCGATAAAGAATGTGTTTGCCTAATCGCCAAGGATCGATCAAGCCACGAAACCAAGTCTGAAACAGTCGACCACTAAATCGAACGACATCTGCCACGGGCCGATCGAGCATGTTGGTAACAAGATCGGACGAGGGATCCGATTGATTGTCGTCAGCGTTTGAGCTTTTATCAGACATTCAGGCGCAGAACGGTTACAAGATCGTTGACTGCGCGGACGCTATCAAAAGCGATGAATGAAGACGAGATAGATCTAGATAACTTGTGCTAGCAACGATTGCTAACCATCTCGGCGGCAAAAGTATCTCAGCGGCGACCAGGGTAATAATGAGACGTGTTATTGTAGAGAGTTCGATGCCCCGTCGAGAAAATATTTGCGTTTCCTTGCGGTGCATAAGCTGGCTGAGCGCTTAGTGCTTGGAAGCGTGCGTTCAAAGCCTGGTTCTGACGCTGCAGCTGTTGGCCCGCTTGTTGGAACTGTTGATTCCTGCGCTGTTGATTCAACATAGGACGTACCAAGGTTGTGTAGTTATCAGCATTATCGTTGAGCCCTTCATTAAACAAGTTGAGATAAGGGCTAACGGTGCTTCTCGGTTGTACGTTAGCAAATGGTTTTGTAGGACGCTGAGCCCCAGGTCCGATCAATGAAGAATTAACAACCGTTGCCTGTACCCCTGCCGGCCGATTGATATTACCCCGTAAAGCCGACAAGGTTTGGGCATTAATAGCAGCGCCCGAGTAAGCCGTGCCAATATCTCTCGCACGTATCGCATTCGATGCGTCTTTAAGAACCGTGTTTTGAGCGAGAGCATCGGTTCCCCCACCAATAAAAAACAAGGCGATTCCTGCGACCGCTGCTAATCGACTAAACATGACAACATCCTAACTATCGACGGAGTTATTAATTGCTAATGCTCTAGCAATCTCTCTTAATTCTATACGCGCGAATCGAAGGGGTCGTTCCAATTGCTTGTTAGAATCACCTCTTTTTCATCGACAGGGCTTACTTGTGGACCAGAATATACCCCTTGCGAGTGGCATAAACCGCATATCCGGACTAGGCAGCCAGTGACAGC
>SPJK01053662.1_pt1 | contig 11264 bp, 9 predicted proteins | sample 3741771 | NCBI WGS metagenome assembly SPJK01 (sample SAMN10925997, study PRJNA522277) | cold seep metagenome | isolation source: Elba SIP-enriched marine methane seep metagenome, extraction at timepoint T2 | place: Italy: coast of Elba, Mediterranean Sea
ATCAATGGTTTGAAAACAGGCTATACATTAACGATACCTTCAATAGAAAGTGTTACTGAACTTAGTAAGTCCGAAGCGATCTCAGCGGTTCAAGAGCAAAACCAATTATGGAAAAATCGTAATAAAGTTAAGTCTGTCAGTGAGCCTAAAAGTAATGTAGTAGAGGTTGTTACCGCAACGCCAGAGAATGCAGATTCTACAAGTTCAGATGAGATGATGGATGCTGCTGGTGATAGCGAAGCTAATATCATTGGTGGTGGGGAAGAAGCCAGTACCGAGGCAAAATTGTCTTTAGTCACGCCGACAGAGAGTGGTGCAAATGATGACGCTAGCTCTCAAAGTGGTGATGATGAGCTTAAAAAATTAAGTGAACAACTTACTTTTGCCCAAGAAACAATAGAAGCACAAGCCCAACAAAATATTGATTTTCAATCGCGAATGGATGCGATGGAAGAGCAGTTAGAAACAATGCGTCGTTTAATTTCATTGAAAGACGCTGATTTAGCGCGCTTGCAAAGTGTGCTAGAGCAAGACCAACAAGCAGAACCTGGTTTGGATGAACAGTTAGAGTCGGTTGTTGACAGTGCTGGAGAAACGGTTAACGGGCTTATGGATGATGCCGAATCATTAATTGATGATATGGGGCAAGAGAGTGAGCCCCTTGAAAACGAACTTAATGAAGCCGATGCTGATTTAGCCGAAGCAACCGAAGAAATGCCGCTCTCTGGCGAAGTAGAACAGAGCGAAATGGATGTTGTTGAAGCGGAAAACGTCACTAATGCCGATGAGTTAAGCCCTGAAGCAACAGATACTGAAACAAATGCTGTATCGCCATCTTCATTGGATGAGGTCATTACGACAGCTTCAGAACTGACTGGCGTAGATAGAGAAACCGTTTCAAGCACAGTTACGACACTAACTGACTTTGTAGAGAAAAATAAACTGCCAGTTTCATTGGCGGGCATACTTTTATTGGTCATCATATTGTTGCTGCTTCGCAAACGTAAATCATCAGATTCTGAAGATGATGAGAAAGAAAATGAAGTGGTCGTGCCTGTTGTCACTGAAGACGAAGAAAGTGATGAGCTTGAACAAGCCGAATTAAATGATGACGTAGAAAGTGAGCCTGAATTAAACGAAGTTCAAGTTAAAACCGCGGATGATTTGATTGAGCAATCAGATGTGTTTGTAGGTTATGCTGATTATGCTCAGGCGCGAACTGCTTTAGAACAAGCACGTTTCCTTGAACCAGAAAATCAAGAAGCCGTAAGTAAATTGTTATTCGTTTTATACAAACAACAACAAGTCGCTAACTTCATTAATTTGGCTGAAGATGCTGATATTGATAAATCTTCTGAGCAGTGGCAAGAAATTGTTGTATGGGGCCGTGATTTAGCACCAGAGCATGAATTGTTTAAGCTTAGTGCTGAAGAACAATATGCACCAGAATCGGTAGAAGAACCCGATGTAGTCGAGGCTGCAGAAACTGAAACTGTGGTTGAAGAAAAAGAAGACCTCTTATCCCTTGATGATGAGCTTGAGCAGCAACAGTCACCAGAGGACGAATACTTAGACTTTAATGTCTCAGACTATAAGGCCGAAGAATCTGTTGAATCAGTAAGCGAGGACGCCTCTGAAACGGTAACAGATACAGAGCAAACATCTGTTGCTGAACTTGATGACAGTGACTTATCTTTGACCTTGCCTGAGGATGAACATTTAGAAGATGCTCCGTTGTCATTTGAAGTGGCTGATACTGTCGATGATGATATTGAACCAATCGTGTTAGATATTGAAACAGAAACAGAAACAGAAACAGAAACAGAAACAGAAACAGAAACAGAAACAGAAACAGAAACAGATTTAAGTATTGGTGAGTCGTTATCATTTGAAATAGACAAACTTGAAGATACTGAATTAAATACGGAGCTCACTGAAGCACCATTAGCTGATAATGACTTGGTAGCTAGTGATGACTTAGACGACCAACCTGCATCTGAATTAGAGTTTGACTTAGATAATTTTGATGAAATTGATGAAGCTGAAACTAAGTTAGATCTCGCTATTGCTTATATTGACATGGGTGACCCTGATGGTGCGAAAAGCATCCTTAATGAAGTATTAGCTGATGGTAACGAAGAGCAAAAAACCAAAGCACAAAACTTATTAGATACGATTAATTAAAGAGGTTTTTGTGCGCGTTGTTTTTGGTGTTGAATACGATGGTACTGATTTTGCCGGTTGGCAAATACAACCCAACCAACGAACTGTTCAAGGTTGTTTACAAAAAGCAATAAGTAAGGTTGCTAATGAACCTATTTCTGTTGTTGCAGCAGGACGTACGGATAGCGGCGTTCATGCGTTAAACCAAGTGGTCCATTTTGATACAACGGCAAACCGTTCTGAGCGTGGTTGGATTTTAGGGTTAAATACCAATTTACCTAAAGATGTTAATGTTGTGTGGGCGCGTACTGTTGATGATGAGTTCAGTGCTCGTTTCAGTGCCGAACGTCGCCATTATCGATATGTAATTCTTAATAGAGTAAGCAGAACAGCCATTCATGCTAAACGTATGTGGTGGGTGTTCCAACCGCTTGATGTTGAAAAAATGCAGCAAGCAGCTGATAGCTTGCTCGGCCATCATGACTTTTCAGCGTTTAGAGCGAAAGATTGCCAAGCGAATAATCCGGTTAAAACATTAGAACGATTACAAGTAACAAAGCAGGGTGACTGTATTGCCATTGATGTAACTTCTCAGTCGTTTCTACATCATATGGTTCGCAACTTGGTTGGTGTTTTAGTGCCTATTGGGCAAGGTGACAAACCTGTTGAATGGGCCAAACAAGTATTAGAAAGTAAAGAGCGCGCGAAAGGTGGAATTACCTCACCACCAGAAGGGCTATTTTTTGTTGATGTTGAGTATCCGCAACGTTATTCATTACCAGCTGTGTCAGGTTTTCCTGTGCTCTGGTAAAGTATTGGGTTGGAACTTTTATTTTGACATCAATCGATGAGAACACGTGTAAAAATTTGTGGCATCACTCAGCGCCAAGATGCTGAAATTGCTATTGAAATGGGTGCAGATGCGATAGGCTTAGTTTTTTATGAGCCTAGTCCTCGCGCTGTCACTATTGCGCAAGCAGAAGCGATCATTAGCGGTTTACCACCTTTTGTAAGCGTGGTTGCTTTATTTGTTGATGCTGATGCTGATTATATCAATCAGTGCCTTAATACGTTAGCGATTGATGTTCTGCAATTTCATGGAAATGAATCCGTTGAGTTTTGTGAGCAATTTAAACAGCCTTATTTTAAGGCGGTGAGAATGCGTGACAATGTCGATTTAACTGCTATAGCTAAGCAGTTTTCATCAGCGAAAGCCTTACTTGTTGATAGTTATCAAGAAGGGGTACCTGGTGGAACTGGTTTGACCTTTGATTGGTCATTAATAGACAACATAGATAAGCCGGTTATATTGGCCGGAGGCTTGAACTGCACTAATGTTCGAGGCGCGATACAACAAGTCAAACCTTATGCTGTTGACGTCAGTGGTGGCGTTGAACAACAGAAAGGTATAAAAGACAGTGAAAAAATACAGGCATTTATGCAAGAGGTAGCAAATGGCTAAACAGCTGGACGATAATTATTTCGACACTTATCCAGACGATAAAGGGCATTTTGGCCCATATGGTGGTCGCTTTGTAGGGGAAACCTTAATGCAAGCGATTTATCAATTGGAAGAAGCATACAATAAATACAAGACGGATCCTGAGTTTCAAGCAGAAATGGATAGAGATCTGGCGGACTTTGTTGGTCGACCTTCGCCTATTTATTTGGCTGAAAATTGGACCAGCAAATTAGGTGGCGCCCAGATTTATTTAAAACGTGAAGATTTAAATCACACCGGCGCACATAAAGTAAATAATACAATTGGCCAAGCTTTATTAGCTAAACGTATGGGCAAAACGCGAATTATTGCTGAAACGGGTGCTGGCCAGCATGGTGTAGCAAGTGCAACTGTTGCGGCTCGCCTCGGTTTGGAGTGTGTGGTTTACATGGGGGCGGAGGATGTTCAACGTCAAGCCCAAAATGTATATCGCATGAAACTATTAGGTGCAGAAGTGGTGCCTGTTGAATCTGGTTCTCGCACATTAAAAGACGCATTAAATGAAGCATTGCGTGATTGGGTAACTAATGTTGATGATACGTTTTACATCATTGGTACAGTAGCTGGTCCTCACCCTTATCCGGCAATGGTGCGTGATTTTCAGTCAATTATTGGTCGTGAAGCACGTGAGCAAGTGATTAAAGCAACGGGTAATTTACCGGATGCATTGGTGGCATGTATTGGTGGTGGCTCAAATGCGATTGGTTTATTCCATCCCTTTATTGAAGATGAATCAGTTGCTATGTACGGTGTTGAAGGTGCAGGTCATGGCATTGAGTCTGGTCAACATGCTGCACCGTTATGTGCAGGCACACCGGGTGTATTGCATGGTAACCGCACATACCTAATGCAAAATGAGTTTGGTCAAATTACAGAAACACATTCAATTTCAGCTGGTTTAGATTACCCAGGTGTTGGCCCTGAGCACGCATGGTTAAAAGATATCGGTCGAGCTAACTATGTTGCGGTAACAGATGATGAAGCATTAGAAGCATTCCATGACTTAACGCGTATGGAAGGTATTATTCCGGCATTAGAGTCGAGTCATGCTTTGGCGTACGTGAAAAAATTAGCACCAACGATGTCAAAAGATCAGGTTATTTTAGTGAACTTGTCTGGTCGTGGTGATAAAGATATGCACACAGTGGCTTCACTAGCTGGTCTTAATTTTTGAGGAATAGAGCATGAGTCGTATTAATCAGTGTTTTGAAAAACTGAAAGCAGAGGGACGTACTGCGTTAATTCCTTATATTACAGCGGGTGATCCAGAGCCATGGGTGACAGTGTCATTACTCCATGCTTTAGTCGAGTCAGGCGCGGATATTATTGAATTAGGTGTCCCCTTTTCTGATCCAATGTCTGATGGACCTGTGATTCAAAAAGCCTGTGAGCGTGCCTTAAAAAATGATGTGACGTTGCAGAATGTCCTCGATATGGTCAGTAGTTTCCGTGAAAAAAATACAGAAACACCTATCGTGCTGATGGGATATGCCAACCCGATTGAAGCGATGGGGTATAAAGCCTTTGCTGATAATGCACAGAAAGCAGGGGTTGATGGTGTCTTAACGGTTGATATGCCTGCTGAAGAAGCGGATGAATTTTTACCGCTGATGGCATCACACGATATTGATAATATTTTCTTAGTTGCGCCTACGACAACTGAAGAACGTATGGCAAAAGTAGCTGAGTATGCAAAAGGCTTTATTTACTACGTATCGATTAAAGGCGTAACAGGTACGGCTAAATTAGAAGTGGCTGAGGTTGAAGCGAAGCTTAATATATTACGTGAAAAATCTAACTTACCATTAGGCGTTGGGTTTGGTATTCGCGATGGTAAAACCGCTGCTGAAGTAGCAGCTGTGGCTGATGCTGTCGTTGTTGGAAGTACATTAGTGCGTTGTATCGAAGAACATGCCGAGCGTCCAGATGAAATAGCTGCAGCGCTGGCTGGATTGTTAGCAGAAATGCGCCATGCTATTAATGCACGTGACATGGCTAAATAAATTTAAGGTTTAGGTGACATAATGAGTTGGTTTGAAAAATTAATACCATCAAAAATTCGTACGACTGCGCGTAGTCGATCTGTTCCTGAAGGTGTGTGGTGTAAATGTCCATCATGTGACAGTGTGTTATATCGCGCTGAACTTGAGCGTAACCTGCATGTGTGTCCTAAATGTGATCATCATCAGCGCATTACTGCTCGCGTGCGATTAGAAAGCTTTCTTGATGAAGGTGAACGAACTGAAATTGCAAGTGAAGTAAAACCAGTTGATACCTTAAAGTTTAAAGACAGTAAGAAGTACAAAGACCGCATTACCCAAGCACAAAAATCAACCAGTGAAAATGATGCCTTATTAGCAATGCAAGGTCACATTAATGGCTTGCCTGTTGTAGCTGTATCGTTCGATTTTAGCTTTATGGGCGGATCTATGGGGTCTGTAGTAGGTGAAAAGTTTGTGCGAGCAGCTCAAGTTGCATTAAGTAATAATTTGCCATTAATTTGCTTTTCTGCAAGTGGTGGTGCACGAATGCAAGAAGGTTTGTTTTCTTTAATGCAGATGTCAAAAACCAGTACGGTTTTGGCTCAACTAAGTAAAAAAGGTGTGCCTTTTGTCTCTGTATTAACCGATCCAACGATGGGTGGTGTTTCAGCAAGTTTAGCAATGTTGGGTGACATTAATGTTGCAGAGCCAAACGCATTGATTGGTTTTGCTGGTCCTCGTGTTATTGAACAAACAGTACGTGAAACCTTACCTGAAGGTTTTCAGCGTAGTGAGTTTTTATTAGAGCACGGTGCAATTGACATGATTATTGATCGACGTGAAATGCGTGACCGTTTAGCTAATATTTTGTCTACGCTTACTAAAGTTAGTGCGTAGAACTATTAGCGTATATGCGATTTGATAACCTGCCTGCTTGGTTACGTTGGCAGGAAAATCTCCATTTTACTGAAGTTGATCCTGGTCTAGAACGTATTGGCCAAGTGTGGCAAGCGCTTGGTGGAAATAGCACTTTGCCTTGTAAGATAGTGACTGTTGCAGGCACTAATGGCAAAGGGTCATCTGTTGCCATGCTCGCATCTATTTTGAAGCAAGCAGGCTATCGAGTAGGCACCTATACTTCCCCTCATTTACTGCGTTACAACGAACGTATCTGCATCAATGGCGAGCCTTGCGATGATGCACTCATTTGTGCCGCTTTTGATAAAATTGACCAAGCCCGAGGCAATATTTCGCTTACTTATTTTGAGTTTGCGACCTTAGCCGCAAGCCTTATTTTTATTGATAGTCAGCTCGATGTGGTTATTTTTGAAGTAGGGATGGGCGGACGATTAGATGCTGTTAATTTATTTGATGCCGATATCGCTTTAATCACCCCCATTTCACTGGATCACACTCAATGGCTTGGTGATAGTCGAGAGCAAATTGCAAACGAAAAAGCAGGTGTATTACGACTGAACCAATCTGTCGTGTGTACAGAGGCCTTACCTGCAATATCATTAGTGAAAAAAGCACTCACTTTAAATGCGGATCTCTCGGTTGCTGAAAATGATTTTTCTTTTGTAGATTCAGGGAATAGCTGGCAGTGGAATAACGAGACTAGCAAACTCGAAAACCTGATTAAACCTGCATTACAAGGCCATTATCAATTACAGAATGCCGCCGCAGTATTGCAAGTGGTGTATTTGTTAAATGAGCAAGGGTTTACGGTTTCCAAACAGCACATTGAACAAGGGTTAGCTAGCGTTCACCTTATAGGTCGTTTTCAAGAAGTTAAAACGGAAGTTGGCTTACATATTTTTGATGTTACTCATAATCAACAAGGCGCACTTAATTTAGCTCGCGTATTAAAACAACAGCCTTCTAACGGTAAAACATTTGCCGTGTTAGCGATGTTAGCTGATAAAGATGTACAGAGTGTTGTAGAGCCTTTAGCTGATGTTATTGATGTCTGGTATTTAGCAGGCTTAAATGGTTCAAGGGGTATGTCTGCTGAGGATTTATCTGAAAACGTGGTGAAACTGGTTCCTGAACAAAAAATTAAATGTTTTGAGATGGTTGAAGATGCCTACCAACAGGCAGCGTTATTATTAACAGAAAATGATCGACTTCTTGTTTTTGGCTCGTTTCACACGGTTGAAGCCATTATGCGTTTAAGCCCAGAGTTATTTGAACAATAACTTTTAATTTACAGTAGCCAACGCAATTGCATTGCAACAATATGCACGTCACCTTCATATTCACCTAACAAGGTATACCCCAGACTAGACGTTTCATTTATTTTAGGGTTGCTGGCAAAAACATAGGTGTATGCACTGTCAATAACGAACCGTTCGTTTAATGTATAACTTGCTCCGAGAGAGAACCATTTACGGTCATTGCCGGGAATACGAGCCGTACGGTGCTGATTATCTGGAATTGGGGTTTCATCGTAAGCGATACCGCTACGTAACTGCCATGTGTCATTAAGTCTGTAATCAACCCCAATGCTATAGCGCATGGTATTTTTCCAACTTTCATCTTTATTACTATTTAGCCGTTCAACATTATCAGACTGTATGTTTAATTCTTGGAAGCGGTTCCACCGAGTCCATGTCGCATCTGTAGAAACAGCCCATTTTTTATTTATTTTATGATGAATAGAAAATGAAACTGACTCTGGGAAAGAGGTCGAACCGTATCCGTCACCATTGGTAAAGCCTCCGGCGGCAGCAACAGTTTGAACTGCTGAGTTATCAGGAATAATAAAGCGGCCAGGGCCTTCTAAAGTGTGCGAGATTTTTGAACGGTAGTTGAGACCTACACGACTTGCTTCTGAAAGTTCGTAAATTAAACCGAGGTTATAACCCCAGCTCCAGTCTTTTGCATTGAGCGCTGCTTTTCCATCAAACCCTTGCGGAGTGGCGCAACTAGCAGCGGTGGTTCTTAAGCTGACGGGTAAGCTTGTATCTAGTGCTGTTTGCGCACAAAGAGAACCAAAATCAACCGCTTGAGTTATTTCTAAATCTGCATATTGCAAGCTAACACCAAAGCCAACCGATAGTTTTTCATTTGCTTTGAATGCGATACTCGGGTTGATGTTAATTGTTTTTAAATCTGACTTAATGGCGTGATAACGACCAACCCAATCATCATCGTATTCTGTTACAAAGCCAAAAGGGGCATTAACGCCTAGTCCTACGACTGATTTTTTATTCAGTCGGTGGGCATAGTAAAAGAGCGGAATAAAGGCATTTTGGCCTGCATCATCTTCGGCGCCACTGATTGCTCCAGAGCCTAAGGCTGCAGGTAATGAGGAACCTTGATTAATAAACTCACCCGTAGGGCTGATAAAGTTTAACCCAGCGTTAATTTGACTCTGTGATAAATAGGTTAAACCTGCGGGGTTAAAAAATACGGTGCTTGCGTCATCAGCGACGGCTGCGCTGCCTGCAAATGCGCGGCCTTGGCCTGTGACGCTTAGTTCTTGTACTGCAAAGCCTGCAGCATAACAATCTAAACTTACAAATAACGCTAATGTTAAAACACTTAAACTACGTGGTTTTTTAGGCATGTCGTCACTTTAACTTTGAAAGGTTAAATAACAAATTAACATTAAGCTAAATTGTTAGGCAATAGGCTAGGTATTACTTACGCTCAAATAATAAATCCCAAACTCCGTGGCCTAAACGGATACCTCGTTGCTCAAACTTAGTCATTGGCCTGTAATCTGGTCGTGGAATAAAGGTCTGTGTTTCAGAGCAGTTTTGAAAACGATCACTTTGAGATAAATCACTTAACATTTGTTCGGCGTAATGTTGCCAATCTGTAGCCATATGTAAATGGCCACCAGATATGATTTTATCTGCAAGTAAATCAACAAATTCCGGCTGAATAATACGTCGTTTATGATGACGTTTTTTATGCCAAGGGTCTGGAAAGTACAGCTGCACGCGGTGCAATGACGCATCATTAATACGCTGTTTTAATAATTCGACTGCATCTGTACAGGCGACACGAAGGTTAGTAAGACCAAGTTCTTCGATCTGCTTAAGTAGTTGACCTACGCCTGGTCTATGTACTTCGATACCAATGAAATCTTTTTCGGGCTGCGCAGCTGCCATTTGGGCTAGAGAAGCACCATTACCAAAACCAATTTCAATTATTTTGAGTGCATCACGGCCAAATAACTGATTTAAATCGAGAGCCTCGTTGCCTTCATCAATACCAAATTCGGGCCATAATTTATCAAGTGCACGTTCTTGTCCGTGTGTGAGTCGTCCTTCACGGCGCACGAAGCTACGGATTGTGCGAAGTTTTTTGTCTTCAGACATATTTTTATTAAATACCTATCAATATCAGGAATGTTCAATAGTAATTGGGAGTCGTACAATAGAGTCAGGATCATACATTAATACGAAGAGGATGTTGCATGACCTCATGTTGTGAAAAGCCAGAACCAATAAAACAGCCAGAGTCGAGTTGTTGTTCGTCAGAATCGCCAACTGTTAAAAAAGTAGATTGGCTGTTTTGGACAACCTTGATAATGGTGGTGTGTGCTTATAGTTATTATCTTTTTGTACCAGTCACTATTTTACCCACGCTTAATCAGCTAGCTGAGGGCGTTTACCAATTAATGAATACCATGTTTATTGGTTTAATGATTGTTATCTTCTTTGTCGGTGTGATTGGCAAAATACCTAAAGCATTTATCAGTTCAGCCTTAGGCAAAGGAGATAGTATAAATGGTATCGCCCGCGCCACATTTGCAGGTGTAATGCTTGATTTATGCAGTCACGGTATTTTATTAGTTGCCATGCGCTTATATCAGCGTGGAGCAAGTTTGGGTCAAGTGATGGCCTTTTTAATTGCAAGCCCTTGGAACTCACTTTCATTAACGATTATCTTAATTGCGTTAATTGGTTGGCAGTGGACGTTGCTGTTTTTAGTGTGTTCTATATTGATTGGTATGGTGTCTGGTTTGTTGTTCGACTTTTTCGTACGTAAAGGAGTATTGCCTGAAAATCCGAATACGATAGAACTGGGTGACTTTAACTTTTGGCCTGAGGCTAAGCAGCAATGGCAAAGTGCCACGTTTAACCTTAGTTGGTTTATCGATATGGTTTGGCAGGGGATTAAAGATTCGAGAATATTAGTCCGTTGGCTTTTGCTCGGCATTATTTTAGCGGCGCTAATCAGAACATTTGTGCCTATTGAGAGTTTTCAAACGTATTTTGGAGCAACCTTAACGGGCTTAGGTTTAACCTTGGTTGTCGCAACATTGTTAGAAATTTGTTCAGAGGGTTCAACCCCCATCGCTGCAGATTTAGTCAGTAGAGCGCAAGCGCCGGGTAATGGGTTTGCATTTTTAATGGGCGGCGTTTCTACGGATTACACTGAAATAATGCTATTAAAAGAAACCACCAACTCATGGAAAGTAGCCCTTTTTTTACCACTGTTAACCTTACCTCAAATTATCATTTTAGCTGTTGTGATGAATCAATTTTGAAAAAATAACAGCACAAAAATGATGCAAACGTGTCAATTTCAGGGCACCAATGTATAATTAGCGGTCAATTTGTTGGGCAGGGTGTTATTAATCTGTTCAAACAGGCTTTTCA
>SPJK01060671.1_pt1 | contig 11261 bp, 10 predicted proteins | sample 3741771 | NCBI WGS metagenome assembly SPJK01 (sample SAMN10925997, study PRJNA522277) | cold seep metagenome | isolation source: Elba SIP-enriched marine methane seep metagenome, extraction at timepoint T2 | place: Italy: coast of Elba, Mediterranean Sea
AGCCCAGTTCAATATATTGACTTCTGTGGCAACACTTCTGGTTGTGACGCAAACTCAATACAAGCAAAAGCTGCCTGGACTTATGACTCTAGAGACAATTTGCTCTTCCCTAACCGCGGTACTTTGCAACGTTTGAAAGGTGAAGTTGGCGTGCCAGGGCTAGATTTAGAGTACTATAAAATCGAGTATCAGCATGCTTGGTTTAAAGACGTATTCAAAAATGTTGTTGTCATGTTGAATGGTGAGATTGGCTATGCTGATAGCTATGGTGATGGTAAGTATCCATTCTTCAAAAACTTCTTTGCCGGCGGCGTAAACTCTGTACGCGGTTATGAAAATGGTACATTAGGCCCGCGGGACATTGACCCTGCAACAGGAAATGAGTTCTCCGTCGGTGGTACAACTAGAGTTGTCGGGAACGCTGAGATATTTGTGCCTGTACCACTTATTAAAGATTCGTCGCAATTCCGTCTTAGTGCTTTCGTTGATGGCGGCAGGGTGTTTGGTGAGGATGAGTCAAGAAAGTTAAGCGAGCTAAGATATAGTGCAGGCTTCGGTATTAGCTGGTTCTCTCCGTTTGGGCCGTTGAAAATCGTATTTGCTCAGCCATTGAATGATGAAGATGAAGATGATACAGAAACGCTACAGTTCCAATTTGGGCAGCAGTTTTAGTTAAATTAAACCTGTTTTGATTTTTTAGAGGTAAAATAGAAAAATATACCACACTCAATGTGGCGATGTTCTGGAGATTAATATTGAGTAAGACCCTTAAAACGCTGGTTTTTTTATGCATGATGGCTGTGACAATAGGCATCAATGCGGCAGAACTAAAGGTTGGATATGTCCAAGTTGACAAGATTCTCAAGAAAGCGCCACAAACCTCTGAAACAGGTAAAAAGCTCGAACGTGAGTTTAGCCCAAGATCTCAAGAGCTAGAAAAAATGAAAAGTGAAATTGCGCAGATTGAAGCATCGCTTGAACAAGAACGGTTGACCCTCACGGATAAGGAAAGACGTAAAAAACAAAGGCAAGCTTCCACCTTGAAAATTGAGTTTAGCCGTAAGCAGCGTGAGTTGCGAGAAGATATTAATATTCGTAAGAATGAAGAGCTGTCTGTTTTGCAAGACCGAATTAATGCTGCTGTTAAAACGGTTTCTGAAGAAGATGGTTATGATTTGGTAATGTATGGCGGCGTTGCTTACGCCAGTAAAAAAATTGATATCACCGATAAGGTTTTAAAGCTTTTGAGTGAGAAATAGTGCGGTTTAGGTTTTATGCGCAACAATGTATCCCTTAAACAAATAGTCGAAGAGCTAGGTGGCGAACTGAGAGGTGATCCAGCACTCATGGTTGATCATGTTGGTTCATTAGCAATGGCGCGTGAAGGCGCCATTAGTTTTTTTAATGACACCAAATATAGCCAACAGCTCAGTGATACAAGTACAAGTGCTGTTATTCTGAGACCTGAACACGCGACATTATCTGACTTGCCAGCGATTCTAACGGACAACCCTTATGCTTACTTTGCTAAAGTGTCACAGTTGCTGAACCCTGTGCATGAAACCGCACAAGGCGTACATGCAACCGCGACGGTTGATGAAAGTGTACACCTGCCCACACAGCCAAGTATCGCTGCTCACGTTGTGATTGAGGAAGGTGTCACATTAGCTGAACATGTTGTTATTGGTGCTGGTTGTGTTATCGGGCGTGATGTTGTCATTGGCGAAGGTACGGTTTTGGAAGCAAATGTCACAATTAAGCATGGCACGATAGTGGGTCGCCACTGTCATTTTTTTTCAGGAGCCGTAATTGGTAATGATGGTTTTGGTTATGCCGAGTCATCAGCAGGTGGTGAGCAACATTGGGAGAAAATTCCACAAGTAGGGCGCACTGTTATCAAAGATTATGTTGATATTGGCGCCAATACGACGGTTGATCGCGGTGCGATTGATGATACGGTGATTGAAGAGGGAGTCAAAATAGATAATTTAGTGCAGGTTGCACACAATTGTCGAATTGGCGCACACACGGTGATTGCTGGTTGTGTTGGCATTGCCGGTAGCGCAGTTGTCGGTGCGCATTGTAAAGTGGGTGGCGCAGCTATGATCTTAGGCCATTTACATATTGCTGATAATGTTACCATTTCTCCTGGTAGCATGATTACCAGGTCAATCCGTAAACCAGGCACTTATACCGCATTAATGCCTTTCCAAGCGCATGACGCATGGTTAAAAACTGCAGCAAACATTCGCCATTTAGAGCGATTAACAGATAAAATAAAGATATTAGAGCGTAAGCTAGCACAGTTAGAAGACGCCAGAACTTCATAGAAAGTACCTAATGACTAACACCGTTGACACAAGCATGAATATTCATGAAATCTTAGACCACTTGCCACACCGATATCCTTTTGTGTTGATTGATCGTGTGGTTGAGATGGAGCTAAAAAAAGAAATCACGGCAATTAAAAATGTGACGATAAACGAGCCGTTTTTCCCTGGTCACTTCCCTTATCACCCAGTGATGCCTGGGGTGTTGATTGTTGAAGCGATGGCACAAGCGGCTGCAGTACTATCATTTAAAACCATGGATGTTAAGCCATCAGAAGAGTCTGTTTACTATTTTGCTGGGATTGATAGTGCACGCTTTAAAAAACCAGTTTCACCTGGTGATCAGCTTCTATTAAACGTCAAAATTGACAGGATATTAAAAGGTATTTGGAAGTATAAAGGTGTTGCTACTGTGGACGGCGGTGTTGTTGCTGAAGCGGAGATGATGTGTATATTGAAGAGTATTTAACTTTAATAATCAATAAAATATAAATTTATCTTAAAGTAAAGTATTAATGAAAAGTAAAATACATAGCACCGCTATTATTGACCCGAAAGCAGAATTAGATAGTAGCGTTGAAGTCGGTGCATATTCCATTATTGAAGCCGGTGTAAAAATCGATGCTAATACCCGGGTTGGTAGCCATGCGGTCATTAAAGGCCCAACCAAAATCGGTAAAAACAACCACATTTTTCAGTACGTGTCGCTTGGTGAGCAGCCACAAGATAAGAAATATGTTGATGAGCCGACGACATTAGAAATTGGTGATAACAATACGATTAGAGAGTTTTGCACCTTTAACCGTGGGACAACGCAAGATAAAGGCGTTACTAAAATTGGTAATGACAACTGGATTATGGCTTATGTACATATTGCGCATGATTGCGATGTTGGCAACCATACGATTCTAGCCAATAATGCATCATTAGCAGGGCATGTTGATATCCATGATTACGCTATTTTAGGCGGGTTTACCTTGATACATCAGTTTTGTAAGGTCGGTGCACATGTCATGACGGCAGTCGGATCCGTGGTATTTAAAGATATCCCGACCTACGTGACAGCAGGTGGTTATTCTGCAGAACCGCACGGCATCAATTCAGAAGGCTTAAAGCGTCGTGGTTTTTCTATTGACGATATCAAGCAAATTAAGCGCGCTTATAAAGTATTGTACCGTAATGGCTTAAGCTTAGAGGAAGCCAAACGCGAGCTGATAGCTATGCACGTGAGTAGTGACAAAATTAAACTGTTGTCAGATTTTCTAGAGCTGTCCAATCGCGGCATCATCCGCTAAAACGAACGATGCCTAAAATAGCCATTGTCGCGGGTGAGGCCTCGGGAGATTTATTAGGCGGTCACTTGATTGCTGCACTCAACAAAAAGCGTAGTGATCTGAGTTTCTTTGGTATTGCTGGGCCTCAAATGATACAGCAGGGTGCAAAATCCTTATTCGAAATGGAACGGCTCTCAGTACGTGGTTATTTTGAAGTTCTTAAGCATCTGTATGGTTTATTAAAACTACGTAAAAGCCTTCTTAAGCAAATCCTTGATGAAAAGCCAGATGTTTTTATCGGTATCGATGCGCCTGATTTTAATTTCTGGTTAGAGCGGCAACTCAAAAAGCGCGGTATTCCAACAATTCATTATGTTAGCCCATCGATTTGGGCTTGGCGTGGTGGGCGTATCCGTAAAATAAAACGTGCGGTGACACATATGCTGGCTTTATTTCCATTTGAACCAGCCTTATATGAGGCTGTCAGTATGCCTGTTACTTATGTCGGCCACCCGCTTGCCGATGCATTGCCATTGCAACCCAAAACAGATGAGGCGCGAAAGATGCTCCGCTTGGAGGATGAAACGTTCATTATTGCTATGTTGCCTGGCAGTCGACGATCAGAGGTTGCCCAACATGCAGCATTCTTTGTTGAAACGGCTGAATTGATGAGCCATTATCATAAACAAGTGAAGTTTCTGGTTCCGCTTATTACCCGCGCTACGCGAGAACTCTTTGAAATAGCGATTGAGAAAAATGGTAACCCACAGTTGAATATGCAACTGTTATTTGGTCATGCCCATGATGCGATGGAGGCAGCTGATTTTGTTGTGGTTGCTTCTGGTACTGCAACATTAGAGGCGGCCTTGCTGAAACGACCGATGATTATTACTTATCGCATGCCAACAATTAGTTGGTGGTTGCTAAAGCCGATGCACTACTTGCCTTATGTCGGACTACCTAACGTGTTAGCTAAACGCTTTGTGGTGCCAGAGCTCTTGCAAAAAGAAGCAACGGCTGAAGCTGTGACAGAAAAAATGAACGCGATGTTAGCTGACAAAGAAGGGCTTAATGATATTAAGCAAACATTTACTGAAATACATCGTTCTTTAAAACAAAACTCAGCCAATAAAGCAGCAGATGTTGTGCTGTCTTATTTGTCGTCATAACCGATGAAACCATTAATTTGTGGTGTTGATGAAGCAGGGCGTGGCCCACTGGCAGGTGCTGTTTATGCATCAGCTGTTATTTTAAACCCGCAGCATGCTATTGCTGGGCTGGCGGATTCAAAGAAAATATCTGAGAAAAAGCGTGATGCGCTAGCGATTGAGATAAAAACGCATGCACTGGCTTGGGCAGTAGCAAGTAGTAGTGTTGAAGAAATCGATGAAATTAATATTCTACAAGCCAGTTTGCTAGCCATGAAGCGAGCCGTTGAAGCAATGCATAGCGAGTTCTCTAATGTGTTGAATGCGCAAGCGATATTGGTACAAGTCGATGGCAATAAATGCCCTAAAATTAACTTTCCTTGTGAGGCAATTGTTAAGGGCGATAGTAAAGTTAAAGCAATCTCTGCTGCTTCTATTTTAGCTAAAACTACACGAGATGCTGAGCTATATGCATTAGACCAGCAATACCCAATGTATGGGTTCGCAAAACACAAAGGTTATCCAACGAAAGCGCATATGGAATTGCTTGTGCAGCACGGTGTGTCGCCCGTGCATCGGCGTAGTTTTGGACCTGTGAGAAAGTTACTTTAATTAAAGCTTAAGCCAACAGTAAAAATATCGTTGGTTTTTTATGTAAATTAGGTAGCGAAGCTTGTTTCCACTCACGCACGCGCTTAGTGACAATAAACTCATCAGCTAAACTGATATTGCAAGCAATGCATAGTTGAGTATCCGCATGGCAGGTTTTTAATACATCCTCAAGCAAGTGTTGATTACGAAAGGGTGTTTCAATAAAAATCTGTGTCGCTTGCTGTGATTTTGAGGTGTGTTCAATCGCTTTTAGCGCTTTAACGCGAGCGGCCTTATCGACTGGGATATACCCTAGAAAGGTGAAGTGCTGCCCATTAAGGCCCGATGCCATTAGGCTTAATAAAATCGAGCTAGGGCCCACTAATGGGGCAACGCGAATGCCTTTTTGATGCGCCAAGGCTGCCAATTTAGCCCCTGGGTCTGCAATGCCTGGGCAGCCAGCTTCTGACATTAAACCTACATCTTGACCAGCGAGTAGTGGTGCTAGGCGTTTTTTCAGGTCCTTTTCTTCTGTACGTTTATTCAGTGTCTGGAATGTGAGCTCTCGAATAAGCTTAGGGTGTTTAATGGCGCCCAGAAAGTGTCGTGCTGTTTTTTCATTTTCAACAATAAATGTATCCAAGCGTTGTGCAATACTAACAACATCTTTTGGCAATACTTGACTAATGTTATCAGCACCTATGGTGACTGGAATGAAATATAAAGTCCCTAACGCAGCCATCTGATTAGTATTTCACAATCGCGCGATAAGTCAGTTTTGTTTTACCCTCAGCAGGGACTTTAATCTTCCATTGTGCCATACGGCTATTTACTTTTTTGTGTGGCGCACTTTCAGATAAGATTTTCCAATCACCGCCAATAGGCTCTTGTACAACAACCTCTACCGCTTCTTTCTTGGCATTTTTTAAGGTGATTTCAAAAGCAGTTCGGTATTCTCGCTTAGAAGCTTTTTTAAAGTCCGTCTGCTTTTTATCTGCAGTGACATCAAAAGCGCTACCTAACTTTAAACGCACTGTTTCATTCTTGGGCGTATGATCAATCGCATCTTCACCAACAAACTGTGTGTTGCCTTGACTGTCACTCTTATAAACACGCATAACGCCTTTGGGTAATGGCATGCCGAGTTTTGATGCTGTTTTATTATCAAACTCAACAAATACATCGACTTTCAACTTCGAAGCAATTTGGCCATATTGGCTTCTATAATAATAATCAGCGCCACGAAGTAATAAAGATTTTCTAACCGGGATATTGGTCGCGGTTAACAGCGCAACTTGTTTGTTTTGGTTTTCAGCAATGGTTGTCGGCCTGTCCAGTGTGTATAAGTGATATTCGAATAAGCCTTCTTCTGCCATTGGAGCAGCAGCTTCAGCCATCATGACATCAGCGCGCATGTTTTTAGCCATTGGCCGCGTCCGTCTTTGTACACGGTTAACATCACCAGCGACTAACTGTAGTTTTGCATTTTGATAGCTAGCACCACTATTATTGTTTAACGTAACCCAGCCAGAGAGGTCTAGGCGATTATCTTGTTTATTTAATGCAGCAACATAATCTGCTTTCCAACTTAGCCCACCTGTCAGATAACTGAGCTCAACGGTTTGGCTTTTTGCCCCTTTGTTATTGACTTGCGTAATCAAAGTAGGGCGGTCACGTAGGTTTGCTGGTACATCTTCGTAAACAATGCGGCCCGGCAAGCCTGTTTCAATACGATTACCGATCTTGAGTACGACACCCTGATTGGCAGATAGCACCGTTGCTTTCTCGGGAGTTTCTGCCCCCGTCGCAGGGTTGGTTTTAACGATGGTTACTTGTTTGCCAACATATTTTTCAAGCATTTTTGCTGGGCTAAGCAAGTCATAATCAAAGTTTTGCTCTAATAATGACAGGCTGCCTGGCGCATTGATGCTACGTAATAATGCAGTTTCCGGTCGAATTTTCGCGCTCACATCGCGTAAAGCAATGGCGTTAAAACCGTTTTTCAGCTGTATTTTACGAACATCTTTAACCAAAGCTAAGTCACCATTATAAATGGTAACAGCCACCTTCTTTTGGTCTTTAAGAGAGCTGCGTAACTCTTTTACCTGATCAGCGGCAAAAACTGGGGTGGATATAGCTGTCAATAATGTGAATAGGGCAATACGACTTGTGTGCATGATAATCTCCATTTGCTTGCTTGTTATCTAAATAACGAAACAACTTATATGATGTTGACACCTTCGTTTTGTAACATTGTAATTAGTTTGATCAATGGTAGCCCAATGAGCGCATTCGGATCTTCACCAACCATACTTTCCATTAGCGCAATACCAAGCCCTTCTGATTTTGCGCTACCGGCACAATGATAGGGTTGTTCTTTTGACAAATAGTTCTCTATTTGGGCGTCAGTATATTCTCTGAATTTCACGACATAAGGAACGGCTTCTGCTTGCATATTACCAGTTTCCGCATTGTATAAGCATAAAGCACTGTGAAACGTCACTTGTTTGCCGCGCATGGCTACAAGTTGTTTTGTTGCATTGTTATGATTCAATGGCTTGCCAAGCTGCTCTCCATTTAATGTGGCAACTTGATCACAACCAATAATCAGAGCATGCGGATGCGCGTTACCGACTTTAATCGCTTTTTCTTTTGAAAGCCTTAGTGCTGTATCTGCAGGCGTTTCACCTGGCATCACTGCCTCATCAATATGTGGTGAAACAGTGCTAAAGTTAACTTGTAATCGTTGTAATAGCTCACGCCTAAAAATAGAGGATGAAGCTAGAATCAGGGCTTGTTTCATAAATTCTCGGGTACCTTTGTTCAAATAAAAAAGCCGACAGCGCGTGACTGCCGGCTTAAGTCGCCAAAACGTTTACTTTATTCCGGCTGTATTTCTAATAAGGTTTCATCAGGTGTGACATTGTCACCCTTCTCAACATTGAGTGAGACAACGGTTCCTGTAACTGGCGATTGAATCTCATTTTCCATCTTCATCGCTTCAATCACTAGTACAGCATCACCTGCCTTAACTTTATCACCAACGGCGACTTTTAATGCGACGATCGTACCCGGCATCGCTGTCGTCACACAGCCTTTATGTGTCGGACGAGGGCGACCACTGCCTGCGCTAGATGCTTTCTTTTTAGCATTGCCACCACTGCTTTGTGCCCCACCAGCGAGTTCAATCTCACTGAGTGTTTCTACAATGACTTCTTCAGCAACGCCATCAACTGAAACATAAACAGGACGTTTTTCTTCACCCTCATGGCCTGTGCCTGTGAGTTTGATATGGAATGTTTCACCATGTAATGTCACATTGAACTCATCTGGCGCATATCTTGGGCCAGCTGCATTGACTTCATCTTTTGAAAGTAATGGTTCTGGTGCAAGTGAGTTCGCATTACGCTCTTTTAAGAATGTTTCACCAATATCTGGGAACATGGCATAGGTTAGTACGTCTTCTTCACTTTTTGCAATACGATCAACATCATTTGCTAATTTTTCCATTTCTGGTTTCAGCAAATCAGCCGGGCGACAAGTAATGACCTCACCATCATCGATGGCCATTTTCTGCACATCCGCATTAATAGGGCTAATTGACTGTCCATATTGGCCTAAGCAATAATTTTTAACTTCATTGGTAATGGTTTTGTAACGTTCACCGGTTAATACATTCAACACGGCTTGTGTGCCAACAATTTGAGATGTCGGGGTCACTAATGGTGGATAACCTAAGTCTTCACGCACGCGGGGAATTTCATCCAGCACGGCATTCATTTTATCGAGAGAACCTTGCTCTTTAAGCTGGTTGCTTAGATTTGAAATCATGCCACCTGGCACTTGGTTGACCAATACCCGTGTATCTACGCCTGTGTATGCACTTTCAAACTGCCAATACTTCTTACGTACTTCACGGAAGTATTCGCTGACTTCTTGCACTGCACCGATATCTAAACCCGTGTCGTATTCGGTGCCTTGTAATGCGGCAATAATACTTTCTGTTGTTGGATGGCTTGCACCTTCACTAAAAGCTGAGTTGCAAGTGTCAATAATTGTTGCGCCGTTTTCAACACCACGCATTAAGTTCATGCTGGCCAAACCAGAAGTGGCATGACTGTGTAAGTGAATAGGGATGCTAATTGCCTCATCAAGTGCCTTCACCAATTCCGCGGTTGTTTGTGGCGTTAGCAAGCTTGCCATATCTTTAATTGCAAGCGTATCGCAACCCATGGCTTCTAATTCTTTAGCTAAACCGACAAAGTGTGCCACATCATGTTTGGGGCTTGTTGTGTAGCTGATTGTCCCTTCAGCCGTTTTCTTGGCCTTCTTGACTGCTTCAATAGAGGTTTTAAGGTTGCGCATATCATTCATGGCATCAAAGATACGGAAGACGTCGACACCATTGTCAGCTGATTTTTGTACAAATGCTTGTACAACATCATCTGAGTAATGGCGGTAGCCCAATAGGTTTTGACCACGTAATAGCATTTGAATGCGGCTATTTGGTAGCGCTTTACGTAGTTTTGATAAACGTTCCCAGGGGTCTTCTTTTAAAAAGCGCACACAGGCATCAAAAGTGGCGCCGCCCCATGCCTCTAAAGACCAAAAGCCAATGTCATCTAGCTTGGCACAAATCGGCAACATATCTTCTGTGCGTAAGCGTGTTGCAATCATACATTGGTGGCCATCACGTAGTACTAATTCGGTAATATTTACTTTTTTCATAATTAAATCTTTAATAATTAAATGCCATGATGTGCAGCAATTGCAGCTGAAATAGCTGCAGCGACCAACTCGGGTGGTAGCTCTACTGCATAGTTTGTTAATTCTGGATGAGCTTCTACAAAGCTGGTATTGAACTCACCAGCACGGAACTCAGGGTGCTTCATGATTTCTTGGTAATAGGGAATCGTTGTTTTGACACCATAAACCTCGATATCATCCAATGCACGTCTACCGCGTTCAATTACACGCTCCCAATCAAGTGCCCATACCGTCAACTTTCCGCACATTGAGTCGTAATATGGCGGAATAACATAGCCTGAGTAAATGGCAGCATCCATACGAACGCCAGGGCCACCGGGTGAATAGTAGCGAGTAATTTTACCGAAACTAGGCAGGAAGTCATTTTTAGGGTCTTCTGCGTTGATACGATACTCCATGGCAAAACCACGAAAGCTAATTTCACTCTGTTTATAGCGCAGTGGCAAACCTGATGCAATGCGAATTTGCTCTTGCACAATATCAACGCCGGTAATCGATTCCGTAATAGTATGTTCCACCTGCAACCGGGTATTCATTTCCATAAAGTAGAAACGGTTATCATCATCTAATAAGAATTCAACCGTACCCGCATTACGATAACCAACCGCCTTAGCTGCTTTAACCGCTAAGTTACCAATGTGTTCACGTTGTGTTTTGGTGAGTTGGGGGGAGGGGGCGATTTCGATGAGTTTTTGGTTGCGACGTTGAATAGAACAATCACGTTCATATAGATGAATAGCATTGCCTTGACTGTCTGCAAGGACTTGCACTTCAATATGCTTTGGATTGACGATACATTTTTCCAAAAACACCTCTGGTTGACCAAAGGCCTTAGTTGCTTCTGAAATAACGCGATCATAATTATTGGTTAAATCTTCTTCGCTATCGCAACGTCGAATACCGCGTCCGCCGCCACCATTTGTGGCTTTTAGCATGACGGGGTAACCAACATTCCGAGCCAGCGCAATGGCTTCATCCAAATTGGCCAAGTTGCCATCACTACCAGGTGTGCATGGAATACCTGCTTTTGTCATGGCAGTGCGGGCTTGAATTTTGTCACCCATTTGTCGGATGACTGCACCACTTGGGCCGATAAAAGCGATGCCGCGTCTTGCGCAAATTTCCGCTAACTCGGGATTTTCAGATAAAAA
>SPJK01071223.1_pt1 | contig 11257 bp, 8 predicted proteins | sample 3741771 | NCBI WGS metagenome assembly SPJK01 (sample SAMN10925997, study PRJNA522277) | cold seep metagenome | isolation source: Elba SIP-enriched marine methane seep metagenome, extraction at timepoint T2 | place: Italy: coast of Elba, Mediterranean Sea
GAAACAGATTCCGTTCCGCTCTCCTTACAGGGATTTCAGAAACATTCTGAAAGCCTTGGTTTTGCTGGAATCAGACCGTGATGGCGCAATGCAGGCACTGGCAAAAATCCCAGAAAACTCACCCTATGCTGGCTTTGTCCGTCTGTGCCAGATGCAAGGACTCGACGATGCCCAAAAACTGCGCAATTATGCGGCAAAGCTTCATGCCCCGGAACAGCTTTTCATCCAGAAACTATCAGGACTGGACAATGCGCAGACGAAACTGCTCAAGAACAGTTTCAGGGTGCTGACACATTATTCGGACAAGCAGGCACTGGAACTGGTAATGAAAAACGTCCGCCTGTTCGGAAAGGAAAAAACCGAACGCTTCGGGCTGGGATTGCTGCCCCATTATTTTGCCGGAAAACGCCTGTTGCAGTCCAAAGGCTTTTTGCCACAATTCGAAGCCATCAGGCTGAAAGCCCTGTCCCTTGAAAAGGACCAGCGCATGGCCGACGCCCTGCCGCACTGGTTTGAATACCTTGGAATCCTGAAAGAACGCAACCTCCCCGAAGAGCACCTGAAGACCGCATTGATCATGCGCCATGTCGCCAGACTGACCGGCGAAAGCAACATCGCCATCTGCATCAGGCTGTTGCAGGACAGTCTGGAACTTGACCCTGGCGACAGGGACAGCTATCTGTTGCTGATCCTGCTGCTGAAACAGAAACAAAAGACCAATGAATTGAAACAGTGGCTTGATAAAGCTTTGTCGCAATACCCGGATGATGTCGAAATACTGACGGCCAATATCGTTGAAAGCATGGAAAGGAGCACTTTCAAGAAAGCCGCAGGCTTTGCCAGGCGTCTCCTCAAGATAGACCCCATCAATCCGCAGGCGCGCGGGGCCTTGGTCAGCTGCCATGCCGCCCATGCCCGCAAGCTGATGAAACAGGGCAAGCTCGAACTGGCTGAAAAGGAACTGGCACAGGCACAGGATATTGACCAGGGCAAATACAGGAACGGCCTGATACCGATCCTTCAAGGGTTGCTCGCCTTCAAAAAGGGAGCGAAGGACGATTGCAAATCGCTGGTCGATGAAGGTAAGCGCCTTGAGTCGGGCGACCTGTGCGGCCAGTTCCGTCTTAACATTGAAATCCTCAATCTCGGACTGCCGTCTGCAAGCGTGTTGCGGCTGTGCTCGAAACTGGACAAGGATTACATCGCAGGCCCTGACGAAATCATGGAACTGGCCGAGATGCTGACACTTTACCGGCAACGCGGCAGCCAGTCCGTCGGCAAGGCTTTCGAGAAAATCAAGGCTGTTTTTAAAAAGTCATTCAAGGCGGGGCAGCGCGAATTTTCACAGCAGCAATTCATCACCCTGTGCCAGCAGTTCGATGCGCTGGGAAATTTTGAAATATTGCGCCTTGTCAGCAATACCGCCATCGAGCGGGACATGAAGCCCCCGGCACTGCTGTATTACAGGGCCTATGCCAAGGCCAATGGCGATGGTTCCCGCATAGACTCCATAACGGCGATGCATCTGGAACATGTTCTTGACTTGGCCCACAAGCAAAAAGACAGCCGTACAGCCAGCAAGGTCGTTGAATTGCTCGATGACTATGAGAGCCAGAATTATCCCGAACTCTACCATGACGAAGATGGTGATTATGACTTCGACGATCTCGAAGCTTTCGATGCCGTCCAAAGGATCATGGAAGACATAGGCAACATGGAATACGATGAGCTGTTCCAGTTCGTGTTCAATGGCAAGCAACCGACACCGCAGCAAATGCAGAAACTGCAACGCACCGGCGAGGAAGGTTTCAACCAGATGTTGCTGGAAAGAATTCTGGAAGAGGCAGGCATCGACAGACGCGCCATTGATGGCATCGACTTTGCAAGCCTGCTTTTTGGCGACAATTAGGAGATAACGACATGCTGACACCGTTTGAAATACTGGAAATCGACGACACCGCATCCGATGAGCAGATCAAGAAAGCCTATCTGAAAAAAGTGAAACAGTATCCGCCGGAAAGGGCGCCTGACAACTTCCAGCAAATCCGCGATGCCTACGAAGCCATCAAGGACGAAAAGCAACGCCTGAGCCATCAGCTGTTCAATCACGACAAGCCGGACTTCTCCCAGCTTTTGGCGCAGACCCTCAAAAGCGACACCATTCAAAGGCCGGATGAAGAGACCTTTCGCAAGGCATTGGCCGCAAGCCTGACCCACTCCTGACAAAAACGCGATGGAAGAAAAAAACAAAAACAAGTTGCTTGAACAGTTCAGCCAATATCTGGAACAGGCAGAACTGGAAACGGAAAACGAGACCACGGACCTGTATTCGCTGTTCAGCGAAATGGCGGCCTTGCGTAGCGAGGTCAAGACCGAGTCGCGGCAGTTCAAGAGTGCCTTGAACGATTTCAAGAGCGCGTTCGACACCCTGCAAAAAAGCCACGACGAACTGCAAAAAGAGCTGGAACAGTACCGCACGCGCGTTGAAAGCGAACGCCGGGAAGCCAACCGCCCGCTGCTGCTAGAATTTCTGGAGGTCTACGACAGGCTGGCTGCAGGCGCGAAAATGCTAGAGTCCTACAAGCCCGTGTCCTCGCTGTTCAGCCAAACGAAAAAACAGGACAGACAGTTCATCCATGGAATGCAGGAAGGCCAGAACATGTCGCTCAGGCGGCTGGAACAGTTGCTGGCCAAACATCAGGTCACGCCTATAGAGGTTCTGGACAAGCCTCTTGACCCCCATAGCATGACCGTGCTAGAAGTCGGGCATGATCCGAAAACAGGTGATGGCATCGTCACCGAAGAATTACGCAAAGGCTTTAGATGGCAGGATGAAGTCCTGCGGCTGGCCGAAGTCAAAGTCAACAGACAGGAACCCAAATGAGCGAAATCATCATAGGCATCGATTTAGGCACCACCAACTCTGAAGTGGCAATAGTCAAGGATGGTACGGTCACCGTCATCGAGGACAATCACCAGAAAATCCTGCCGTCTTTCGTCGGCATCAGCGACGGCGGCGAAATCCTTGTCGGCGAGGCGGCAAGAAACCAGTATGCGCTGTATCCTGAACGCACTATCAAGTCGATCAAACGGCAGATGGGGCAGGATGTCAAGGTCGGCATGGGCGACAGCGAATACAGTCCGCAGGAAATCTCGGCCATCATCCTAAAGCGTCTGAAAGCCATTGCCGAAAACCATCTCGGCCATGCGGTCAGCAAGGCCGTAATCACCGTGCCCGCCTATTTTTCCGATGCCCAGCGTCAGGCGACCCGCGAGGCGGGTGAAATTGCAGGACTCGATGTAGTCAGGATGATTAACGAGCCGACCGCAGCCGCCCTTTCCTACGAAGCCCAGCAGCAGGCGCACAAGAAGGTGCTGGTCTATGATTTGGGGGGAGGAACGTTTGATGTTTCGGTGGTCAGCATCGAGGATGACGTGGTCGAAGTCCTTTCAAGCCATGGCAATAACCATCTCGGCGGCGATGATTTCGACAACAAAATCATCGACCATATCGTCGAGCATATCGAGGACGAAAACGGACTGGACATCCGCGAATCCCGTAAGGTGATGGCACGGGTCGCCCGTGCGGCGGAAAAGGCCAAACGCACCCTGTCCGACCAACCTTATGCGATGCTGGAAGAAGAGTTTCTTTGCGAAAAGGACGGCACGCCGGTGCATCTGTCATTGGAGCTGCCACGGACAGAATATGAAGAACTCATCGAGGATTATATCGACGAGACCCTGGAAGCGGTGCATATTGCGCTGAAAGGCGCGGGACTCACGGTCTCGAACATCGACGAAATCCTGCTGGTCGGCGGCAGCACCCGTACCCCGCTGGTCAACGAGCGCCTGTTCGCCGAATTCGGTCAGGAACCGCACAAGGAAATCGACCCCGACCTGTGCGTCGCAACCGGGGCCGCAATTCAGGCGGCGATGATTGCAGGCGAAGACATTTCCTCGGTGCTGGTCGACATCACCCCCTACACTTTCGGAACCAGTGCGGTCGGGGATTTGAACGGTGAATTCTACGAACACAAATACATCCCGATCATCCACAAGAACAGCTCATTGCCCATCGGCAAGACCGAGGCATTCTATACGATGTATGACGGGCAGGAGGCAGTCGATGTTGCGATTTATCAGGGCGAAGACCCGGATGCCCTCAACAACATCGAAATCGGCGACTTCGAGGTCGAAGGACTCAGCGACGTTCCGGCGGGCAATGTCATCACGCTGCAACTGACACTGGATCTGGATGGCATCTTGCAGGTTTCGGCGCAGGAAAAGGCCACCGGCCTTGAAAAATCCATCACCATCAAGAATGCCCTGGCCGATTACCAGCCGACCGATGTCGAGACGGCAAGACAGCGTGTCGATGCACTGTTTACAGAAGAACAGGGATTCGCTGTCGAAGGCGACGAGCATCATGAAATCGTCAAGGCCAGGGTATTGCTGGAAAAGGCTGAGCGCAAGCTTGACGATGCCAGCGATGATGACAGGGAAGACATGGTCGATATGATCGAGAAAATCAATGATGCCATCCGCATGAAAGACCTGGACTCGCTGTCGGAGGCGGCAGAAGAGCTGGGGGACATCCTGCATTATCTGGATGAATGATGGAACGCTGCCCCACCTGTAGAGCAAGGCTGAAAGGTGCGGACGTGTGTCCGCGCTGCCAAACCGACCTGAGCCGTGTTCTGGAAATTGCAAAACGCGCAGAGTTCCTTTGTCAATACGCGGTTGCAAGATTGCAGCGTCAGGATATCAAGCCTGCAGTATGGGCGATGAAGAAAGCCTTGCAACTGCAACGCAGCAAGCTGGCATTGTTCACACAGCAATTCATGGTTCAGCGACTGGAAAGACAGGCCGTCGCCCTGCTTGAGAATGGAAAGCCGCAGCAGGCGGCAGAAACGCTTGAGCTGATCCTTTCCTTAAAAAAAACGCCTTTCGCACAGGCATTGCAGGCTTTCATCAAGCAGCCGGGACAAGACACAGGCAGTATTTAATATTTTGTCACCCATTTCAAATTGACGACAAAATGAAAACATGCGCCTTTAGGATTAGATGTTCCTCGCTCCCTCGCGAAAAAAGCGCAACAGCTGTATTCAGGCCTCCGAGATTTAAAAAACCTCGAAAATCTTGTCGCACCTGCACTTTCCTCCTATCGTTTCTGATTACGTAGACGCTTCAGCTAATTTCCATTAACCCTGTGCAATCTCAAGGGCTTGAGGCCTTTTCAAAGAAAATACCTCAACCACTTGAGATTCCTGAGCTGCGTAAAAAATAGCTGAGGGTTGTAAGTAATCAGATTACCGTTTGCGTGACGCAGGGCTTGAATGAAAAATTGTCAATAACGGAATAACAGTCATTCCGAACTGCCGTATAATTAAACGTTTTTTCTTACTCAAGCATTCAACATGAAAGCACAACTACGCGATTTTATTTTTCAGGAGCTGGTGTTTGTCGCAGAACCCGATAATTTCGGCGATGATGACAACCTGCTGGAAGCGGGACTCGACAGCATGGGCATCATGCGTCTTATCATGTTCATCGAGGAAGAATTCAAGGTCACATTGCCTGATGAAGAAATCGACCCCGACAATGTCGAATCATTCAATGCGCTGGAGCAATGGATTTTAAGGCACAAGGCATGAGCGGCAAGAACGCGGATATTTTGCAGGCATTGAATCCCGCCGATTATTTTACGCTGGCGATGGATGAGGAAATCCGCGCAGAAAACATGCCCGGAAGCCTCTGCGGTTTTGCACTGGAACTCGGATGCCAGCCGGACGTGGCTCTTTTGACAGAACGCATAGAAGAACTGAGACAGCGTTTTCCGCTGATTCAGGCCAGCCTGCAACAGCGTGGTAACCGCTTTTACTGGTGCAAACGCGAAAACGAAGAAGCGATTTTTTTTCAGCATTCCTGTGATGATGCCCAGGCACAGCTCGAAGTCCTGTTGAATGAAAAACAGACCCGCGAAAAAATCCTGCCGTTAAGTTTTCACCTCATCAACACGAGCAAAAACTGCGTCCTGCTATTGCGCTGGATTCACCCCTTGTGCGATGCGGTCGGCGCAAACCTGATGCTGCAATATCTTTGCTGTGATGACAAGGCGCAGAGGCAAGCGTTCGACACTCCAGAAAACGGCCCTTTGCTGAACCAGCAATTGAAAAGATTCAGCCTGTGGCAAAAAATAAAACTGTTTTTCAAGGCCAAGCGTTATATCAGCGATCTGGACAAACAGCGCAGCATCATTCATGCACGGGACAAAACGCCTGAAAAATTACGTTTGCTCTCTTACAGGCTCACAGAAGAACAAACCCGCAAAATCAATCGGCTCGCCAGAAAACAGGCCGGACTGACGGGAGCGAGTCTCTACTACATAGGCTGTTTCATGCGGGTTTTGGAGAAAATGAATCCTGAGCAACAGGGCGATGCCTATTGCGTGCCTTATGCGTTCAACTTACGAAAGCAAAAAGCACTTGCCCCGCTTTTAGGCAATCATGTTGGCGCATTGTTTGCTCAGGCTTCAAGAGACTTGCTCAATGACCGGGAAAAACTGTTCGCCCATCTTAAACAGCAGAACATGCAGGTGATGCGCCAGCAGCTTGATTATGCATTCCTGCCGGTGATGTGGGCGGCGAGTTATCTGCCGTTGAAAAAACATGGCGAGAATCTGCGTCTTTCCTATGAGCATGAAAGCGAACGCAGCTCTTTCTGGTTTTCACATGTCAGCTTGCCGGAACTCGCCAAGCAATCCCTGTGCAATGCCGAAATCACGGGCTTTTTGCATCTGTGCCAGATCAGCAGTCCGCCCGCGATTGCTTTGCTCAGCTGTGAATATCGTGGGCAATTGAATCTTAGTTATAACTATATCGAGCCGCTGTTCGACAAAGAGTGGATTGACCGGTTGCATGGATTGATGCTGGAAGAATTGCTAGATGAAACTGTGACTCAAGACTTAAGCGACGAGGTGGAATAGTAAGGCAAGAGGACTGGCAGTCCTCTCTTGATGTTTATGCTTTACGGAAGGACTGCCAGTCCTGTTTTCATATTTTCACGGGAAATACTGATGAACCAAAAACATCATGGTTCTTTGTTTGGCAATATCACCAATTCACCGCTCCCAACGCCTGCAACCCTGTTTCGGAGACAAAATAATTCAGGTGATGGCAGCTGATAGTCTTTTTTTCCGCAGCAGACTCGAAAGTGTCAGGTACGCTGCCAATGCTGGTGACACTGACCGCAATGTCATGTCCTCTATCCTTGTATAAAGCGTCGAACAACGCACTCTTGCCGATTTTCGCGGTCAATTCGGCGACGAGTTCGCCGCTTTCTTCCCGATAATCGCTGATGTCGCCCGCAATGATGGAATAGGGAATGCCAGGATCTGCGTCTGCTACATTCAGTTCCTGAAAGAATTCCGATTCCGCGTTCATCTGTTCTAGCGTCGGCGTGATTTTTTTCGAGCGGCCAAGAACGGTCAGCAATCCGCTGCCAAAAGGGGCGAGGGCGGGAAACGTGTTCATGGCCACCATCGTGAGAATGCCGGTCACGGTGCGGACTTCGCCAAACTTGCCGAACGGCGAGCCTGCATTTGGTGTGCCGCACATCACCAGATGATCGACCATGCGGTTGCCGCCCTCCTGTTCGATGAACCAGCGCGAAACCAGTCCTCCCATCGAATGCACCAGCAGAGTCAGGCGTTTGTCATCGTTTTCATGCTGTCCTGCATCTTTCAATTGCTTTTTGAGCTTTCGGGCGGTCTTTTCGATGGGCGTGTTCAGGTTTTCATAATCATAGCTGAGCACCAGGTCGAATTTATCGCGCACGGTTTCGCCATCGTCACAATTTGCCAGTGCGATGCCTTCGGCGATGTTTTCGGTGTCGCCGATGATGCCGTGAATCAGTAATAAAATGTTATTCGCGTTGGTGACTTTTTCTTTAACGCCTTCTTCATGACGTATCACCGAACCATCATCGAGATACTCCACCCAGCACAGTTTGTTGACATCGTTTTTTTTCAGATAGGTCTTGAAAAAATACAGCTTCAACGCCTTGCCAAGGCTGCGGCGGCTATCGGGGATGTCATCAGGAATATGGTTGATGCGGAGCAGGCTGCGACCCTTTTCATCAGTGTCAGTTTCGCCTGCGAGCAGAATATGCTGGCCATCGAAGGTCAGCGGCAGTATGGTTTCGTCTTCACCCAACCCAAAATCAAGCGCGATTTCCAAAGGTTCGGCTGCAAGGCTTTTTTCATTCTGGATGCCGGTCAGTTCGAGAATGTTTTCGGCATTTCCACGGGTTGCGGAAAAGTTGAGCATTTCCATGCCCTGACGTTCAAGGGCGCGGTGAAAGTCTGATGCGTAGCCGACTCCACGATTTCCTGTTTCGGCTGTACCTAGACTTATGTCAGCTTTCAGCGATGAATGCCCCTTCAAAGTTATGCGGCCATTGGCAAGGGTGGCATCCTTAGGGCTGATTATGTCAAGCTGGCGTGTCAGTCTGATGCGGAAAGTCTTGGTGAACCATTCGTTATGATGAATTTTGGAAGGCTCATCAAAATTGAACCCGGCGCGTGTAATGTCATGGGTTTTTCCAATATCAACCTCTTCTTGTTCTATGAGAAAGGCATCAACTTTTTCGGTACTGACAATGAGCTTGATAATGCGTATCTCTTCATTGCTGTTGTTGTCATTAAAGGAGAGACTGAATATTGGCGATGATTTTCCAATGAGCAAATCGAACGGGTTCTCCGTCGGTTCAACACTGTCGTTATAAGGAGAGACGATGGAAAAGTCGTCCGAAAAACAGATGACGGCAAAGTGCAGCACTTGTTCAGTCTTGTTGCCGACCCGCAAGCTCACTCCTATTTTTTCCAGAACATCCCCCTGTTTGCCGACATTGAGAGTGATTTCACCATCCGTATGGATATGCTTTATTTTCTTGTCATCATATTCAAGCAGTTGAAACTCAACGTCATCCTTGTCCATTTCTGTTGCATGGTTTTGCAAAGTGACCGCCCGCTCCCATTTGGCTATTTTTTTCAGAACGTCAATCAATATCTGCGCAGCACGATGATTGTATCCTTTGGCTCCCTGAATGAACCGCCCCGTTTCCCGTTCGGATAATGACAGCAATTCGTTTTCGGCAGTCAGGACATAATCATTCGATAGCGAGGCATCCGTATTGAATTCAAATCCGCAGCCACCGTTATAAGGATCGTCAAAACAGCCAAGCACCATTGCGACACCTTTTTCGTCGCCCTGTAAATCCACCGTTAATGGCGGTACAGGCAGGCTGGTGATTTGTCCCTTGAATCGCTCATTGGTTTCCGCCTCAAAATCCAGTAACTCCAGTTTGCTGTCATGGGGGCATACCTGGGTTGTTTGGGCATATCCTACCGGAGTGCCAAGGTCAGATGCCCGATAAATGGCAAATTCAACATTTTTGTCCGAATCGGACGGCAAGCCTTGCAAGGCTCCACAATTTGCCTGCCATGCCTTTTTCCTATTGTCGAAATGAATATTGAAATAGTCCTTTCTTTCGGAAGAAGCGGTGCCAAGAAAACCGTTGCGGGCGTTGAAATACTGATGGGTTTCAAATTGCGGTGTCTGGCCATCGGCATATCGCCGCACGACAGAACGGGCTTGCACAAACAGGTCGGCATAATTGATGTTCGGACCAGAATTGCCTAACACATCAAGCAGGGTGCGGGTAAATAAACCTTGATGGTCGTTTTCTCTTGCCTGCTGTGTTTTTTCGCAGGCAGAAAGCAGGATATGGCGGTTGGCAGGAACGCCAAAAGATTCATCTCTATTCCATTGTTGTTGATAATAGCCGTCCAGATAGCTCTCAAGAGGCCGTTCACAAATGTTTCCTTCGGCGTAACGGGCGCGGGCCTGAGTGAAATCATCCGCGCCTCGGGTGGCCGAACCTGAATGACAGCAATCCAGCAAAACGGCGATATGCGGATTGTTTCTGCCAAGTTCTGCCAGCAATATCGCAAGCTCCTTATCAGCCAGATCAAAGCTGTCGCCTTTTCGGCTATCGTAGCAAACGAGTCCCTCGTCTTTGCCATCAGGGAAAAAATTTCTGAATTCACTTGCAGATTTTGAACGCGCTCCATGCCCTGAGTAATGAAACAGGACCACATCATCCGAACCTGCATTACCCAGATGCGAACGGAATAAATGGATGATATTTTCCCGCGTCGCATCGCTATTGATCAGGGATTCGATGCAAAGCCTTGACGGGTCGAAAGCATCTTGCAGATAATCCTTTAGATGATTGACATCATTGACACAGCCATGAAGCCTTGGAACTGGGCTGACATAATCATTGATTCCGACCAGTAGGGCGTAGATTTTCTTGTTGTTTTCCATCATGAATCCTGTTGTCGTTGCGAGAGGCGAATAACATCAAAATTGATTACACAATAAAGGTATTATTCCTGTCAACGTGGAGTGCTTTGAAAGCGGCGGAGGCATCTGTGTCCGCGTTGACAAGGTACAGCTTGAACGCGCCGTCGCTGCCATGCTGTTGACGCGGCGCGTGGAAACGAGACAATCTCAGACAAAAAACCAAAGTTAAACGGTTAATCCATAAACGTGATAAGCTGATTCGATTAAAACTAAAGTTTTATCCGGTTCTAAACGCAGGATAAATTTAGCGACGCTTTTGACTGGCATGTCTTTTCCTAAAGAATTGTTATGTTTGTTAAATCTATTCAGACATAACAATTAAGAGGCATGGAATGAAAAGTTCCGATAATAAATTGTGGCTACAGTTTTGGCGTGATGAACGCGAGGACTTCCATTATAAAACGGTGAATAAATTTTTGACCCAATTTTGGTTTAAATTCGGTTTGACTAAAAAAGCCAGGGTTTTTGTGCCACTTTGCGGTAAAAGTTTAGATATGATTTGGTTGGCAGAACAAGGGCATGAGGTTATCGGTGTTGAATTAAGCCCGATTCCCGTTAAAGCTTTTTTTAAAGAACATAAACTCAAAGTAACCCCGAAGCGTTCAGGAGAGTTTAGGGTTTGGAAACATAAGAAGTTAAGTATTTTATGTGGTGATTTTTTCGCCCTGACTAAAAAGAACTTAGGTGCGATTGATGTGATTTATGACAAAGCGGCTCTTACGGCATTACCCGAAAACATCCGCCCTGATTATATCGCGCACTTAAAACGCATTGTGCCGCAAAATGCGGTGATTTTTTTATTGACTACAGAAGATGCCGATGAAAAGGAA
>SPJK01021261.1_pt1 | contig 11255 bp, 9 predicted proteins | sample 3741771 | NCBI WGS metagenome assembly SPJK01 (sample SAMN10925997, study PRJNA522277) | cold seep metagenome | isolation source: Elba SIP-enriched marine methane seep metagenome, extraction at timepoint T2 | place: Italy: coast of Elba, Mediterranean Sea
CTTCATATGGGGCGGCACTTGGGGCGATACGCGTATCCTGCCGGTTGGCCCCCTCGCCATCGTGCTTCTGGGTACCGGTATTTTCATGATGGTGCGGCTCGGCGGGCGACCGCTGAAACGTTTTTTCCCGGCCTTGAAAGAAGTTTGGGATGGCCGCAAAGCCCAAGGCGATGATGGCGCGATCACACCCTGGCAGGCCCTTTCGACTGCGCTTTCGGGCCAGGTTGGGACCGGAAACCTCGCCGGTGTCGCAACCGCGATTACGCTGGGTGGACCTGGTGCAATATTCTGGATGTGGATCGTCGCTTTGTTCGGAATGGCGCTGGCCTTCTCGGAAAGCTCGCTCGCGCTGAAATATCGCGAAACCGATGAATATGGCCGGATCAATGGCGGCCCGATGTATTATATTAAGAACGGCCTCGGCAAACACTGGGGCTGGCTGGCCGTCATCTTCTGTATCGGCACACTATTCTCGGCGACAGCCACAGGATCAATGATCCAGGCCAACTCGATTACCGAGGCCGCCCTCGAAGTGGGCAGCGCGTCATTCGGTATTTCAATCCCGAACTGGACTGTAGGAATCATTCTGTCTGGGCTGGTCTTTGCGGTGATTATTGGCGGCATCAAGTCGATTGGCTCGGTTGCTGGTAAGGTCGTGCCCGTCATGGCCGCGCTGTACGTTGCGATTGCCATTCTGGTGCTGATCCTCAACGCGCCAAAAGTTCCTGGTGCATTCATGGAGATCATCTACTCAGCATTTGGCTGGAAGGAAGTCTTCGGGGGCGCCGCAGGCTATGGCGTCCTGGCCGCCGTTCGCGCCGGGATTGCGCGCGGATTGTTCTCTAACGAAGCAGGCCAGGGTTCAGCGCCAATTGCGCATGCTGCCGCGCAGACAAAAAACCCGGTCATGCAGGGCGAAATCGCGATGATCGGTGTCTTCATTGATACAATCGTGATCTGTACCATGACCGCTCTGGTCATTCTCACTGTTACCGGTGATTTCGAGAAAAGCCCGTCTCTGATGGCGGCCAATTATTGCAATGACCAAGGGGTCGTTCTGCCGCTCGATCCGGATCAGGACGGCGTTCGCTATGGCGTCGGCGACCTGGTGCCATCCGCTTACGAAGATGGTCGGGCCGAGAAAATCGCCGCAATGAGACAATCGGCGCAAGGCTATATTGCCAGTTGTCGCGCCGAAGGTGTCACCTTTGATGGCTTGTTCGACTGGTCAGACGCTGCGCGCACGGATCTGCGCGCAGCCAAGAAAGCGCATGCGTCTAGCGGCGCAGAAGGTGCGTTCAGTGTTCTGTCTGTGGAAACAGCGGCCTCAGAGGAAGAGGCCTTCTATCAGGCGGCGCTTGCTGGTGCTGCCGATCCGGCGGTCAAGATCAAGGTCGACCATGCCTGGGAAACCGACGCCAACTCAGCGGCGATCACGACCCGGGCCTATGGCGCAGCATTGCCGGGCGGTCAGTGGATCGTTCCGATTGCCCTGTTCTTCTTTGCATTCACAACGATCATCGGCTGGTCGTATTATGGTGAGCAGGCCTTGACCTATCTGGTCGGTGAATGGGCGACGCACCCATTCCGATTTGCCTGGGTCCTGGTCGTCTTTGCCGGAACCATGGTGACCAATACTGATGCGCTGTGGCTACTTGGCGATATTGCCAACGCGTCGATGGCATTTCCGAACCTGATTGCCATCCTGGCACTGTCAGGAGTGGTCATCGCCATGCATAAATCAAATGGAGAGGACGAAGATGCCCATGTGGTCATCGACAAGTCCCACCCGGAAGAGCCGGCAGAATAAGTCGCGGCTTTTCTATTCAATCCAAGCGGGCGCTCTTCACAGGGCGCCCGTTTTTGTTTGGCGTTAAGGACTGCGCGCTAGCATTGAGGCTATGTCCGATCTAGCCCGCATAGAAGCGTTTCTTGAGATGATGTCCGCCGAGCGCGGGGCGTCGCCCAACACGCTCGATGCCTATGGCCGGGATTTACTCGACGCTTCTGGATATTTGGACGGTGATCTCTGCCGCGCTGATGCGGCTGATCTGTCCGGATGGTTGCAAAGTCTCGCCAGGGACGGCCTTGCTGCCTCGACGCAGGCGCGGAAATTGTCATCACTGAAGCGGTTTTTCCGGTTCTTGTTTGAAGAGCGCGATCGCAAGGATGATCCGACCTCAAAACTCGATGCGCCCAAGGTTCAGCGTGAGGTGCCGGATGTGCTGACGCGCGAGCAGGTCGATGCTTTGCTCCAGGCCTGCGGCGAGGATGCGCGCCTGATTTGTTTGCTGGAACTATTGTACGGAGCCGGGCTACGCGTCAGCGAACTTGTCAGTCTGCGCCTGGGAAATTTGCCCCGCCGCCGGCTTGGCCTGTGGGAAACGCGTGAGATGATCATTCGCGGCAAAGGCGGCAAGGAACGCCTGTGTCCGCTGGGCGTACCGGCGCTTCTGGCGTTACGCAACTGGCTCGAAGTACGCGATGGCGACAAGTATGGGACCGGCAGCGGTGACTTTCTGTTTGCCTCGCGCGGTAGGTCGGGACACCTGACGCGTCGGCGCCTGGCGCAAATGTTGGAGCGCCTGGCGATCAAAGTCGGCCTGGAACCGGCCCGGGTCCATCCGCATGCCCTACGCCATGCCTATGCAACACACCTTCTGCAGGGCGGCGCTGACCTGCGCAGCGTCCAGACCTTGCTCGGCCATGCTGATATTGCCACGACGCAGATCTATACGCATGTCCTGACCGACGAGCTCGCGGAACTGTTAGAGACCAGCCATCCGATGGCCCGGTAATTAGAACGGCTTAACCGCGCCAAAAAAGGCTGTGGTCAGGATCAGGATCCAGTAGACATATGCGACCGAGCGTCCGAGCGCGATGGATTTTTCAAGCTTCGCCTCAGCCTCTGCATCTGGTCCAGCGGCCAGGATCGGAAACAGTTTCTGCCATTCATGCATGATCAGGCGGAGGATGACGCCGATCACCAGGGCCAGGCCAAAGGTCAGGATTTTGGCGGCGAACCAGAGCTGTCCCTGTTCTCCTGCAAACGGTCCGTTTCCGATCAGGGAAGAGATCGACACGAACAGCAAGGTTGGAATCAACAGATACCGCGTCCAGTCTTCGATATCTGAAAGTGGCTTGAACCACTTGGTGCCGCGTTGAGCAAAGGCCCCCCAGGTGATCCCCATCCAGATGGCCCAAATCAGCCACATCGCCACCAGCCAGCCGCCGCCGAGCGGTTGGACGCCCCAGAGGTAGCCCATGTGCAGGCCGAGCGGCAGCAGGGAGATAATGCCGGTGCGGGCCATGATATCGATGCGATAGGCCGTTTCCATATGGCGCTGGCGCTCTTCCAGAGGCAGCGATTGATTGACCACTTTGTAGCTGGTCTGGAACACACCCCACTCGCCGCCAAGCCAGTAGACCATGGCCACTATGTGCAGCCAGCGCAGGATCGCGAGTTCGTTCGCAGCAAAAAATTCGGTCATTTCAATTCTCCCAATTTTTAAATGATATATCTTTTAAATCAGAAGCGCTAGAGCAAGATTGTCTCAGGCCAGATTTACCTGCGACGATCCCCCCATTGCCAGGTCAGAAGGTCTGGTTACTTTGCGCCTCGGAATGGAGATCGGATCATGAGTCAAAAAGCGCCGCGCCAATTTTTCAAACCCCTCGCCGCCGGTGCTCCGGAGCCGATGCGCGAGCTGCCGGTCCGGGTCGAGCGTATGATTCAGTTTGTGCCGCCGCATCTCGACAAGGTGCGCGCCAAAGTCCCTGGCATGTCAGAGACCTGCGATGTCGTGCTTGGAAACCTGGAGGACGCGATCCCGGCAGATGCCAAGGACGCGGCGCGCGCAGGCGTGATCGAGATGGCTGGCATGCTCGACTGGCAATCCAGTGGCAGCGGTCTGTGGAGTCGTGTGAACTGTTTGAACTCACCCTGGTTTTTGGATGATGTCACAGAGCTCGTGAGTAAAGCCGGGCAACAAATTGACGTGCTGATGATCCCGAAAGTCGAAGGCCCATGGGACATTCACTATGTCGACCAGCTGGTCGCGCAATTGGAAGCCAAAGCCGGGCTGGACCGGCCGATCCTGCTGCACGCCATTCTGGAAACGGCTGAAGGGGTCGCCCGGGTCGAGGACATCGCGCTCGCGTCGCCGCGTATGCAGGGCATATCGCTGGGACCCGCAGATCTTGCGGCATCGCGGAAAATGAAGACCACACGCGTTGGCGGGGGACATCCCTTCTACCGCGTCATTGAAGACCCTCGCGACGATGACGGACCGCGCCGCGGGGCGCAGCAGGATCCCTGGCACTATACGGTCGGAAAGATGGTCGACGCGTGCGGCATGGCTGGGATCAAGCCGTTCTATGGTCCGTTTGGCGATATTGCTGACCTTGAGGCGTGCGAGCAGCAATTCCGCAATGCCTTCCTGATGGGCTGTGTCGGTACCTGGACGCTGCACCCAAGCCAGATCGCGATTGCCAAGAAAGTCTTCAGCCCGGATCCGGATGAGGTTGCCTTCGCGCGACGCGTCCTGGAGGCGATCCCGGATGGCGCGGGTGTCGCCATGCTGGACGGAAAAATGCAGGACGATGCGACCTGGAAACAAGCCAAGGTCATCGTCGATCTGGCCGACCAGATTGCCGCAAAAGACGGTTAAGAACTCACGCTTCAAGATGATTCGAGCTGATCGGGACTTGTTAATGTCCTGATCACTCTGGCCGTGGCATAATTCCACAATGCGAATCGCAACGTCTTCACGCCTCGGTCATTTGGCCGCCTGTGTGGCCATTATTGGCTTCGCGGGCGTGCCTGCGATCGGACAGGACGATGTTTCCCGCGCCGAACTGGAAGCTTTGGAAGCCGAACGCCAGGATGCGCTGACCCAGCTCGCGGCATTGGAGCAGGCCGGCAGCATGGTCGCGGGCGATCTGGAAGGGCTCGAGCGCGACCTGATTTCTGCGGCAATGGAAAGCCAGCGCCGGGAAGAGCAGGCGACATCGGCAGAGTTCAAACTGGTTTCCCTTCGCACCCGGCTCGGCTCGGCCCGCAATGAGCTGATCGATGGCGAAAGCGCTCTCGAAGATTTGATGGCATCGCTGGCATTGTCCGGCCGTCATCGTCCTCCGGCGCTGCTGACGCAACCGCAAGATGCCAACCAGGCCATTCGCGCGGCAATCCTGATGGGTGAAGTGGCGCCGCAAGTGCGCGCGCGAACGACTGTGCTCGGGGATGAGATTACCAGTTTGCGACGCCTCGAGCGCCAGGTGCTGCGCGAGCAAAAATCACTCGCCGCGGCCGAAGCCGCCCTGTCTTTGAAACAGGCAGAAATTACGCAGCTGACGGCGGCCAAACGATCGGCCTTTGAAGATGTCACGGCAGATGCAGACCGACTGCGCCAGCGCGCTGAATCCTTGGGAGAAAAAGCTGGAACCATTCGCGAACTGATCGCCGCGATCGAAGCCATCGCACCGGGCGCGCCGCGCCTCAAACCACGGCTCGCTTTTGCCGAAACACCGCGCGCGCGTCCGACCCAGCGCGCCAGCCTGCCGCGGCCGACCGTATCGCAGCCCCTCGGTGTGCTCGCGGCACCAGCTTCCGGCCGCATGGTGCGGGTCTGGGGCGACAAGATGCCTGGCGGCAGCACATCTGAAGGCGTGGCTTATCTGACGCGCAGCGGCGCCCAGGTCGCGGCCCCGGTAGATGGTGTGGTTGAATTTTCTGGACCATTTCGCAGCTACGGACAGTTACTGATCCTCTCGACAAGCGATGGTTACCATGTACTGTTATCGGGAATGTCGTCGAGCTATGTCGCTGTAGGCCAAACGGTAAAGCAGGGCGAGCCGGTGGCGAAAATGGCCAATCGGGCCAATGGCGAGCCGGAACTCTATCTCGAGGTCCGTAAATCAGGCAAGCCGATGAACCCGGCCAAATGGATGAAACGCGGCTAGGACCGCAAGCAGGAGACACGTCAATGAAGGCTATGCTGACAGGAGCCGCGCTGGGGGTCGTACTGGGTGCAACTGCCGTAGGTGTGTCAGCTGTCGCTTGGCCGGATTCGGAATATACCGCGCCGCGCTATGAAGCCGCGTTCGAGCAGCTTTCACTGTTCACCGAGGTAATGGCCCGCGCCAAGGCCGATTATGTCGAAGAGATTGACGAGGTTGCCGCGCTGGAAGCGGCCATTGACGGCATGCTCGGGTCTCTCGATCCGCATTCTGGCTATATGTCACCGGACGAATTTGAGGCGCTGCAAGTAACCACGTCCGGGGAGTATGGCGGCCTCGGCATTGAAGTCACGATGGAAGATGGCTTTGTCAAAGTCGTGACGCCCATGGACGGAACCCCCGCGAGCCGCGCTGGGTTGGAGCCGGGCGACCTTCTCACGCACATCAATTCGCGTGCGATTGTGGGTCTCAGCCTCGATGATGCTGTTGCCGACATGCGCGGAGAGCCAGGAACAGATTTGACCGTGACCGTCTATCGTGACGGTCAGGACCCGTTTGACGTCACCCTCACACGTGAGGTGATTGAGCCGAAATATGTCGAGTATACCGATAAAGGCGACGATATTGCCTACATCCGGATCGCCACCTTCAACAATAAGAAAACCACGACCAAACTGATCGAAGCGTTTGAACAGATCCGCGACGAGATCGGTCGCAATCCAAACGGCATCATCATTGATCTGCGCAATAATGGTGGCGGATTGCTGGATGAGGCGGTCTCGGTCAGTGATCAATTCCTGTCGGGCGGAGAGGTCGTATCGACGATTGGCCGCAGACCTGGTGATGTGATGCGCTCGAATGCCCAGAAGGGCGAGGTTTTCAAAGGCGTTCCGATTGTCGTGCTGATCAATAATGGCTCCGCATCAGCGTCCGAAATTGTCGCTGGCGCGTTGCAAGACCGTGACCGCGCGACGGTGCTTGGCACCACCAGTTTCGGCAAAGGCTCGGTTCAGACCGTGATGCCGCTTGGTGCCGAACGCGGCGCTATCCGTCTCACCACGGCGCGTTATTACACGCCGGCTGGTCGTTCGATCCAGGCCACGGGTATCGAGCCGGACATCGAAGTCGCCAATCGCCGCGTCAGTGAAGAAGATCTCGCCCGCATCCGGCGCTATTCAGAAGCGGATTTGCCCAACGCGCTCGACAATGAAGATGGCACCGCGCGAAACCTGCCACATATTCCCGATGATATGCCGCCCGAAGATTATGAAGGCGATGACTATCAGCTTGAGAAAGCAATCGAATTTCTTAAAGCCGGCGGTGTTCTGGCCAGCACCGAAACGCGCGCTGGTTGAATCGCGGGGTTCGCCCAGAAACATTACAGGAAGCGACTGACCAAATTGTAATGCAATTTGGGCTGCGATGGACTGCGAAAACCTCGAAAAGGTTAATTCGGGTTTGCCTCTTCTTAACCATTGGAACGGCAAACTGAGCGCTATGGTGGTTTATAGTTTTTTCAGGAGCCGAAATGTCAGCTCGCATCGCGCGTGATCCTTCACCGTTTCGCAGCGGCCTGGTGCATTCCGCACTGGGCGCGTTTACATTGACGTTTGCGCTGGGCTCAGGTGCGGCCACAATGCACGTGATGGGCGATGCCGATGCGGCCGGCCCAAGCGTGCGTGTGGCGCTGTTTGATGACGCGCCGAGTGATGCGCCGCAGCTCAATCCGCGGCTGCCTGGCTATCAGGAGGCCGTTGGCTTCGCGCAAGCTGATCGTTCACAAGCCAATCTTTCGCCCGCCGCTGATGAACCGAATTTAGGCGTAGAGTATAGCGGCGCAGCCAGGCTGACAGCGTCGGCTTCTGCAAATGACAGCGCGCAGCCGCAGGGCATACGCATCAATGGCCGGACGGTCTTGCCCGGCCAGACCTACAGCCAGATCAACCAGATCGGCGATGCAGATGACGTGATGTCGCCTGAAGATGTTGCTTCGAAACTGATGACGGTCGGCCCCAGCATAGCCCCTGATACACCGCTGGCGCGCAATGCCAGAGCCTTCTCCAATCCCGAGGGCAAGCCGACGGTCTCTCTGATTGTCAGCGGCCTTGGTACAAATGGTACGCGCACCCGCGCCGCGATTGATGAATTGCCACCAGAAGTGACACTATCCTTTGCGCCAACCTCGGACAATTTGCGCACCTGGGTCCGCCGCGCGCGCCGCGCCGGTCACGAAGTGCTGATCGAATTGCCAATGGAGCCGTATGATTATGGCCGCCAGCGTCCGCATGCGCATGTCATGCAGGTTGGCGTCTCCGCCGAGACCAATAAGCAGCGCCTGGGCAAGCTCCTGGCGCGGACACCGGACTATGTCGGAGTGATGAATTATCAGGGCGCAAAATTCGCGACCGAGGGAACCGCAGTTGATCCAATTGTTGCAGAGCTCAGCGCTAAGGGAGTCGCCTTTTTTGAAGATGGCAGCCTGATCCGCTCCGAATTTGAAAGCAGCGCCAAAGAATCTGGTCTGGCGTTCGGCAAGGCGACTGCATGGATCGACGCGCGCCCCGCGGCCGATGAGATTTCGCAAAAGCTCCTCGTGCTTGAAACAACCGCGAATGAACGCGGCGCGGCGCTCGGAACGAGCCTGCCATTCCCGGTCTCGATCGATCTCCTGAAAGAATGGATCCCGACTTTGGAAGATAAAGGCATCGTGCTCGCCCCGGCATCCCATTATGCCAAGCAGTCACTGACTTCTGGTCAGATACAGCAGGCTAGTTTAGACCCGCAAGGGTGAGTTCGAAGAAACGCGATCCAGCGCATTATCGCGCCAATGTAGGCCTCGCTTTGTTTTCCAAGGCGGGGCACGTCTTTGTCGGGCGCCGGGTCAATGGTCGCGGCGCGTTCCAATGGCAAATGCCGCAAGGCGGTGTCGACAAGGGCGAAGAACCGGTCGAGGCGGCGCTGCGAGAAATGGACGAAGAAATCGGGGTCGCTGCAAAGCTCGTCGATATTCTCGAAGAGACCGATGACTGGCTCTATTATGATTTCCCGCCAGATTTGCTGCGCCGCATGGGCGGGCCCTATCTCGGACAGCGCCAGAAATGGTATGCGCTGCGATTCAAGGGCTCTGACAGCGATGTGCGCCTCGACAAGCATAAGCCAGAGTTTGATGCTTGGCGGTGGGCGACGCTAGACGAGATCCCGCAATTGATCGTGCCGTTCAAGCGCCCCGTCTATGAAGACGTTGCAACCCGCTTTCAACGCTGGAGCGCGCCGGTCGACGCGTCCTGAGTCAGCCCTTTCCAATCAGGCAGATCTGCGCCTATGTTGCGTCTGAGCGCAAAACGGGAGGGCCGCTGCGATGAGCAAAACGCTGCTTATGATTCACGGAGTCGGGTGCGGCGGCGAGGTCTGGGACCGCATGAAACGCGATTTCGCCATGGCCGGCTGGACCTGCGAAGCGCCGACCCTGTTCCCGGAATTGCGAACCCAGGACAACCCGCCCGCCAGCCTCGCGGACCTGACGCTTTCTGATTATATCGACGCGGCCACCACAACCGCGAATGAGATTGCCGCGCGCGACGGCGAAAAGCCCGTCGTGATTGGCCATTCGATGGGCGGGATAATCGCTCAGAAACTCGCTGAACAGGGCGCCGTTCGGGGCGCAGTCTTCCTTACACCCGCCCAGCCCAAGGGTTGCACGGTGACGGATTTGCGGGTTCTGCGCACGTTCTGGAGTATTCTGAAAGTCGGACAAAAGAACGTGCCTGGCGGCATGTTCAAAGTCGGGCCGAAAGGGTTTCGATGGGGCGTACTGAACGCCGTCGATGCTGCGCGTCATGACGAAATCTATGAGCGCGCTCTGTTTGATAGTGGCCGGGTCTATGATGATCTCGCCAATCCCGGCCTCATAGACGAAGCGAGGATCACCGTTCCGACGCTGACCATCGGGGCGAAGAAAGACCGGGCAACTGTGGTCAAGGCGGTGCGCAAGGTCGGCGCCAAATATGCCAAAGCTGGTGTGCCGGGTGACTATTTCGAATATAGCAATCACGCCCATTGGATCGTTGATGAACCCGGTACTGAACAGGTCACCGCCGATATCCTGGAATGGATGGACAGTAAGCTTAGCTAGTCGAGCGCGCCAATATAGGGCAGGCCGCGATACAATCCGGCATCGTCCATGCCATACCCGACCAAATACCTTGGCGGCGCATCAAAGGCGTGGAAATCGACATTTTCATCACCTTCGGGGGCCCAGGGTTTGCGCGCTAGAGCACAGGTGATGACCTCACGCGCGCCTTTTGCGAGCAGGTGTTTGCGGGCAAAAGCGAGCGTTCGTCCGGTGTCGAAAACATCATCAATGATCAAAACGCCGCGGTCGCGAACCTGACGCGCAATATCCGCGCGAACGACGACACGGCCAGAGCTTTCGCGCGCATCGCGGTAGCTTTCGAGCCACAAGGCATCGAGGATCGGATGGATATCCAGCCGCGCCAGAGCCTTCATCAAATCGCTGGTAAACGGCGTTGCCCCGATCAGGATATTGATCGCTGACCAGTCTCCAGTCAGGCGCGGCGCGAGACGTGCTGCAAGATCTTCAATCCGAGCCATCAGTTCGGCCTCGGGCAAAACGGTCTCAATTTTGGGTAGGCTCATGGGGTCGCTGATCCGGTCGCTGCGAGTGCGGTATCGGCTGGAACGAAGCCAAGTTCAAGCTCAAAGGATTCAAATGGCGGGTTCTCGATCCGAGCCGTGAAGATGGCGGTGGCGTCTTCCGGGATTGAGGTCGGTGTGATCGGGGCGTAGGCTTCGGCCACCTGCTCGCCCTCGTCGTCAAGCAGGATGACCCGTACATTTGGTGCGGTCACCGTCTTTCCGGCGCTATTGCGCACCGCACCTCGGACTTCCAGGATCGGCGTTGTGCCGTCAAAAAACCGTTCTGCTTCGGTTTCCATGAATTCGAGGCCAAACCGATTCACCGGCATGCCGATCGCGGCATAGGTGCTGGCTGATTCCGGCCAGATTTTCACAACTTCGCCGCGTAGCAGGATCAGGCCGACCAGGACCACGCCGGCTGCAGCTGCAGTTGCGGTCCAGGCGCTGAACGCGGCGTTGCGGCTCTTACGGCGGCGACGCTCCCGAACCTTCAGGCGATAGGTCTCATGCGCGCCGAGTGTGGCTTCGCCTGGCTTGGCGCCTTCTGGCCCAACAAACCAGGAATGACCGCATGTTGCACACTTTACGGTGCGCCCGCTTTCTCCAATTGTGGAGTCGTCGGCGAAATATTGAGTCTCGCA
>SPJK01025892.1_pt1 | contig 11248 bp, 10 predicted proteins | sample 3741771 | NCBI WGS metagenome assembly SPJK01 (sample SAMN10925997, study PRJNA522277) | cold seep metagenome | isolation source: Elba SIP-enriched marine methane seep metagenome, extraction at timepoint T2 | place: Italy: coast of Elba, Mediterranean Sea
AATCCGCTCGAGTCGATCGTAAACGTCTCGAATGCCACCGCGGAGTCGCGCAGCTGGATATCGAGAGTGCCGAAAAATACCTCCGCGTCGACCCGGAGGATATAGGTCCGGCCGTCGACCAGGCTAGTCGGTGCGGCGCCAGTGTTGAGCGCCTGGGTGGAGCTCGTCGCCGCCGCCGGCTGCTCGGCCTTAAACTGGTTGTTGATAATCTGGACGTCCGGATCCGCGTCGAGGATCCAGGTCCCGACGTCCTCAAATCGAAACGAGTCGACGATCTCATTATCGACGATCGCCGAGCCCTCGCGGATATACGCAGACTCGACCGAGTTAGGACAGGGATCCGGGATCCCCGCGGTGAGTGCGCCAAAGTCGTCGGCCCGGAGATCGAATTGCGATCCAGCGCCGTAGGTATAGATCGCCTTGCCGGCGACCATCGGGAAAAAGTGCCGAGAGATACCTGGGACAAATTGTTTTGACACGCTCTCGGAGTCTAGGATCTCCTGGGCTGCCTGGAGCGCGTCGTTTTGATCATCGGCCGAGAGGATCGCCCCTCGGCCGGGTTCGTTGATTAATCGCAGTGCTCGCGATAAGAGCTCACTTGCCAGCATCGCCGGACTCGTCGCCGGCCGCTGGTGGTTCATCCTTCCATCCATCTTTACCGGCCGCGGCTATGGCGGTATCACCGACAAAGATCTTGCCCCCTGGGCAATCGGAAGAATACAGATAACAGCGTCGAGTCTCGTTAGGCTCGGGCTTCTCTTTTTTGGCTACCATGTTCGTCTCCTGGTTTGTTTGAGTTGCGGACGCCGACGTGGTGCCGGCGCCCGTTTTTAACAGCTGGTTCGCCACCTGGGATTAACCCCAGAGACGATTGCCGAGCTCGGGGTAGATTGCCTTAACACCGTACAGGATATCAAGACGGATGATCTCCTCGTCGCTGTCGATGTCGTAGTCCTTGATCACGCGGATCGAGAAACCACGCCAGTCGGCGCGCGCCTTAAAGACCGCCGAGTCGGGCAGCTCCAGGGGAACCGTTACCAGCGCCAGGGCGTTATGGTGAAACGCCAAGTTTTGCGGGTAACTGGTGCCGGCAGTACCGACGATCGTAATCGCAGCGTTGTCGGCCGGGAGTGCTGTCACGGTTTGAAATGCCGCTGTCGAGGCCGTGGATCCGTCGTTGATATCCGGATAAACGGTTGCAGCGCCAGCGCCCGCGGTGGTGTTGACGTCGGAGACGACGACAAACTGCTGGAGCACGCCGCTGTCCTCCTTGGACACGTCGTTGACGCTATTCACGCCGGCGATGGTGAAAACATCACCTTTGACCAGGGCGCCCGCTTGCGTGCCGACCATGCCGTCGAAATTGACGATATTGGTGTCGTTCACGAAAGCTGCATCATTGACCAGGGGAGCGCCAGTATAAGCGCCGACCGTATGGTTAACGATGTTCTGATCGCCGTAGATATCAAAGTTAGCGATCTCGCCCAGGCGTCCGCGTCGGACCATGCCGTGCACTATCTCGGCGTTGAAGATCCCGCCGGATCCGGTGCCGCCCATGCCATTCGCCAGGCCCCAACGTGCGGCCGGATTCAGGACCATGCAGCGCATACCGTCGTCCGGGACCGGCTCCTCGTCCATCTTTTGACCAGTGTCAGCGAGTGCCTGGAAGTCGGCCGGCGTGGTGCCAGGTGAGCCGGTGGTGTTAAAAAACTCGTTGGCGCCCTCGAGGCATAGAGTCCGGTCGATGTTGTTGGCGAGTACGATCATAGCCGGCTTGATATAGCGCTCGGCATACTCCTCGATCGTCAGAGTTAAATCCTGAGTCGAGAAATTCCAGCTCACGTGCTTGCGCTGGTTGATCGTGATGCTGGTTGTTTCTTCGATAACGTCCTGGTTCGAGCGAGTCGCGCCGTCCGTCACGATGAATTTAACCGGCTTGCGGATAGTGACTGAATCACCGATTTTGACAAATTCCTTTTTGTATTGTCGGTGAACTTTTTGCCCCATGATCACATTATTTTCCAGGTGGAAAAGCGCCTCCTTGGCGATAATGCTCGGGGTGATTAACGTGTTTGCCATGATGGCCTCCGATCAGTGAGGCCACCATGTCGGCCTCGATTAAGTTATATGTCCCATGCGTCGGGCTTCTTCCTTCCGGCGCCTTTCCGCGTAGTCGTCCATGCTTTCGTTTTCGGGATCCGGCCGCACGTTTGCACTACCTGGCTGCGCCGTATCCTCGGGCGGCGGTGGTGCGGCCGTCTCTCGAGATCCGGGCTTAGGTTTGGCTGGCGGTGGCGTGGTCGTTTCGGTCGAACCAGGTGGGGGAGTGTTATCCACCTGGATATCGCCCGAGGCGATCACGTCGAGCTCGCCGGCCTTAGCTTTTTTCTCCAATTCCTGGAGAGCTGCCACCTTGCGGACCGCGCCGCTGTCGTAGATCTTTTTCGCCTCCTCCTGGTTGTGCGCCAGGTGGACATAGATCTCCGGGCCAAAATCCGAATCAATCAGGAATTCGCCCATGTCGACGTCGACGGCCGTGCCTTCGATCTCTAATGCCTCGACAAATTCGTCGCCTAGTTTCTCCTGGCCGCGGCTCTGAAAAGTCTTGACCTCCGGGTCAAGCTCGACCGGGTTAGGAGTCTCGTATGGCTGTTGTGCGGTAGGATCGCGCGCCGGTGGCGCGGTGGCAGCTGGATCGGCGCTCGGCGCGGGTGAGGATTGTCCTGCTTCCCATTTGGTGTATGCCTTTGCGTACTCTTTGGGAGTCGCGAAATCGATCAATTGAGGCTCGGGCGCTACTACTGCCGTTGCCTGTTTCAAATCGTTGAGCTGTCCCGTTAGAGTCTCGATCTGCTGGCGATCTTCGGCGCGAGCTGTGGATAGTTGAGCGATTTGTTTGGTCAATCGCCCGATCCGGCGCTCTGCACTACGATCGCGTCGAGGTTTCTGCTTGGTGTCGTCAGCTGCCGCGGCTGGCGGTGTTTGCTCTCCATCAGGAGAGGCGGCGGGGGTGGCGGTTTGATCGTCCGGCGAGGTAGTGGTGGCATCTTCGGCCAGGTCACTCGTCACGACATGCTCATCGGCGGGTCGGACCTCCTCCTCGGTGGAGACTTTACTCGGTTGATCTGTTCGCTCGGTGCTCATTTTGCGCCTCCTGGTTTGCGCTTGTCAAGATCCGGCTCAACGATCGGGCTGGCCTGGTCGTCCGGCAGCGTTTCAATTGCGGGCGTTGCGGCGGGCTCGGCGCTGCCGTTTCCTTTTTCGCCGGCGGGCGGCTCGGATCCGTTGGGTGTCGCCTGGTAGTCGTTTGGGACTCTCGCACCTGGCGCCTGGTCGTTACCAGGTAATGGATCAAACATTGCCCGGCTGGTCCCGACGAAATCCTGGAGTAGGCCGGCGACCTCGCCATAGGGGAGCGTCCCGAGTCGGTTGCAAACTGCCTGGAACTGCTCGGGCTGGACAATAAAATAGGTAATGGGTTTTTGTGGTGGTTGCTGCATTTGGATCTCCTGGTCTGGTTCAATAGTAAAAACGGATCGCGGCCTCGACAGCTAATAGCTGGTTGTTCTGTCGGCGCTGCTTCTCCAATACGAGTAACAGCGCGTCACGCGCGGCTACACGATTCTCCTCGAGGCGCGCAATTAGCGCCTTTTGCCTTACCTGCTCCGCTTCCGCTGCGGCTACCTGACTCAAGAGATCCGATTCGATCTCCCTGGTGAGCTCGGCAATATACAGCTCGAGCTCGCGAATATCACGCGCCGCGCGAGCGCGTTCGTCTTTTAATTCCGCGGCCTCGAGTGCGAGTCGCCTGGTTGCCTCGTCTCGTTGCCTGGCTTCGGCCTTTGCCTGGCGCTTGGCTTCGGCTTTCCATAGATCATAGATAAACGAGCTCCGGACCTGTTCGGGTCGCTCGGGCTCGGGCTCCTTCTCCTTCTTCTTCGGCTTGACTCGATCGCCATACTTCCAAAGGTAATAGCCGCGATCGAATGGCTCGTTAAACCGGCTCGGCCCGACATAGGGATCGGCCATACCTTGCGCCAGGTCGGCCTCAATAATGAACTGCCCGACGGACGCGAGCGCAAACGGCCGTAAGCATAGATCGCCGTCCGGCTCGACCGGCGCCAGGACGCCGTCAGTAACCAGCGTAAAGTCGTTTAGCTCGAACGACTCCACGGATTAGGTGCTCGAGGTTGTTATCACGTTGCCGGCTTTCACCTGGTCGATATGAATGTCGTCGACGTCCTCGTCATAGTCGACCTTTGGCGTGATCTCGGTCGTGCTTTTGGCGTTGTTCGGATCCAGGCCTCGGGCTTTCCATAGGTCCGAGACTTCGCGGTCAAAGCTGCCGGCATGGTATCGGGTGTCGACCTGGCCGACATTTGTCGGATCCGCGTCGACCTGGGCGCTGTACTGGATCCCGCGGAGCGGAGTAAACGGAAAGGTATATTTGCCGAGCGCTCCGGTGTCGGTCATTGCCGAGCCGGCCACCACCACCGCAAACGTATCCAGGCGCATGATACTTATAGTCGGCACGTTCGCCAGGCCATTGACCGGCACGCCGCTCGCGAGTAAATCAACAGTGATATCGGTCATGCGTCTGGATCTCCGAGTATGTTGCGGATCTGATCGCGGACCTGTTCCTTATATTCTCGCAGCGATCGCTTGCCGTCGCAGAGCACGTCCTTGACCAGGCGCCCGACGGTCCCACCTGGTTCGGCTGCGATCAGATCGTCGCACCTGGTTATCGCCGCGTTGATCTGGTCGCGGTCGTCTCGCAATCCGGTGAGACTTGCGGCCTCGAGGACCGGGACCGCCTCCGGCAGCGCATTGACCACCACCGCCAGGGCGCGAAACTTTGACTTAGCCAGGACGTCGCCGTCGCTGATTATGTCGCCGCGCAGCTTGTTATAGGTCCCTGGAGGATTCAGCTGCCCGAGATCCCCGTATAGGATCGCCAGGGCGTCAACAAAGGCATTGCCCTCGGCGTTGCTGAAATTGTCCGTGATAACCGTTTGCATGGCGTCAACAAACCCGCCGCGGTTAAGTGTATTGTCGGCGATTACTGCGTCCACGCCGGCGTCAAATGCTTCTTCAATTGTTGCCATTTTATGCTCCCGATCCGTAAAGAATGCGCCACCTTGAGCTGGTCGCGTCGTAAATTAACTCTGCTGATTGATTCGCCGCGAGGACATAGTTTGCGACGGTCGGGCTGGCGATCCGATTCGCTGCCAGGCTGCCGACGTCCTGGTGGCCGAGTGTCATGTTGACCGTGCCGATATTGGTCAGCTTGAACGTGTCGCCGTCCTGGGCATTAGTCGAATCAATCCCGGTGATTACCGACGTGCCGCCGCCGTCGGGCGTTACTCGAGCCCAGTGTCTCATCCCATTGTTAGCGGTCCCGGTTAACAAGCCCGCCCAATCGTTATTATTTCCGGCCGACAGTGCCGCCGGGTTGATCGGGTCAAACTGGAGCGCGGACTGTAACCTGGTGCGGCCGCTGATTACGTTAAGGCTTTGCCGCTCGGTGATCGTTACACCTGGCGAGCTCGTCGGGAAACCGCCGACCGTGAGCGTGTCAGCATTGCCGACGGATCCGGTCGAGTTGGCATAGCTAATCGGGTTGATTACCCAGGACGCGACTCGTCCCATCGCCAGGCCGCCGACCGTGAGGTTGCCGCCCTGGGTGAGTAGAAAGTCGGCCCAATCGCCGCCGACCGGGATCGTCCGGGCGCTGGTTACAAAGTTGCCGAATTGGTTGCCGTTGGCGCCGCTCTGCGCGCCCAGGCTGAAACCGTCGACCGCATTGATATTGAGCTCCATGTCGTTCGACCAATCGAACAGCATCCGACCAGCTGCCGGGAATGACTTGCGAAACTGCTCGACGGCGCCGGTGTTTTGCTGCTCGATCTTAAATCCTCCGGCGGCCCAGGCCTCAAACCAATCAGTGCTCGCGCCGTACTGGACGCCGACCAGGTCGACCGGGAAATTGATCGTCCCATTAAAATCGGATTGCGCAGTGCCGGCGCATTCGATCGCCATGGTGTTTGAGGCCGCGACCAGGTTCGAGCGGAATCCCCGCTTTGTGACGTTGCCACCGAATGGGATCGCATCCACGTCGACGCCGATATAGGCGGTCATGTTCTCGACGCCCGCACCTGGTTGAAATAGCGCGAGCGCCGGATTGAGGCAATGGAGGCCTCGCTGCGTCCCGAAATTGATCGTCGAGCCGGCGACCGTGCCATAAGTCGGCGAGTGCCGGACCGCCGTGTCGCCGGTGGTTTTCGTCATTACTGCGCCCGAGACTAGCGTGCGCGTGTTCGGTGAATTCGACAGGCCGATCGATTGCGCGGTGGTGCTGGTGCCGGCGGTGGTGCGTCGGTGACTGACGCCGTTATTCAAAACGAGCGCCTGGGGTAGATTGAAGTTGCCGGAGTTGCCGATCGTCGCCAGGGCGTTAAACAGGGTAAAGGCTGCGAATGCTGGATTGATGCCGATCAAATAGCTTTTCGCTTCCTGCATCAGCGCCCAGATCCAGGTCGTCGAGACGCCGGTCGTGATCGTGCCATTTGACAGGATCGGACCGCCAACAAAACCGCCGGTCTGGGTGTAAGTCTCGGACAGGACGATCGAGTTAGCGGCGCCGGCGTTGAGAAACGGATCGTTAATCGTGAGCCCGGCCTCCATCAAAACCGTATCCGGGTCGGCCGTGCATCGGAGGACCGGATTGCCGGCGACGTCTAACCATTCGACGATCGTGCCGGCGACCTGGGCCTGGACACTAAACGGATTCGGCGTTGCATCGAGGAGGATCTGCGCGCCGGTCGGGTCGTTATCATACGCGCCCTGGAGCGTGGTTTGCCCGGCGCCAGGTATCGACCAGGTGGTGCCGTCGGTTTGATACAGTGAGTCGAGATCGGTGTCGTAAACCACCAGGCCCTCGACCTGAGTCAAGGCGTTGCGCTGGACGGTGGTCAATCGTGGAAACAATAACCCGCCGGTCGTGGTATTGAGCTCGAGGATCGCCGAGTTGTCCGGGTTGCCGCTACCGAGCCCGATCCCGACATTGTTGCGGCTGCCGTTGATCACAAACAAATTATCGAGCGTGTTACCGGACCAGATAAAATTCATCGTCCGGCTGTCGTCGTTAAAACTATGCTGGATCGTATCGGGACCGTATCGGGTTTGGATAAAGTCGCTCGGCGTCGCCTGTTGCAACATGAAGTTTGCGCCGCTGCTGGTCTCGAGTTGTAGGCCGGCGTTATCCGCGCCGCCGGCCGAGGCGATCGTGACCTGTAACGGTTGCGCCCCTGTTGGGAATATCTGCAACAAGGCATTCGCCGACTCGATATCACCATCGAGGACGAACTCCTCGAAAGTTTTGCGGCCGGTTATTGTCTGCGTCGTGTTGAGCGTGACAAACCCGCTCAAATCCGTGATCGGGTTAAGGTGGACCGCGTCGCCGCCGCTGTTATTCATCATCTCGCTCCGCGTTCGCGTCGTCGTACATCGGGATCGACTTTATGATATTGCCGGCGCCGTCGTACTCATGCGATATCGACGTCGGTTGCCGATCCAGGTTGAGGTTTAGATCAAACTCCTGCTTTGCACCTGGTCCGCGGTGCATCGGCTCGGCGGGCTGGCGATCGCCTGGACCTGGTTCTGGTGGTCCAGCCTGGCCGGCCTTGAGCGATCGATCGACATATCCCCGGACCCGAGTCAAGGCCTCGACGATAGCCGCGGCGATCTTCTCCTCGATCTCCATTGCGTCGTGAGCATTCGGATTGTTGACGTGCTCCTCCATGACGGTGCGGATCGTCTCCTGGATCCCGGCGATCATTTCCTGCTGTTGCTGTTGCTGCTGTCCCTGGTCGGGACCTCCAGCCTGGAGCGCTGCCATTTCCTGCTGGACCTTCGCGAGCTCGGCCTGGGCTTCGGCCTTATCGGCCTCGGCTTTGTCGCTGGTGGCCTGGTGCTTGGCGAGCTCGGCATTGTGCTCGGCCTCGTCAAGCTCCTGCTGCTTCATGGCGATCTGTTGCTCGAGCGTCGGCTCAGGCTGCCAGGGATCGCCATTCTCGTCGACCAGCTGGCCGTTGTCGTCCTTGGTGACTCCCTTCGGTAGATCGGCCAGCTTCTCCTCCTCGGTCTTGAGTTGTTCGGGTAACATTTTCCGCAATACTCTCGCGACCTCCTCGGATCCCGGCACGCCGAGATTTTGGACAATGATATGGACAATCGAGCGCGCCGCCTCCGGATCCAGGATCTTTAATAGCTCCATTTGTAGATCCGCGGCCTCCTGGCGCTGCGTCGCATAACTCGGCCCGGTCTCGAGCGTCACGTCATACTTGCCGTAAGCGATATCATGGAGCAAATACTCCTTGCCGGTGGCCTCGTCCATTACTGCCTGGTTAACTTCGATAAAGTCGCTCGAGTCGTCGGGCAATCGGATCCGCACCTGGCGCCTGGTGTCGGTGATCTTCGGAATCGCCTCGACCGCGTTGCGTCCCATTTGCTCGAGCGCTCGGCCCAGGTTGTCGGGAAATTGAAAGGTTGCAGTAGTGCCGGCGTTTTGCCTGGCGATGATCGCCCGCCCGCTTTTCTCGTTGCTCTCCTTGCCCAGGCTCGCGTCGTGCAATCCGATAATGGTCTGCATGTCGACGCCGTCCTGGGTGGCATTCTGGAGCTCGGCCGCGGCGACGTTGGCACTAAATACCCGCTGCGGTGGTGGCACGCCCTCGACGTGGTTGTAAATCAGGTAAGGCAAGTTTCGGACGTTTGCCGTCTCGTATAGCTTCTCATGCCCGGCCAGCTGGCGCTCGGTGATCATCCAGGGAGCTCGAGGCGCGAGTGCGACCGCCTCCGTCGCGGCCGTGCGCCAGTAGTTGTAACTCTTTTGCGGATCGATCGCGTGCCGGATTGCTGACTCGTATCTCATGCGACCGTCGACCATGATCTCCTCGCCAAATACCGGATAGATCGGGACCGACGAAAACGGCAGCTCGAGCGGTCCCTCGAGGATATCGCGGGCGGTGATCTTCTCCCACATACAAACCGGGCGTTTAACCGGCTTGATCATGTCGCGCCCTTCGGCATTTTTCTGGACGTGGATCCCCGTCTCTCGCTCCAGGTCGTCCAGGATCTCCTCGACGTCCGATTGATAGACTACCTTGCCGTTGCTTAACAGGATCACGCTATCCTGCTTGTGATCGAGCCAGAAGTATTGCGCGATCCGGACCGTCTCGGTGTCGTACCATCCCTCATAACTCGAGCCCATCGAGGCGTCGGCGAATTCGGTGTAAGGCGTCTCCGGGTACTTTGCGCGGTAGGTGGCGCGCGCCATATTCGAGAACATGAAAGCGTCCTGCATGTCGCGGTAATCGGCCTCCTGGCTGTCGGGATCCAGCATCACGGAATAGGAGTTTTTAACCCGGTGGATCCGGAGCTCCTGGACGAATGGATCGATCTTCGACCAGGTGGGCAGCATGTAGAAATATCCAAACCCATGATCGACCGCGTGCTTTGTCGCGGTGTCATAGGCCTGGTCCGCGCGACTGACGTGCTCGATGTTTTTGATAATGCCGCCATAGATATCGGCGATCGAATAATCCTTGGTGCCGGTCATGTTGCCGATCCGAGGATCCGCGCCGCGGTTCGTCTCGACTGGCGTCACCTTGACACTCGGGCGCTCCTGGCGAATCTTGTTTGTGATCTGGCGATTGAATGCCGGCAGCATGTTATAGGTCAGGATCGGGCGCCGGTCCTCCTGGCGCTCTTTGCGGATCTCCTCCGGCCATTGCTCGCCGGCGACCATCTTGTCGTCCTTGAGTCCCTGGGTGTGGATCTCGCTCCAGAAAGTTTGCATTACCTCAAACCGCTGCCGGCGGTGGAGTAATCGCGCGTCGATATCTCGTTGATTGCCGTCGTCGTCGACCGTGATCGCGGAGTCCGGGATCTCGTTCGCTTGTGGTCCTGGTGTCTTTGTTTCGGCCATGCCGGAATGCTCCCGGCGCTACCACTCCCCGCTGGCTTGTTGGCGGGTGGCGCGCTCAATTGGTCTACTCTGAAACGCGCCGTCCGTATTGAGGATATAACGCATGTCGTCGAGCAGGTGATCATTCTCTTTAACAATTTTGCCTTTGATATCCCGGCGGTAGAGCCGGAATTCCTTTTTGAAATAAGGCAAGGTATTAAAGACCTTGAGCAGGCCGGACTGCATTAACACCAGGCAATGACGTAGCCCGGCGTGCACGGCGTTATTAGCTTTGTCCAGGATTAAACCCTGGTCCTCGTACTCCTGTTTCATTTTCGTGCCGTCCTTGAGGTTGCCGACGTTGTCGCCGGCTGGATCGATCAGGCCGATTATCTCCGGCCAGGGGAGCATTGCCTTGATACCCATCGCGTGGACCACTGGCTGGTCCCGGATCCCGTAATACTCCGCGACCAGGTAGTGCTGATTTGTGTCGGGGTTTCGCGCGGCGACCAGGCCGGCGGTGCAATTCCAGCCAGGATCTATTGCATAGGCGAATTCCCACCAGTCAGGGATCGGGATCGGGTCAATAAAAAGCACGTCCTCGCGGACCGGGTAGATCGCGCCGGCGCCGAGTGCTGGCCGGCCGGTTTCCCTGGCCTGGCGTTCGGCTTCGGTTAGTCCCTCGAATATCTCCTCGCGCTCCTCGACGCTGATAATCGGCGGGTTAAGGTGCGGAGCGTCGTCGTGTCCGATCATGGTTACAAACTTGCTCACGCCGCCGCCTGGCGTATCGGTTGCCAATCCGTTACCAGGTGGATATCGAGATCCTTGTTGATTAGCTCCAGCTGGTGGCCGCGGATCGCTGGCTCGTCGATATCCAGGTAATAAGTATTAAATCGTCCCAGGCGGGAGAGCCGGCGCTGGACCTCGAACCATTCGGCCAGGGATCTCCCGGCAAAGTCGTCGAGATTCTTGCCGTATTTGATCCAGGAGGCGCGCACCTGGTCGCGGCGCCGCACTGGAATAATAACGGGATTGCCGTCGTCGATTAACCTGGTGAGCTCGGCCAGCTGGTCCTCGTATGGGTGAACGATCAGCGCCGAGACGTCGCAGCGCTCGAACATATCGGCCATGAAATGGGTCCCGGTGTGCGGGACTGTCGGGCAAATGATCACTGGAGCACAATTCTCCTGGCGCGGATCCGCATACCGTGGACCGAGATCGCGTCGCTGTCGGTGAGGTTGCGGAGGTAATTGATCGCCTTGCCTTGCGCTACTGTCC
>SPJK01109563.1_pt1 | contig 11247 bp, 12 predicted proteins | sample 3741771 | NCBI WGS metagenome assembly SPJK01 (sample SAMN10925997, study PRJNA522277) | cold seep metagenome | isolation source: Elba SIP-enriched marine methane seep metagenome, extraction at timepoint T2 | place: Italy: coast of Elba, Mediterranean Sea
GAAGACGAGGCCGAAGCCCGCGAAAACGAGACCGTCGAAGAGCGCCATGCCCGCGAAGAACGCGAGGATGAAGAAGAAGGCGCCGCCATGTCCATGTCCGGCATGGAAGCCGAACTTCGCGACGGCGTTCTCGAAAAGCTCGACGAGATGGCGGCTGGGTTCGTCAAGTTCCGCAAGCTTCAGGAAAAACTGGTTGGCCGTCGGATGGAAGGCAAAGGCCTGACGCCGAAAGACCAGGAAAACTATGACGGCATTTCGGCCAATATTGTCGATTCGCTGAAGACCATGCACATCAACAATGCGCGGATTGAAGCGCTGGTTGAGCAGCTTTATGCAATTAACAAGAAGCTGATGGGCCTTGAAGGCCAGCTGATGCGTCTCGCAGATGCGCATGGTGTACCGCGTTCGGAATTCCTGAAGAACTATTTTGGCCGCGAGCTTGATCCAAAATGGGTCGAGGAAATGTCGGCCCTGTCGAAAAAGTGGGAACGCTTCACCGAGCGCGAAGCTGAGAAGATCGAGTCCATTCGGGGCGAGATTCAGATGGTGGCCCAGGAAATCGGTATTCCAATTGATGACTATCGCAAGATCGTCCAGCGCGTTCAGAAAGGTGAGCGCGAGGCCCGGATCGCCAAGAAGGAAATGGTCGAGGCCAACCTTCGACTGGTCATCTCGATCGCCAAGAAATACACCAATCGCGGCCTGCAATTCCTTGATCTGATCCAGGAAGGCAATATCGGCCTGATGAAGGCGGTGGATAAGTTTGAATATCGCCGCGGCTACAAATTCTCGACCTATGCGACCTGGTGGATTCGCCAGGCGATCACGCGGTCGATTGCTGACCAGGCCCGCACCATCCGTATTCCGGTGCACATGATCGAGACGATCAACAAGATTGTCCGCTCACAGCGCCAGATGCTGCACGAGATTGGCCGCGAGCCGACGCCGGAAGAGCTGGCGGAAAAGCTTGGCTTGCCGCTGGAAAAGATCCGCAAGGTCCTGAAGATCGCAAAAGAGCCGATCTCGCTGGAAACCCCGATTGGCGATGACGAGGATTCAAACCTCGGCGACTTCATCGAGGACAAGGCTGCCTTGCTGCCGGTCGACGCGGCGATCCAATCCAACCTGCGCGAAACCACGACGCGGGTGCTCGCCTCGCTCACACCGCGTGAAGAGCGTGTTCTGCGCATGCGTTTCGGCATCGGCATGAATACCGACCACACGCTGGAAGAAGTCGGCCAGCAATTCTCGGTGACCCGCGAACGTATCCGCCAGATCGAGGCGAAGGCGCTTCGCAAACTCAAGCATCCGAGCCGCAGCCGGAAGCTGCGCAGCTTCCTGGATACCTAATCGAGTTGCGGCGGCGGACCTTCCGTCGCCGTTTCTTGTTTCTCTCTGATCAGCCAGATGACCAGATAAGCCGCTGGCCAGTTCAGGAACATCAGGAATCCTGCAAACGGGCCAACCGGCAAGAGCCAGGCGCACAGCGCCACAGCGATGCCGATAATCACCTCGCACCGAAACCGCCACACGGATCGACGCGTCAGCAAGATCTCTTGCATCGACAGGCCGATGACTTCGGCTTTGCGCACCGCATGCGCGTACATCAGGCTCATCAAAGCATAGATTACCGCATAACCGGCGCCGAAAAAGGCCATGCTGCGAGCGGAATTGGCAAAGTCCATTTCTGTTTCCAATAGGTGCGTATAGTCACCAGACGCCATGCCATAGATGAACCAGAACAGGCCGTCGAAAATGAATCTGAGCGGGTACGCCGTGAACAGAACCATCAATAGCAGCATGGAATTGATCACGACGATCGTGTTGTCGGCCAACGCATAGCGCCGGAAAAACACGAAATGTGCGTTCCAGATCAGGACCAGAATGACGAAGCTCGCGGTCACCGGAATGATCGAAATCAGGAAATGCACAAGCTCTGAAAATGTTTGCGGCGGGGCGCCGGTGAGCAGAAGCATGCCCAGCGCTAGAGCGAACACGATGTCAGACAGGTTCTCGATCCGTGAGACACTCTGACCCCGCCATTCGAAGTGCGGGTCATGGTCCAGATGTCTGGCAATCGTCTCGCGCATGATGCTCCCCCTATTTGGGATAGACTATCGCGTTTGCGGTAAAGAAAAACCCCGGCCAGTCTGACCGGGGTTTCCCATTTCGAATTCAGTGTCGCCTACAGCGCGTCGGTCAATTCCGGAACGGCGTTGAACAGGTCTGCGACCAGGCCATAATCGGCAACCTGGAAGATCGGGGCTTCCTCGTCCTTGTTGATGGCAACAATGATCTTGGAGTCCTTCATCCCGGCGAGGTGCTGGATCGCACCTGAAATACCGACCGCGATGTACAGTTCCGGCGCCACGATCTTACCGGTCTGTCCGACCTGGTAATCGTTTGGCGCATAGCCCGCATCGACCGCTGCGCGTGAGGCGCCAACGGCCGCTCCGAGCTTGTCAGCCAGCGGGTTCATCAGACGCTCGAACTCTTCGGCAGAGCCGAGGGCCCGGCCGCCAGAGACGATCCGCTTGGCTGCGGTGAGTTCCGGACGATCGCTTTCGACAATCTCTTCAGACACGAAGGCCGACTTGAACGGGCCCGCAGGCGCGTCAACGGCTTCGACGGCCGCAGAACCACCGGAACCAGCTGCTTCAAAAGCCGTCCCGCGAACGGTGACGACTTTCTTCGCATCGGCAGATTTCACCGTCATGATCGCGTTACCAGCATAGATCGGGCGGACAAATGTGTCCTGACCTTCAATGCCAATAATGTCGGACAGCTGCATCACATCGAGCTTGGCCGCGATGCGAGGAGTGACGTTCTTGCCCATGGTTGTGGCGGGCGCGAACAGGGCGTCGTAGCCATCCATCAGGGGAACGATCAGCGCTTCCATCGCTTCGGCGAGCTGTTTTTCGTAAGCGTCGCCATCTGCGTGCAGAACCTTGCGAACACCATCGAGGCCAGCGGCAGCCGCAGCGACATCGCCAGCGCCCTTGCCAGCGACCAGAACATCGACGTCGCCGCCAAAGGTCTTCGCCGCAGTGACGGTTTTTGCGGTTGCGTCGCTCAGGGACGCATTATCGTGATCAGCAATTACAAGAACAGCCATTATACAGCTCCCGCAGATTTGAGTTTTTCGACCAGCGTGGCGACGTCTTCGACTTTCTCACCAGCTTCGCGCACAGGCGGCTCGGTAACTTTGACCACGGTCAGGCGCGGCGAGATATCGACGCCATAATCGCCTGGCTCTTTCATATCGATCGGCTTTTTCTTGGCCTTCATGATGTTTGGCAGAGACGCATAGCGCGGCTCGTTCAGGCGCAGGTCAGTGGTGACGATGGCCGGGCCATCGAGAGACACGGTCTGCAGGCCGCCATCAACCTCACGGGTGACGCTGACCTTGCCGCCTTCGGCTTTCACTTCCGAGGCGAAGGTGCCTTGCGGCCAGCCGAGCAGCGCGCCCAGCATCTGGCCGGTCTGGTTGCTGTCATCGTCAATTGCCTGCTTGCCCAGGATGACCAGATCCGGGCTCTCTTCCTCGACGACTTTGGCCAGCAATTTGGCCACGCCCAGAGGCTCTACATCATCATCGGATTTGATCAGGATGCCGCGGTCGGCGCCCATGGCGAGCGCGGTGCGGATGGTTTCCTGTGCCTGCTGAGGCCCGATAGAAACAGCGATCACTTCGGTCGCGGTTCCGGCCTCTTTCATGCGGACGGCTTCTTCGACAGAAATCTCGTCGAATGGGTTCATGGACATTTTGACATTGGCCAGATCGACACCGGTCTGGTCCGATTTTACGCGGACCTTTACGTTGTAGTCGATGACCCGTTTGACAGGCACGAGGACCTTCATCGGCGACTCCCAGAGTTGGCTTGGTTTTTCGTTGCCCCGCAGGTAGCAGGACGCTCAAGAAACACAAGGCTTACCTTAACGTGAAGGTCAATATAGCGCGTGCTTTTTGTAAGGGCATTCTAAAATGCCGCAGGCGACGCGAGGTCAGGTGAGGACAGGCATATGGCCTGAAACCGCGTACCCATCTCGGCTGGATCGACCAGCCGCTTAACGCCCGCATAGAGGTCTTCGGCGCGGTCCGGGTGTTGCCGGGCCAGCTGATTGAGGCGGGCCTCGGCGCCGAGGGTGATCAGGAACTGGCTCTGCGAGACCGGGCCGCTCGCAGGCAGGCCATGCGCATGGGCGAGGCGACTGAGGCGCCCAAAGTCGACATCGCAGGTCAGGTCGCTGGCCCCAGGCGCAGCCAGCGGGCTGATCTGTGCGCCATCCTGATAGGACCGCAACGTGTCACCAGGTGTTCCGGTTGCGAGGCCATAATCGATCAGGAGCGCGCGGCCGCGTGTCTGGCGCAACAAACTGTCCAGGGTTTCGACCAGCGTTTTGAGGCCAGGTTGGAGCTCAACCGCGTCCTGTTCGCCCGATACCTCAGGCACGAAGGCCGCTGGCGCGTCGCTCAAGCCGAAGGTGAGACCGCCTCGATCGTCCAGGCCGATCACGCGTTCATGCCAAGCCTCACCGACGCCAACATATTGCTGCACGGGCAGACAATCGAGCCATTCATTGGCGAGAATGAGCAAAGGCCTTTCGGAGGGGGCCTGTTCCAGGTGGTCCAGAAACACCGGCGCATGGCTCTCGAATTTGCTGGCCAGGTGCGCGCGCAGGACCGGACTTGGCTCGATGAAATGCAGCTGCGCCGCCTCGGCAAATCCGGGTACGGATGCCGCGGCGCGCAAGGCGTCAGTCATCAAGGTGCCGCGACCAGGGCCGATCTCGAGCAGGTTGAACCTCCCCGGAGCACCCAGCTGCTGCCATTCATGCGCCGCCCAGAGGCCTAACAGTTCGCCGAAGATCTGGCTGATTTCAGGAGCTGTGATGAAGTCGCGGCCAAGGCCGGGCCGGGTGGCGTAATAGCCATGCATGCGGTCATGCAGGCAAAGGTCCATGTAAGCGGCAACCGATATCGGCCCGCTCGCCTGGATCATTGCGGTGAGGCGTTCGGTGAGCGTGCTCACGCCTTGGACGTCACGCCCGCCTTCTTGAGCGCGTTCCAGACCAGCCAGGCGCCGCCAAACCACATTGGCAGGGACAGGATCTGCCCCATGGTGATCCATTCCGGCAATCCATCTACAAAGGCATCAGGCTCTCGGAATTGCTCGGAGACTGTGCGACCGAACGCGTAGAAAAGCAGAAACAAGCCGGCGATGAGGCCAGGCCGCTGCAAGGCTTTGAACCGCCAGACCATCACGGAGAGAATAATCGCGGGGATCAGGCCTTCGAGCACGGCTTCATAGACCTGGCTCGGATAGCGCGCGACTTCGTCGCCGCGATAGACCCATTCGCCGGAGCTCCAATTATAAGCCGGCGGTGTCGCGCCGGGCACGCGGCCTTCCGGGAAGATCATGCCCCACGTGCTGCCTTCTGGAACCGGGCGACCGTAAAGCTCTGCATTGATGAAGTTTGCCATCCGCCCAAGGAATAGCCCGATCGGTGTAACCACGCCGGCAATATCGCCGATCGAAAGCAGCGGCACCTTGCGTTGGCGCGCGACCAGCCAGATCGCGATCGCGACGCCCAACAAACCGCCATGGAAGCTCATTCCGCCTTCCCAGATTCGCAACAGGCTGACCGGGTCGGCCATTGTCTCGTCCCACTGATATGGCAGCTGGTAGAACAGGATGTAGCCGATCCGTCCGCCAAGGATAACGCCCAGGGTCACGTAGAAGAGCAGGTCATCAATATCATCGCGGTTGGCCGGGCTGGTGCCGCCCCACAGGGCAGAACGATTGACCAGAGCGAGCGCATAGCGCCAGCCAATGATCAGGCCGCCAATATAGGCGAGCGCGTACCAGCGGATCGGAAACTTGCCGAGGCCGATAAAACCGAGATCAATCTGGAAGATCGCCGGAGACATTTCCGGGAAACTCATTGCTGCTTGTTGCGCTGTAAGAGCGAGAAGACTCATGCGGCGGTCTTTCCTGTCGGCTTTTGTGTCCCCATCTGCTAGGCACAAATGGATACAGGTTCAAGACGCGTATAGGAGTCCGCCACATGTCTGCCAAAAGCCCGATGATGGATGATCTTGCTGGATTGATGACCGGAGCCATGGGCGCTGCCCGCGCGGCCGGTGAAGAGATGAAGACCGCCGGCCAGTCTCGCGTGCGTGCGATGATTGCCGATATGGACCTCGCCAGCCGTGACGAAATCGAGGCTTTGAAGGCGATTGCGGTGCAGGCGCTGGAGCGCGTTGAAGCGCTCGAGAAACGGCTTGAGAAGCTAGAGAAATAAGGGTTTCCACTGCTTTTTAACCAAGACTCTTGCGCGCTGAGTCGGGCATGGTTAGCCTGACCCCAAGGCAAGAAGGCCTGAATGATTCGGAAGGGGGAGCCCATGAGCCTATCCTTAGACCGTTCCCAGACAATTGAGAGCGACGCGCTTGAGCTTGTCGAAAGCTGCCTGACCGAGGCAGGGTGGGATTTTCAGCGTGACGAAGAAGATGACACGATTCAGTGCATCACCGCGTCAAAATGGGGCGATATGGGCGGCATGTTTGCGCACCGTAACGAACCGCCTGCCATGCATTTTTCGATCACGCTCGACGTCAAACCGACCGACTCGCGCCGCGCCGCAATTGCCGAACTGGTGATGATGGCGAATGAGCGCCTGTGGCTCGGACACTTCGATTACTGGGCCGATGAAGCCGTGATCATCTTCCGCCACGCCTTGCCGATGCTGGATCGGGTAGAGCCGGAAGTGGGTGAAATTCGTGCGGTTCTGGCCGCCGGACTGGATGCTGTGAACATGTTCGTTCCGGCCTTCAATTTCGTCATCTGGGCCGGCAAGACCCCGCGTGAAGCGCTGGAAGCGGCCTTGTTCGAAACGGCAGGCGAAGCGTAAGGCCTGTCGCCATGGCTGCGGCCGGTCTGAAGCGACGCCTCTCTGGCTATTGGAAAATGGAAGCGGGCAATGTCCTGTTGGTGCCGGTCATCCTGCTCATGGTGGCCCGCTGGAATCCGAGCTGGGTGACGCTGGTCAGCTTCATTCCGATGATGCTGCTTTTGGTCATCCGCGCCTATTATTGGCGCGCCAAACTCAAACAGCTCGAAGACCGGTCTTACGACCTTTCGGGTGCGATGCGCGTGATTTCGGTCAGCCAGGGCCTCGCGCTAATCCTGACTTTGGTTGCGGTGGTTGCAGTGCTTTACGCTTGGATGCATCCCGGTGTTTTTAAGAGCGGATGGGACCAGGGCGCGGCGACCTTTGCCGCGTTGCTCGCGCTGCTGGAATACGTGAACTATTATCATCGCCAGCTGCAGCATTTTGACCATGGCCCTGATTTCAAGCGACTCCTGAGCGGAAAAGGGCTAAGGCCGTCGCAAATGGCAAGAGACCTCAAGACATATCGCAGGACTTAGCGAAACGATGACACAGAAGATGACACTGATCGGCGCTGGCCGGATGGGTTCGGCGTTGGCCGGTGGATGGCTGAAGGCGGGATTCGCCGGGGCGATCGATATTGTCGACCCACACGCGTCCGAGATGGTGCAGGGCTGGGCCGATCGCGGTGATGTGCGCCTCAACCCCGAAACCACGACCGCTGACATGCTGGTCATCGCTGTGAAGCCGCAGGTCTTCGGCGATCTGGCGGCGAGCATTGCAGCGCGCGTGGGTCTTGAGACACAGGTTCTCTCGGTCATGGCCGGCGTGTCGCTGGCAACCCTGGAAGCCAAGCTCGGAACGGCGCAGGTCGCCCGCGCGATGCCGAACACGCCTGGCCTCGTCGGCAAGGGCGTCACCATTCTCTGCACCAAGCCGGAAACCGCGCCTGAGACGATCGCATCGCTGAAAAGCCTGCTTGCCCCGCTCGGTGCCGTGGAGGGCCCAATTGGCGAAGACCTGTTGCCGGCGGCCACGGCGGTCTCCGGATGCGGCCCCGCCTATGGCTTCCTGCTTGCGGAAGTGATGGCGGCGGCGGGTGCGGCGCATGGTCTTGATCCTGCGCTCGCCATGCGACTGGCGCGCAAGACTGTAGAGGGCGCCGGAGCCTTGATGGAGGTGTCTGAGGAAGATGCGGCGACGCTGCGCCAGAACGTGACCTCGCCGAACGGAGTGACGCAGGCGGCCCTGGAGGTCTTGATGTCGGACGCGGCGATGCCATCTGTATTCAGAGACGCCGTCGCCGCAGCGATCGCGCGCGACAATGCACTGTCCAGGGAGACCGAATGAAGGCTAGCAAGATCATCGAGAAAGGCGTTCGCGCCGCGCTGAAGCTGGCCGAAACCGAAAAGTGGAGCACGCTGGCCCTGGCCGATATTGCCGAAGAGGCCGGGCTTGGGCTCAAGGATTTTCACGGGACCGCTGACAAGCAGGATCTGACCGAAGCGGTTGAACCGCTATTCGACGCCGCGATGAGTGAAGGCTCGGTAGACGCGGACGAGACAGCCCGCACGCGGCTGTTCGATGTCATCATGATGCGGTTCGAAGCGATGGAAGATGTCCGCGACGGCGCGATGTCCTATCTGCGCTGGCGCGACCGGTCGTTTGATGGCCTTGCGCTACGGTTCACGGCGCGGGCCGCGACCGCGAAATGGGCGCTTGCCTGCGCAGGCCTGGACGGGGCGAGCAAACTGCCGCGCGGCGTTCAGATCACAGCGCTGGCCTGGGCGATCGCACAAGCCGAACGGGCCTGGCGCCAGGAAACCAGCCCGGATCTCAGCCGAACGATGGCGGCACTGGATGCGGAATTGATCAAGATCGAGGAACGGCTCGAATGGATCAGTGCCCGGCGTGGCAAGAAAAAAGCTGATCCCGAAGTCGACGCCTAGTAAGGCAGGCGCAAGCGAACCCGGAGACCGCCGAGCGGGCTTTCCTCAAGGCGAATATCTCCGCCATGGCTGCGCGCAAAATCGCGCGCCAGGGTCAGACCCAAACCAGTACCGGCGACATTTTGCGAACGCCCGTCATCGAGGCGATGAAACGGCCGGAAGGCATCTTCACGCTTGTCTTCGGGGATGCCGGGCCCATCATCATCGATCAGGATCTCAGCCATCCGTGGCCCCTTGACCAGCCGCACTTCGCAATGATCACCGTATCCGACCCCATTCGAAATCAGATTGGACAGCGTGCGGGTGAGCGCCATTGGGCGGGCGGTGACGCTGATCTCGGGGGCCTCTTCGACGCGCGCGCCATCGATCCGTTCGCTCACCGTGCGGGCGATATGGTCGAGACGCAAATCTTCGGCGCGCTCGCCTTCCTCGCCGCTGGCAAAGGCGAGATACTCATCCAGCATCTTCGACATGTCATCGAGATCCGTGCGCGCACCGGTAATCTCTTCGCTTTGTTCCATCATGGCGAGTTGTAGTTTCAGGCGGGTCAGAGGTGTCCGCAGATCATGGCTGACTCCCGCCAGCATGGCCGTGCGTTGATCGGTAAACGCCGTGAGACGGGCGCGCATGTCCGTCACCGCCCGCGCTGCGTCGCGAATCTCTGTGGCGCCGCTCGGGCGAAACCCTGGCAGGTCGCGGCCGCGACCAAAGGCTTTTGCGGCCTCGGTGAGGCGCAGGATCGAGCGCACCTGATTGCGCAGGAATGCGAATGCGAGCGCAAGCATGAACATGGCGCCGAGCAGTACCCAGACGATGGTGAAGTGGGTGTTGGCGGCCAGGGCGCGCTTGCGATCAACCACAACACGGATCGTGTCCTCGCCGGCCTGATGTCGAAAATCGAGCACGCGTCCGGATTCGATAACCCGGACCTGGAACGGGTGTTCAGTGACGACCGAAAGTTGCCCGCGCAGCACGTCGTCATACCCGAATTTTTGACGCGCACCCTCAGGCCATTCCAGGTCAGTCTCATGCGCACAATCAAATCGCAGTCCCAATTGGCTCTCGATCCGCATTTCGGCCTCGGGTGCGAGATCGGACCGGTCGCAAATGTCGACTATCAGACCCACTTCGCGCGCGATCGATTGCGACAGCTTTTCGTTCACATCGCGAATGTGTTCCTGGTAATAATAGAGGGCGAAGATCGCGAAGATGGCGATAACCGGCAACGCCACCAGCGCCGCCAAACGCCCGTACAGGCTCTTGGGCGTATAATCTCGCAGACGAAAACTGCTCATCTAATCAACATCCCATTGCCGCGACCGCTACAAGGATGAATCTATAAGCAGACCCGGCAGGCTTGGGTAGAGGGCGGGGCAGGCGGGCGGTCAGCCGCCGGCCTTCTCCATCGCCCGCTGAAACGCAGGTCTCGCCTTATTGCGTGCCAGATAGGCTGAAAGCTTCGGGTAGGGTGACAACTCGCCGAGGCGCTCGGCCATTTCGGCAATATAGGTCATGCCGATATCTGGCGCCGAGAATGTGTCGCCCATGACATAGTCCCGATCGGACAGTCGCGTTTCGATGTATCCAAGCTGAAGCGCGACTTCGCCGGATGCGAACATCTCAAACACAGGCGGTTTGTCTTCCATTCGGCTGAGCAACAATTTCATCAGCATGGGCGCGAAAGCCGATGCTTCGGTATACATCAGCCACTGCATCCATTCTGCGCGAGCTTTGGCGTCGTCGGGCGGGCCGAGCGTGTTGTCAGCGTCGAATTTCTCCAGCAGATACAGCGCGATCGCGCCAGATTCGGCGAGGACAAAGCCATCATCCTCGATAACTGGAGACTTGCCGAGCGGATGCGCGTTGCGAAGCTCGGGCGGCGCACGGCCCATCTCGTTGCGATCGTAGAAATCCATCTCGTAATCGGCGCCGAGCTCTTCCAGCAGCCAGACGGTAAAGATCGAGCGCCCGACGCGCAGGTGGTGCAGTTTCAGCATGGGTTTGGCCCTTTTCTCAGTCCGGCATCAGTCGGTATCCGATACCGCGCACCGTCTGGATGTGAATGGGGTTCCTCGGGTCAGGTTCGATTTTCTTGCGCAGTCGCGTCACTTGTACGTCGATGCTGCGTTCAGTGCCGTTCGAGGCCTGCGCCGCCAAGTCCTCCCGCGAGATTGGTTCGCCCGGCTTTTGCGCCAGCAGGCTTAGCAATTGCAGTTCGCTATCTGTGAGGCGAATGTGGCCGTCGGGACCGTGCAAGAGGCCCTTTGCGGGTTCGAAGACCAGGCCCGACATTTCAATTTCTTCCGGAGGCGGCGGTACATGACTGCGCTTCAGGATCGCAGCCGCGCGCCAGGCGAGCTCTTCGAGGCGGTTCGGGACAGGCGCGTGCTGCTCGGTGACGCGC
>SPJK01076593.1_pt1 | contig 11246 bp, 2 predicted proteins | sample 3741771 | NCBI WGS metagenome assembly SPJK01 (sample SAMN10925997, study PRJNA522277) | cold seep metagenome | isolation source: Elba SIP-enriched marine methane seep metagenome, extraction at timepoint T2 | place: Italy: coast of Elba, Mediterranean Sea
ATTTGTGGGAAAATGTTAGAGCTCTGTTTTCGTGTTTGTTTTCGACAAATTCGTTGACTTTTGTAACATTTGACTTCATTATTTTCTGCGAATTTTTTAGCTCAATAGACTGTATGGGTTTCAACAAATTGTAAGAATGCATTGCTTATAATGTCAGTTGATCACTTTAACGTTATCAGACGTTATGGTTACTTTATGAAGTCTAGAATTTAAGAGTTTTAAACCCCGTTTTGTAGAGTTTTAATGGTTGATAAGGGTTTATAGTTATATGGTGATCATCTAACTAATTGAAACTACAGTATATAGTAAGGTTTGCATGCTTTTTGGACATTCATTTTTTTATAAAGTCATTCATGTTGACTTTTGTAGGTTGCCCACATAGATGGATATTTTTTTGTTAGTACTACCCAATTTTTTAGAATAAATCACAATTTGCCTATGGTCCAAGCAAGTATAACCAAGACAAAATCAACCGGTCTAAAAGCGTTTGAATCTATCAGGTCTGAAATACAAATACAGAAAACAGAGCAGAAGCCCGATCAGCAACCACTGGTGTTGTTGAATCGAATGTGTAACTATGAGGAATATAAATGACAGGGCGGCCAGATAATGTAGAAGACAAATTGCCTGAACAGCAACGTGAACTTCTTAAACAACTTTTACTGGAAAAGGCAAAAAAACCACGACGTGCCATTGCTTCTTCAGGGCAGCGACGCTTATGGTTTATCAATCGACTGGAAGAGCCCAACCCATCATATAATGTATCTTACTACGTAAGACTGAAGGGTAAGCTGGACACACAGATCTTGGAACGCAGCCTCAATTCTGTTATTCAGCGGCATGGCATACTTAGAACAACCTTTGAGGAAAGTGATGGTGAGCCAGTACAGGTTGTTAATCCCAGCCTTAAATTAACGCTACCTGTGTTTGATTTAGAACAAACCAATTCATCAGTGTCGCAAGTTAGTCTGGAACAAGTGATCAATGATGAGTCTATGAAGTTATTCGACCTTAGCAAGGGACCACTGATCAGAGCTAAACTGATACGCATTTCAGAACTGGAACATGTTCTGGTGCTGGTCACGCATCATATTATTAGTGATGGATGGTCTGTTGGTGTTTTGAATTCTGAGTTATTCAGTCTTTATGAGGCCTTTAGTAATGGAAAAGAATCACCGCTATCGCCGCTTCCAATTCAATATTTGGATTATTCAGCTCGCCAATTGAACTGGTTAAAGGGGGAGGAGTGTCAACAGCAACTTGATTACTGGACTAAACAACTGGCTAATTTACCGGTTATGGAATTGCCCACCGATCATGCTCGTCCTCAGGTGAAAGGGTATCAGGGAACAACGCTGGAATTTGAGCTGGACTTGGCGCTGGCTCAGAAGTTAAATCAACTGTGCAGAGAGGAAGACGTGACATTGTACATGCTGTTGATGACTTGTTTTAGCATCCTGTTGTACCGCTATAGCAATCAAGAGGATGTTGTATTTGGTTCGCCGATCGCAAGTCGCAGTGATGTGGATTCTGAAAGCCTAATCGGATATTTCGTTAATGTGCTGGTGATGAGGAGTGATTTATCCGGAGATCCCTCATTTCGTGATCTATTGTCACAAATTTCAGCAACTGCGCTGGATGCCTATTCTAATCATGATATACCCTTTGATAAATTGGTGGAGGAGATACAGCCAGACAGGAACCCAGGCTACAGCCCATTATTTCAAGTGGTATTCGCTCTTCAAAAAAAACTGATAGACCCTGATCCTGTTAACGGATTAAAAATTGATCGACCTGTAGTGCTAGGTTACGATGCGGGCGACCTGGATATCAATGTTACGGTCACCAGGCATGATCTGGAACTCCATCTTTGGGAAGATGATAATGGTATGCGTGGCACCTGGGCTTTTGACATCAGTTTATTTGAGTCAGCAACCATAGAAAGAATGACAAAGAGTTTTATCTCATTGCTTGATGATGTGGTCACTAAACCGGATAGACGAATTTCAGAGCTTGCAATTTTATCTGCAGCAGATCGACATCAAATACTGCTTGAGTGGAATCAAACGACTGCTGATTATGCCAGTGATAAGGCGATACATGAACTTTTTGAAGCACATGCAGAACAAAATGAAAATGCATTGGCTTTAGTGTTTGAAGGGGATGAACTGACCTACGGGCAACTAAATCAACGTGCAAACCAGTTGGCTAATTATCTGATTGCCAACGGCATAGAACGGGAAAGTCTGGTTGGCGTTTGTCTGGAGCGTGGGATAGAGTTGATTACCAGTGTACTGGCTATATTCAAGGCGGGTGCCGCCTATGTACCCCTGGACCCAAAATATCCTGAGTCCAGACTAGATTACATGATCAATGATTCAGCTGTTTCCATCGTATTGAGCCACAGCAAACTTGAACGTCTGGTCTCCGGCTATCAAGGCAACGTGATTAGCATAGATGAGGATGCAGATAAGATTGCTCAGGAAAGTAACGCCAATCTGTCTCTACAGATCACATCAGACAGTCTCGCTTATGTGATTTATACTTCAGGTTCGACAGGTAAACCGAAAGGTACTTTACTTGAGCACAGGGGGTTGTGTAAAGTTTCAGCCGAGCAACAAAGACATTTTGATGCCGGTCCCGGAAGCAGGGTGTTACAGTTCTCTTCACCTAATTTTGATGCGGCTCTGTTTGATTTTACCATGTCACTGACGACTGGGGGCGCGTTGATACTGGCGAAGCAGGAGGACTTGCAGCCCGGGCCGCCATTGAGTAAATTGTTGCGTGAACAACGGATTACCATCCTAACGATACCGCCCTCATCTCTGAGCGTATTATCACCTGAAATATTGCCCGATTTGAAAGTGATCAATGTTGCGGGTGAGCCTTGTTCTGCCCAGTTAGTGGAACAGTGGGCACCAGGTAGACGTTTTTTCAATCTGTATGGACCGACCGAAGCGACGATCTGGTCTACCGCAAATGAATGTACAGCAGATGGCACTGCGCCGCATATAGGTAAGCCCATCAACAATACACGCATTTATGTGTTAGATCACAACGCAAGGCCTGTGCCTGTCGGTGTGCCTGGAGAATTGTGTATAGGCGGTGATGGTTTGGCCCGAGGGTATTTAAATCTTCCCGAGCTAACTGCCGAGAGGTTTATTCCTGATCCATTTAATGATAAGGGTTATTTATACCGCTCGGGAGACAAGGTGCGTTTTCTGCCGGATGGTTCTATAGAGTTCGTAGGCCGTATTGATCATCAGGTGAAAATCCGGGGTTTGCGTATCGAACCCGGCGAAATTGAAACACAATTGCGGGCCGTTCCCGGGGTGGGAGAAGCTATTGTAATTGCAGACAAGGGTAGTGATGGTGATTTACAATTGCTGGCTTTCGTCAGCACCGTTGACGGCGCTCAATTGACTGTGGAAACCTTGCGTGATCATGTGCGTGAAGTATTACCCAGTTATATGATGCCTGCCCAAATGCAGGTACTCGATGCACTCCCGTTAAATCCTAACGGTAAAGTGGATAGAAATGTTTTATTGGCCCTGAAGAGTGAAGCGCAAAAAGCGCAGACCATTTTACAGTCGCCGCAATCTCAAATGGAACAGACTGTCAATGAAGTATGGCAGCAGGTATTAAATTTGGACGCTATCGATGTTAATCAAAACTTTTTTGACCTGGGAGGTCATTCGCTAATGTTGGCAAAAGTTCAGACTGCTTTGAACGAAAAAGTGGAATATCAGATTTCTCTTGTTGATTTATTTCAATATACGACCATCAGCGCGCTGGCCCAGTTTTTGGAACAACAGAGCAAACCTAAAACAGCAGAAAAGCCTCGTGATTCACAGGCAGACAAAGACCGCGGTCAGCATCGTCAGCGTATGGCTAAGCTGGCCCAGTTACAGCGATCATCAAGGCAGAGGGAGAAGTAAGTATGAGTTCAGACAATCGAGACTGGAGTGGCTTTGAAATTGCCATTATTGGTATGAGCGGACGCTTTCCGGGCGCCAGCAATCTGGATGAATATTGGGAAAATTTAAAGCAGGGTGTGGAATCGATACGCTTTTTTACCAAGCAGGAATTGGCGTTAAAAGGCGTGACGGCTGAGAGTTTAAACGATAAGGATTTTGTTCGTGCGCATGGGGTGCTTGACGACATGGAAATGTTTGATTCGGCTTTTTTTGGGTTTAGTCCACGCGAAGCCGAGATTATGGATCCTCAGCACCGTTTGTTTCTGGAAACGGTCTGGGAGGCAATAGAACATGCTGGGTATAACACTGATAGCTATAGTGGCATGATAGGCGTCTATGCGGGGTCCAGTGTTGATGACTATCTTCATGCGAATGTCATGCAGAACAGCAATATAAGAGAAGCTGTCACTGCTATACAGGCTGGTTATTCCAATTATTCAGATTTTCTTGCTACCCGAGTAAGCTACAAGCTGGGTTTGCGCGGCCCGAGTTTTGCCGTGCAATCAGCATGTTCCACCTCGTTAGTGGCTGTAAACTTAGCCTGTCAGCAATTGTTAAGCGGTGCTTGTGATATCGCAGTGGCAGGTGGAGCCTCCATTACGTTACCGCAAAACTGGGGTTATAAGTATCAGGAGGGCATGATCATGTCGCCTGACGGACATTGCCGTACTTTTGATGCCGATGCACGTGGGTGTCTGAAGGGAGATGGTGTAGGAGTCGTGGTTATGAAACGGCTTGCAGATGCTATTGAAGACGGTGACACTATCGATGCTGTTATTTTGGGATCTGCGACAAATAATGATGGCGACAGTAAGGTAGGTTACACCGCCCCTGGCATAGATGGGCAAATAGACGTCATTCGCTCTGCTCAAATCATGGCTGGTGTTGATGCAGAATCGATTTCATATGTGGAAGCACATGGTACAGGAACACCTATGGGCGATCCTGTCGAGGTATCCGCATTGACCCAGGTGTTCAGAGAGGGTACAGAGCGTAAACAATTTTGTGGCCTGGGCTCGGTAAAATCAAATTTTGGTCATCTGGATGCAGCAGCTGGCATTGCCGGTTTGATTAAGCTGGTGCTGTCACTGAAGCATAAAACTTTGCCACCCTCATTACATTATAAACGGCCAAATCCTCAGGTTGACTTTGCATCCAGTCCTTTTTACGTCAATGATGTATGCCGTGACTGGCAGACAGCAGGGAGCCCAAGACGTGCAGGAATCAGTTCATTTGGTATAGGCGGTACTAATGCCCATATGGTTCTGGAAGAAGCGCCGGAACTGGAAAACTTTTCTGGCCGGGATAATGCCTCTTATAACCTGTTTCCTCTTGCTGCGCGTTCAGCATCAGCATTAGATGCAATGACCCGGGCATTGAAATCCCAAGTTCAGGCTCAACCTGAACTAGGAATGGCTGACATAGCCTATACCCTGCAACAGGGTAGAAAGGCATTTGATTTCCGCCGGGTAGTTGTGGCTAGTGACACTGAAGAACTAATTGCAGGTCTGGATGAACATTTGAATAAAGGTTCTGCTGACCAGGCTATAGCCAATAAATGTAATGTAGTTTTCCTGTTTACCGGGCAGGGGTCGCAATATCTGAACATGTCGCGTGGGCTGTATGAAACGGATAAGTATTTTCGTGAAGATATAGACCGATGTGCAGAAATTTTGCTGGCACACCTGAAACAAGATATACGCGCTAGTCTTTATTCAAAAACCAGTGACAATGATGAAACATTGAGTGCGCATCTTACGCATACTGAAATAGCTCAGCCAGCCATTTTTGTGATTGAATATGCAATGGCGCGTTACTGGATGCGCATGGGTATAGAACCTTCCGCCCTGATAGGGCATAGCCTGGGAGAAATAGTCGCAGCTTGTGTTGCTGGTGTTTTTTCACTCGAAGATGCACTGGAATTGATAGCACTACGTGGACGGTTAATGCAAGCCATGCCATCGGGGACTATGATGGCAGTGCCTTTGACTGCCGAGGCCATTTCTCCGTATTTGAGTTCAGAACTTTCGTTGGCGGCGGTCAATGCACAATCCTTATGTGTAGTCTCCGGGCCTAAAGAGGCTGTGGAACAGTTACAGGCACGTGTACAATCTGAACATGAACTGGATTGTCGCCAGCTTCATACTTCACATGCATTTCATTCTTATATGATGGATCCTGTTATTGAACCATTCAGAGCTGCGTTGAATGCCTGTACCATCAAGTCCGCAACGATTCCTATTGTTTCGACAATAACGGGAATGGCGCTGGAACCCCATGAAACGCAAAATGTTGAATATTGGGTCAAAAATATTCGTGAAACAGTCCGATCTGCTGATGCTGTTGGTCAGGTGATCAAGTGTAATAATACGGTTTTGATAGAAGTTGGCCCAGGAAATACATTAGTATCATTGGCCAAAAGTCATCCTGATAAAGCCAAAAGCGTACGTTATTTAACCTCATTACGTCATCCTCATTTGCAAGTTGAAGATTCATCGCATTTGTTATCTGCGTTAGGGCAATGCTGGAGTTCAGGTTTAAATGTCAATTGGAATCAGTTAAATTCAGCCGAAAAAGTCAGGCGTGTTCATTTACCAAGTTATCCTTTTGAGCGGAAAAGAACCTGGATCGACCCTGATCCTGTTTCTATTGAAGTTCGAGGAAGGCCGCCCAAATCAAAAACAAAAGATATATCTGATTGGTTTTATACACCCTCATGGAAACGCTCAACGCTGCCAAACTTAACTCTGTTAGAAAACAACACCAGGGCAAAACAGCAGTGGTTGATTATTAAGGATAAATCTGGGGTTGCCGATCAATTTATACAACAGCTTGGAAAATCATGCCCGGGCAGTAATGTTAGTTGCATAGAGTTCGGCGACACTTTTCATCAGCTGGATGACAATAATTTTGTGATTTGTCCGGACCAACCTGATGATATGCAGAAAGTCATTGATGAGCTGGTTGAGGCGAATAGATCGCCTGAGCAGATTCTGCATTTTTCTTTGCTGTTTGATGATGAGATGAACAAATGCGACACTCCATCCTCGTCAGAAACTGATATCATCCAGACATATGGCTTTTTATCCCTGCTATATCTTTCCAGGGCATTATTCCAGCACGATTTTGATCAGTCTGTGACGCTGAATGTTATTACAGATAAGACTAATCTAGTTGTTGGTAATGAAAAGATTTGTCCGGACAAGATTACGGCTCAGGCAATCGTGCAGGTATTACCCACTGAATTAGAAGCCGTAAAAGCGCGGATTATTGATGTTGAGCGAGACGCTGCAAGTGCAAAGTTATCGCAACGGGATTTGCATGGACTGTTTAATGAGATTATAACGAATAGTGACGATACCATCATTGCCTATCGACAAGGGATACGCTGGTTATCACATGTAGAAAAAGTGCAGATTACTAAGGTTGATGGTGTACCTGATGGATTAAAAAACCAGGGGGTGTATCTTATTACCGGAGGTCTGGGCGGAATAGGGCTTACCATTGCCGGTTATCTGGCTGAATCAGTGCAGGCAAGGCTGGTGCTGATTGGAAGACATGGGCTGCCGGCCCGGTCTGAATGGGATGGCTGGGTTATGGAGCATGGAGAATCAGACCGACTAAGCAAGAAAATTCGTGCTGTTGAAGCGCTTGAGCGATTAGGTGCAAAAGTTCAGGTACATGCTGCTGATGTAGCAGATGAAGGGGCAATGACCCAGGTGGTGGCCAAAGTTAAAGAAACTTTTGGCAGGATAGATGGGGCCGTTCATGCGGCAGGCGTTGCCGGTGGCGGTATTATCGCCATGCAGGATAAACAAAAGGTTGAACAGGCCTGGTCTGCAAAACTGGGAGGAACGAAAGTTTTGCTTTCCCTGTTTCGAGAGTCATCGCCCGATTTTATAGTGCTGTGCTCATCTCTAAATTCTATTATTGGCCAACCGGGACGCGTGGAATACACTGCTGCAAATCTTTATCTAGATGCAGTTACTCAGCAGCAGTTTGCTAATCAGGGATTGCCTGTCTACGGTATAAACTGGGATGCCTGGGGTGAAGTCGGAATGGCTCTACAGGTCTCTGATGATAATGACATCAGAGGTGAAAATGTGCTTATCTATCCCGCAGATGGTGTGGAGGTATTTAAGCGAGTCATTCAGCAAAGATTACCTCAGGTTTTAGTCTACACGGGATATTGGACCCCATATGAACCAATAGAAATTATAGAACAAGTGGCTGAAACTCAAGCTGTTGAACAACAAATAGATCAACAGGTTGAAGCTGTCGCTGACGTTAGTAGTCCCCTTTCGCATAAAGATGCTCCACAGACCACAGTGGAGAAAAAGCTGAGTCAAATATGGCAAAAGCTGCTGGGTGTAAACCAAATTGGAATTCACGATAACTTTTTTGAATTGGGCGGCGACTCTGTTATTGGTATTCAGGCTATTGCGCTTTCTAAACAAGCGGGTATACATTTGACCCCCAAGCACGTTTTTGAAAATCAAACTATCGCCGAACTTAGCAACGTGGTTGAGCTTTTTGACTATGAAACTGTTTCTGTGCCTGCGGTTCAGGTAGTTGAAGATGATGTATCACAGGCAGAAGAAGATAATGCCATAAAAGCAAGAGCAAAAAAACGTAAACAACGAGTTTCTGGTCAGCGTAAACGTAAAACAACTATTCGAGACAATTAGGAGTAGAACCACATGAGTGATAATGAGAACCATATTGCAATTATCAGTATGGTGTGTCGTTTGCCGGGTGCAAACGATATTGATACATATTGGAAAAACCTATGTGACGGGGTGGAATCCATTTCATTTTTCTCAGAAGAGGAAACTCAGTCATGTGGTGTAAGTGCTGAAATGCTACAAAACCCCAACTATGTGAGAGCAGGGGGAATCATCGATAAAGCAGAGGAATTTGACCCATCATTATTCAGCCTTAGTCCGCGGGAAGCTACTTTAACCGACCCCCAACATAGACAACTTCTAGAATGCGGCTGGGAAGGACTAGAAAAAGCCGGATATAATCCGCGTGACTACGATGGTCTAATAGCTGTATTCGTTGGGTCTGGCGCAAGCAGTTATCTCATTAACAACATTATTCCCAGTCGTTACTGGAATGATACTGATGCCAGATATGAAATTCAGTTTGAAAATTTCTTTGGTTATTTATCGCCACGGCTTTCTTATAAACTCCATTTGCAGGGTCCGAGCATTACGTTGCAAACGTCCTGTTCCACGTCTTTAGTCGCAACACATATGGCTTGTCAAAGTCTGTTGAATTATGAGTGTGATTTGGCGTTGGCAGGTGGGTCATCAATTCAATCCCCTCAGCAAAAAGGATATTTGCATCAACCTGAAAGCATTCTTTCTCCTGATGGACACTGTCGGGTTTTTGATAGTAAAGCTGCTGGTACAGTGTTTAGCAATGGTGTTGGCCTAGTTGTTCTAAAGCGTCTTCAGGATGCTATTGACGATGGTGATAATATTGATGCGGTTATTCTAGGCAGTGCTGTCAATAATGATGGTGGTCGAAAACTGGGTTTTACAGCACCCAGTGCACAGGGGCAGGCAGAAGTCATTGCTACTGCACAAGCAATAGCGGATGTAGAACCCGAAGATGTTCGTTATATTGAGACACATGGTACAGGAACTTTACTGGGTGACCCTATTGAAGTATCAGGGCTTAAAAAAGTATTTAAAGTCGATAATGAAAATCATTGTGCACTCGGTTCAGTAAAGGCTAATATTGGCCACACTGATGCGGCAGCTGGTATGGCTGGTTTGATCAAAGCTGCGTTGACGGTAAAACATGGAATGATTCCTCCGAGTATTAACTATGACAGTCCTAATCCTGCACTGGGTATAGAAGACAGTCCTTTTTACATAAATAAAGAATGTGTTGATTGGCCAGAAGGTGATGGAAGTAGAGTTGCCGGCGTAGGTTCATTTGGAATGGGAGGAACCAATTCCCATGCTATCGTTCAGCAGCCCCCTGTACCTGAGACCAGGCAAGCACTGGAAGGCCCGGCTCTAGTTGTCTTGTCTGCTGCCAGTGAAAAAAGCTTGCAGCAGATCGAATCGAATCTTGAAAAATATTTGCAAAGCTCAAGTCATACCAGCATCAAAGATATCGCATACACTTTGCAGCTGGGTCGAGTTGCTTTGTCTTATCGTCGTGCTTTTGTTTGCAGGGACAGTGATGATCTACTGGCAAAACTGAGAGGTGAAGTCAATAACGACTCAATTAATGGTAAAGCCAGCAATACAGACACGTCAGTCGCTTTCATGTTTACCGGGCAGGGCTCACAATATGTCAACATGGGGCTAGGTCTTTATAATAGTGACCAAGTATTTCATACTGTTTTTGATCAATGCGCGGCCATACTGCAAGATCATTTGGGTCAAGATATTCGTACGCTGCTATTTGTCAATGAAAATGAAAAAGAAGCAGCACAAAAGCTGAGCCAAACAGCGACTACTCAACCTTTGTTATTTGCATTTGAATATGCTTTGGCTAAAACATGGATGGCCTGGGGAATACAACCCGCTTCATTTATTGGACATAGCATAGGTGAATATGTAGCTGCTTGTCTAGCAGGTGTATTATCACTGGAAGATGCGCTTTTAATTGTGTCTGAACGCGGTCGTCTGATCCAGTCGTTACCAGGGGGCACTATGATGGCTGTTTTTCTACCGGAAGAGCAGCTCGTCTCATGGTTAAATGATAGCGTATCTTTAGCTGCCGTTAATGCACCTGAATCGTGCGTTGTATCCGGGGAAACTGCAGCGATAGACAAACTGGCAGAGGAACTGGATAAAAAAGGCATAAATTACACTAAGCTTCATACCTCACATGCCTTTCATTCTTACATGATGGATCCGGTTTTAGATTCATTTCGTCAAAAAATACAGGGGATACAGTTAAATAAGCCCCGTATACCTTTTATTTCCAATGTTTCCGGCAGATGGATTACCGATGACGAAGCTATAAGCCCAGATTACTGGGTAAGGCATATAAGAGAAGCCGTGCGTTTTTCAGATGGAATTCAATGTTTGTCTAATGCAACAAAAGGTTTTCTGCTGGAAGTAGGTCCTGGAAATACGCTGTGTTCACTCTCTAGAAGTCACAGCATGAACAATGATATAAAAATCCTGGGTTCTACCAGACATCCTCGTGAACTGGTTGAAGATGAGGTTTTTATCTACAGGACGCTTTCCACATTATGGGTAAGCGGTTGCGATGTGAAGTGGAGAGCTTTGCCTGATG
>SPJK01019314.1_pt1 | contig 11244 bp, 6 predicted proteins | sample 3741771 | NCBI WGS metagenome assembly SPJK01 (sample SAMN10925997, study PRJNA522277) | cold seep metagenome | isolation source: Elba SIP-enriched marine methane seep metagenome, extraction at timepoint T2 | place: Italy: coast of Elba, Mediterranean Sea
AGACAATGTTAAAGAACGGTCTGACCCAGATCCTGAGGGAACTGAATTCAAGCTTGCCCGAAATCGAGGCATCGGCGGTCATTTCCAAAGAAGGGCTGGTCATAGCTTCTGCATTGTCCGGGGAGCTTGATGAAGACAGAGTCGCCGCAATGACGGCAGCCCTGCTTGCCCGTGCCCAGAGAACGGCGGTCGCGCTGGAGCGGGGGAATCTTGAGCAGTTTTTTCTGCTCGCCGAAAAGGGTGGGATTTTGATGGTCTATGCCGGCGATGGTGCATTGCTGGTGGTTTTGACCAAGCCCGATGCCAGATCGGGACTCATTTTTTTCACCATAGAACAACTCATAGACAACATCGTAGCGGAAATCAAGAAAATCACTCCGGGTAATTAAAGGTTGTTGAATTATGACTATCAGTATCAATGTAGGTATCATGGGCTTTTCGTTGCAGGATCAGCGCAAATTCAAAAAAATTTTCGCGCTGACCCAAAAGCGCGAACGTACCTATATCCTGAAAGATACGGCGGAGGCCGAGGCTGTAGAGGTACTGCTTGTAAACACGCAGGACGAGTTTGCAGCGCGGCAGCAGCAAGCCTATCAGCAGCGGCATCAGGGAATAGGGATTCCCGTGGTCAATGTCGGCAGGGACATGCCAGGCGACAATGATATTCCATATATTCGTGGAAGACTGCTACCAAGCCGCGTCTTGCCAGTGCTGGACAGAATCCGGGTTCTTCAGTCAAATGATGGCCTGATTGCAGATGGCGAGAACATGGAAATCGCCGGGAGCTTTGATGCGGCTGAGAACGGGATAGGAGAAAAGACCACCACAAACGGCTTTTTCAATGTTCTGGTCGTCGATGACAGCGAGATGATGCAAAAAACAGTACAATTGGAGCTTGAGAAATCGACCATCCCTTTGACCGTGGAGTTTTCCGGGACCGGTGAAACGGCCCTTGAAAAAATTGCCGCCAAAAAATATGATTTCATCTTTCTCGACGTGATGATGCCCGGCATGGATGGCTTTGAAACCTGCACGGAAATTCGTAAAATGGACGGGATGGCAAAAACACCCATCATCATGCTGACATCGAAATCATCGGCACTTGATGAGGTCAAAGGACTGATGGCGGGATGTTCTACCTATCTGACCAAGCCTTTCCAGCATGACGAATTTCAAAAAATGCTGGAAAGAATCATGCACTGGGTAAAAGAGTTTAACGATGGAAACTGAACGCTTAAAGGTGAAAAAATGACAATTAAGAAGATATTGGTCGTGGATGACACGGCCCTGTATCTGGATCAAATCCGGCAGATCCTGAGCGGTGCCGGTTACGAAGTCATCACGGCTTCATCGGGCATGGAGGCTTTGGAAAAGGCAAAGCAAGAACACCCCGACCTGATTTTCCTGGATATCGTGATGCCGGAGATGGATGGCTTTGCGGCCTGCCGGGAATTGACCAAAGCCTGCGAGACCCGCGACATCCCGATTGCGTTCGTCAGCAGCAAGGACCAGGAAGCCGACAGGGTCTGGGCGGAATTGCAGGGAGCCAAGGCCTATATCACCAAACCCTACACGGCCGAGCAGATTCTGGATCAGGTCGAAATGTTTGAGGGCTGACCATGGAGCTTGAAGGCAGTCTCGCGGATTTATCCCTGGCAAGCTTGCTCAGCAAGGCCGATGTCGATGAAAAGGATTTGCGCTACGGTTTCCAGATAGGCAACATGAACTTCATTTATGACAGGGACATGCCCTGCGAGTTATTGCGGGCCACTTCCATCTATGCCATCCCGAACACCCCCAAATGGATGCTGGGCCTCATCAATCTGCGTGGCGGCCTTGTTCCTGTCTTTGATCTTGAAAAGTATTTTGATTTCGACCCTGTAGAAGACAGGCATCAATTGTTGCTGGTGCTGGGAAAGGGCGAGAAGGCTATCGCTTTCAGGCTGAAGCATTATCCCGAACTGGTTCGTGACCTGACGAAGCTGGACAGCATCCCCAAGCTGATTCCGAAAATAGACGGCCATATTCAGGGGGCCTACAAGGGGAAAAAGGTCTGGCTGGAGCTTGATAAGGAAAAGTTTTTTTCTGCACTGGGTGAAAAGGTCTGCGTCTGATGGATCGTTTTTTGACCAGGATCCTGTGCAATCAGGCAAGATAAATTGTTGTCCGCGTCCCCTTCATGATGATTTTGCCGACCCGCCAGAAAAATCATCGCCCTAAGCGAATGTAACGGTTAGTTTCAAATATTGACAGGATGAATGAATGAATATTTTTCAGAAACTCAAAGAAAGTTTTCTTAACATAAAAATTGCCTACAAGTTTCTAATTGTGCTGATTGCTTTCATTGTCGGCCTCGCGGTGATAGCTTTCGCATTCCAGTCTGCATTGACTGTCGCCAAGGATACGCAGAACAATGCGAACAGGCAGGCCAGCATTTCCACCCTCATCGGGGATGTTCAATTCGAGATGCTGAATGCGATGCGTTATGAGAAAAGTTTCAGGGTTTCTGATGCGGCGAGCGAACTCGAAACTTTCAAGAACAGTGTGCAAAAATCCAGAAATGAAATCAAACGCCTGCAAAAAATGCTGGCAGGAGGGGGAGACAAGAAAGCGCTGAACACTTTGGTTGCGACTCTCGGCGAGTATGAAACAGCTTTTTCCGCTGCGGCAGAGGCCCCCATCGACAGCAGCGATGCCATGTTCAATCAGCTTGATAACATCACCACGCGGCTGTTTTCGGAATTGTCGGCATTGGTGAAAATCAGGAACCGCCACAATGGCGAGACCCAGACAACATTCGATGCCGCCTATAGCGACATCCAGACACTGTTTTTCATTGTCATCGGTGTCGTGCCCCTTGTCATCATCCTCATCCTGTGGCTGGTGGTCGTGAACGGCATCATCCGGCCCGTGTCCGAATTGCAGGCGGTCATCAACGACATTGCCGCCGGGAATCTCGATACCCGCGTCGATGCCAGCAGCAAGGATGAAATCGGCAATTTCGCCAATGCCTTTGACTCGCTGCTCGATGAAAGGGTGACTTCGCTTGCAAAAACCGAATATGACCACCAGCAACTGAACTCTTCAATCATCGCGCTGCTGCGTTCGGTGTCGGCACTCAGCCAGAAAGACCTGACCATCAAGGTGCCGGTCGCAGAAGACATGACCGGTGCGGTATCAGATTCCATCAATCTGCTGGCACAGGAAATGGCGAGCATCCTGAAAGGGGTTGCCGATATTTCCGCAAGAGTCAACACCACCTCGGGAAAAGTCAAGCAGCAGTCGGGCAATGTGATGATTTTTGCCGACAACCAGCGCAAGGAAATCGACGCGACGTTGAACGAGCTGAATACCGCAGTGAACACGATGATAAAGATCGCCAAGTTCTCGCAGGTGACCAACAAGGAGTCGGAAAAGACCATGCTGACCACCAAATCGGCGGTGGAGGCGGTCAGCGGAACGGTCAACAGCATCAACGGCATCCGCGACATCATCCGGGAAACGGAAAAGAGAATCAAGCGGCTTGGCGAGCGTTCCCAGGAAATCACCGGCGTGGTCAACATTATTAATAACATCGCAGAAAGAACTCATGTATTATCACTGAATGCGGGGATGCAGGCGGCCTCTGCCGGTGAGGCCGGAAAGGGCTTCATGGTGGTCGCGAACGAGGTGCAAAGGCTGGCCGAAAGCTCCCGCGAGGCGACCGAGAAAATCGCGGCCCTGGTCAAGAACATTCAGGTCGATACCTCCGACACCATGAAAACCATGAACACGGTGATAAGCCAGGTCGTCGATGGCACCCAGCGAGCAGAAGAGGCCGGCGAGCGCATGAAAGAAAGCCGGGCCAGCACCGAGTCCCTGGTTTCATCGGTGAAAAAGATTGCAATGACCACGATTGCCCAGCTCGAAGTGGGCAAGAGCCTGAAAGAGCACGCGCAGAACATCCAGAACAGCACCATCAAGACCAACGAGCAATTGCAACAGCAAAGCGAGCTGTCCGACAACCTGGTCCAGAATGCCGAAGAATTGATCGTGAAAGTCAACGTTTTTAAATTGCCAGAGTAAACGACTATATGGCGACAGATAAATCCGATTATCAGCACGTTTTTGCAAAGGTCTTCACGAAGGCCGAAGAACTGCTTGCAAATGCGGAAAAAAACGGCAATGCACTCAACCAATACCTGAACAGTTGGGATGAGATTGCAGAGCTTGCGGCTGAACTTAATAATTTCTCCTTGCAGGATGTGATATTGCTGTTCATCGAGGGCAGCAACGAGGCTTTCGCATCGCCCGGTGAGCTGACGGCGGGGCATTGGGAATTGTTGAGAAAATGGGATACGCTGTTTGAAGACTATATCAAGAACCCTGACAGTGCCGAAAAGGCTGCCGGATTGATCGAATGTCTGGGACACCCGCTGCTGGCGACAGAGCTTAGCGAGGCCGATACGGAAATGTTGCTCGACGGTTTCACGCTGATTGCAAGGCAATTGCAAGGTCCTGCCAACCCCGCTGCTGCGACGACGATGACCGCATCCTGCCGGGACAAAATCCTGTTTCTGTTCGATGAAGCGGTGTTGAATTTCGAGGATATCTTTTCCCGGCAGTCGATTGACGATGAGCTGACCCTGTCAGAAAACCTGAAACTTTATCTTCAGGACTGGCAGGACATTGCAGGGGTCATCGAAAACGAGGCACAGGAAGAGCCGTTGTCAGGGCTTTTGGATATCGTCTTGCTCTTCATCGAGATCAACACCTTGCTGCTCAACCAACAGCAGGTTTTTTCAGACGAACAGCGGGCCGCGATAGGCACATGGCATGATCTGTTCGATGACTACATAAAGGCTCAGGAAAGCAAAGAAAGCGGCATCGCCCTGGTCGGCTTTCTGGCAAATCCCGTCTGGCCTGAAATGGTCACCCCGGAAGATGAAAAAATGCTGCTCGAAGGCCTCGGCATTCATGCCACTGCCGCTGAAAGGCCGCCTGTTGCCCCATCGCCGAAAAAAACCTTGAATGTCTGGCAGCAGGCAGAGCTATTGCTGAAGAGTGCCACTGCCGATTTCAAGGAAGTTGTTGCAGGCGATGAAGAAAAACTGCCCGCCTATCAGCAAAGCTGGCGGCAGATTGCCGACACTTTTGAAAAGACGGATTCACACCATGCCTTGCTGGATGTAATTCTGTTATTCACCGAAGTCAGCGAACCCGTTTTCGAGCTGTCGATCATCCTGGCCGACAGCCAGGTGACGCTGTTCAAGAAATGGCACAGCCTGTTCGACAGCTATCTCAAATCCCACGGCAACAAGACACTGGCAATGTCGCTGGTAAAATGTCTCGGTGATCCCGCCTGGCCGGGTGCGATCACCCTGGACGATGAAAAAATGCTGCTGATGGCATTTGACAAAAATCCTGAAACGGCCGTAGTGGTGACGGACACTGCCAACACAAGAAAGAATGCGGACGGCAAGATTTCGGGCATTCCAGAAAAAACACCCTTGCCGCAGGCTCCAGAGCCCTATTCGCTGTGGAAAGAGGTTGCCGGATTGCTGCAAGAAGCTTCCACCCGTCTGAAAATGGCCGTCGATCAGCAGATTGATGGCCAGCAGCAAGGCTTTTGCCAGAATTTGAAGCTTTATGCGGAAAAGTGGCGGCAAATCGGGTCGGCATTCGAATCCTGCGGCGAACAGGAAGCGATGCTGGATGTCGTGCAATTGTTTGCAGAAGTCAGCGGTGTCGATGAACGGCAAGATTTGACCGCAGAACACCTCGGTCTGCTGAACAAATGGCAGAAGCTGTTTTTTGCCTATCTTGAAAACAGAGATGATTTGCCGGGCATCGAACCGCTGCTCAGGTGGCTCCAAAATCCTGCATGGCCCGATGCGATTGCCGAAGAAGACATCGATTTGCTGCGAGAATCTTTCTCCATTCCTGCACAGGCCCAGGAAACATTGATTGCCGATGAGGCGGCAATGCCCGAAATTCTGCCAGAATCCCAGCCTGCAGAAGACAGGCCCGAAATGCCGCAACAACTTGCCGCCATCAAACCCGGTAATGTCTGGGAAAAAATCCGCCCCGTTTTCACCAAGGCCACTGCCGAGCTGAAAGCCATCATCGACTATCAGATAGACAGCAACACCGAGGCATTCAACAGCAGCATACAGACCTATCAGCAGCACTGGCAACAGGTCTGCGATATTCTGGAAACGGAACAGTCGCAACCCGGGCTTCTGGATGTGGTGATGCTGTTTGCGGAAATCAGTCCCTTAGGGTTTGAAAACCTGGAAAGCAAACAGCTTTCGCAGCTAAACCGCTGGCATCAAGCCTTCGGCGAGTATCTGGCCGCCGAAGGTCACAGGCAAATCGCGATAGAGCTGATTTCCTGTCTTTGCAATCCTGCCTGGCCAGAATCCCTGACCGAAGAAGACGGGGACGTGTTGCTAGAGGGTTTTGCCAATGACGATGACAAACGCCTGAATGCCGCGAAAGGCAAGCCGCCATTAACGGCCAGCATTCAGGAGAAAAAAGAATATCACCCGGCCTGGGACAAGATCAGCTCGTTTTTTGAGGACTCCGGGTCAAATATTGACACGCTGTCTGCTGCCATCAACGAAGAGCGGCCGCAAGAATCCATCGAAAATCTTCAACAATACGCCAGCTACTGGACAATCATCGCCGAAATCATTTCCGACGAGGGAAATGATGAATTGCAAAGTCTTTGCGATGTCAGTTTTCTGTATGCCGACAACTGCATTGAGCTGACCGAAGAAAAACGCTGCCTGACGGCAGGACAGCTGCCTTTGCTGCAACAATGGCATGATGACTTCAGGCTCTATTTGCAGAATGTTTCAGAAGCGCGTTTTTTGATTCCGCTGATCAAGATTCTGGAAAATTCTGCATGGCTGCGTCCGCTGACGCTGGAAGACCGCGAAATGCTGCTGGCGATGATGCTGGCAGAGAACGAAGAGGAAATGGTTTTTGCCGATGATGATGCCGAAGAGTTGCTGATGTTCAATGACGACCTGTTTGCAGCGGAAGCCGAGCCGCCGGAATCGGCCTCGGTGCAAGAATCATTCATGGAAATGGAAGATGGCGAAGAAAATGACTTGTTCGCCGAACAGGATGTTCTTGACAATGATGACGCAGACATTGCATCTGGACTTTTTGCCGATGATGACGTGCTTGAGGAAGAGACTTGCGAACTGTTTGCCGATGAAGTTTCTGAAAACGGGGATGAAGAACATGAATTGACTGTAGACAATTCGACGGAGGGCGAAGACGGGAAAGAAATGACGGAACCGTTTGCAACAGAATCCGGGGAAGACGACAAGGACCGGCCAGCGACAACAGAAGACGTTCCTGAAGCTTTTACAGAAGAGCCGGTTGCAGAGCAGCCACCGCCTGCATTCGAGATTAAAACGACGCAGGTGAATCCCGAACTCATCGGCATGGTCAGTGATGAATTCATTCTGCTGGTCAAGGATCTGGCCCCTGTCATCATCGACATTTCGAATGAAGAAAGCTTCAAGCGGGCATTGAAAGAGCATCATTTCAAATTCGACAATCTTGCCAAGGCCTGCAACACCATCGGGCTGCTCGGACTTGAAAGCGTGTTCGGGCATCTGTCGCAGAACATGCGCTGCCGCCGCGAGAGTGACAGCAGTTTCACCGAGAGCCAGCGTGTCCTGTTCAAGGATTGCCTGCCGCTGATTCAAGGCTATATCGGGGCCGTGACCGACAGGGACAATGCAGAAGCGCTGGTCAGGCATTTGCAGTCACAGGACTGGAAACAGCCACTGGACAAGAGCCGTGCCGAAAGCCTGAAAGAGCAGCTTTCGGCCCTGATCATCGCCTCGCAATCGCCGCAGCTTGAAACGAGGAAGACCCGGGCCGAGGTCTCCGATGTCTCTTTGGAATTGCCCGAAGATGTCAACCAGGATCTGCTCAATTCCCTGCTGGACGAATTGCCAACCCTGACGGCCAATTTCTCCGAAATCATCCAGAAAATCATTTCCAAAAACCGCAGCATCGACTATCTGCTCGAAGCCCAAAGGATTGCGCACACCCTGAAAGGTTCGGGCAATATCGTCGGAATTTCCGGCATCGCGGTACTGACCCATCATTTGGAAGAAATTCTCGAATACCTGACCGAAAAGCGGCGTTTTCCGACCCAGGCACTTTCAGAATCACTGCTTGAAGCAACCGACTGCCTTGAAATGATGTGTGAAATCATTCTGAGCGGCGAATGGCATGCTCCCGATCAGGCATTGCAGGTATTGCAAAAAATACTCGACTGGGCGAACCAGATTGCAACATCCGGGCTGCCGGAAGAGAATGCGCCTGCGAAAGAGCTTTCCACGCTGCCTTTTGAACCTGAAACCGATACCACGGGCGTGATACAGCCGGGCAAGACCAAGACCGCCGAATCCGTGCCGACGACCCGCGTTTCCAGCGAACTGGTTGACAACCTTCTGAGAATGACCGGCGAGGGCAGCATCCTGAGCGAACAGTTCAAAGAACGCATCAACCGCTTCTCCGGCGAACTGAAGACCTTGAATGAACTGACCTGGCATATGCAGACGCTGGTTTCGGAACTGGATCAGTCGGTCAACATCCAGAGCTATCATACCCGAAGTCTCACGGATTCAGGCGAATTCGACGCGCTGGAAATGGAGCAATATAACGAATTGCACACCGCCGCCAGCCGTCTGGCCGAAGTCGCGACCGACATCCGCGAAATCAACATAGGCATGGATGAGCAGCTGATCGACCTGAAATACCTGATGATGGACGAGGAAGCCGTCCAGAAAGAGAATCAGGAAATGGTGCAGAGCATCCGCATGGTGCCGGCCAGCACCATCGCCTCGCGCTGTCACAGAATCGTGAGGCAGGCCTGCCGGATGACCGGCAAGGAAGTCGAGCTGGAAATCAATGGTGGCGACCTGCTGATTGACAGCGAGATCCTGAACGACATGGTCGATCCATTGATGCACCTTTTGAGAAACTCGGTCGATCACGGCATTGAACCCAAACATATACGCCAGAGAAACAACAAGAACGAAACCGGAAGAATCACGCTTGAATTCAACCGCAAGGGGAACTATGCGGTCATCAGTTGCAAAGATGACGGCGGCGGGCTGTCCAGTGGCAACATTTTGCAGACCGCCATCAAGAAAGGGCTGATTACCGTTGACCAGAAGCTGACCGAGGCTGAAATTCACAAACTGATCCTGATTCCGGGCTTTTCCACGCGCTCGGTCGCGACCCAGGTATCGGGACGCGGCATCGGCATGGATGCGATCCAGACCAAGATTTCCTCCTTGCAGGGGCAGATGAGCCTGTTTTCGGTCAGGGGCGAGGGCCTGACCATCGAAATCACCATCCCGTTGACCCTGTCTTCAATGCTGTCGCTGCTGGTGCGCAGCAACGATCAGACGATGGCCATTTCCAATCGCGGCCTGCAAAAAATCCATCACCCCGATGATTGCGAACTGATCGAGCATAATGGCAAGGAGTTGATCTGCCAGATAGCGGGCGAGCAATATCCGGCCAAGTATTTCAGCGAGCTGCTGGGCATGTCGCTTTCCCATAAAAAAGGAGAAAAACTGCCCGCGCTGCGCATCGCCGATGAAATAGGCAAGACCCGCATCGTGTTCGTTGACGAGCTGCTCGGCTACCGCGATTTGCTGGTCAAGAACATGGGACATTACATCCCACATGTCCAAGGGGTGACCGGGGCCTCGATTCTCGGCAACGGTGATGTCGCGCCGGTCATCGACCTGGTGGAAATGCTGCACAATGCCGCCAAATATGACTTCCTGATGGTGGATGCGGCCAAGGGGCTGATTGACAGCGTCAGCGGCCTGCCGGTCGCGCTGGTGGTCGATGACTCGCTCAGTGCAAGGCGTGCGGTGGCGATGTTGCTGGAAGATTCCGGCATTGATGTCGAGACGGCCATTGATGGCATGGACGCGATCAAGCAGATCGAGAAAAAAATGCCGGACATCCTTGTGGTGGATCTGGAAATGCCGAGAATGAACGGCATAGAACTGACCGCGCATGTCAAGGGACGCAAGGATACCGCCGAGATTCCGGTCATCATGATCACCTCGAGGGCGACCGAAAAACACCGCAAACAGGCCGAGGCTGCCGGAGTCACCGAATTCATGACCAAACCGTTCTCCGAAGACGATTTGATGAACAATGTCAGGCGATTGATGAGAGCATAAGTATCACGGGAGAAAAATTATGAAAACGGCAAAAACATTCATCTTCATGTTGCTGGGCATCTGCGCCTTGCTGCTGCCTGCGACAAAAGCCTTAGCTGAACCGAGCCTCAATCAGGCCGCCTACAAGAATGGCAGCGAAAGCTATGTCTTCGGCTACCGTTCGATTCCGAACATGAAAATCATCGACGCGCCGGTCGATACCGACTGGAGCCGCTGGGCGATGCTGCATGACGGTTCGGTCTACCGGCTGTATTTTTTCCGTCAGGGAACCAGCGACACCCTGTATCAGTTCGGTTTCAACCGTGAACTGTCGGCCTACCAGTACGGCTATCAGTCGATTCCCACCCTGTACATCACCGGCGCACCGACCGATGTGGACAGCAGCCGTTTCGTGATGCTGCATGATGGCCGCGATTACCGACTCTACATGCCAAGACGCGGTTCCCCGTCCACGCTGTACCAGTTCGCGTTCAACCGTGCCAGCAATCACTACGAATACGGTTTCAATTCAATCAAGGAATTGAAAATCACCGGAATGCCGGCCGATACCGACTGGAACCGCATCGCGATGCTGCATGATGGCAAGGACTACCGTTTCTATGCGATGCAACAGGGAAGCGGGCAATTTTTCTATCAGGCCGCTTTCAACCGCAACACTAACCGCTATGAACACGGCTTCCGCTCGATTCCGATGCTGAACCTGATAGGAACGCCTGCAAGCAGCAATACCCAGTCCTTTGCAATGCTGCATGACCGCGGCGACTACAGGTTTTACTTTCTAAGCTGGTGAAACCAGGCCCTTTAACTCGATGTTCAATTTTTTGGAGAGCCGTTCTTCCAGACGGCTCCCCCGAAGCTGGAATATAACACTTGAAGCTGGTATTTAACTGATGTTGCGCATTGTCCACGAAATGCAGACATTAAAAGCCTTGCTGACTACTCGAAATTTTAGTTACACCGTCATGCCCGCAGGGAAGCGGGCATCCAGTCACATGGAGGTGAATTAGGCTTACCCTCCCTGGCA
>SPJK01005442.1_pt1 | contig 11224 bp, 17 predicted proteins | sample 3741771 | NCBI WGS metagenome assembly SPJK01 (sample SAMN10925997, study PRJNA522277) | cold seep metagenome | isolation source: Elba SIP-enriched marine methane seep metagenome, extraction at timepoint T2 | place: Italy: coast of Elba, Mediterranean Sea
ATCCGCTGAGCTCGGTCGAAGCTCCACATTGTCCACAGTTTACTGTTCTCATTGTCGCCTCCATGGGACAGGTACACCTGGATGTTTCTTCGCCCACAGCTCGCCGGCCTCGGCGAACAGGGTGTGGAAGGTGGTTTGCTTGTTGGGCGGGCAGGTGAGGCGGAATACGATCATCGGAGACATCCTCCGGGCCCACTCGCTTTTCGCCCACCGCTGGATCGCCACCATCATCGCGGCGCGCATCGCATCGAACGTGTAGCCAGCGGCCACCACGCGACCCACCGCGTCGACGTAGCCGCGCGGGTCGATGCGGCGCTTGAACGCCTTGTTGAACATCCCCACCAGGTCCGCGGTCATGAGCTCAAGCTCGGACCGCTTGGCCGTACGTGCGGCCTCCTTGGGAACCTTGACGCCCTTGATCCGGAACCCGCCGGCAACTTCCTCGGCCAGGTCGGAGACGATGAGAGAAGTGGGAGGGACCAGTGGCGCCAGCTGATCACGCGTCAAGACGTTCGTCTTGAGCCGGCGCGCCAGGGCCCACACACCAATCATCACGCCCAGCCCGGTCTCGTGGCGAAGCCGCGTGCATCCTAGATCCCGGCCGAGTCTGGCAAACCGACAGTCCCCGTGGGCAATGTCCACCACGTTAATGCCCACGGCGGACCTCCCATCGTTGCTTTGGGCATGTCGGGTGCTTGTCAACCCGCGGACGGTCCTGGCGGGACCACGAACCACCCCCGGACATGGTTACGCGGACCCAACCGGCGGCCCGAAGGGAGACGCCCTCCTCGTCCTCCAGGATGTATGTAATCAACCGGTCATACCCCAAAGCCTTGGCCGCCCTCCATGCGGCTGCGTAGAGCTTGGAACACGCGTTGGGGTGACCATCAACGCAGAGCCGAGTCACTTCGGCTGTGCGGCCATCCTGGAGCCAGCGGGCCACAGGGCGGCCAACGATAACGACACCCACAACCCGACCGTCATGCTCGGCGGCCACCTGGAACAGGGCTCCACGCGGGGGCCGATGGTGGCGGTGGTGTTCGGCCACAAACGCAAAGGCGGCACGCTGGGTTATCGGGGCCAGCTTCATCGGCGGACTCCGGATAAACACTGGCCACCGCCGCGAGGGGGACGCCCGGGGGAGCGCGCGGCGGTGGCCTTCTTGGGGGAACTATGAGTATGGGGTCGCACTTGGCGGCAATGGTGCCACCTGGGTACGACGTTTAATCCGGAGGGTGGGCTGGAGCCCGAGGTATTCCGCCAGGATTTCAAGCTCCTGAATGGTCATCGGGCGTTTACCATTCAGCTTGCGGGACAGGGTCGGACGAGCAACACCCAGCTTATTCGCTAAATCCTGGTGGCTACGGTCGGAAAGCTGGAGGGCGGCGCGAAGCTGGGAGAGGAGGTGTGGCATTGTGGTCACGCTACCACAGCTCCGGAGCGGTACCAAAAGATGTCGTACCCCCTCGGTACGGTACCCCCCAAAGGAGGACACCCATGTCAAACGAAACGACAGCAATACAGCTGCACAGCTTTCTCACCACCCCCGAGCGGCGGGCCAAGCTGGCCCAGTGGTGCGGCCAGAAGATGGACCCGGCCAGCCTGGAGCGATTCGCGCTCCTCGAAGCTCAGCGCTCCCCCAAGCTCCGATTGTGTGCCCCGAGCTCGGTGTACCTGGCGCTCATCGCGGCGGCCCAGTTCCAGCTGGAGCCGTCCGGCGCCACCGGCGAGGGCTACATCGTGCCGTATCAGAACAGCTACAAGGACGCGAACGGCAAGTGGCACAAGGTCATGGTGGCGCAGTTCATCCCCGGCTATCGCGGGCTCGTGAAGTTGGCCCGAATGTCCGGTGAGATCGAAGACATTTACACCTATCCTGTTGGCGCGGACGATCACTTCGAAGAGGTCCGCGGCCTGGAGCCGAACCTCATCCATCGCCCCGCCGACAGCCCCAGCGAGGTTATCAAGTACTACGCGGTGGCCGTGTTCAAGTCCGGTTACCGCCGCTTCGAAGTGATGACCCGCCAGAAGGTGGAGGCAATTCGTCAGGCCTCCTCGGGCCGCAACAGTCCCGCTTGGAAAAACCACTTCGATGAGATGGCGCGCAAGACTGTGATCCGCCGCATCACCAAGACGCTACCCATGGGCCACCTGTTTGTCCGCGCCGCCCAGGTAGACACGGCCATCGCCACCGGCGACCTCCGACACTACCGAGAGGTCATCGATGTACATGATGAAGTCGGGGCCCTCGAAGGCGAGGACCAGGCCCAGCTCGAAGCCCCGCCGGCGGAGTCCAGCACCATCAGCATGGCCGAGCTTGCTCTCCGGATCGAGGGCGCTCAAGACCTGGGGCAGCTGGAGCACGCCGAAGTGATGGCCGCCCTTGAGCAACTCCCATCCGGCGCGCCCGAACGTGCGGCATGGACCAAGCGGCGGAGGGCACTCAGCGTTGACTAGATACAGCGACCCGGAGGGCAAGGGCACCTGTCGCAGCTGCGAGGCGATGATTCTGTGGGTCCTCCTTCTCAACCGAAACACCGGCAAGTGCAAGCCGCACCCGGTGGACCCCGTTCCGAAGCCGGAGGGGAACATCGAGCGCAAACGCGGAAACCACTCATCCAAGTGGTACGGACAAATCGTTCCCAAGGAGGCCAGGGAGGGGGCACTGTACGTGTCCCACTTCTCCACTTGCCCAAACGCCAAACAACACAGGAGGCCAACGTGAGAACCGAAGAACCAGTAAAGCCTAACGCCCAGGGGTGGTACTACCTGGAGCAATTCATCCGGCTCGAGCGGGACATTGCTCAGTGCCACGAGGACCTCCTCGGAGCCCTGAGGACAGGGGCGCACGCCCTGGAGGTGGGGGACCTTGAGATATACGCCAGGACTCAAATCCGGCGCGAACAGATAGACGAGCGGCTCCGCAGGTTGAGCGCCCTGAGCAAAGCTGTCCAGCCGATGATGATGCTCGTGGATCCAGCCTGGTTCACTACCCTGAAGATCTACATCGCCACCGAGAGGAACCCGCCTAGTGAAGACAGCAAGCCAGCTGAATAGGATCAAGGCGTGCCCGGCTTCTGAGACCCTCCCTCACACCGATGTCTCAACGGTGTGGGCGGAGCGGTCCAACGCGATCCACACCTACCTTCAGCACCTGGACGAGCTCGGGCAGATCGGCGCGCTCGAGAAGATTCCCCAGCAGTACCGCGATGAGTGCCGCGCCCTGGATGTGGACATCCCGCTCGGTGCGCGGACGGAGGTGGCCTACGCTTACGACCTGGACACAAAGGAGGCCTGGGAGCTTGAGGGTTGCAAGGACCGCGAGTACCACAAGTACGTCGACGCCGCGAACCCCAACATCATTTGCGGGACCCTGGACTTGGAGCACATCACCGAGGACCGGGCCCGCGTGGATGATTGGAAGTCCGGAGGCAAGCGATACCCCAAGCCCCACACCCAGCCAGCCATGATGTTTTACGGGATGTGTGTGTCCAAGGTTCGCGAGCGCGGTGTGGTGGATCTGCAATACCGCCAGCTGGACACGGGCATCTCCCCCAGGTCCACGGTGGACACGTTCGACTTTGTCGCGTTTGAGGGCGAGCTCCTCCGGATCCGGAAGGCCGTGGGTGTAGCCAAGCGAACGCCGGCCGCGTCCCAGGTCTACAACCAGGGGGAACACTGCCGGTATTGCCCCGCCCAGGACTCATGCCCGCCGCGGCTCCGCATGATGGACCGCGCCCACACCGGCGAGCTCGAGCGAGAGGTGCACCTCAACTGGGGCGCCGGCGCCGTCCGCGACCCCGCCCACCTTCAGCAGATGTACGCGCAGTATGAAGCGGCCAAGCTGATGGTGAGCCGGATGAGTGACATCCTCCACGCGATCGCCAAAGAGGAGGCGTTCGAGTGCAAGCCCGGGGTGATGTTCGGGGAGGTGGAGAAGCTCGGGAACGAGAAACTCCACGGCCCCATCGCCCACCAGGTCGTGGAGGAGATACACGGAACCGACGCGGCCGACGCGGCTTGCCGGCGCAAGTGCACCAAGAAGGACCTGGAGCGCGCGATCAAAGCAGCGGTCCCGCGCGGCCAGGGCAAGAAGGCGATTGACGCCACACTCGAGGCCATCCGAGCGCGCGGCGGGTCCGAGCGCAAGCTCACCAAGAAGATCACAAAATACCCGAAGCAACTGAAAGGGGACTCATGATTCAATTTCGATCGGAGTATGAAGCCGAACTATGGGCCGATGCGGTCAAGGAGTCGATCGGTTCGTTCAATGCACGCGAAGCTGTTGCGGAGGCCGATGCGGTGCTTGATGCCTACATCGCTCGGCGGGAGGCGTTAGACAATGCGCCCTGAACCCGTTTGCTACATCTGTCAGAACACCTACCGGGACTGCGTGGGCCACACCGGGCTCCCAGTCTACCTTCAGCCGTTCCGCGACTTCCACAGGGAGAGCCGCGAGCGGGTGAACAAGAACATCAGCAACGCGGTGCGCGAGGGCTCGCGGCGCCACAGGGAGAGCCGCGAGCCGAAGTGATGGGTCACGTCGGCGGGACCTGGGGCCACTTCTCGAGGAGTGGCCCGGCGTCCACCACCGTCGCATATGCCCACTTCCAGAACTTGTGGAAGTCTACCGATAGCCCCACGAACGGAATCTCGCTCTTGCTGTCCTGGTGCAACGAAAAGTGCACATGGTTTAGTGAGGTCCCCGTACTCCCCACGTTCCCTAGCACCTCAGCACCGTCCACCACATCCCCAACGTCGACCACATGCTTGTCGTTGTGCAAGTAGACCGAGTGCCAGAGCTCGCCCTCGATGTTATGTGCGAGGATGATGCCCCAGTAGTGGCGGCGGCGCTCGGGTGGTTCATGGATGTCGGCCACGATTCCCGGCAGGATGGCTAACACCTGGTCGGCAACCATGGCGCCTCGTCCCTGGTTATCGTGGACAGGGTATCCGGCGCCCTTGGGAATCTTCCGGACGGGGTCGTGTCCGCAGTGGTTCCGGTCCCACTTGTTAGGGCCTCCGAACCGTGAGCCCAGGTGATTCACCACGAACCATGGGGATGGGGCGCCGGCACAGGGGTAGACCGCATCCCTCATCAGGCACCGGAGCTCGGCCGGCGGCATGATGACCTTGGGTGTGTTGATGCCGAGGTAGGCGGCGTTGACCCGCGCGATCGCCGGGATGGTCTCACCGTCCCCAATCATCCCGTCCTTGTCGTCGAGGTCCGCGAGAACCTGGAACGCGTGGGCCAGCTTGGCTACCAGGGCCTCGGAGATGCTGCGCGCCTTGTTGAATGCGATGGCCTTTTTGAGGTTGAAGCTCATGGAGACTCCTTGTTGTCCAGGTCCATTAGGCCTTGGATGATAGCCCGGTAGTGGCGGTATGACCGCTTGAACTGCTCGAGGCGGATCTGGTCTTGCACGACATAGCAGGCGCCGAAGGGGCCGGGGCCGTTAGGGTAACTCCGTAGCGAGGGGAACTCCGGAGCCGTCGGCAGGTGTTTCCACTGCGGGCTCGGGACCTTCACCACCCTCGTCCGGTACACGGTCTTTCCCCCGCACCCTACGAGCCAGGCGCTCAGCATCACGGAGCAAGCGAAAGCTAACAACGTCTGCTTGGGCGAGCGCGTCCATGGCCTTAGCGTAGTAGAGCTCGGTGATTTCATCAGGCCTTCCATGGTCGACCACCTTCTTCAGCGCGGCAACTTCGTCCTCGTACCCCATGATGTCGGCCTCCAGGTCACCCACCTTGGTGGTGTGCCTCTCGGTGGTCAGGGTGGCCTCGGCTCGGTGTGCACGCTCTTTCTGACGTAGCGCATAGTAAAGCGGGCCCCCGGTAAGGAGCCCGCCAAGAAGTACTGCGATGATGCCGCCGATCATTCCTTGGGCCCGAAGACCGCTTTCACGAGGTTGAGGATCCATGTGATCACGCTGTTGGACTTCCACCGAGGGACCAGGGCAACGATCTCGGAGAACGCTAGGGCGACAATGCCAGCGATGGCCCACCAGGGGGTCTTGTCCGGTGGTGCTGTCTCAGCTGCCGCAAACGCCGGGGAGGAAACCAGACAAGCGGCCAGGACGATCAGGGTGACGATGTAGAGCTTCAGTTTGATGTTCAAGGGATTCTCCTTATTGGCCGCCGAACAGGTACCACAGCAAGGCAGCGACTCCGCCGACAGCAGACCCCCCACCAAGGGAGGCGCCAATGATTTTCATCTGTAGAGTATTCACAGTTGTCTCCAGTTTCCCAATTCTGGCATCTTGGGCCTGATTCTTCTGAATGAGCTGAGCTAGTGAAGTGGGGGGCTGACCGGAGCCAAATACGTGGGTTATCTTGTCGTGGTCCTCGGCAGCGGCGTCGCGCACCACACCTAGCTCCCTGTTGGTGCGCTTGTGACGCCGGTCGCAGTCGGACCCCACGCCTTTGATGTCGCCCCATGTGGCAGGACTGTCATGTTCGCGATTCATGGGATGGCCTCAATGGCTGGATGGATAGTCTTGGCCCAGTTGGCCGACCCGCTTTGGTTGGGGTGGATATCGGTGAACCATGCCGCACCATCCCCCACGTGAGCCGCGTCCAGGGGACTCTCAGGGCCGTGGTAGTCCGGATCATCAACGGTGCCGCCGAAGCTTGCCCAGTTGCGGATGAAGTGGTCCCACCGGCCCGCCACGTACTCAGCATCAAGCTGCACATCGACATCAGCGATAGCCACCCCTCCGCCAGCGATGTCCCGGTAGACTGCATTGAGCTCATTGATTCGGGCAGACCTGTCGGTGGTGTAGTGGTCCGGGTAGTCCGGCTTTGGCTGAGTGACCAGCAAGGGGGTGATTGATCTGGAGGTCATCTCGGCGATGAGGTTGTTGGTGTCAGTTTCGAACTGAGTGTCCGAGACCACCTCGTTGTAGCCGAAGGAGATCAGTCCCACATCCGGGGAATTGGCGGCCCATGTGCTGGGTGGCACCGCGCCGGCAGGGAGGAAGTCAGTAGTCACAGCGCCCGATGATCCGAAGTTGCCCACGGTGTAACAGTTGCTCAGCCGATGAGGCCAGCTCTCGCCTCGTTGGAGGTAATCCACGGCGGTGGTGCTGTCACCCAGTAAAGTGAGGCGGCGCTGACTGGGGTGGCTCGCGCCAAATGGGCATCCAGTCAGCGCCCGCTTATGTGTCCACGTATCGACCCAGGTCGGCGATCACTTGCAGTCCGTCACCCTCGGCATCACTGCCTTCGAACAGGTAGGCGGCCAACAGGTCAAACTCGACATTCAAGGCGTTCCAGTAGCCCCACCGGAAGATACCGGTGTTAGTGATGGAGCCCACTGCCGAGATATCGATTGAGCCGTCATCTAGACGGTGGGCCACGTAGGCGCGATCGGCTGTTCGGTCCACCCCAAACCAGCACCAAGTGTCCAGCCCCTCTACAGAGGTCGACCCCGCCTGGATGCTCTTGAGCGTTGCGGTGTCCTTGATGGCGAACGTCAGCAGCCCGGACCCATTCACGGAGGCAACGTACCGTCCCGTGCTGGCGTTGTACTTGCCAAACACGTCGCGATTGAGTCCCGCCTGGAAGGAGCCAAACCGGATGTGGGCAAGCCAGGCAAAGCTTCCCGTGGTGAACTGGAACACTGCGTTGCTGGCCGCTCGGACGTTACCGGTGCCGCTGAGCGTAAAGCCAACTGCGCGTTTGCCAGCATAGGGCGTCTTTCGCCCCCACGTTGGGGAGTTGGCTTCAGAGAAGGAGTCAGAGCCGAACAGGGGGGCCTGCGGTGCTGCAAGGTTCTGGAAGCTCCAGCCCTGGGACGGGGTGCGACCAGTGAGCGCGGCCATTTCCGCGGCGGTCCGCGGGTAACGCTGGTGTACGGCGCCAACACCCTGGACGATGCCCTGATTGATCCCCTGCATGACCCCCGTTTGGGCCCGCTTTGCTCGGATGATGGCCACTAGTCCTTACCGTGCAACCAGATGGAAATCTCGCCGTCGGCGCTGGGATTGAACTCGACGAGTAACCACTTGGCCCCCTGGTTCCCCAGCTGGACAATCTCCGACCCGGCGGCTGAGCCTGCTGCGCCGGTGAAAGCGATCCCCGTGTCCTCGTGCCACTCCTCCAGGTCAGCGGTGCCCGAGTCTTCGAAGGGTGGTTCCGTCGGGTTGTCATGGCACGAGAAGTAGAACTTGGTGGCACTGTTCATATTGATGGTGTCGTCGTGCCAACAAATCTGAACAGCGGAAAGCAGGTGGCCGGCCAGTGAGATCCTGAAGAAAGAAAGGCCGCCGGCGGCTGTCAGGCTCGTCTTGGGGACCACGGGTCGAGTACGTGTAATCTGCGACATTACCTACCTCATGAGCCCGCGGTGCATACCGAGGGTCTCTGCTGCGCTTACGTTGACGGTGTTGCCGGTCGGCGGTGTGGGCGATGGCGGTTGCGCCTGTTGCGAATAGCCGGTCTGCATAGCCCGGATGAACTCCGGGCGCATTGCTTGGGTGACTGGTACTCCGAAGAGTGTACTTAGCTGGACCTGTAAGTGAAATGGGAGGCTAGAGTTTAGCTCGGCGGCCCGGTCCATCAGTTCCATCTGGATCTCCTGGTAGATGGCGGGGTACACCTTCTTGAGCGTGTCCACGCTTGCCATGCTGAGCCGACCCTCGAGCGCGTCATCCAGGACGGAGCTCGGGTCCTCGGCCACCTTGATACGCTTGGCCCACTCGTGAAGTGCGGAGCGGCTTGGCACGAATGGACGGTCCTGGCCCAGCATGTTGGGAACGCGGCCATCCTTGGGCGCGGTATTGTACAGGTGCTGTAGCTTCCTGGTCACTGTCTGGGTGATGGCGTCCAGGAGGCGCGGGTCCGTGAGGCCCGTGTGTTGGCCCACAGCGTTGCGGATCGCCTCCGGGCTCTCGGTGGCGCGGCGGAGTTCCAGGAGGCGCTGGCGGAACATGGTGGCCTCGTCGGCCCCTTTGCGCTTCTTCTGCCCCACGTCGGGAACGTCCGAGCCGGAGCGGGTGAACGAGCTGGCCATCGCGCCGGCCGGGCCCAGGAGTGGAGTCACCTTCTTTTTGGCTTTGCCGGCGGCCCGGCCGGCCTTCTCTTGCCAGGCCAGCAGCTTGTCGATCTTGGCGCTGATTTTGTTCTGGGTGGACGTGGAACCCTTCGCCACCTTGCTGGCCTTGCTGGCCAGGAACGAGCGCCCCGCCGCCGACTTCGAGATCGCGCGCCACTTCAGATACATCGACAGCAACGGACCCACCACCGGGACCTTGTCCACGTCCGGAAGCGGGACACCCAGCGACTCGAGAACCTCTGCGCCCGCCGCGATGTCGGCGAGCCGCGAGAACTTGCCAGCCGCGTCCGTCCCGCCGCCGGCCTTGCCCTGGCGCGCCACCGCGTCCGCGTAGGGCTTGGTCCCCCGTTCGAGGCGCTCCACGTCCTGGATGGATACGTGGGGGCGGAGCTCCTTGGCGAGCTCATACTGGGCACGCTCCATGCGGGCGATGTCGCGGATGGCCTCATCTCCGGAGTCCAGGGCGGCGTCGGCCACGTCCAGGGCGGAGTCTGCGATGTCGGTCACCTTGTCCGAGATCTTGGGCCCCGCAATGCCATACACATCATCACCCATCCCCGACGGCAACACGGGATCCATCAGCTTGGCGCCGGCGCGCGTTTGGATGGGATGTCCGAGGCGCGTGCGCTCCATCGGTCGCGATCGCGGACCGCGGACAGGGTCGCGCGTCTTGGAGCGAACCTCGTCAATCCACTTCATCGCGTTGACCCGCGACTCCTCCAAGTCCACCTTCTTGCGGATGATGCGCGCGGCCGTTTGCTCGTCGTGAACCTGGCGGAAGATGGTGTCCGCCTTGCCGATGAGGTCTTCGCCTTCATCGATCTGACGTTGCATCTCCTGCTCGAAGTTCTGGCGCTTCTTCTTGGCGGCCTTCTTGGTGCGCTTCTTCTTGGGGAGGACATCCTCGACGGTGTGCTTTTCAGCCTTGGCCGTGGCCCGATACTTGTCAGCGACCCCTTGCAGCCGACCCCGAGCGGCGCGAGCGGTAGCGGACGCAACAATCGAGCCGGCCTCAAACACACCGCCGAGGGCGCCACCCCAAAGGGCACCCCGCCCCAAGGACCCTACGAAACTCTCGGCGCTGAGCTCGGTGTTCTCGAGCGCCACATCGGAAATGAATTGCCCACCACCGAACAGGGCGCCCTCAAGTCCGCCGGCGGCCACACCGCGACCGATCCGGCTACCCGCGCCGGCGCCGGTCTTGGCTAGCACCTTGGTGCCGGCGCGGCCCACCAACCCAGCGGGTGTGTGAGCTAGAATCTTGCGCGCCGTCGACGCGCCGCGCGCCATGCGTGCCGCGGTGGCGCCCGTCTTGGCCGCGGCCAGCGGAGTGGCTGTTCCGCCGGAAGCCAAGATGGGAACCACGACACCGGCGCCGGCACCCAAGGTACTGGCTACCGGTGCAAACTCGCGACGCCCCTTGATGTCGTCCGGATCCGCGCCGAGCCCCACCTGGGCCAGAGTGGACAGCCCCAGTGTGGCGGAGTCCGCGAAGGACTCGATACCCGACAGGATGGCATTGCCGGCCGTGTCGTAGTACTCGCGCCGCGCTTCCTGCCGGAGCCGGCCGGCCTGCTCGCCGGTGGTCTCGAGCTCGCCGCCAGATCCGAGCATCCCCCCGAGGGCCTCGCCGCCCACGTTGAGGAGTACGCCGTCCGCGTTCTTGATGGTGTACTTCTCGCCGGGGTCGGGGCGGAACTTGCCAGAGCTCAGCGCCGAGCCGAGCTGGTCATTGCTAAACGAGACGGGTTCGCCGGTCGCGATGTCGATGAGCTTGGGCATTACTCCCTGACGCGGGTCTCCACATCTACCCATTTCGGGACGGTCTCGCCATTTGTGTGCAACCAGCGGATCGCCTCCTCAAAGCGCTTGTAGCGCTTGGACTTGGTGAAGTTGAACCACTGCCGGGACTTGGGCCCGTGCTTCTTGCGGATGAGGGCCGCGGCGTTGACGGTCGCCTTGGCCTGGCGCTTCTTGGTGATGGTGGCCGCGCGCTTGGTTTCGCGCTTCTCGGCGGCTGGCCCGGCGGCCCCCTCCCCGTCGCGGATGCTGCGCTTCAGGAGCGGGTACAAGGTAGCGCCGGCGGAGGTCTTTTTCTCAATCTCCTTGAGTGCGGCCAGGGCGTCCCCGTTTCCCTTCTTGGCCATGGCGGCGAGCTTGGTGATA